>Ga0194125_10001659_pt1 | contig 37613 bp, 30 predicted proteins | sample TA2KigC250mmetaG_FD_148626 | JGI IMG/M metagenome (GOLD analysis project Ga0194125, IMG submission 148626) | Freshwater microbial communities from Lake Tanganyika, Tanzania - TA2015034 Kigoma Deep Cast 250m | ecosystem: Environmental > Aquatic > Freshwater > Lake | place: Tanzania: Lake...
CACCCGGCCTGGGGCAACGGCGGCGACTACGGGTATCATACCGCGCGCAGTGGCACAGAGGCGCGCGAGCTGTTCTTGGGGATCGCCCATTACGCGTTGGGCCTGGGGGCCGCGCGCATCCACAATTGGTGTTGGAAAGACGACGCCCACCGCGTTTTCCCCTGGGGCATGGTGTATCCTTGCGACGGCGTCCCCAAAGACACCGCCTACGTCCACCGCAACCAGAGCCTGCTCTTCCGCCAATTCCAGCCGGTGCACCGCCCCGCGACGGTCTATGTCTTAACGGCCGACGCCCATCGTCTCGGGGGTGGCAAATGGACCGTCATCGAGGGCATCCTGCAGAGCATCCAACTCGCCCTCGCCATCCACATCGACAACCTCGGCACCCTCAACGAACTTGACCTCGAGATCCCGCCCCAGGCCAAACTGATCTACTATCCGCTGCCGTACTGCATCCCGGAGGCGGTCTACGCCCAGTTGCTCGAGTGGGTGCGCGCCGGCGGCGTCCTGTACGTGTCCGGCGATCTCTCCTACGACGAGCGCCGACAACGAACGCATCTCGGCCGCATCGAGGAACTCTGCGGGGTCCGATTCGACTCTGAGCTTTACCCCAACATCCAGGTGCGCGCGGAAGACCCAGCCGACCAACCGGCCATCCGCGTCCAGCCGCGCACCGCCCAGTGCCTGCGCCGAACGGCCGATGGCACGCCGCTGGTGCTCGAGAACCGCGTCGGTCGCGGCCGGGTCTTCTACAGCACGGATCCGCTGGAGTTGCACGCTACCGAGGCGCGGCGCGCGGTGGACCTGGCCCTGTACCGTCAGGTGCTCGCCGGGGCGGGGATCCGACCGCTGGGGCTGGACCCGGCCGACCCGGCGCTGCATCTCTTCCGGGTGCCGTTGCAGGACGGGGGTCAGGTCCTGGTGCTCTTCAACACAGACACCGCCGCGGACCGCCGCACCGTCACGCTCACCGACCCGACGCCGCCCCTGACGATCGCCGTCGCGCGACGGCGCCCGGCCCTGGTGTGGCTCGGGCCGGCCGGGGAGGTGCTCGCACTGGAGGTGCAGGGCGCCTGTCGCGCCGGTGACACGTGGGTGGCTGAGGATCGGACCGGGGGCATCATCCTGAGCTTGGATGGCCACGACGTGCGCCGCGCGCAGGCGCTGCTGCTCATGCCCCTCGAAGCGGGAACGGTGCGGTGGGCGCGACAAGGCCGATGGCCGGACCCGGGTTTGTACACCGGCGAAGTGCGGTCAGGCCGATGGGTCACTTTCCACAGCGCCGCACTGGTCGAGCCCGACGACGTCCTCGAGATCGAAATCGGCGCCGAACAAGCGCTCAGTCTGGTCCTGCTGTGTCCCCGCGCGGAAGTCAGTCGCTGGACCCGAGCGATCGAGGACGCCTTTCGCGCTTCGTTACCCCGGGAGACGCCGTAAGCGGCCTGGCTGAAGAGGGCGCTCGCGGTCGCGGCCACGCAGGGTTCGGCCGGACGAGACCGCATGCGGCCGTATTGACAATCCTGGGCGCGGCCAGTACACCAAGCCGCAACAAGCGCTATGCATTCGATCTGCCCGGCTGAACCTGATTTGTGTAACCGGGCGGGGCGCGTGGCGGCCGCCCCGGGCGCGGGCGGGCGGGCGGGCGATTGGTGGTGTAAGCGGAATCTCCCATGAGCATCGAGAGCTTTAGGATCACGGGTTTAGACATTGCCATCTTCGTGCTCTTCGTGGTGGCGGTGGTCACGGTGGGCCTGATCAAGAGCAAGAACGAGAAGGGCAGCGAAGACTACTTCTTGGCCGGGCGCGGCCTGAGTTGGTGGTTGATCGGGTTCTCGCTGATCGCGGCGAACATCTCGACGGAACAGTTTGTGGGGATGAGCGGGAACGCGGCGAGCCACGTGGGCTTGGCAATCGCCAGCTACGAATGGATGGCCGCCGTCACACTGGTGGTGGTGGCCTTTGCGTTCCTCCCCTACTTCTTGCGAGCCGGGATCTACACGATGCCGGAGTTCCTCGAGTACCGGTATGACGCCACCGCGCGCACGATCATGGCGGTGGCGACCATCTTCATCTATCTGCTGTTGTTGGGCTCGGTCACCTACTCGGGAGCCCTGACCATCAGCACCTTGGCCGGAAAGGCCGGTTATCCCCTGACGCTGAGCACCGGCTCGCTCATCATCGGGTTCATCGCCATGGCCTACGTGACGGCCGGGGGACTGAAGGCCTGCGCCTGGGCTGACTTGATCCAGGGCAGCGCGCTGATCGTCGGTGGCGGCGTGATCATGGTGTTCGCGTTCCAGAAACTCGGCTTGGCAACCGAGGCCGCCACCATCGTCAGCGCGGAAACGGGGGCGGTGGCCGTGCAGGCCTTGGCGCCCGACACCGGGGCCATCGCCCGGTTCTGGGACCTCAACCAGGCGCGCATGAACATGTTCCTGCCCGCCTCGGACAGCGTATTGCCGTGGACCGCGCTGTTGCTGGGTTTGTGGATTCCGAACTTCTACTACTGGGGCCTGAACCAGTACATCACCCAGCGCACTCTGGGGTCGGCGTCCTTGGCCCAAGGCCAGCGCGGCATTGTCTTCGCTGCGTTCATGAAGCTGTTAATCCCGTTTGTCATCGTGATCCCGGGCATGATCGCGTTCAACCTGTTCTCCGACCAAATGCGGCTCGAGGCGACCGGCGACAAGGCCACCGGCCTGGCCAAGTACCTCAAGGCAAACCCGGCTACCCAGTTCGTCGAACGGGGCGCCGCGTTGACCGACGCGCAAGTGGCTGCCTGGGCGCCGGGGCGGTTCGTGATTGCGGTGTACCCGGACGACCAAGCCCTGGCGGCCGTCAAGACCCGCAACGCCCACGTGCTGCCCATCACGCAGGATCGGTTCAACGCGACCGTCCCGGCCGCCCACACCGTATTCGTCTCGGAAGACCATGCCTGGGCCCATGTGAATGCGGGCTTGGCCGCGGAGATCGCCGCGTTCAATCAACAAGTCCGGGCAGCCGCCCAGACCGCCCGCGCGACCCCTGCCGTCGAGAAGCTCATCGCCTACAAGTACGACACTGCGCTCGCGCAGCTCCTCGGGCATGTGCTGCCGCAGGGGACTGGGCTGGTGGGTTTTGTGCTGGCGGCGCTCCTGGGCGCGGTGGTGAGTTCGTTGGCGGCCATGCTCAATGCCGCCTCGACTATCTTCGCCATGGACGTCTTCAAGAAGCACATCGTCAGGGACGCCGGGCAGGGTGTGGTCGTGTTGGTGGGGCGAGTGTCGGTGGTCGGCTTCACGGTCGTCGCGGTCCTGCTCGCGCCGCTGTTGGGCAATCCCAAAATCAGCAACAGCATCTTCACCATCATCCAAGAAGGTCAGGGCTTCATCTCGCCCGGGATCCTGGCCGTGTTCGCCTTTGGCTTGGTCGTCCGGCGCGCGCCCCCAGTCTGCGGCGTGGTGGGCCTGGTCACCAACATTGTCGCTTACGGCCTGCTGAAGTTGGCCGTGCCCAACCTGCAGTTTCTGAACCGGATGGCCGTCTGCCTGGCGCTGTGCCTGGCGGTCATGACGATCATTCGGGTGGTCAAGCCGCTGGCGCGGCCGGTCGAGTTCAAGGCCCAAACCACCATCGCCCTCGAAGCGTCGCGCGGCGCCAAGTACGCCGGGATCGGCGTCGTTGCCGTGACCCTGCTGCTCTACTTCCTGTTCAGCCCGGCTGGGCTGTTAAAGTGAATCGCCGGACCCGCATCGGATCCGTTCCCTAGCCCCAACCCAAGTCTCCTATGAACTACCCGAGCCTCAGCCCTGTGATGGTCGCCGCGACCCTGGCCGCCGTGGTCAGTCTGGCCGCCGACCGCGACTCGCAACCGATGAAACCCACCCTCACCAAGGCCACCTACGGCAAGCTGCCCGAGGGCACCCTGATCGAGCAGTATACCCTCACGAATGCCAAAGGGGTCACCGCCAAAATCATCACCTACGGCGCCCTCCTGACCGAACTACACGTGCCGGACCGCGCGGGCCAACTGGGCGACATCGTCCTGGGGTTCGACAACCTCGAATCCTACCTCGCCGGCCATCCCTACTTCGGCGCCACCATCGGGCGCGTGGGCAACCGGATCGCTAAGGGCCAGTTCACCCTCGACGGCAAGACCTACACGCTCGCCCAGAACAATGGCCCCAACCATTTGCACGGCGGGCTCAAGGGCTTCGACAAGGTCGTCTGGCAGGCCCGCCCGGTGCGGGCCAAAAACGGTGTCGCGGTCCGGTTCACCTATACCAGCCGGGACGGCGAAGAAGGTTACCCCGGCAAACTCACCGCGACCGTGGTGTACACCTTGACGAACGACAACGAGTTGCGCCTCGATTACACTGCCAAGACCGACAAAGCCACCCCGGTCAACCTCACCAATCACAGCTACTGGAACCTCGCCGGCGCCGGCGATATCCTCGGGCACGAGTTGATGCTCAACGCGGACCGGTACACTCCCGTCGATGACACGCTCATCCCGACCGGCGAGATCGCTCCGGTGCAGAACACACCGATGGACTTCACGCGGCCCAAACCCATCGGCCGCGACCTCAAGCAGCTCGCCAACGATCCCCAGGGCTACGACCACAATTTCGTCCTGAGCCGCGGCGATAAGCAGATGAACCTGTGCGCCGTGGTGCACGAAGCCCGGAGCGGGCGCGTGCTCGAGATCTTCACGCAAGAGCCCGGCGTCCAGTTCTACAGCGGCAACTTCCTGGATGGCACGCTCACCGGCAAAGGCGGCCAAGTCTACCGCAAACACTACGGGTTCTGCCTCGAGACGCAGCACTTCCCCGACTCCGTCAACCACCCGAATTTCCCCAGCACCATCCTCCGCCCCGGCCGCACCTACAAGACCAGCACGATCCATCGGTTTTCGGTGCGCTAACGTGCGCCAGGGATGAACCGCATTCGGCTGCTGCCCGAGCAGGTCGCCAACCAGATCGCGGCGGGCGAAGTCATCGAGCGGCCGGCCAGCGTCGTCAAAGAACTCGTCGAGAACGCCCTCGACGCGCAGGCCACACGGGTCACGGTCGACATCCAGGCGGGCGGGCGCAGCCTGATCCGGGTGACGGACGACGGCGTGGGAATGAGCCGCGACGACGCCTTGCTGTGTTTCGAGCGCCACGCCACCAGCAAGCTCGCTCGGGCCGAGGATCTCGAGGCTATCGGCACGCTCGGGTTTCGCGGCGAAGCCTTGCCCAGCATCGCCAGTGTCAGCCGCCTGACCCTCACCACCTGCGAGCGCGCCGGCGAAGCCCTCGCCGCCACCCAGGTGGTCATCCATGGCGGCAAGATCCTCGAGGTCAAAGCCGCCAGCGGCCCGCCCGGCACCGCCCTCGAGGTTCGCCAGTTGTTCTATAACCTGCCCGCCCGGCGCAAATTCCTCAAGAGCGAAGAAACCGAGCGCAGCCACATTCATCATTACCTCATGCTGGCTGCGTTGGCCTTCCCGGAGGTCGGCTTCCACTTCACCCACAATCAGCGGCTAGTGTGGCAGTTGCCCCCCGTGCCCGCAGGCCATGAGGCAGCCACACGACTCGCCGCCCTGCGCGAACGCCTGCGCGCCCTCTACGGCGCCGACCTCGAACTCCTCCCAGTCAACCAAGCCGGCGCACTCGAGACCCGCGCTGACGAGGATGACCCAGAGACGGCTTCGCTGGCCGCGCCGGTCGGCCGCCATACCGCCGCCATCCGCCTCTGGGGCTACGTGGGCGCCCCGGGCGTGTCGCGGGCGACACGCGAGGACCAACACCTGTTCGTCAACCGGCGCCCCATCGAAAATCGCGCGTTGAGTTTCGCCCTCCTCGAAGGCTACCACACCGCGCTGATGAAAGGGCGCTACCCGGTCTGCTGCCTGTTCCTCGAGCTCGATCCCGGCTTGGTCGATGTCAACATCCACCCCGCCAAACGCGAGGTGAAGTTCCGCGAGGAACGCCAAGTGCGCGCCTTTGTCACCCAGGCGGTCCGCCGCGCCCTCTTAGCCTTTCACACCGACTCGAGCGCCCCGGCCACCCTCGGGCCCGGTCCGCTCCCGCCCCCGCCTCCCCAGGGCCCCACCCAGGAGCGGCCCACGCTAACGCCAACGCCAACGCCGGATTTCTTGCCCAGCCTCGAACCCGAGCCAGCCCGCGATCCGACCCGCCCAACGCCGGCTCCTCCCGAACCGGACCCCGCAACCGCGCTACGCCCGCCGAACCGCGATCCAGATCGTGGCCGGAGTACGGGCGGAACGCCCTCTCAGCCTTCGATGCCAGGTCCGGCCGCCCTCGACGCCGGTCGAGCGAGTTCCTCGCCCGAGGGACCGGTTGGGCCGGTTCCGCTGTTGGCTGTGCCGTTGCGGTTGGTGGGGGTGGTAGGGCGGCTCTATGTGGTCCTCGAGTCGGATCGCGGCCTGGTTCTGCTGGACCAACACGCCGCCCACGAACGCGTCCTCTTCGAGCAGATGCTGGCTCGCCTCGAACGGGGGGACGCGCCATGTCAGCGATTGCTCCTGCCCGAGACGATCGAACTCTCGGCGCGCGACACGCCCTTTCTGCGCGAGCAACTGCCCGTGCTCAGTCGGTTGGGCGTCAGCGTGAGCGAGTTCGGCGAGCGCACCTTCCTACTCGACGGCCTGCCGCCGTTCGTGCGCGTGGCGGATGCGCGGCAGTTCGTCCTCGAGCTGATCGACCAACTCAAGGCGGCCGGCCAAGAAGTGAACACGCTGCGGTTGGGGGAGCAGACCGTGGCCAAAACCGTCTGCCGGCACGCCGTCAAGGCCAATGACCCGCTTCAGGAGGCCGAGTTGGCTAACCTGATCGAAGACCTGCGCCGCTGCGCCATGCCCTACACCTGCCCGCACGGCCGGCCCACGCTCATCGAGCTCAACTACCGCGAACTGGAACGGAAGTTCGGCCGGACCCAGTAAGCGAGGCCAAATCGGCATCGGCCGTGCGCTGCAACGGGAGTGGGCAGGAAGCCAAGTCAGCGGCCGAATCTGGGTCCCAGTAGGCCCGGAATTCAGCGAAAAGCTCACGCTCCGCCTCGGCCAATAACCCGACAAGGCATGACGCAGCGGCTCCGGCTCACCGACACCCTCGACAGGACGACGACCGATGAAGACCGGACGAGGCCAGCGACAAACGGCCCGCGAGGGGCCGCTGGCAGCGAATCCGATGTCCGATGAAGCCAGGCCAACAATCAGCTCACTGACCGGCGCCGGAAGCGGACGCGGGCTGCGAGTCCGGCGTCCAAAACACCCAGCGCATCGAAACTGAGACGCTCGGCGGCGATTCGGTGGAGCGCATGGCTGACACTCAGTTCGACCTGTACGCAGATGCCCGGTCAACTCGACGCGCCATCTCACTCGTATAGTGGCGTCCGAGGGTATCCCGGTGCCGGTCTATCCACTCCGTCAGTTTGGTAGCACCCAAGGCTGGCGCATCCACGTATAGGCGACCGTCCATCAGCCCACGGATCTCCTCGCGAGTGATCACGACATCGCCGACAAACAGCCCCACCAGCCGGCAACTCCAGTAACCCAACCCGGGTGACACCGAAATGATCGGGCGCTTCACGCCAATCGCGCTGCTGACTCTGGCAACCAACTCCCGATACGTGAACGTCTCCGGGCCGATGGCCTCAAGAACCTCGTCACGGTCGCCGCTCACCCTCTCTGCGGCCACTCGGGCAAGATCATCCACGTAGATCGGCTGCAGTTTGTAGTCCCCGGCCCCAAACACTCCCACCACGGGAAGGTGCCGAAGAGACCAGGCGATGTTGTTGATCAGGACGTCCTCCTTCCCAAAGAGGACGGTCGGGCGCAGGATGCAGGAGGAGATGCCCAAGTCCTTGAGAGAGGACTCGAGATCGGCCTTGCCTCGAAAGTATGGCAGTTCAGATGTGCTGTCCGGGTTGGTGATGCTCACATGAACGATGCGCCTCACCCCGGCTTCCTTGGCAGCCGAAAACAGAATCTTGGTGTTCGCAACCGCCTGTCCATGCGTGAACAGCCGGTGATCGAATCGCACCCAATATGTGTTCACCAGAGCCTGCACTCCCCGTAAAGAGTCAAGCAACTTGCCGGGCTCGTCAAAGTGGAACGGAAAAGCCGTCACCTTCTCGCCGAACGGATTCGGACGGTGCAGCGAATTCGTCAGCGTGATCGCCTCGTGACCAGCTTCAAGGAGCCGTTTCGTGATGTAGCGTCCTGAGTATCCGAACGCACCTGTGACCGCGATACGCATGGTGATTATCAACGACAGAGGTCAGCGACGTGCGCCGGGAGAAGCGGTGCAGCGCAATGGGTGCGGCGGAATCGGCGACCAGCACTGAACGAACTGGCGGAGCGAACGTTCGCTGCACCGATCTGGTTGAATGAAGCCGCTCCGCGCCAGGCAGCCAACGCGTTCTGCCAACCTTCCAGAGCTCGTAGCGGCACTCTGGTGAGTGCCGCTGTTCGGGAGGGGGCGGACGGCAGGGATGCGGCATCGGGCGGCTGTTGGGGCGAACAGCGGCGAACGCCAGTTCGCCTATGGGCTGCTGCCCGCCGGCGGCAAGTTCCTTGGCCTCTCCCACCGGGGCCGCTTTGACCGGCGCTTCCCAGCATAGGCCGGCCCCGTCCGACGTTGGCGGCAACAGCCCAGCGCGTCTGCATTGGCAACTGACGTGGCCCGCCCGCGTTGGCTCCAGCGATTTCGTTCCGCTTGGTCATTCGCCTAGTCTCCCTGCCAAGCTCCCGCATCCTTCATGTACTGAACCCATGCCTCGTAATCGGCTCGCAGCATGGCATCAAGCTCCTCCTGTGTCTCGAGGCGTTTGAAGTAGTAACAGGTCTTGCCTCGAATCCGCTTCTTCCGGTGCATGTCCAGAACCCACAGGATGTCGCTCGGTTCCTCCTCCTCAACCAAGAACTTGTAACGTCGCCAGCACTTTGCGACGGGGAACAACTTGAAAGACCGGAGTGGGTGGGTGGGTTGAAGCTCTCGGTCGAAGAACTCTATGACGTCGTCCACACAATGCAAAGGGATTGACTCCCACGCGTCGTTGTAAGTGATCTTCGGCTGCATACCTCAGTGTGCGTGCTTCATGCCGAACGATCAAGCTGACCGACAGCCATGAGCGCCGCCGGGAGCCGAGCCTCTGCAAAGACGCCAGACACCGCGCTCATGGCTGTTCGGTCGAGCGCATGGTTCGCTGTCATGTTGTCTTTCTCCTCTTCTCCATGCGCTGAGGGTCTCTTCGCAAGTCAATCACTCCAGCCACTGTAATCTCAGTCTCGCTCTGCGAGTAAAGCACTGCATACGGAAATCTGCGCAAAAGACATCGACGGTGCCGCGTGCCGATTCTCCTCCACGCCTCCGGGAATCGCATGATGCGGTCCATTACGGCCTCAAACTCGTCCAAAAACTCCTGTCCAAGACCTGGCGCTTGGGTCTCGTACCACCTTGCAGCCTCAGCCAACTCGGCGTCTGCAATACTCAGCAGACGGTAATTCATCCCAAGCGGCGTCGGATCGCGGCTACTGCTTGCGGCCCGTCAGTTGCAGCCATCTCGCCTCGTTCCAACGCCTGGAGCCGCCGATCTGCCTCTCGCCCCCACCGCTCCATGCGCTCAGCGTCTTCCAGGTCCAGTGTTTGGAGCAGTCGGTCAGCGAGTAGCGCCCGTTCGGCCACCGTCAGGGCCAGTGCCTCTCGTTCAATTGTGGCAACGTCCATAGTGCGGGAAAGCTACTGGAAGGCTCCTCGACCGGCAATCATCTTCAGCGAACGTAAAGGTCAGCGACGCGAGCCAGCCGCCGATGTCGTTCGCGCTGCCTCCTGGGCTGATCGGCTGCCTCCGGTTCGCTGGACCGTTTGCTTCGCTTCAATCCCTCTCGCCGCTTGGTTCAGAATGCGCCGAATCCACGACGAAAGGGATTCCGGGTGCGCGGCTGCTTCCCAAGCGGCCTTTTCTGCCCCGCGGACCCTCACATGCAGAAAAGCGTCAGCCAGTTGGTCGGGGCTCTTTTTCGCATTCCGATCTCTACCGGTGCGCTCCGCCCTGGAACTGTCCCGCCCGCCCGTCAAGCCTGGCCAGTTGGGCGGAAATCTCACTACTTCTTTCCTGTCAGTTCGACATTCAGACCCTGTCCGTAATCACCTCTCGACAATCCTTCGAAGGACAGATCCTCGTCCAGCTCGGGCCAATGAATGCCGTAAGGCGAAATCTCGATGTGGTTCAACTGCTCCGGGGTCCCATGTGCCAGCCGTGGATTTCCGGCCACGGGAAAACGAATCACGGCCCCGCTGGCCATCCAAACCGTGATCTGACCGTCCCGAAAGACGGCTGAACGCGCACTATCGATCAAAACGCTCATGCCACCTCTGGATGATAAGGTCCCAATGCTCCGTTGCAAGCTTTTCGGCCTTGGTTAACTCCCGGACCTTCAGCCCTTGCGACTCCCGCAGTTCCACTCCCCGCTCAACTTCAAAGACGGCCTCACCACCGCCATACCGCACGTGAACATGGATGGGCTGGTGTTCGTTGCTGTAAAAGAAGAATCTGTAGCCGTCCTGTTCGAAAATCTTCGGCATGCGGTCAAGACTCTATTTCGCCCTCTTGCCAATGTCCCTCGGCGATGGAATTGCCGACGACACTGCAAGGCCGCCCGTTCCGTCCGGGACAGCTAGTCCGCCAACCCCGGGCTGCCCGAAGAGGGTTCACCCGCCTCACCCAGCGCTCGGCGCAACTGATCCAGGGCGAGATTCCCTCCGGTGCAGACCAGGCCGATGTGACAGCCGGCCAGTCGGTCCCGCATCCCATAAGCCCCAGCCAGCGTCGCCGCAGCCGCCGATTCCGCTAACGTGTGGGCGCGCTCGATCCACCACACAATGGCCCGCAAGATCTCCGCCTCCGACACCAGCCGGAACTCGGCCAATTGCTCCCGCAGAATGGCCAAGGTCAGCTCCGCCGGTCGGCCAGTCGCCAGGCCTTCAGCGAAGGTCTCATTCGGCCGAGACTCGAGCCGGCCGCTGCGCCAAGCGTCATGGACGGCAGGCGACGCGGCGGCCTGAACGCCAATCACCCGCGTGCGCGGGCTGAGTTCTCTTGCCGCCAGACAGGCGCCCGATGCGCCACTGCCCAGACCCACCGCGGTCAACAGGTAATCCAAGTCCGGCTGCTCCGTGAACACCTCGAGCGCAAGCGTGCCAACCCCGGCGATCAATTGCGGTTCGTTGGCCGAGTGAATGAACCGCATGCCGCGTTCGCGCGCCAACCGCTCGGCCGCCGCGAATGCACCCTCGAACTTGACGCCCTCCTCGACCGTCCGGGCGCCCAGCGCCCGAATCGCGTTCACCTTGCCGGGGTTGGCCCCGCACGGCACGCAGATCGTCGCCGCCACTCCCAACCGCCGGGCGGCAAACGCGATCGACAGCCCGTGATTGCCCGTGCTGGCTGTGACCACGCCCGCTTCCCTCTCCGCCGGACTAAGCTGGGCCATCAAGTTCAACCCGCCACGCACCTTGAACGCGCCTACCGGCTGATGATTCTCGTGTTTGACATAGACCGCCGCGCCCAGCAACTCGTCCAACGCCGCATGCCGGTGTAAAGGCGTCGGTGACAAATACGGCGCAATGCGCTCGCGCGCGGCCAAGAGGTCGTCGAACGAAGGTGGCGCCAGCCCGTCCATCGCGTTACTCATGGTTCACCGAATTGGACCGAACATCGAGGTAGCAGGGCGCGCACTCCGCTGCGCGCCGCCAACCACCGTCCCCACGCCACGCCGCGGCGCGATTTCACGCCTCAGTACGGATTCGACGGCATCAGTTGCCAGGCCTCCAGGAGCGGCACGGTCGCCGGACCGCCCCGCGCGAAAAGCACCACCCCAACGCTGTCGGGCCGCGACGGATAAACCCGCCGCATCACCGCCTGGCGGCTGTTGGCGAACACTTCAACGACAGATCGGTCCACAAAAACACGCAGCCGGAGCGGTTCACCCGCCAACAACTCGAAGGGGCCAGCCTCGATCGTCTTGGGCCCCTCAGCCAGGCTCGACCGGGTGGTGTCCACCTTCAGCTTCTTCTCGACGGCGTCATAGTAGACCAACGTCTGTTCTTCGCCGCCAGGAGCGCAGCAGACCTTGACCCCGAACTGACTGGCCTCCGGCGCGAGCATCTCCAGACGCAACTCGAGACTGGTCCCCTCCAACCCCGCCAACGGCAATCCCGCGTCGACCGGCACCGTCAAGTCCGCCCGGCGCTGACCCCGGTAACGGAGCCGCTCGATTTCCACCGGCGGATCCATGCGCAAGCGACCGTCCGAACCGAGCGACAACACCCGCGGCAGGCTCAGCGTGCCGGACCAACCGTAGTCGGCGCGCATCTTGAACTCGGGTTGGTCGAAGATCCAGGCCCACATGATCCGGCGGCCCTGGTCATCGAGCAGGCTTTCGGGAGCGAAAAACGAATTGTCGACCCAGCTCATCTGCTCGTGGAACCGCGGATAAAACCGTTCGCCCTTCCACTCGCCGACATAATACCGAGCGCCGAGTCGATGGCTGATGCACAACAACACATGCCGGTCGCCCAGCTTGAAGAAGTCCGCACAAGACACATCCTCGTCCAACGCCACCCCGGCCACGCTGTGCGCCAACAGGTCCCCGACATACTTCCACTCCCCCGCCAAACTGGGCGCCTTGGCGATCGCCGGGCGTTTGCCCCCGAAGATCGCGTAATACCTGTCGCCCTCGAGCCAACCGTACGGATCCCACGATTGATACTGGCCATGATGCGGCTCGCCCGGCTGCGTCTTGGGCGTGATGGGGTTGGACTCGAGCTTCTGCCATTCGTTGAGTTCGTCATCCAGGGCCACCGCCATCGCGTTGCCCTGCCCCACCTGGTGGTAACACATGGTCGGCTTTCCGTCCCGGTTGAGAAAACAGTTGCCGCTGAACATGCCAGACACCAACCCGGTCGGATGGTGCCGCCAGTGGAATAAGTCCGTGCTCGAGACGTGGCCCCAGTTGTGACCGCGGTGGTCCTGAAAGATGTAGAACAGGTGGTAGCGCCCCTGCCAATAAATCGCGCCGTTGGGATCGAAGGGCATACAACTCCCCTCCGGCGCGACGAAGTGGTACCCCGGCCGGTGCGGGTCGCTCAGTAACTGCTCCCGCAACGACCGCGTCGCCCGATTCACCGCCTCACCCGTCCCCGTGACCGCCTTCACCTCGGGCACCGTCAAGCTGGCCAACAGGCACGCCCCCGGCTGATCGAGGTGAAGTCGGCCCTCCGCTACCCGCGCCCCGCCCACGAGCAGCGTCGCCTCGAATCGGCCCTGCCGATCCCCAACCCGGCCCGCCTCGAAATCCCACCATGCCAACGGCAGCGGCTCAGACGGGACGTCCGGCTCGAGCGCCACGATCTGTTCGGCCGTCAGCGCGCCCGCGTAAAGGCGCGCATCCTCGATGGCGCCCAGAAAATGCGCGTCGTCCCCTTGGTCCAAATGCCGCTTCCCCATCACCACCACGCTCTGCGACCCAAAGACCTGGGGCGCCGATGCCATCGCGTAGTCTGCGTAAACCTGACCGTTGCGGTACAGCGTGACCTGTTGGCCACGGTAACTCAGCGCGAGCTGGACCAACGTCCCCGCGGCCGCCGTCTCCACCGGCCAATCCGCTTGCCCCTTCTCCGTGCGCCGATGGTAGTCGCTGCCCGGCATCCATCTGCCCGGCGCCAGTTCGCCAAAGACAAGGCCGTCGAAGTGCGTCCGGCCATCGTCGATCGTAAACGCGCTGCCGCCGCGCTGTTCGAGATTAGCCGGCGCGACCCACACCACCAGCGTCTTGTCCCCTAGCTTGGGAAAGCTAACCTCGGCGCCACTGGCCGCGTACGTCCCAAAAGCTATCAGCGCGCTCACCACCACCCCAACGCCCGCCCCACCGGACTTGACCACAAAGACCCGCGGTTTCATGACGGGTGGCCTTGCGTCTAGTTCGCACTGCGCCGCGGGCGCGCGTCCGGCTGCGCCTCGGGGTCCATCCGCCGGCGCAACGCTTCGTCGGGGCCGCCGCCAAACTGCTTCCAATAAAGTTCCTTGAACGAATTGACCTTCGGGCCAACGGCGACCTCGTTGACCAACAACGGCTGAACCTCCTCCCACCACCGCTCATACGCGGCGCGCAATCTCGCAACCACCGCCGGATGATCCGCCAGGACGTTGCGGCTCTCCCCGGGGTCTCCCCGCAGATCGTACAACTCCTCGTTGTTGACCAACCGAAAGCCCGTATTCCGAATCGAGCAATTCCGGTACTTGAACTGCGCCGCCTCGCCCCGCGGCCACCGGCCCACATGCGTGACCAGGATCCGGTCCGGCCACGTTGTTTGGGGATTCTTGAGCAAGGGCCACAGACTCCGCCCTTCCACCTGCCGGGCGAGCTCGCCCGTCAACGGCACACCCAGCAACTCCGCCAACGTCGGTAACACGTCCACGTGCGCGCTCAGCGCCGCACAGTCTACGCCACCCGCAAAACCGGCCGGCCAACGCCAAAAGGACGGCGCATGCGTGCCGCCATGGTACGCCTGGCCTTTGCCGCCCCGAAACCCGCCGCTGTAGAGCCGCGTGTGCGTGCCGCCATTGTCGCTGAGGAAAATGACCAGCGTGTCCCGCTCGAGACCCCACTCGGCCAATCGGCCCAGTAACTTGCCTACGTTGTCGTCGATGTTCGAGATCATCCCGTAGTAGGCCACATCGCCGTCGTTGAGTTTCTGGCCGTTGATGGTCTTGCCCGCATAGAGCTTGTCGTAGTCCGGCCCCGGACTGACCAGCGGTCCGTGCGGCGCGTTGGGCGTGATGTACGCGAAGAACGGCTGGCTCGCACCCCGCCGCCCTCCGATCCACTGTAGCGCTTGCGCAAAGAACACGTCCGTGCAGTACCCCTGGGTCTTCACAAACCTGCCGTTGTGCAGAATCGCTGGATCGAAGTACTTGTTGTCCGGCGCGTCGCCACAACTGCCCGCGTAAGTCTGCCCAATCCCACCTGCGCCATGAATGAACACTTCCTCGAAACCGCGCCGCTCCGGCCGGTACGCCGGCTCGTCGCCTAGGTGCCATTTCCCAAAAATCCCCGTCGCGTAGCCAGCGCGTTGTAGCACTTGCGCCAAGGTCGTCGCCTCGAGCGTGAGGCGCTCCCGCTCGAAGATGGTGTGCGTCACCCCGTTCTTGAATTCGTGACGGCCCGTCATGAGCGCCGAACGCGTCGGCGAACACGTGGGGCTGACGTGAAAATCCGTAAACCGCACGCTCTGACTGTGCAGACGATCCAAATGCGGCGTCCGAATCAGGGGGTGCGCATGCACCCCCAGATCCCCCCAGCCCATGTCGTCAGGCATGATCAGAACCACATGGGGGCGCGCCGCCACCCCCGCCCCCGCCGCCGTTACCGGCCCCACCGCCATGACCAGGACACCCACCCAGGCCCTCAGAAGTGCTTTCATGCCGCATTCTGTGCCTCCCTTCCCTCCAAATGGCAACCAGAGTTTTCCTGCCAACCGAACCAACCGCCGCCGTGCCGCGAATGGCGTCTATCGTCAGCCGGCACACCCGCGTGCTCAGCGCGACCCTCTCCTTGCCACCCCCATCGCCTTTGGACATGCAGTGGGCGGGTTCGAGGCATTGTCACGCGCTATCCCGTCCTACTGCTCTAGTTCACGACGCCACGTGCGCTACGGCCCCACAGCGCACCCTCCTCAAGAGATAGCCGCCACCCGCAGGTCCCGTAATGCACTCAACCCCGCCACTGGCGCACCCCCGCACCGTATCGGCCGTGCCCCGCTCCGCCGCTTCGACCCAAACCGCTCCCGATGCTCTAACCACACCCCGTCCACAAAACCCTTCGATCCCAGCACCACCCCGTCCGTCATGTGCCGAATCCGCAACCGCAGCACCTCCCCCATGCTCAACTCCCCGCCCTTCTCCAACACCCGCTTAATCTGCTCCCGACTCAACTCCTTCTTTTGGCTGCTCCCAGACACCCCCCCACGCACAAACAACCGCCGACGATACTCCGCCCCAACCTCCTTCCACTCAAGCACCCTTCCCTTCCGCGGTTCCTCGGCCTCCCCGGCAGCCTGCGCGCCGGCCAAGAACGGAGCGCGGGCATCTTGCCCGCGGGTCCCTGTCCCTGCCCCTGCCTCTTCCCCTGTTGCCCCCGCCGCTGCCCCCGCCGCCTCAGCCGCCCCTGCTGCCGCACTTCCGCCCCGAGATGCTCCCTCACTCCCGCCCGTGTACAAACTCAACAACCCCGACCGCGCCTTCCCGTCCCCACCCACCGCCGCCGCGTAGCCGCAGTGCCGGTAGTCCTTCGGATCCTCCACCAACCCGGCCCGCACCGCGTTCAAGTCAATGTACGCCGACACCGTCTCCAGCACCCCCGTCTGATCCTCGACCAACACGCTCCGAAACCGTTCCGCCCACAACGTCCCAAACCGCTGATGCCGTATGTTGTACCACTTGCTGAACCGCTGTTTGAACTCCTTCATGAACTCCGACACATCCCCCATCCGCGCCAGCATCCGTTTCCGAATGTCCGGATCTACCCGACCATGGTCGTGCAATCCCTTCTCGGCCTCATAGAGCAGCCCGGCCTCTCGGGGCTTGGCCTTCCCGTAGAGGGCCTTCATGCGCTCGACCAGTTCCTCGTCGGTCGGGTTCTGCTCGGCCGGGACGCGGACCAGGACATGGAAGTGATTGGACATCATGCAGTAGGTAATGACCTCGAGGCCGCAGAAGGTGGCCAGGCGGCGGAGGAGCCTGACCAAGGTTTCCTTGCTGAGGTCATCGAGGAGGCGTTGGGCGCCGACGATGCGCGAGACGCAGTGGTAGACGGCCGGTCGCCCTTTGACTCTGATGCGTGTCATTCTCATGTGGGCCCTGAGGTTGCCGGATACCAATCAACTTGTCAATTGTATTATGTCAGTCTTTTTGAGAAAAGGAGGTCTATTTTGTTATTCAGCCGATCTGGCAGGTTTGATGATTCGGGAACTGTGCTGATGTCAATATTATGATGCCTGTCTTAAAAACAGGCCCGAATTCCTGCGGCCTGGGCTCTGGTTTCCGATGAGATGGCCCGCGGGAGTTCCTTGACGCGAATGTCCTTGAATCGAATACGCAATTCGTCGCGGGAATGGAGTTGGAGGGCAAAGTGGCCGCGCAGGCCGACGCGATGTTCGCGGTGTGCCGCGTTGTCCAACACGCCCGTGCCATCCCAGTCCGTTACCACAGACCCGTTGAGGATGGTCTTCACGTGAGGACCACGACAGATCACGCGGAGTTGGTTCCAGCCATCGCCGTCGTCGGCGTACTTGAAGGTATGGCGCGCCGGTTTGAGGACGGGATCCATGCTGGCATCCTTCCGGCTTGGCGAAACCCAGCGGCGTTCGCCTCGGGTCTCATCGTAGATCATGCCCGTACGCCACGACATGGCAGGCGGAGGGTGAATGTCCACCTGCGGTCCGTCGAGCCATCCGCCTTGGGCTTGAGGGTCGTACCGACTCCGGAACTGCAGGCCGCTGTTTCCGGGCGAATCTCGGTAGGCCTGGAAGTCGAGCTCGAGTTCGAAGTCGTCGAACTCACGCTCGCTCAGCAGCCAGACGTAGTTGTGGTCCTTCTGCCCCATCGAGTCGCAGAGGATGGTTCCTGACTCGACTCGCCAGAAGGTCTTGGCCTGATCTTGGGGTTGGCACCGGACCGTCCAACCTGACAGGTCGCGGCCGTTGAAAAGAGGCGTCCATGGGTCGGCGTCGCTCATGGCCGCCCGCGCGCTCGGGAGAGCGAGCAGCGAAGCCCAAGCCGCGGCGATCGCTCCAATTCGTGCGTGTGCATGCATGCGGAGATCATGACTTGCGCAGGAGGGCGGTGTCAAAGCTGCAAGCCAGGGGCACGACGCCCGGTCTGCAAGGTCTAGCGGGTTTCTTCGGTCACGTCGCCTTCGTCGAGGCTTTCGATTTCCTGGCGGACCCGGCGGGAGATGCGCGGGCGGACGAAGCCGTAGACGAGGTAGGCGGTGAAGATGACCGGCAGAACGAGCGGGAGGATGCGTTCTCGGAGGATGAGGAGCACGCCCACGAAGAGGACCGCACAGACCAGTTTGGTGAACGGGCTACGGGCGCTGAGGTCCAGGGTTTTGAACGAGGGATATTTCACTTTACTGACCATCATGACCGAAAGGAACAGCAAGATGCCCGGCAAGACATAACGCCAGGTTCCGCGCGGGAACTCCCGATCCTCGAGCCACATGAGAAAGAGGGTGAGCGAGGCCACTAGGCCAGCCGCCGCCGGCACCGGGAAGCCGAGGAATTCCTTGTCGCCGCCCGAGCCGCTCTGGGCGGCCAGGCAGTTGAACCGAGCCAACCGCAGTGCGCCGCACATCAAGTAGATCGAGGCGATGAACCACCCGATCTCTTGATACTGCGCGAAGGTATCGCGCAACACGATGCGGTGCACCAAGAACGCGGGCGCCGCACCGAAGGAGATCAGGTCCGCCAGCGAATCGAACTCCCTCCCGAACGGGCTTTCGTGTCCTCCCCACCGCGCCAGGCGCCCGTCCAACAGGTCGAAGATGCAGGCCAGCAGAATGAAGAACAAGGCATGACGAATGACCGAGTTGAAGTTGGCAGCGTTGACATCCGCCTCCACGATCTTGGTCAAGGCCACGAACCCGCAGAGGAGGTTGCCCGCCGTCATGAGGTTCGGCAGGAAATAGATCCGCAGGCGCGGTTCTTGGCCCTCTGTATCGGCCGGGTGGCCGGGTTGGATCGCCTCCGCCTTAAGGGCGCCGGGCGACGATGGTTTCTCCACCGCGGACATGGGTGTTGAGCTGGACTTGGAGTTGGACGGTTAGGGGCAGGTAGAGATCTACGCGGGAGCCGAACCGGATCAGGCTGATGCGTTCCCCTCGGGCGACGGTGTCCCCGACGGCCACCCAGGGGACGATCCGCCGGGCGATCAGGCCGGCGATCAACCGCACGCCCAACCGTTCCCCGGGCCGTTCGCTGGATTCGAGCCCGAGGAAGACGTTTTCGTTATAGCGGGCGGAGTCGGTGCGCATGGCGTTGAGGAACTGGCCGTGGGTGTGCTTGACCACCGCCACCCTGCCTGCGACGGGGGCATGCTGTACGTGCACGTCGAAGACGGACAGGAAAATCGAGATGCGCCGGCAGCGGCCGCCCAGGAACTCCGGCTCGTCCACCTCATCGATCAGGTCGACCTTACCGTGAGCCGGCGCCACGATGAGGTCCGGGTCGGCTGGCGTGCGGGGCTGAGGATCGCGAAAGAAGTAGAGGGTGAAGAGGCCGAAGAGCATCCAGAGCCCCGCCAGGGTTCCGCCCAGGGCGATGATCCACTCACCCAACCGCTGGGCCAGGATGGCACCCAACAACAGCCCCAACAGAACGAAGAGCGTCCAATAGATGATCCGCAGGGCGGCCTGGGTGGCTTTCCCGGCGTGCTTCATAGCGGGCGGTTACGGTTAACGGTGAACGGGCACGTCTTCGATCTGGGCCTGGCTTTCGAGGAAATCCAACACCTTAGCGCTCACGATCTGCTCTTGGATTTCCGCCAAGGCGCCCCGTTCCTGGAGTTGCTTAACGAGCCGGTCGGGCTTGATTTGATAGCGCGCCGCGAGCTGCACCACCTGCTGGGTCAATTCCGCCTCTGTGGCGCGAATCCCCTCTTTATCGGCGATGCGGCCGAGGATGATCCGGGCCTTGACCCGTTCGCGGGCGTTGTTGCTAGCGACGCTGTAGATTTCGTCTTTACGCTCGTCGATGGCCGATTTCGAGATGCCGCGTTCGGTGTTGGTCTTGACGATGTCCATGACGGCGTTCTTGGTCTCTGCTTGCACCATGGCCTCGGGCAACTCGCAGCTCACACGACCCAGCAACACCGCCACGAGCTGATTCCGCGTATCGCGTTTTTGGCGGTAACGCACCTCGTTCTCGAGATCTTTGCGCACCCCCGTGCGCAATTGGGCGAGGTCGGGCGCGCCAAAGGCGCGCGCCATCGCATCGTCTACGGCGGGCAAGTGCCGTTCTTTGACCTGCAGCACCTCGACCTCGTACACGCCGATCTTGCCGGCCAACTCCGCGTTCACGAAGTCTGCCGGGAAGGTCACGGTCACCGTGCGTTTGTCGCCGGCGTTGGCCCCCACCAATTGATCGGTAAAACCCGGGATGAGGTAATCCGGACTCACATGGAGCCAAGTGTTCTTCTGTTCGCCCACGCCCCGGGCGGTCGGTGCCAGTTCCGCGATGGGCCGGCCCTCGCAGGTCCCGGTGTAGTGGACCACGACGAAGTCCCCGGCCTGGACGGGGCGGGTGACATCGACGTAGTTGGGGCGCTGTGTTCGCAAAGCAGCGAGCGCTTGGTCGACGTCTTGGTCGCCGACCGACCGCAGCTCCCGCCGGATCCGCAACCCGCGATACTCGGGCAGTTCGAAGCTGGGCTCGGTTTCGATCGTGGCGGTGAATTGCAGCGGCAGACTCCGGCCGAACTGCACTTCCTCGATGTCCGGCAGACTGACGGGCCGGAGTTGGCTTTGCTGGAGGGCCTCCTGGTAGGCCTTCGGAACGAGCGTCCGTTTGACTTGGGCCTCGATCGCAGGGCCGTAGGTCCGCTCGATCATCTCGCGGGGCGCTTTGCCCGGCCGAAAACCCGGCAGGCGCGCCTGGCGCTGGAACTCCTGGGCTGCCGACGCGAAGGCGGCGGCGACTCCCTCGGTGTCCACTTCGACCCGCAGCAGTTTCTTGCAGGGGCCCAGATCTTCTACTGTGACATGTACCGATGGTGCTGACATGGCGTCTGAAATGCAGAAACTCCGCAGCGGTCCCGCTCAGGCGCGAGCCGCAGTCGCGGAGCAATCCATGGCCCCAAGCTAGGTCGCATCCTGGGCGCGCGTCAAGCTCCTCCTCTCCACGGCCCGGAATCCGCAGCCAGGGAGGAGCGAAGACGGCTGCGTCCGCCCAGCGGTTGGGGTGTGGCCACCTTGGGGCCCACAAGGCCGCGGGCGCTGGGCCGGCCGCCGAGGACGACAGTTGCGCCGCAGGCCAGATACACTACGTTGAGGCGCTTAGTCATCATGAACAAGACACTTCTCGGGTGTGGCACCTGCGCCCTGGTATTGGCCATCGGGTGCGGCAAGTCGTCCGTGACTGAACCGGAGAGGACCGCAGCCGCAGCCGCGATACCAGCTCGTCAGCCTCCGCCTGTCCAGGCTGCTGGGGAGCTGCCGCCCGCGTTGAAAGGGACAATGAACGACCACGTCCAGAAGAGCGAAGCAGAGTGGCAACAGGCCCTTACCCCCGAGCAATTTCGCGTGCTACGCAAACACGGCACCGAGCCGGCCTTTAGCGGGGCGTACTGGAACCACCACGACACGGGGGCTTACCTGTGCGCCGGGTGCGATCTGCCACTGTTCAGCTCGGAACATAAGTACGACTCGGGGACAGGTTGGCCTAGTTTCTGGCGGCCGCTCGAGCCTGCGGCGGTGGGCACGCAAGCCGACAACACCCTTTTCATGAAGCGCACCGAGGTGCACTGTGCCCGTTGCGAGGGGCATCTCGGTCACGTGTTCGAAGACGGCCCCAAGCCCACCGGGCTCCGTTACTGCATCAACTCAACCGCGCTCAAGTTTCGCCAGCCGGAAGCCGCCACGCCTCCGCCCGCTACGCCTCCGCCCGCCGCCCACGCGGACTGACGGCCCCGCTGCGGTGAGCGAACGCGAGCAGGATCAGGTGCCTGCGCGCGTCACACCCCTCCCTCGGGGCGCTCGGCGCCGCAGCCACAGCCAGAGTGGCGCGCTCCCGGTTACCTGGGCTCGAAGCCGGGTCGGATCGACCCGTCGTAATCCAGCAAGGGCCGGGCGCCGGTGACTTTGCCTAGTGGCCGGCATCCGGGGCCGATGCCTTCCAGGCCGAGGTCAGCCTGCATCTGCGCGGCAACACCTTCGAGATCGCGAACCACGACCGGATGCGCTGCCGCCACATTGGTGGTTTCGCCCACGTCACGGTCCAGGTGGTACAGCTCGGTCTTGGCGAGGTGGAGTTTCCAGGCGCGGTGGCGGACCGCCTCGAGCTTGAGGCCGCGGTAGTAGTAGAAGGTCTTACGCTCGGAAGCGGCCGCTGCTTCGCCGGCCAACACCGGCCAGAGGTTCACCCCGTCCAGGGTGCGATCGGCGGGCAACCGGCCACCCGCCAATTTCACCAACGTCGGGAAGATGTCCATCATCCCGGCGATGGCGTCGGTGGTGGTGCCGGCGGGGATCTTGCCTGGCCACCAGGCGATTGTCGGGACGCGCATGCCGCCTTCCCAGGTGCTGCCTTTGTGTCCGCGCAGCGGGGTGTTGCGTCCGCGTGGCGTGCCACCGTTGTCCGAGGTGAACAGGACGAGCGTGCGCTCCGCCAGCCCGAGGTTCCGCACGGCGGCGAGCACCCGCCCGACGCTGCCATCGACCTCCTCGACCCAATCGCCGTAGAGGCCATTGCGCGACTTGCCTTGGTACGCCGCGCCGGGATAGAGCGGCCAGTGCACGGCGCTATGGGGCAGGTAGAGAAAGAACGGCCGGTCCCGCTGCGCCTGCAACCAGGCGACGGCCTCCTCGGTATACCGCGCGACGAGCGTGGTTTGATCGTGGGCCAGCACGCGGTGGACTACGGTTTCGTTGCGCAGCCAGGGCAGCGGCGGTTGCCCTTTGCCTTTGGATTCCGGGATGGGGTCGCCGAGGTTGCTCTTCACGCCGTCCGCGGCGGGCCCCATGTCATTCGAGTAGGGCAACCCAAAGAAGAGGTCGAAGCCCTGGCGCGTCGGTAAGAACTCCGGTTGATCGCCCAAGTGCCACTTGCCGATGCAGGCGGTAGCGTACCCGGCGTCGCGGAGGGCTTCGGCGAGGGTGATCTCTGCCGGGTGCAGCCCCACGTCGTTGCCGGGGAACAACACGTGCGGGATGGGCAGGGCGCGCTTGGGATAGCAGCCGGTCATCAGGGCGGCGCGTGAGGGCGAGCAGACCGGAGCGGCGTAGAAGCTGGTGAGCTTGCGCCCTTCGGCGGCGAGACGATCCAGATGCGGCGTGCGGTTGAGCGTCGAGCCGAACGGGCCGATGTCCGCGTAGCCCAGGTCGTCGATGTTGATGATGATGAAGTTGGGTCGCTCCGCGGCGCGCGCGGAGCCGGCCTCAAGCCCGGCGCCCAGCGTGCCTAAGGCCAAGGTCCAGGTCCAAAACAGGGTCGGCGTCGTTTTCATCGTGAGGGTTCGGGAATGGGCACGGGCGTGGGGCGCAACGCCCCAGCGGGCTGGTTCAAGAACACGAAAGCGCCCAGCTTCGACACCGTCAACACATCAGGATGGCCATCGGCGTCGACGTCGGTGGCTACGACTTGGCAGCCGACTCCGCTGCGGTCATCGATCAGGTGGGGTACGTAGCGGACACGGCCGCCCGGTTCGCGCCGGAGTTGGAACCAGTAGAGGACCGGCGCGGCGTCGGGCTCGACGTCGCCTTTGGGGCCGTGCGCCCAGAGGCGTTTGCCCACGAGGAGGTCCTCGAGGCCGTCGCCATCCAGGTCGGCCAGGGCGAGGGCGTGCGGTTGGGAGAAGGCCACGCCGTAACGCGCGACTTGCGAGCGGTCTCCCATGAACTTGTGTTCGCGGAAGGTCAGCACGCCGGCGTCGCGCACCTGCTCGAACCAGGCCAACCCCCAACCGTGCGCGTTCAGGCTGGTGAGGATGTCGCGATCGCCGTCGCCATCCACGTCGTACGCGAACATCTGAGCGCCGCCTCGGTCCACCGAGAAGAGGTGCGGGTGCTCGATCCATTCGCCTGTGCCGGCGTTGGCCCCCGCGGCGGCCGGCTGTTCCCACCAACCGTCGTTGAGGATCAGGTCCACGCGGCCGTCCCCGTTGACGTCCCCTAAACCGGTGCCGTGGTAGAAATGGTGCCAGCCCGACCGCCGCATCACAGCGCGAAAGCGCCAGGGCCGGGTCGGGTCGGCCGGCTCGGGTTGGACCAGGCCCCATTGACCCTGGTAGATGCCGACCAACTCGGGTCGGCCGTCGCCATCGACATCGCCGAAGGCAGGGGACTCGCCCTGGACGCGTTCGTGGACGAAGTGTTTTTTCCAGTGGCCGGCGGCGCCCTGGGGGTTCTCGTACCACAAAGCCTGATGGAGATGCACGCGGCCCAGCACCAGAATGTCCGGCCACTGGTCGCCGTTGAAATCGTGGACGAAGGAATAAAGGCTGTCCGTTGGGGAGGGCGGCGTGGGGAACTCCTGGGCCGGGTAGAATTCGTGCCGGCGCACAAAAGCCGGACCCTCGTACCAGAAAGGGCCCGCCACGATGTCGACATGACCGTCCTGGTTGAAGTCGCCTGCGTTGATGCCGTCGCAGAAGTAACGATCGGTGAGCACGCGTCGCTCGAATTGGACCGGACTGGCGCACGCCAACGCGGTGGCGCCGAGCGCCACGGCACAGGTGAGGGAGAGTGGCGGTGTCATTGTTTGGGCTGTTGCATGATGAGGAAATTGGCGACCAAACCCGAGAGGACGACCCCGAGGAGGAAGACGCTCAACGCAGTGACACTCGACTGGCGCAGGGCCTTGGCCGTGTCCGGTTCGAGGGCGCCCAGGGCGGCCCATTGGAAGCCCAGGGCCGCCAAACCCGTGGCCGCCAGCGCGGCTGCATACGCGCCCATCGCCCAGCGCGGCCAGCCCCGCTCACAGTTGAAAACGGCTGCCGTCGGCAGCGCCAGCAACCCGAAGACCAGCGCGCCCAGCAAGAGCGCGGGGTGGACACCCAGCACGAGGCTCAGCGTCAGGCACAGGACCGCCAGCAGCAGGCAGAGCCCGACCCAGTTCGCCGCTACGGTTTGTTCCCTGGACAAGGCCAAGCGCCCGAACCGGTTCAACCGGAGCAAGAGATTGAACAGGGGCTGCGCCAGCCAGGTCAGCAGGGCAAACGCGATATAGAGTACCTTAAGCGGCAGCAGCCAAAGGCTCAGGGCTGGCTGGGCGCGCGCGAGGCCGTCCAGCAGCCGGTAGCCTAGATAGCCCCCCAAAACGATCGCCCACTGCGCCTGCCGACTGAACCGCGACATCCACAGGAAATACCGCAGCATGACGGCGTAGATGAAGTAACGCGCCTTGAGCGCCTCGACGATCCCTTGGCGAGCCCACTCATTCTCGGGATCCAACCGCAGGGCCTCGCGGAAATGTTCGAGGGCCTTCGGTTGGTCGCCCCGGTGCAACAGGGCCCAGCCTTGATTTGCGTGCGTGACGGAATCCTCGGGGGCTTTGGCTAAGGCGGAGGCGAGCGTCGCACTGGCCTCTGCTTTGCGCCCGAGTTTCACCAGGGCCATCGCCCGCAAGTTCGTGCAGCCGACGTGGTCGGGGTCGAGCCGCAGCCCGCGCTCGGCGGCCTCGAGCGCGGCCGGCCAGAGGCGTTGCCCGAGGCGAATCTGCGCCTCGAGCGAGTAAAGGTCCGCGTTCTCGGGCTCGAGCCGGATCGCCTCGGCCACGGCCGCCTGGGCCTCGTCCGGTCGGTTGCGGTCGTGGAGAATCCAGGCATGGACGTAGTGGGCGAACGAGAGGTCCGGCGCCAACTGAATGGCCTGCCGCACCTCCTCGGTCGCCTCCGGCAGTCGGCCCTGTCGCGCCAGGCACAACCCCAGCACGGCATGCGCCAACGCTGTGTTCGGTTCAGCCGCCAGCGCCTGTCGAGTCTCGGCCGCCGCCAGCTCGAACCGGGACTGATCCAGCAAGAGCAGCGCGCGTTGCAGGTGCGGATTCACGTTAGAGGCGCAGGAACTTGAGGATGTCGTCGTAAAGCCCGCCCTGATTCGCGTAGAGCGCGTAGTTGCGGGCCGTGGCGAACCACTCGCGCGTGGTGGGCCGCAGTCCCGCCAGGGCGGCGGCGAGGTCCTTGGTGGCGAGGGGCGCCGGTCCCCCGCGCTGGATGGCCTCTCGGAGCTTGCCCTCGACCGCCAGGTCCACCATCCCCTTCAGATCGGCTCCCGAGAAACCCTCCGTCTTGCGCGCCAGCGCTTCGCAGTCGATGTCCGCAACCGGCTTGCCGCGGAGCAGAAGGCGCAGGATGCAGGCGCGCGCGGCCAGATCCGGCGGCGGCACAAACAGGATCCGATCGAACCGGCCAGGGCGGCGGAAGGCGGGGTCCAAGTGCCAAGGCGCGTTGGTGGCGGCGAGGATCAGGACGCCTTCATTCGATGACTTGACCCCGTCGAGCTCGGCGAGGAACTGGTTGATGAGCTGGCGGCCAGCCGAGTGGCGAATGTCGCTGCGGGCCGCCCCCAGCGCATCCACCTCGTCAAAGAACAACACACAGGGCCGGTGCGCACGGGCGTGATCGAAGACCTCGTGCAAGTTGCGTTCGCTATTGCCGATCCACATCTCGAGCACGTCGTTGATCCCCACCGCCAAGAAGCCCGCTTCGATCTCGCCGGCCGTGGCGCGGGCCAGGTAGGTCTTGCCGCAACCCGGCGGGCCGTAGAGCAAGATGCCGCCACCCACGCCCTTGCCGTAGGCCCGGTAGAGGTCCGGGTGCTCGAGGGGATGGATGATCTTGAGGCGGATCTCGTCCTTGACTGACTCCATGCCGCCCACGTCGTCGAACGTGACCTTCGGGCGCTCGAATTCCACTCCCGGGCCGGCGGCCTCTTCGCCCCAGGCCGCCCGCACCTTGCCCTCGACGACCTCGCTGTCACTGGTGTCCTCGTCCTCCTCGAGCCCGAGGCGCTCGGCGAGTTCGGCATCCGCCAAGCCCGGCTCGCGCTCAATCGCCCGGCGATATTGGCGGATGGCGGGGTCGATCTCCCCCACTCCCACCAGCAGACGCGCCTGGAGCAGCAGCACAGGCGCCGGCACGCTTGGGTGCTTGACCAATTCCTCGACCAGGGCCAGGGCGTGGCTGTGTTTGCCCTGTTGGTAGAAGGCCCGCGCCAACCCCGCCTGCAGCGGCATGCTGTTGGGCGCCAGAGCCAGGGCTGCGCGGTACTCCTGTTCGGCTTCCGCAGCCTGCCCAGCCCCCAGGAGCGAGTCGGCCAGGTGTTGCCGCAAAGGGATGTTGTTGGGCGAGAGCCGGAGCGCCTCGCGCAAGGCCTGCCAAGGGTCGGATGCCGGCGGTTCGGACGATGTCTCAGCCACGGCCAGAGCAAATCGGAAGCCCCCAAGCCGGTCAAGCGAGGAGGTGGTCTGCGCGGATTGCCTTGGGGCTAGGCTGGCCGACCCAGTCGGTGCAGCAGCGCCGTGGTCGATTTCCCCGGCACCCCCCCCAACACGACCACCCGCCCCCCCAATCGCTCGACGTACTGTCGTTCCGCCTGGTTGATCGTCTCGACCGTGTAGTCACCCCCCTTGGCGTAAATGTCCGGCTGCGCCAACGAGAGAAAACCGAGAGCGTCAGAATCCCCAAACACACAAACCGCGTCCACGGACTGTAAACCGGCAACCACACCCGCTCGGTCGTGCTCAGGGTTCAGCGGGCGGGCGGCCCCCTTGAGGGCGCGGACGGAGGTGTCGCTGTTGACTCCCACCAACAGACTGTCGCCGAGGTTGCGGGCCGCTTCGAGGTAAGTCACATGCCCCAGGTGCAAGAGGTCGAAACAGCCGTTGGTGACCACCAAGATGCGACCCGCGGCGCGAACGCGCGCGCGCCACTCGGGCAGGCGCTCGATCGGCAGCAGTTTGTCACGGTAGTTCACCGCCGCATTGTCCCTGAGAGGCCGCTCGGCTGGCAATCCACAAAAGGCCCGGCTCGGCCCCCGCGCGCGGGGAGCGGCCGCGGATGGACTCTGGGCTGAGGCTTGTCTTTTTGGCCGGAGCTAATAGATTGGCGCTATGAAGAACGACGTCGTGCTGATCGGGATTCGCGGCATTCTGCCGGCGAACAGCGGGTGCGCGGTCTTCGTGGGCAACGACGATAAAGTGTTCGTGATCCAGGTCGAGCACAACATGGGCGCGATCATCGGCATGTTGCTCCGCGACACCCCGAAGGAGCGCCCCTTGACCCACGACCTCGTCAACCACATCTTCGAGGCCCTGGGCGTCACCGTCGAACGCGTGGTCATCACCGAGCTGAAGAACTCCACCTACTTCGCCCGCCTCATCCTCCAGCAGCAAAATGAACTCGGTCGCAAGATCGTCGAGCTGGACGCGCGACCGAGCGATTGCCTGGCGCTGGCCACCGCCCAGAAACGGCCCGTGTACGTCACCCGCACGCTCTTCGACCAGGTCGAAGACATGTCCGAGCTCCTCACCCGTATCAACGAGAACGGTGGCGAACCCGAGCAAGCTTAAGCCTCAGCGCCCCTACCGCCCGCTGCTCCCGTGCCACCCAACCCGCGCCCCCAACCCGCGCTCGTCTTGGTGTGTGGCGACGACGACTTCGCCGTAGGCCGGCGGGCACGCCAACTCTACGACCAATGGTGCGCTGACGCCGGCGGATTCGACCACGAGATCCTGGACGCCCGCGCCAGCAACAGCGGCGAAGCCCTCCGCGCCATCGCCCGGCTCCGCGAGGCGCTGCAAACCCTCCCCTTCTTCGGCCAGGCCAAAGTCGTGTGGCTGCGAGACTGCACCTTCCTCGGGGAAGACCGCACGGCCGGCGCCAAGGCAGTGACTGAGGCCGTGGCGGAGTTGGCTCAGGAGCTTAAGGCGTTCGCCTGGGACAACGTCCGCTTGCTGATCAGTGCTGGAAAAGTCGACAAACGCAAGGTCTTCTACAAGACCATCGAAAAGGCGGGCACCACCGAGTCCTACACCGCCCTCGCCTTCGAGGACAAGGACTGGCTCCCGCGCGCCGAGTCCTTCGCCCGCCAGGAAACCCAAGCCCGCCAAAAGACCATCGCCGAGGAAGCCCTGCTCGAGCTGGTCCAGACCGTCGGGCCGGACTTGCGCCAGCTCAGCCACGAGGTCGAGAAACTCAGTCTCTATGTCGGGGCGCGCGGGGAGATCGCCGTGGCGGACGTGCGGATGTTGGTGACGCGGCAGAAACATGCGCGCGCCTTTGCCCTCGGGGATGCGTTGGGCGACCGCGATTTGCCTCGGTTGTTGCGCACTCTGGACGAGGAGCTGTGGGGCATGAAGTTCGACCGGGAGAAGTCCCCGATCGGTTTCTTGTACGGCCTCATCGCCAAGGTCCGCGTCCTGCTCTTTTTGAAAGAGCTGCTGCGGCTAGGCTTGCTGCGACCGGAGCGAAGCTACGACCGGTTCAAGGTGCAGCTCGGGGGCATCCCGGCGGGAGCCCTGCCCGACGACCGGCGCTACAATCCGTTAGCCATGAACCCCTACGTCCTGTTCAAGGCCCTCCCCCAAACCGCCAACTACTCGACCGCCGAGCTGGTGCGGGCCATGGAAAGACTCCTGCGCTGCAACTTGCGCCTGGTCTCCAGCAGCCTCGACGACACCCTCCTCCTGCAGCAGACCCTCGTCGAGATCGTCGGGCGCAACCACTGAATCGCCCTGGCGCTCGCGCGGCCCGGGCGACCCTGCTGCCGCGCCGACGCCCGCACCACACCATTCACACGCGCCGGTCAGGTCCGCCTACAACCCGCCTACAACTTGACGGACGGGCACCTGGAGCGCATGCTTAAGTCGAGTCAACTGTCTCAGGACGCAATGCCTGTTCCGGTGGCCAAGCTGATGGTGGCGGTGGAGGAGGCCGGCGTGTGCTTGCGCGTCGCCGGCAAAGCCACCTTCGCCTGTTCGGCCGAGTTCAAGAAGGCCGTCGAGACCCTGCGCGCCCGCGGCCATACCCGCTTCCTCATCGACCTGACCGAGTGCTCGACCATGGACAGCACCTTCATCGGCGTGTTAGCCGGCTTCGCGCGGCGCTTGCGCAGCGTGCAAACCCAGACCGCCCCAGTCGAACTCGCCCATGCGAGCGAGCGCATCCGCCAGCAAATCGACAACCTGGGCGTCCTCCCGCTCTTCAAACTCAGCGGCACCGCCCCGCCCGAGGCCAGTTACCAGTCGCTCCCGCCGATCCCAGCCAGCAAGCAGGAGTTGTCCCGGCTCAGTCTCGAAGCCCATCGCACCCTGATGGAACTCCACCCGGGCAACGTCCCGCGCTTCCAGGATGTCACCCAGTTCTTGGCCGAGGAACTCGCCCAAACCTCCCCACCCAAACCCGCGTCGCCACCCACGCCCCCCACGACCGCGGACTAAATGCACTCGGCGCGACGAGCGCTCCCCGCGTTCAGCCGGCGCCGTCGACGGCCTGGCAGACCCATGACTCGAGCTCTCGCCCCGTCGCCTGGCGGTATCCTGCCGCGAGGTGCTGCTGGAACTCGCTCGCCTCGCGGCGCCACACCAAGTTGAGTGTCGCCCCGCCGAAGCCTCCCCCGGTCAGTCGCGCCCCCAGACACGCCGCGTGCCCTCGGGCGCATTCCACGAGCGCATCCAATTCAGGACAACTGTTCTGGAAATCGTCGCGCGAGCTAAGGTGGCTGGCAAAGAGGAGTTGGCCAAAACCAGCCACATCCCCGGCGCGCAGCAGGGCCGACCCGCGAGTCACTCGGTCGTTCTCCCCAACCACATGCCGCGCGCAAGCGTAGTCGCGCGCCGCCAACCGCCCGCGCTCCGCCTCGAGTCCCGCCACGTCCACCTCCCGCAGCGAAGCCACCCCGAGCGCCCGCGCCGCCGCCTCGCAATGGCGCCGGCGGTCGTTGTATTCCCCGCCCACCAGGGCATGTTGCACGCCCGAAGGGCAGATCACCACGGCCACCTCGTGCGGCAACGGAGTCCAGTCGGCGGTCAAGGTGAGAAAATCCAAGATCACGATGTGGTCAGCGCGCCCGAACAGCGAGGAGAGGTAATCGAGCAAGCCGCAATTCACACCCACGAACCGGTTCTCAGCCGCCTGGCAGACCTTCGCGATCGCCAGCTTCTCTGCCGCCGTCGGCCGCGGCAGTTCGCCTCGTTCGTCTCGCTCCGGTATTGCGCCCACGCCCGCCTCGGTCAGGGTGTAGGGAAAGAGCTTCCGCACGCTGAGGGCCGTTGCCACCAACAGGGCGGCTGAACTGCTCAGGCCAGCGCCCAGTGGTATCGTGCCGTGAATGGCCGCGTTGAACCCGGCAAAGGCCACCCCAGCCCGCCGCAACTCGAGCAGCAGCCCCTTCACGTAGTCCGCCCAAGGCGCCTCCGGGTCCTTGGCGAGGTCCTCGACGTTAAACCGGACTCGGCCGGGAAACGCCGTCGAGACCAATTCGACGCGGTGATCGCTGCGCGGAGACACCGCCCAGGTGATGGCTTTGTCCACCGCCAGGGCCATCACCCAGCCGTGGTTGTAGTCCGTGTGGTTGCCAAGTAATTCCGCTCGGCCAGGAGCGCACACGGTATGCAGCGCCGGCCGCCGGAAGGTTTCTACGTGGAGCTTTTGGGCTTCGTGCATACGTACGTGGACTCCGCAGCCTACCGTTCAAGCGTGCCGAGGATCGCCTCGGCGGCGGCCCGTGGATCGGACGCTCCATAAAGCGGGCGCCCAATCACAAGCCAGTCGGCCCCAGCCGCTATGGCCTCGCGCGGCGTGAGCGCCCGTTTCTGGTCGTCCGGCGCCGCCCCAGTCGGCCGAATCCCCGGCGTTACCAGTTGGATCTCTGGCCGGAGTCGTCGTCGCAGCACCGGCAGTTCCTGTGGCGAGCATACCAAGCCGCGCAAGCCGGCCCGCACCGCCAGTTCTGCCAAACGCGCGACTTGCTCCTCCACCCCTGCGGCAAAGCCGACCTCCCGAATCGCGCCGTTGTCTAGGCTCGTGAGGACCGTCACCCCAAGGACCAACGGCGGGCTGCTGCCCCGCTCGGCTCCGACCGTTTCGCGCACCGCCCGTTCGGCCGCCTCGAGCATAGCCAGTCCACCGCTGGTGTGCACCGTGAGCATCTGAACGTCGAGCCGCGCCGCCGCGGCTACGGACTTGGCCACCGTGTTCGGGATGTCATGGAACTTCAGATCCAGGAACACGGCCGCCCCGGTGGCCCGAAGCCCCCGGACGATGTCGGGGCCGGCGCTGGTGAAGAGCTCGCTCCCGATCTTCACGGCCCCCACCACGGGCGCCAGGGCGGTGGCCAGTTCGAGGGCACGCTCCGCATTCGATACGTCTAAGGCGGCGATGATCGGGTTGCGCATGGCGCTAAGGTAGCGACCCGGGCCGCCTCATGGGAACCGGAAACTACCCGGCGCTGCCGCCCGTCGGCCCGACGACTCGATGGGTGCTACGTTGGGCAAGACCGTGCGCACTGGGCACGGCAAGCCCACCCAACCTCAGGCTGTCAAGTACTTCTTTACCGTCATATTGACTCCCAGCGCACCGGTTGGCTCATGCGGCCATGGCTGCAAAAGGCTACCGCGGGTCCAGCGCTGCGTTGACAGGCCCGTCCAGCGAGGCTAGAGAAGGCGCTGAACCGAGTCGACCTGGACTGTAAGCGCACTATGAAACTCATCGTGTTGCCGTTGGCCTGCTCCGCCCTGTTGTTGAGCCGTACCCTGGCTGCCGAGGACGGTTTTGTCCCGCTCTTCAACGGGCTGGACTTGAGCGGTTGGGTGAACGTGAACTGCGCCCCGGACACGTTTCGGGCCACCAACGGAGCGATCTACTGCACGGGCGCGCCGATCGGCGAGCTGCGCACCAGTCGCATGTACCAGAACTTCATCCTCGAGCTCGAGTGGCGGCATCTGCAGCCGAAGGGCAACGCGGGTGTGTTTGTGTGGGCCGACGCGCTGACCGCGCGTGGCCAACCGTTCATTCGCGGCATCGAGGTGCAGGTCCTCGACGGCCGCGAAGGTCCAGGCTACACGTCCGATGGCGACATCTTCCCCATCCACGGAGCCCGGATGGTGCCCGAGAACGGCCGGGGCGGCGACCGGGCCTTTCCGACCGAGAAACGGGCCAAACCTTCGCCGGAATGGAACCATTACCGCATCGAGTGTGTCGACGGGAACATTGCGCTGGCCGTCAACGGCAAGGTCGTGACGCGCGGGCGCGAGGCATCGCCCCGGAAAGGGTACATTTGCCTCGAGTCGGAAGGTTCACCCGTCGAGTTTCGGAACTTGCGACTGAAGGAACTGCCGGCCCGGCACGCTCTGGCGCCCGAGCAGATTGCGGAGCCGGATGAAGGATTCCGTTCGCTGTACACGGGAGTGGACCTGACGGGGTGGCAGGCGACACCCGAGTTGGCGGCGCATTGGCGGGCGAAGGACTGGGTGCTCGAACACGACGGCGGCCGCGCCGCGGGCGAACCGCACTTGTGGACCGAGCGGGAGTATGGGGATTTCGTGCTGGTGGCGGACTGGCGCTGGGTGGCCAAACCGCAGACCAACGCGTTGCCGGTGGTCTTGCCCGACGGCACGCGAGCGCGCGAGGCGGACGGCAGCGAGTGGGTGGAACGAGTGTCAGACGCGGGGGACAGCGGCATCTATTTGCGCGGCCAGGACAAGAGCCAGGTGAACATCTGGTGTTGGCCGGTGGGCTCGGGCGAGGTGTACGGGTATCGCGAGGACGCGAGCCAACCGGCGGCGGTGCGGGCGGGGGTCACGCCGCGGGTGAAGGCGGATCGGCCGATTGGGCAATGGAACCGGTTCACGATCACGATGCGGGGCGATCGCTTAACGGTCGTGCTTAATGGCCAGACGGTCATTGACCAGGCCCAGTTGCCGGGTGTGCCGGCCAAAGGGCGCCTGGCGCTGCAGCACCACGGCAGCCCGATTCAATTCGCGAACTTGTTCGTGAAAGAGCTCGATTGAAGCCGCACACCCGACTGGCTGGGGCGAGCCGGTCAACGCGCAAGGATCAACGGAGCGATGAAGATGAGACCTCGGGATAGACGACACGTTGCCGGTGGGGCGCGCCGTCCTCTGCGTGCCGCCCTGGGATGGGTGGCCCGGGCGAAGCGCGGGCCGCTCTGGAGCCCGTGGCTTGGGTGCTTCTCGATCCTGGCAGCCTCGCTCGTGCAGGGGGATTCAGCGCCGCGTGCCTCGACCGCCGCGGATGTCGTGCGGGCGGCGGTCAAGATCCTCGAGCACGATCGCGACCGGGAGCGCGCTTTCGACGCCACCTACGCTTACACGCGGGTCAGGACCCTTGAAGTGCGTGACGGGGACGGGGACTTGAAACGGCGTGAGATCAAGCGCCTCGAGAATCAGCCCGACGCCCTCAGTCACGGAGTGGCGGAGGGCGAGGAGGAACCGGATGGCAAGACCCGCGAGCGGAAAGGCAAACCGTATCAGCGGCACGACTTCCAGGTGGACGACGAGCTGCTCGATCGCTTCCGGTTTGAGCTGGTGGGCAAGGAGTTGATCAATGAGCGTCCGGCCTGGGTCATCGAGTTCGCGCCGCGGCGGGGCGGGTTACCCGGCAAGAGCATCAAGGATCGCTTCATTAATCAGACCGCTGGCCGGGTGTGGATCGACGAAGCGGAACACGCGATGGTGCGCGCGCAATTGCGTTTGCTCGAGCCGGTGAACGTGGTGGGGGGGCTGGTCGGCGTGGTCAAGAAGTGCGAGACTGCGTTCGAGCGGGTGCGGACCCTCGAAGGGTGGTGGTTTACGCAGATCTTTCGCTGGCGGCTCGAGGGGCGACAGCTCTTTCAACAGCGCGTGATGGACTTCCACGAGGAACGAAGCGAGGTGCGCATGGCGCCATAGCTTCGACCTCGGGATAGCAGAAGTCTGCCGGCAGGGCGCGCAATCCGCTGCGCGCCGCGAGCCACGGTGGACAGAGGGGGCGGTGCGCAGAAGACTGCGGGCCCTACCGCCGACTGGTCGTCCCTCTTGCGATCTCGGGCGTGGGGCTGGCGCTCAACGGCCGCGCCCGGGGACGCCACCCGGGGCTACTTTTTCCGGATCTGGTCCAGTTTGGCGAGGTAGTCCTTCGAGCCGCTGCCGGGGCGATAGCCGACGGTCTCGCCCAGTTTTTTGCCGTTGGCATCCACGAGCACGATGGTGGGGTAACCTTTGAAGGGGGTGGCGTACTTGGCCTTGAGGGCTTCGTTGGCAGCCTTGAGTTCCGCTGAGAGCGCGTTGCGCCGCGGGAAGTCGGCCTTCACCAACACGAGGTTCTTTTTGGCGTAATCGCCGAACTCGGTGGTCTCGAAGACCTCCTTGTCCAACTTGATGCAAAAGCCGCACCAATCGGAGCCGGTGAAGTCGATCAAGACGGTTTTCTGTTCAGTCTTGGCCTGCTCGAGGGCCTTGGTCATGTCCGTGAGCCAAGGACCTTCGCCGGCCAGGAGCTGGCCGCAGAGGGCCGCGAGCAGCAAGTTCATCCGAGTTGGTTTCATAGGGTATCGGGCTAGGGCTATGATTATCGAGTTTGACTTAATGCCACGGGCCTGAGCGCTTGCGCACTGAGGCGGGCCAAACTACACGCGAACTCGCCCCCTGGCAAACGTTGGGTCGAAGGCAGGGGTTCGCGCATCCCGCCGGGCGAGCGGCGGGTCCCTGCGTTCCAGCGCGGTTGAGAAGTTGTAATTCCCTGCCGGTTGGCCTTGACTAGACTCTGACGGTGGAGCGGAGCAAGGCGAGCCCCGCCACGCGAGTCCGCGAAACCCGGAACATGTTGTGGACCGATCGAGTTTGGAGCGCGGGCAGTGTGCCCGCGGGGCCTCGGGCGAGACGCCCGAGTTCCGTGCTGAGGCGCTGCCGCGCTCGAAGCTGTGACCGACAAACGAGCTATGAACCATCTTGATGCCACTCCTCCTCCAGCCCCACCCGAGTCACTGCCTCCCAGTTCGTTGGGGGCGCGGCTGGTGAATGTGTTTGCGGCGCCCGGCGAGGTGTTCGAGGAGGTGGCGGCGGCCAAGCCGGCGGCGGCGAACTGGCTGGCGCCGATTGTGCTCTTGATGGTGGTGGGGTGGATCGGCGGGTGGTTGGTCATGAACCAGGATTTCGCCCAGCAGCAATTCCGCGACGTGCAGGCGCAGGCGATCCAGCGCCAGGTTGACAGCGGGAAGCTGAAGGCGGAGCAGGCGGAGCGGATTGTGGAGATGCAGGACCGGTTCGCTGGGGTGCAACGTTCGGTGATGGTACTGGTGGGGCCGCCGCTGGCGGCGTTTGCCTCGCCGTTTTGGTGGGCGTTTCTGATCTGGTTGGTGGGGGCGAAGATTCTCAAGGGCGGCTTCACGTTCATGAAGGCGGTCGAGGTGGCGGGGCTCAGTAGCATGCTCCTGGTGCTCGAGGGTGTGGTGAAGACGTTGTTGATCCTGGTGTTGGGGAACATCTTTGCCGGCCCGAACCTCATGACGCTCTTGGGCTGGGAGTTCGACCCCACCAACCCGAGCCACTCGCTGTTGGTCGCGGTGGACGCGATGGCCTTTTGGGTGCTGGTGGTGCGGGCAATCGGCTTGGCGCGGCTCAGCGGGGCCTCCTTGGCGAAGAGCGCCGGTTGGGTTTTCGGGCTGTGGCTGTTGTTCACGGGTTTGGGTCTCGGCGTGGGGCTCCTCACGCAGAAGATTTTTGCCGGGTGAGTTGGAAGGTTCAGTGAAACGAATCCAAGCGAGCGATGTCACTAGTGGGAACGGCTATGGCAACCCCAAGATCCGCAAAGTCATCGAAGCGCCGCAAACGCGTGGTGTTCGCGGTTCTGGCACTGGTGCTGGCCGGTTTAACGACGGCGGCGCTGGTGACCAAGCGGGAAGCGGTGTTGAGCGTGCAGACCGAGAAGGTAACGCGCCGGAACTTGACGGAGTTGGTGGTGGCCAACGGCCGCATTCAGCCGGTGTTCTATGTCAAGATCAGTCCCGAGGTGAGCGGCGAGATCATCGAGCTGGCGGTCAAGGAAGGGCAGGCAGTCAAGAAAGGCGACCTGTTGGTGCGGATTAAACCGGACATGTATGTGGCCAGCCGCAACTCGTCCGAGGCCAGCTACAAGGCGTCGCTGGCGGGCAAGACCACGGCCGAGGCGAACCTGCGCAAGGCGGAGCTCGAGTACCAGCGGATCGACGCGCTGTTCCGGAACAACCTCGTGTCCGAGTCGATTCACGTGGACGCGAAGACCGGGTTCGAGATTGCGCGGGCGCAGTTTCAGAGCGCCAGTCATCAGGTCGAGATGTCGCAGGCGGCGTTGCAGCGGGCGGAGGAGGACTTGCGCAAGACGACCATTCAGGCCCCGTTGGATGGCACGGTTATTCGGCTCAACTCCCAACTCGGCGAGCGGGTGGTGGGGACGGCGATGATGGCGGGGACGGAGATGATGACCATCGCGGATCTGAGCGAGATGGAAGCGCGGGTGGACATTGGCGAGATCGACGTGGTGCTGATCCGGCTCGGTCAGATCGTGCGCCTCGAGGTGGATGCGTTCAAGGATCGCAAGTTCGGCGGCACGGTCACCGAGATTGCCAACTCGTCCAAGGGCTTGGCGCTCGGGGCCGGCGGCGGCATGGGCGGTCAATCGCCGGACGCCACCCGGTTCGAGGTCAAGATCCGGATTGCGGAGAAGGAGCCGTTTCGACCCGGGATGTCGGTGATGGCGGAGATCGAGACCCGCTACCGGACCAATGTCTTGACCGTGCCGATTGCCAGCGTCACGACGCGCATGCCCAAGCCGCCGACAGAGCCGGGCGCGCGGGAAAGGCCAGCCGGGCGCCGGCA
>Ga0194125_10001667_pt1 | contig 37507 bp, 33 predicted proteins | sample TA2KigC250mmetaG_FD_148626 | JGI IMG/M metagenome (GOLD analysis project Ga0194125, IMG submission 148626) | Freshwater microbial communities from Lake Tanganyika, Tanzania - TA2015034 Kigoma Deep Cast 250m | ecosystem: Environmental > Aquatic > Freshwater > Lake | place: Tanzania: Lake...
GCAAAACTTACGGACAGCATTACGATTTCCGAAAAATCATGGTGCGCGGTGCGCACCCTACAGAATCCTCCGATGTTCTGGTCCCCGCGTAGGGTGCGCACCGCGCACCATGAAAGAGGTTGGCATCTTGCAGAGCGTTTTCAAAACCGCCGCCCTTTCCTAAGACAAAAGGAGAATTTTGCAAGACCCTCATGTGTTACGGGTTTTATTCCCCCTCCCACCGGGAGCTGAGCATCACCCACAAGTGACGGGGAAGGGATGAGGAGCAGCGAAAACCTCGTTCCCAAGCTCCTGCTTGGGAACGCAATGCTCCCGAAGCTACTGCTTCGGACAGTAGTCCTAAGGCGCGCCGCGCACGCCGGGGCCGGCGGCCGCAGGCCGCCCTATCTCCTGCCCTTCACGACGTCTTTTCTGTCCGGGGCGCCGGACGCAGCCTGATGGCTGCGGCTACCAAAATAACCATGCAGCAGGGCGGCGGCCATAGGCCGCCCTTGACCATATCCCCATTTATTGTCGGTTCACCGGAGATTGCCGGAAGCCCATCGATATGCTGAAGAAGAGTTCTTTTCCCGTTCGGAGGCGGCCCCCGGACCGCAATCTACCACCTGCGGGCGGCAACATGGTATAAGTAAGCCCAAGCCTTACTGGGAAGTGTGCTCCTTAAATGTGCATCTGAAGGGAAGTCGGCCAGGGGTTCTCCTTACGCGCATGCCTAAAAAGAAGCCTTTCCCCACCCGCCGGGGAGGCCCTTCCGCCGGTCCCCGGGGCGGCGTCCTCCTGGACTCGCAGGAGGTCGCCGCGGCTTTGGAACTCCTCCCCAAGGGGGCCCGGGAATTGGGGTTGCACCTGGAGGCCGCCGTCCTGGCAGCCTTCCGCCTTTACCTCGAAGAACTGGGCCGCTGGAACGCGCGCATCAACCTAACCGGCCTCAGAACCCCCGGGGAGGTGGTGGTCAAACATTTTCTGGACTCCCTGGCGGTGCTGCCGTTTTTGGGGGAGGCCGACTCCCTGGCGGATGTGGGGGCCGGGGCCGGCTTTCCGGGGGTGCCGCTGAAGATCGTCCGGCCGGAGTTGCGCCTCACCCTGGTGGAGGGCCGGGGCAAGAAGGCGGCCTTCCTGACCTACCTGATGGCCATCCTGCACCTGAAGGAGGTGACCGTGGCCGCCGTGCACCTGACCCCGGACCTGGCCGCCCGGTGGGGTCCCGACTATGGGGCGGTGGCCACCCGGGGCGCCCTGCCCCTTGCCCGCTTTTTTACCCTGGCGGCCCCCTTATTGAAGCCCGGCGGCCGCCTTCTGGCCCTCAAAGGGCCCAACCTGCCCCCCTCGGAACTGGAGCAGGCGTCCATCCTGGCCCCCACCCTGAACCTGACCCCCCCGGCTCTCCACTCCTACCGTCTACCCCTCACGGGCGCCCCCCGGTTGCTGGTGGCGGCCGGTCGGCTGCCTGAGTAGACGGCTGCCGGGACATATCACCATAATCTCCCCCCCAACCATCCTTTGCCCATGCTTTGGTTGAACCGAGGCTCGGGGCCGCCGGTCAGCTATCCCGCGGCCCGGTCCACCCGCTCCACTTTGCCGTCCTTCTGGAAGGTGATGGTGACGAATTCCGTCCGGACCTCCGTGCCTTCCTTGGTCTCGCGCTGTTTGTCCAGGCGGTAGACCAGTTGCTTGGCCCCCTGGTAATCGGCGGAGGTGCGCCAGGGCTGGCCCAGCAGTTCCAGAACCTCGGCCTCCCGGGTCTCGCCGATGACTATCTTCTCCAGGGACGCAGGGTCACACAAGCCCTGCCGGTCCCGGTGGGATTTCACCGCGGCGGCCACCACCAGGGTGGGGATACAGGACGCCGTCTGGCTGAGCGCCACCAGGAGCCCCAAAATGAGAACCAGATACCGTTGCATGACTGCCTCCTCTGTGGTTATCACCATCCGGATACCCGGCAGCCCGGGAAAAGGCCCGGAATACCCTTTTGTCCAGGATGGATATTTTATAAAATTGTCGGAAGGACACAGGAAACTTCAGATTGCCGAAGCAATTTCCGTGCCGGACAGCCGGGAGCGGCCCCCCGCCGGCCCCTTCCCGGGGACGTGAAAAGTCAGGTATTCCATAGGTCTGCATCGGGTTCCGGGGCCGAAATCTTGAATTCTGCCGGCCAGGGCGCCGACATGACAGAGCCGGGCTGGAGGAGGAACCGGAACCACGGTCGGAAAAGAAGAAAAATTACCCCCTTGCTGTTCACTTGTTCATAAAATGAGAAAAGCGCCATGCCGCTCCAGCCAGTCATGCTCCTGCTGGCCGTCATCCTCAGCCTGTGGGCGGCCGCGCCGCTCCGGGCCGCCGATCCTTACACCGCCGACCGGGAGCGCATGGTGGCCAGGCAGCTCAAAGGTCGGGACATCACCGACCCCAGAGTGCTGGCGGCGATGGGCCGGGTGCCCCGCCACCGCTTCGTGCCGGAACACCTGGCGCCCCTGGCGTACAGCGACATGCCCCTGCCCATCGGCTCCGGGCAGACCATCTCCCAGCCTTACATCGTGGCCCTGATGACCCAGTGGGCCGAAGTCAAGACCGGCGACAAGGTCCTGGAGGTGGGCACCGGCTCGGGCTACCAGGCCGCGGTGCTGGCCGAACTCACCGGACGGGTCTACTCCATCGAACTCCTGCCGGAGCTGGCCCGGGCCGCCGCGACGCGCCTGCAGGAACTGGGATACGGCGCCGTCCGGGTGCGCACCGGCGACGGCTACGCCGGCTGGCCGGAGGAGGCTCCCTTCGACGCCATTCTGGTGACCGCCGCCGCACCCGAACCGCCCCCGGCCCTGGCCGCCCAGCTCAAGGAGGGCGGACGCCTGGTGGTCCCCGTGGGACCCCGGAGGCAGGTGCAGCAGCTTCTCCTCCTCCGGAAAAAATCCGGCAAACTGGTGGAGGATAAACGTCTGCCCGTGATGTTCGTGCCCCTGGTGCCGGGGAGTGAAACAAAGAAGTGAGGGCTCGCAGGAGCCGCTTTCCCGGCCCCACCCACAGAAAACGCTTCTCATGAGAAGCAACTGCGAGGAGGTAGGCAAAATGGAAGATTTGTTGCTTAAAAAATATACGCGCAGAGATTTCCTGGGAAACACTGCCAAACTCTGTTTCTTGGTCGGGATGCCTTCAATCTTCCTTAATTGCACTGAAACGGAATCCTCCATTAACGAGCCAAGGACTCAATTTGAAAAGATTGGTAAAACCGGCTCTGATTTTGAACCGGCGTATCTGCAACTTCATAAAACGGGGGAACTGCAAAAGCGGGCGGAAAAACTCTGGGCCATGATGGAAAGTTGCCGGCTCTGTCCAAGGAAATGCGGAGATAATCGTCTCCGGGGAAAGAGCGGAGTCTGTCGCGCTCCCGGCGCCGCACTTATTATTTCGTCGTATCACGCGCACTTTGGGGAAGAAAGACCGCTGGTGGGGAAAAACGGTTCAGGTACGGTCTTTTTTTCCCATTGCAGTTTACGGTGTGTCTTTTGTCAAAACTGGACAATCAGCCATTTCGGCAGAGGCTCTGAAACAGACATTGATGGACTTGCCGGAATGATGCTGCGACTGCAACAAAAAGGGTGTCACAATATTAACCTTGTCACCCCCACCCATTATTCCCCCCACATCCTGAAAGCTCTTGATGTGGCCGCAGGCAAAGGATTGCGCCTCCCGGTTGTTTACAACACCTGTGGATGGGAGCGCCTTGAAATACTCAGGCTGCTTGACGGAATTGTCGATATTTACCTCCCTGATTTCAAATATTGGGATAGCGCCATGTCGGCTAAGTTTTCTGCCGGGGCGGAGGATTATCCTGAAATTACCAGAGAGGCAATTTTTGAGATGAACCGGCAGGTGGGCGTGGCCAAACCTACCAAACAGGGCCTCATGCAAAGAGGACTGATGGTTCGGCATCTGGTGATGCCAAATAATACAGGCGGTTCGGAAAAAATTATGGAGTGGATCGCGACAAATCTGCCCCAAAATACGTATGTCAATATCATGGCTCAATACACCCCGGCTCACCAAGCTTTTAATTATCCGGAAATATCTCGGAGAATAACCAGCGAGGAATATCGAAAAGTTGTCCGCAAGGCCAAAGATCTGGGGCTTACCAATCTTCAGATTCAGGGATTTGGCTGGCTGTAATGACAAACGCCTTTGGCCCTGAGCCCCTGGCAAATTTCAGCCCGGATTATGCCTCTTAAATTGATGAAAATAGCCTAACTATATGATATAAAGAGGCATATTGGCAAATCAGGGGTATCCACGGTCCCCGCTAATGGTGAAAACCAAGAAGAGGCCATCCGGCCCGATGTTAACAGGGCCATCATGATGGATTTCCGGGTCGCTGCCATCTCCTCCGACACCGGGTTCATCCTCCTGTGTGAGGTCGACTAGCGTTTCAGGATCATCGACCCCAGGAAAGAATGCCTGCAAGATCTGCGATCGCCTGCTCTTACGAGGCATTCCTTGGGGCAGCTAATGCGTCAGAGGGTTTACCAGATGGCCGCCGGTAATGAAGGTTGCAACGACGCCAGTGCTGTCCGGTAGGGATTTTGCAGTTTCCTGTTTTTTCAGCCCCCTCCCCACGGTGGGAGGGGGTTGGGGGAGGGGGGCGAATAAGGCAACTGCCTGTCATTCCGAATAATTTCGCCACCACCACCCCGGCCCTCCCCCATCAAGGGGGAGGGCGCCTGAGACGAAGGCTATTGCTACTGCGTTCAGTAGTCCAACAGTCCTTTCATTTTCCCCCCTTTGCTAAAGGGGGGTCAGGGGGGATTTGTCAGTATTTGTTAAGGGTTAATCAATAATTCCACGTAGTAGGAATAGGCAAAGCCCTGACCCGAATACGCTGGTGTTCAAAGATGATGACGCTCCCCTGTTCCAGGGCCTCAGTTATAGTGGTTAGATTGGCAAGCAACAGGGCTAGTTGTTGTTCGGGACGTCGTTCAGCACCTCGCCGAAAAATAATGACACAGGGCTTGTTGAAATGCCATAAGGCCAAGAGGGTGCCGAAATCCGTGTCGGCGGAAACGATTATTCTGTCTTCCTCCAATGCCCTTGCAAATATTTCGGCACCATCGGCGGCCTGCAGACTAAAATCCCGAACATGGACCGCATCAAAGCCGAGGTCCTGCAAGCCCTTGGCAACCAAAGGAGACAAGGCATTATCCACCAAGAATTTCATGGGACCAGGACGATGGGCAACCCCGGCTCCCGGACCGCCTCCGCCGCATAGCGCAGGGCTTCCTTGATGTCCTCGGGTTCAAGATCGGGAAACGCCGCCATAATTTCCTCGTTAGTCATACCGTCCGCCACCATCGCCAGCACGGTAGCTACGGGGATACGCAGGCCCCGGATACAGGGCATCCCTCCCATTTGCCGTTCATTGACGGTTATCCTGGTAAATTGGGGCGCCATGATTATAGATCTCCTGCAATTTTCCTAATAAAAAAGCCCGACTTTGTCACGAAATTAGGGACAGACACCTTTTTCGTAAATATTTTCTAAATAACCGCGTAGCAAAATTCGAATTTTATGTCATAAAAAACCCCGCCTCCTTTCCGAAGGCGGGGTTGGGCTATGAAATCAACTCTGGCGGCGTCCGATCTTTCCACACAGGAAGCGTGCAGTATTGTCGGCGCTGAGAGGCTTAACTGCCGAGTTCGGGATGCGATCGCAAAAACACACCGGCGGGACGCCGGTGCCACCAACAACAAGTGAATATAGGGGAGAAGTCCTTAACAGTTTCCGAAGGCAAAGGCAAAATGGTCAAGCCGCCCGGCCGATTAGTAACCAGGGCCGCAGGGAGGGAAAACGCAGCGCCTCCCGCCGTTTCGGTCTTCCGGACCGTGAATAAAAACGCGCCCCCCAAAGGCAGGCGCGTTTTTCATAAGGCATGATTTTTCTGCAAGCTAAATGATGATGGCGGGATGCGCTGCGCTTTCCCGCCCTACATTTTTCCCGCCTTACATCTCTACATCTCTCACGACTTCTTCTTCAACTGGTCGGCCACGGACTGGATGGCGGCCTGGACCCGGGCCGGGTCGCCCAGATAGGTGGAGCGGATGGGCGTCAGGTCGTCGTTCAGTTCGTACACCAAGGGGATGCCGGTGGGGATGTTGAGGGAGACGATCTTGTCGTCGGGGATGTGGTCCAGGTATTTTACCAAAGCCCGCAGGCTGTTGCCGTGCGCGGCGATGAGCACCCGCCGGCCGGCCCGCACCGCCGGGGCGATGGTCTCGTGCCAGTACGGGAGGAACCGGGCCACCACGTCTTTGAGGCATTCGGTGAGGGGCAGGTCCCGGGCGGGCACCCCGGCGTAGCGCGGGTCCCGGCCGGGGCAGCGGGGGTCGTCGGCGGCGAGGGGCGGCGGGGGGATGTCGTAGCTGCGCCGCCAGATCTGCACCTGCTCCAGGCCGTGCCGCGCCACCGTCTCCGTCTTGTTGAGCCCCTGGAGCGCCCCGTAATGGCGTTCGTTCAGGCGCCAGTGGTGGTGGATGGGGAGATACATCAGGTCCATCTCCTCCAGGGCCAGCCACAGAGTCTTGATGGCCCGCTTGAGGACGCTGGTGTAAGCCACGTCGAAGACAAAGCCCTCCCGGGCCAGGACCTGCCCGGCCTCCCTGGCCTCCTCCACCCCCCGGTCCGAAAGCCCCACGTCGATCCAGCCGGTGAAGCGGTTTTCTTTATTCCAGACGGACTCCCCATGACGAAGTAAGACGATTTTTTTCACGTTGTCCTCACCTTTCCGGGTGTCATACCATTTTGCAGCCGAACGGTGGCACATCCCGGCCTGGAGGCCGGAACCAAACCGAAAAATGATACAATTACTTTGCCAAATCAATAAGATACAGATAAAATCTTGTTGAAAAAACCAGAAACTCAAATTCAGTAGCACAGGCTTCCCAGCCCGAGCAGGCGCAGGCTAAATGTTCAAGGCCGTTAAGGGCCCCCAAAGATGAAATTTAGAACAGCCGCGGCCGGCTGTTCTTTGAAAGAGCAGGCGGGGGGGCCTGCTCCACATTCATGAGCAAGGGCTTCGGTGGCGCGGGCATTCCCAAGGAATAGCTTGGGAGCGAGTACAGACTGCTCACCAATTACTCCTCACGGCTCACCGCTCACTAACCCCGCCTCCCGCGTCATTTCAGCTTGGGCTTTTTCACCCTGATTTTGTGGCCATAGGGCTTGCCGTGCACGCCGAGGTCGGCGGCCGCGGGCCGCCCTATGAGCTGCTCACCGCTCTCTGCGGCAAAGGCAAGTCGATCCTCACCGGCCCTCCCCCCGTCCTGCGCTCCCCCGGTCATTTCAGCTTGGGCTTTTTCACCCTGATCTTGTAGGCCAGCATCTGCCCCCGGTATTCCATGGCGCGGACGTGCACCAGGGCCCCCACCGTGGGTGGGCCGTGCTTCATGTTGATTTCCGTGCGGGGGGTGACGGTCACCCGGTAGCCGCCGATGACCCATTCCCCCACGAAGCCGTGTTGCGGCATCCATTCGATGAAGCCCTCGAAGGAGTGTTTCTGCAGGCCGGTGTCCGGGGGCAGTTGCGTCTCCTGAGCCTGGACGCCGCCGGCGGCGAGCCCCGCGGTCAGGGCCAGGACCAGAAGCGTCGCGAACATTTTCATGCCATTTCCTCCTGGGAGGGAAATACAAAGATTTTCAGGCACTCACCTCGGGACGCCACAGACCGATGGCCAGCCAGCCGCCTTCCCGGGGGGCGGCCCAAGTGAGGACGGTCCGGTCGGCCTGCACAGGAAAGAGCCGGCCTCCTGGACCCGGCTCGGGTTCCCCCACCACCACCTCCCGGGGCGCCAGACGGTGGAAGCCCACCCCCAAGGCCTTGAGGGCGGCCTCTTTCAGGGCCCAGAGGAGGGCTGCGGCCTGCCGGGGCCGATTCTCGGTGAGGCGCAGGGCCAGGTTGAATTCCCCGCTGCGAAAGACCCGGGCCAGGGGGTAGGGAGGGGTGAATTCCTCGGGTCGGGTGGCGTCCACCCCCACCCGGCCGGTGAGGCTCACTGCGCCGTAGAGGCGCCCTCCCGCCTCACTGAAGGAGACGGCAGGGCCGGGTTTGCCTCCCAGGCGGAGCAGGGGCTGTCCCAGCGGGCCGCGCTCCAGACGGAACCGGGGCCGCAGCTCCTGGGGGTGCGTGATGGCCCCGGCGCTTTCCAGGGTGGCCAACAGAAATGACACCAGGTCTTCTTTGGTGACCGCCAGGGACGGAGCGCTGCAGTAGACCACCGGACCGACCCCGCCCCAGCCCGGCAGGCTGCCGCGGCCCAAGCCCAGGGGCATGAGGGGAGAAGAAAAGGATGGAGTCGTCCACAGGGAGTCCTCGGACATGGGACGTTCCTGTCTCGGAAAAGTCGGCAACGGGGGAGGTTCGCTCCCCCGGTCCTCCCGGCACCGGGCCTCAGGAGCCGAACCAGCGCAGATGAATGCCCCTCACCAACATGATGGTTTCGCCTGCGGGCGTGGACACCCGTCCGTTCCAGGCGTGGCCTTGTGCGTCCTGGGAAACCAGGCGGGTCTCCAGGATGACCTCTTCTCCGGCCCGGCAGCGCCGGCTGAAAAGGATTTCGTCCATGCCCGCGGGGATGGTGACCCGGGTTTCGTAATCCTGAATGAGGAAATAGGAGCCCGCCAGATGCATCAGGGCTTCCAGCAGATAGGGCGAATACTGGTAATGATTCTTGGGGAAACCGGCGAAATCGGGCTCTTCCCGGTAAATCATCCTGCCCCGGAGGAAGCCGGGGCCGGTGCCGTCCACGCTCTCCATGACGCGGTACCGGCCGGCGAGACCGCCCCGGTCCTGGTACCAGCTTTCCACCTTCTCCCGGCCGATGGAGGGGGTGGTGAACTGGTCCCCGGGCACCGGAAACCCTTCAGGAGGAACGAGGGGCTCGGCGCCGGGAGTCAGCACCACGTCCCCTTCATAATAGCTGGACCACCGCTCCAGGAGCCGGCCGGTGGCGGTCAGTTCCTGGCCGGAGATGCTCACCCGGCAGACGGTCCGGCCGTCGCCGCTGGTCAGCCGGCGGCAGAGGATGCGCACTTCCCGCTCCAGGTCGGGGGGCACCTCAAACACGTCCAGGTAGCGGACGTTCCGAAGGCCCAGCGGAGTTAGATGGGGATAGAGGACGCGGGCCGCTTCCAGGAAGGTTTCTACGGCCATGATGCCCGAAACGATGGGGTGCTTGATGAGGCGGAAGGGCTGGTGGTCCGGCAGCCAGAGGTCAAAGGCCAGGGAGAGGCGGCGGCCGGCCTCCAGCACCCCGGCGCCCGGGGACAGCCCCCGCACCTCCTGAATCATGGGGAAATCCTCAGCCTTGAAGGCGAAGCCACCGGCTCGCCCGCCGGCGGCGGCGGTCGGAGGGGCTGGAGCCAGCCTCACGGCGGACACCGGCGGCAGGTGCCGCACGGGCATCACCCAGGTGTCGGCCGCAGGGCCCAGGGCCAGCTCCTTAAGACAGAACTGGGCCATGTCGTCCACCGGCAGATAAGCCTGGTCCATGCCCCTGAGTTTCAGGAGCTCCCGCATCTCCGGGGTGTCGGCCATGCCGGCGCCTTCCAGGGGAGGGAGGAAGAAAGCCCTGGGCTTGGGCAGGCCCTGGGAGGCCAGGGTTGTCAGGAAGGCGGCCAAAGCCCGGTTGCCGGCGGCGTAATTGACCTGCCCCAGGTTGCCCAGGGCTCCCACCACGGAGCAGAGGCCCATGAAGAAGCGCAGGCCGTGTTCCCGGGCCGGACGCCAGAGGTTGAGAGCGCCGTTCAGCTTCAACGCCACCACCCGGCGGAAGTCGTCGGGGTCCAGGCGCTCCAGGAAGCCGTCCCTGATGACGCCGGCCCCGTGGATGATGCCGTCGATGCGGCCCCAGCTCCGGACCACCTCGTCCATAATGCGGTCCACCTCGCCCGCGTCGGTGACGTCGCCGGAGAAATAGACCGCCTCTCCTCCCAGGCGGCGGATTTCGGCCAGGGTGTGGGCCACCTCCAGGGAGGCGGCGAGCCGGGCCTCCTGCCGCTCCCGGGTCTCGTCCGGGCCGGCGGCGGGGCGGCGGTCCAGAAAGCGTCGGGCGGCCTCCTGGGGACACAGGCCCTGGGACAACAATTCCTCGGCCGGCAGTTTCTCGTCCAGAGGGGTCCGGCCCAGGATCGCCAGCCGGGTCTGGAAAGGCGCCAGGGCCAGGGCCAGGTGAGCCGTTACTCCCCGGGCCCCCCCGCTGATGACGATGACGTCCCCCGAGGCGGGCCGCCAGTCTGGAGCCGCAGGAAGTGTCAGGGGTTCTTCCACCACCATCCGGGTGAAGGCCTGGTGGCCCCGGCAGCGCAGGTCCACCAGGGGCTGGTCCAGGTCCAGGGCGTGGGCCAGGGCCTGGGCCGCATCGGTGGTGGCCTCCAGGGCCAGGCTGCGCCACAGCAGTGACGGGTATTCATGCACCGCCCCCAGCACCAATCCCGTCAGCCCTTCGGCCAGGACGTGCGGCGCGCGGTCCGGACGCACCTCCCGGCTCACCACCAGACAGAGGCGGCGGGACGGGGAGGTGAGGAAGGCCTGGAGGATGAGGAAACAGGAGGTGAGCAGGTCCGTCACCTCCTCCAGGGCCAGGTCGCCCAGGGCCTCGCCGTCCAGGCAGAAGACCAGGCCGGCCAGGGAAGGGAGCTCTGCCAGATGTGCGGCTGCCTCTTGGGCGGCCTCGAGGGAAAGAGCCCCTCCGGGGACGTCCAGGGGCGCAACCGAGCCGCCGCTCTGACCGTTCAGGGCGGCGGTCACCGACGCGGCCAGGGTTGCCGAGCCGGCCAGGGAGAGGACGGCCAGACTCTGGTCGGCCTCCAGTCGCAGGCTATTGGTGGAAGGAGCGTCCAGCGCCGCCTCCCGGAAGACCAGGCGCCGCAGGTCATCGGGCCGGGCCGCAGTCGATTGATGGACCGGGGCCTCGGGCCGGGCCGCCGGCGTGGGAGGGGGAACCCCCTCCTGGGCGCCGTCCCGGGCCACCACGAATCTGATACGCTCGGCCAGCTCGGCGATGGTGTTGACGCCGACAAAATCCTCCACCCGGACGGTGATGCCGAATTGCCGGCGGGCCATATCCATGATGACCGGCAGGCGGCTGGAGCGGATGGCCAGGTCCCGACGGATGTCCAGGTGGGGCTCCAGTTCCTCCCGCTCGTACCCGGTGGCGTCCATGATGATGTGGATGACTTCCTCCAGGTAATCCCGCGGTCCGTCGTCCTGCCGGGTTGCCGCCGGCTGGGAGACTGGCGCCGGGGCCGGGGCCGGAGGGGCGGCGGGCGCCGCGGCGGGGCCGGGGTCCGCAGACAACCCCATGATCCGGGTCAGACGGGCTTCGTCGAAGGTGGGGTCCACCTCCCGGCGCACCGCCTCGATGATGGCGGGCTTCAGAAGGGTGCGGATGAGATGATCCACCTCCCGCCGGACGACCTCGGCGGCCGGATCAGCGGCTGGGGCCGGCGGTGGAGGCGGGGATGGGGCCTGGGGCAGCGGGGCCGAAGGATACCTCACCGGCCGGGGGGGCCGAGGGGGCTCCAGGTGACCCTCGGCATAGAGCCGGGCCAGGGCGGCGCGGCAGGCGGCCGCCTCCTCTTCAGAAGAGGAGGTGGGCAGGCAGACGGCCTCGGGCAGGGTGGCGGCCACCAGCTGGCACAGGGTGTCCTTGGGACCCACCTCCACGAAGGTGCGGACGCCGAACCGGTGCCAGAGCGCCTCCACGTTCTCCTGCCAGCGCACCGGGTTTTCCAGGTGGGCCAGGATGAGGCTGCGGATCCCGGCGGCATCCTCCGGATAGGGACGACCGCTGGTGTTGGAGAGCACGGGCAGAAGCGGGGGGTTAACCTCCAGACCATCCAGACAGGCGGCCAGCTCCTCCCGGATCACCCGCATCAGCGGGGAATGGAAGGCCATGCTCACCTTGAGCAGGCGGGTCCAGTGGCCCTCCCGCTCCAGCTCTTCCTGGAGAGGCAGGATTTCATCCCGGGAGCCTCCCAGCACCACCTGCCTGGGGGAATTGAGATTGGTGAAAAAGAGCCGCTCCCGGCCCGACACCTTGGCGGCCAGCACCGTCTGGGGGGCGTCCGTGGCCAGCATGAGGCCCGGGTCCGGGCATTGTCGGGCCGCCCGGTCCATGAGCTGGGCCCGGAGGACCATCAAACGGAAGCCGTCCTCGGGGGAAAAGATGCCGGCCAGGGTGAGGGCGGTGAGTTCCCCCAGGCTGTGCCCCGCCAGGGCCGCGGGCTTCACGCCCAGGGAGGAGAGGAGACCGGCCAGGGCGTATTCAAAGGCGAAGAGGGCGGGCTGCTGGAAGAGGGTCTGTTGCAGCTTGGCCTCGTCGGCGTGGAACAGCACGGACAGCAGGTCGAACTGGGCCAGGGGGGCCAGGCGCTCCAGGGCCTGGCGAAATACCGGAAAGGCCTCGGCCAGGCCCCGGCCCATGCCGGCAAAGAAACTGCCCTGGCCGGTAAAGATGAAGGCCAGAGGCGGCGTCGGCCGATCCGCCGGGCTGATGAAGACGCCCTGCCGGGCCGCCTGGCGCACCTGCCGGGCCGTCAAGGGACCGTCGGCGGGCGACAGGGAGGAAATGCGGGTTTCGGCCTGGCTCAGGTCCGGGGCCACCACCCCCAGCCGATAGGGAGTGCCGGCCACTTCGGCGCGGCAAAAGACCACCCCCGCCGGTTCCGCGGCCGCCTCTTCCGGGGCGGGAGTGGTGGGGGACACCAGGACGACGCCGACGCCGTCCAGGGACTCCTCCATCTGGACCACGTAATTGGCGCCGCCGAACCCGAAGGCGTTGACCATGAGGCGGCGGGGGTGCGCGGCCGGCCGCCGCCAGTCCTCCGGTTGGGAAGGCACGAGAAAGCCCTGCCGCTCCAGGTTGATCTCCGGGTCAGGCACCCGATAATTGAGGGTGGGGGGAAAGACCCCGGCATTGAGGGCCATGATTCCCCGGATGAGACTGTTCACCCCGGAGGCGCCCAGGGTGTGGCCGATCTGGGACTTGAAGGAGGAGATGCGGGTGCGTTTGCCGCCGCCGTTGGGAAAGAAGCGGGAGAGGGCCTTGACCTCCTCCCGGTCGCCCATGACGGTGCCGGTGGCGTGGCACTCCACGAAGTCCACCTCTCCGGGGCCGTAGTCCAGGTGGCGAAAGGCGCCCCGGATGGCCAATTCCTGGGTTTCGCTGAGGGACTCCACCATGCCCTGGTTGCTGTTGGAGGCGCCCACGCCGGTGATGGCCGCATAGATGCGGGCGCCCCGTCGGCGGGCCACGGACTCCCGCTCCAGGACCACCATGCCGCCCCCCTCTCCCAGGACGATGCCGTCCCGGCTGAGATCGAAGGGACGGCTGGCCTCCCGGGGCGGATAGGCGGCGCCGGAGATCCCGGCCAGCACCCCCAAGGCGGAAAACTCGATATAATGCGCCGGGGTGAGGAGTTCCTCGCCGCCGCCCACCACGGCCGCGTCCAGCAAGTCGTTGTGAATCATCTGGATGGCGGTGAAAATGGCCACCAGGCTGGTGGCGCAGGCCGCGGAAACGGAAAAGCAGGGCCCCATGAAACCATACTGGTTGCTGATGAAGCCCCCCGCCGCGCAATTGAGGCGCCCGAGCAGGGTGGTGTCGTCCACGGTGAGACGATTGGCCTTGAGCTGCCGCTCGGCGGCCTGCTCCAGCTCGGGGGTGAAGGGGAGGATGGTTTTCAGGGATTCCACAATTTTGGATGAGGAAATGCCGATCACCAGATCCACCAGGGTGCTGGCGGATTCGCCCGAATTCTGGGAGATGAGCACGCCGATGCGTTCCCGGGGCACATCGCTGGACAAGATGCCCGCATCCAGGATGGCTTCCTGGGCCAGGTGCAGAGTAAGCCGGGTGGATTCGGCCATGGTGCGGAAATCCTGGGGCGGGATGCCCAGCGACTTCCGGGAAATGGCCAGATTCTGGAAGGCTCCCACCTTGCAATAGGTCTTTCCCGCAAGGCCGGGGGTGGGATCGTAAATAATACTATGGTCCCAGCGCTGGGGCGGGATTTCGGTGATGCCGGAGTCCAACCGGAGTGCCTGCTGCCAGATTTCCCGGGGCGTGTTGCCCAGGGAATTCACCAGGGCGATGCCGGTGATGGCCACCCGCTCCCGGCCGTTGCCGGGGTCGGCCCGCCGGGCCCCCGGCCGCACTGCGGGCGCCTGATCCCCCAGGTGCGGCAGGGTGAGGGGACCGGCCGCCAAGTCCTGGTGCAGTTCCGCCACCGACATGGGCCGGTGGATGAGTCCGGCCACGGCGCCGCTCATGAACTGGCCGTCCTGCAGGCAGGTGGCCTCATCGCGCCGCGGTCCCTCTCGCTCCTCCATGCCCCGGGCGGCCAGGTGCAGGCTCCGGGCGGTGAGGGACTCCAGGCGTTGACGGAATCCCGCCTCGTCCTCCTGGCCGGCGAGGTATTGGCGCTCCAGGTCGGCAATGGCCTCCAGCCTGGGGGTCATGAGGGAGCGCACCCGGAGGCCCACACTCTCCCCGGTGACACGGGTCTGGCCGGGCGCAGCCTCCAGCACCAGACGCTGATAGAGCCGACTCAGGGCGCCGGTGTCGACGATCTCCCGGGTGGCGAGATAGGCGGTGCCCATCTGCACCGCGTCGGCGCCCAGCATGGCGGCCCGGAAAGCGGTCTCCCGGTTGTAGATGCCCCCGGCCAGCACCAGGCGGCGGTTCCGGAAGAGCTCCGGTTCCCGGCGCCTCAGCTCCAGGGCCGCCTGGGCCAGGGTCAGGGTGGAGTGGGAGCCCACGTGGCCGCCGGCTTCCTGGCCTTCCAGGACGATCCAGCGCACCCCGCCCTCCAGGGCCAGGCGCAGGAGCCCCTCGTCCGCGGCGATGTAAATGACTTCCAGGCCTTTTTCCCGGAGCCGCACAGCCTGTCCGGGTTCGCCCGCGGCCACCACCACAAAGGGAGGCCGGTGGTCCTCAATCCAGCCAAGCTGTTCGTCCAGATGCGGGTTTTCCGCCAGGGCCAGGAAATTGACGGCGTAAGGGTGCGCCCCCATGAGCTCGGCCAGATTGGGGAAGTCTTCCTCTATCTGCTGCCGATTGCGCAGCCCCAGGGCGATGGTGGGCAGACCCCCGGCCTGGGCCACGGCCAGGGCGAAGGCGGGGAGGTCGCTGATCCAGGTCATGGCCCCCTGGATGAAGGGATGGACGGCGCCCAATTCCCGGGCCGCGGGACTGTTCTGGTAGCAGTTCTGCAGATGCGGGGCTTCCCGCAGGAGCCGGGTCACTTCGGCGGAGAAGTTGGCCAGGGCGAAGGCGGAGGTCTCCCCGAAGCGCTCGGCGAATGCCGGGGCAAAGGCCGCCTCGGGACCCAGGGGCGCCACCTGCTGACGGCCGAGATCGCCGGCCAGGGGGGAGACGGCTGCGGCCGCCACCTGCCGGGCGAAGTCCCGGCGCACCGCCGGGCTGAGGGGGCCGCCGCTCAGGGAGTGGGCCAGGTTTTCCAGCGCCCTGACGGAGGGGGAATTCCCCTTGTCGAAGACCCGGAAGGGGACTCCCAAGACGCCGCCGATGATGCGGGTGTGTTCGGGGCGCAGCCGGGTCAACAGGCGGCGGAGGGGTTCGGGGGCCTGGGCCAGATCGGTCATCCAGTGGAGACTTTCACAGACGACCCCCTGCGCGCCGGTGGCCAGAAAGGCGGCCGCCGCCTCAGGAGTGGCCGCCCCGCCCCAGATGACGAAGTCCGGGGCGCCGTCCCGTTGGAGCGCCAAATCCCGGGCGGCGGCGAAGAGAATGCCGGTGGTCTCGGCGGAGACGAACCCCGCCGCCTCGGAGCCCTTGAGGGCCGCGGCCCGAAGTGCGGCGCCTTCCCGGAACAGGAGGTCCAGAATCTCCAGCTCGCTGATGATGGGAATCACCGCGCACCGGCGGCTCACCTCGGCCATCCGGTTCAGGACTTCCGCCGGGGCGGCGTCGGCCAGGCCGGAGTGCCACTCCACCCAAAGAGTGGAAACGCCGGCGCGCTGCAAAAAGGGGGGCAACTCCCGCCCTAAGAGCTGGTGGAGGGAAATCTTCACCTCCTGGGCGCCGGCGGTTCTCAACCCTTCGGCCACGGCCGGCAATGCAGAAAACGACGCGTCAAAGACGGCGAGCGTCTCCGTCCGACGGGCCACCTCGATGATCTGGGGACTTCTTTCCCCCGGTTGCCAGACGAATCCCAGGCTTTTGCCGGCGCGGGCAAGCGGCATCGGCGTTTCCTCCGTCGAGGCCGTGTCCTCAGAAAGAATTAGCAAACCTTTTAATTCTGATTGATTTGATCCTCAAAAGTCAATCCGAGGGAAGCAAAATATCTTTAATAAATTCAGGAACGACTGAGAGTCGGCCTTCCCTCCGGCGCCGCTCCCGGATGACGGACACATCAGCGCCCGAGCCCGGGCTCCGGGCTCCCGAAAGGTGGAACCGACCCGGCGCGTCCGGGCTTCGGGCTGCCACAGTCCAGGGTCACGGGTCCATCCTGTATGATTCGCGGGGGAAGATGGTTTAAGAGAAAAGCGGGAAGCCCCGGCCCCCGGGCTCTTCTCTCACAGACCCTGACAGGCAGAAACCACCGGATGACGGCCGGTCCGGACGCGTCTTCCCGCCTGAGGTCCGCGGCTGCCAATCCCCATCCTCACCGAGGGATGGCAAAGGCCCGGGCCGCATCACCACTGACCTTGGCGTCGGGGTCGCACCCCCACCAAGTCGAGGGCTCAGGTTCCCCCTTTCCCTGGGCCGGCAGGTCGGGCCAGGGAATTTACTCCCCCTTAACAATATTTAGCACATAACCGTGAATCTGTCAGGAAAAAAAGGCGGCGGTGCGGCCCGGGAACGCCTCTTCAGGCCAAACGGCTGCGGAAGCGCATCACGCTCAGGAACAGCAGAGTCAACCCCAGGCCGGTCATGGCCGCCATCTGGGGCCACAGGGCCAGGAAGCCGGCATCTTTGAGAAAGACGCTCTGCACCACCACCACAAAGTACCGGAGCGGGTTGGCCAGGGTGAGGTGCTGGAAGAAGGGCGGCATGTTGGCGATGGGAAAGATGAGGCCCGACAACAGGATAGCCGGAGTGAGGAGAAAGGTGCCGGCCATCATGGCCTGCTGCTGAGTGGAGGACACGGTGGAGATGAAGAGGCCCAGGCCCACGGAATTGAACAGAAAAGCCAGCGTGCCCACGAAAAGCACCAGGACGCTCCCCCGGAAGGGCACCTCGAACCAGTACACTCCCAGCAAGGTCACCAGCGCCACGTCGGCCAGAGAGATGAGAATGAAGGGCACGGTCTTGCCCAGCAGAAATTCCACCGGCCGGATGGGCGTCACCAAAATCTGCTCCATGGTGCCGATCTCCTTTTCCCGCACCACCGCCAGGGCGGTGAGCATGAGGGAGACCAGCATCACCACCATGGCGATGACGCCGGGCACAAAGGCGGTGCGGCTGATGAGGTTGGGGTTGAACCAGGCCCGGGCCTCCACCGCCACGGGGGTCTCCAGCGAGACGGGCGGCTCCAGGCGGCGCAGGCGCTGCGCCAGGAGCTCCTGGGAGTAGTCCTGCACCACCAGGCTGGCATACTTGGCGGTGATGAGGGCCGCGTTGGAGTCGGTGGCGTCGATGATGAGCTGCAAAGAAGCCGTCTTGCCGGACTTGAGGCGCCGGGCGAAGTCGGGCGGGATGCGCACCGCCAGGGTGATCTCGCCCCGGTCCACCAGGTCCCGGAGGCGGGCCGGGTTGTCGATGAAGTGCTGCACCTGGAAATACTCGGAGGCCCGGAAACGGCTCACCAGATCCCGGCTGGCGGGGCTTCTGTCCTCGTCATAGACGGCGGTGGGCACGTGTTTCAGATCGAAATTGATGGCGTAGCCGTACACCACCAGCTGCACCAGGGGCGGCAAAAAAAGAAAGAGGCGCAGGCGCCGGTCCCGCCAGACCTGGATGAACTCCTTGAGCATGATGTGCCAGAGACGCCGCAGCATAAGCTCACCTGATCCGGCGGATGGACTTGGTCATGGCCGCAGTGAGGAGAGCCGCGGCAAAGGCCAGCAGCACCAGCGCCTCGGCCCAGAGGATTTCCAGGCCGATGCCTTTTAAATAGATGCCCTTGCTGATGGTCACCAGATAGCGGGCCGGCACCAGGTAGCTTATCAGCTGCAGCGGCAGGGGCATGAGGCGGATGGCGAAAAAGGCACCGGAGAGCAGCACCGCGGGCAGGAAGGTGATGAGCATGGCCATCTGGAAGGCCTGCAGCTGGTTATGGGAGGTGACCGAAACCAGCAGCCCCTGGCCCAGCACGACGATCAGGAAAATGGCGGAGAGCCCCACCAGCAGCAGCGCGCTCCCCCGGAGGGGCACGCCGAAGAGCCAGTGTCCCATGGCCATGGCCAGCCCCAGGTCCAGCAGGCCGATGAAGAAGTAAGGGCCCATTTTCCCGATTATCAACTCCGACTTGCGCACCGTGGTGGTCATGAGGCTCTCCATGGTGCCCCGCTCCACCTCCCTGACCACGGTGAGGGCGGTCAGGAGCGTGCCCACCATGGTCATGATGACCACGATCAGCCCGGGCACGATGAAATTGATGGACTCCAGGTCCTCGTTGAACCAGAACCGCACCTCGGTGGCCAGGGGCAGCTCCAGATGCGGATACCCCAGGCGGGCCAGGCGCTCCTGGGTGAAGCGCTGGTTGTAAGCGTTGGTCAGGGCCTGGGTGTAGCCCAGGACGATGTTGGCGGTGTTGGGTTCGGCGCCGTCCACCAGGGCCTGGAGGGAAGCGGTGCGCCCGGCCTTGAGATCCCGGGAGAAGCCGGGCGGGAACACCAGCGCCAGGCGCACCTCCCGCCCGGTGAGGAGCCGGTCCAACTCCCCGTAGCCGGAAGAGGGCGGGCGCACCTGGAAATAGCGGGACCCTTTGAACTCCTCCAGAAAAATCCGGGAAAGATGCCCCTGGTCCTGGTCGTAGACGGCCGTCGGCACGTGCTTGATGTCGAAGGTGAGGGCGTAGCCGTAGATGATGAGGAGCATGATGGGCAGCAGGATGACCAGGATGAGGCTGCGGGGGTCCCGGCGGATGTGCAGGAGCTCCTTGCGGAAGACGGCGGCGGTGCGGCCCAGGTCCATAACTCAGCCTCGCCGGTGTCGGGTGACCAGGGAGATGAAGGCGTCTTCCAGGGTGGGCGGGTTGCGCCCCAGCCGCCGGAGGGTGATCTGCCGCGCCGCGCAGGCTTCCCTGAGGGCCGACTCCGCCGCCGCCAGGGATGAGGTGGTGAGGTGGAGGCTGTCGCCGAAGACGGCTGCGTCCATGACCGCGGGGAGGGTGCGGGCCAGTTCCAGGGCCTCGGCCAGACGGTCCGGATAGACCACCAGAATCTGCTCCGGCATCGCCTCCTTGAGCTCCCGGGGAGTGCCCAGGGCAATGAGGCGACCCTGGTGAATGAGCCCCAGGCGGTCGCAGAATTCGTCTTCGTCCAGGTAGTGGGTGGTCACCAGGACGGTGACCTGCCGCTCCGCCATGGCATAGATGAGGTCCCAGAAGTTGCGGCGGGAGATGGGGTCCACGCCGCTGGTGGGCTCGTCCAGAAAGAGGATGGCGGGCTCATGCAGCACCGCCGCGGCCAGCCCCAGGCGCTGGCGCAGCCCCAGGGCTAGGTGGCGGGCCAGCTCCCGGCGGCGCTCGGTGAGCCCCACCAGCTCCAGCAGGGCTGCGGACCGCTCCCGCAGCCGCTTCCGGGGCAGGCCGTACACCCCCCCGAAAAAGGTGAGATTCTCCTCCACCGTCAGGTCTTCATAAAGGGAGAAGCGCTGGGACATGTAGCCGATCTGGCTCTTGATGCGGCGGTGGTCCCGGATGATGTCCAGGCCGGCCACGGTGCCGGAGCCGGAGGTGGGCAGCAGGTGCCCGGTGAGCATGCGGATGGTGGTGGATTTGCCCGCGCCGTTGGGGCCCAGGAACCCGAAAATCTCCCCCCGGCCCACCTCAAAGGTGACATTATCCACGGCCCTGAAGCTGCCGAAGTCCCGGGTGAGATCGGCGACCTGGATAGCCTTCTCCCCCACCGTCTCAATCTCCGTAGGTGCGCACGATCTGCACGAACAGGTCTTCCAGGCCGGGGGCGGCGGGGGCCAGGTGCACCTCGGTCAGGCCCGCGGCCTGGAGACTCGCCAGAATGGGGTCCCGGGCTTTTTCGGCGCTCTCCACCGTGACCATCAGGCGGTCCCCCATGGCCAAAGCCTGGCGGATGGCGGGGTGGTCGGCCAGCACCTTCCGGACGGTCCGCAGATCCGCCCCCCGCACCTCCAGGAGCTCCCCCGCGAAGGCCGCCCGGAGGGCGTCGGGGGTGTCGGCCACCAGCAGCTTCCCCTGGTGCATGAGCCCCACCCGGTGGGCCCGCTCCGCTTCGTCCATGTAGGCCGTGGACAAAAAGATGGTGATGCCGGTCTTCAGGAGTTCATAGAGGATCTGCCAGAATTCCCGGCGGGAGACGGGGTCCACCCCGAAGGTGGGCTCGTCCAGGAAAAGCACCTGGGGCCGGTGCAGCAGGGCGCAGATGAGCCCCAGCTTCTGGCGCATGCCCCCGGAGAGGTTGGCGGCCAGGCGGTCCTGGAAGGGGGCCAGGTCGGCGAAGGCCAACAGCTCGGGCACCCGCCGGGCCCGGTCCGCGGCCGACACCCGGTAGAGGTCGGCGTAAAAGGCGATGTTTTCCCCCACGGTGAGGTCGTCGTACAGGCCGAAGCGCTGGGGCATATAGCCGATGTGCTCCTTCAGGCGGTCGGCCTGGCGCACCGTGTCAAAGCCCAACACCCGGGCCCGCCCCTCATCCGGGTCCATAATGCCCACCAGCAGGCGCAGGGTGGTGGTCTTGCCGGCCCCGTCGGGACCCACCAGGGCAAAGGCCTCGCCCTGAAAGACCGTGAGGTTGAGGCCGTCCACCGCCACCCGTTTGCCGAAGCGCTTGGTGAGCTGCTCGGCCTGGACGTGAATGTCAGGACTTGGGGCTGTCAAGGGAGAGCCGGGCCTCCGCCGGCATGCCGGGTTTCAGTTCCTGGTTGGGGTTGGCCAGGCGGACGCGGAGGCGATAGACCAGGGTCACCCGTTCCTTGTAGGTTTCCACGGTCTTGGGGGTGAACTCCGCCCGGGGGGAGATGAAGGCCACGGTTCCCGCATACTCCTTGCCGGGGAAGGTGTCGGTGGTGACCGCGGCTTTCTGCCCCAGGCGCACCCGGCCCAAGTCTGTGGCCGGCAGATACCCCTGGAAAAACACCGTCTCCAGGTCCCCCAGGGTGACCACCGGGGCGCCCACCGCCACCACTTCGCCGGGCTGGGCGGCCCGCACCAGGACAATGCCGTTCACCGGCGAGGTGAGGGTGGCGTAGCCCAGGCGGATGCGGGCCAGTTTGAGCAGGGCCTCCGCGGCGCGGTGCTCGGCCTTGGCCGCGTCCACCCGCACTTCGGTCATGCGGGTCCTGGCCGGCAGGCCGTCCACAATCTTTTTGGCCTCCTTCTCCCGCTCCTCCGCGGCGCTGACCTCCTGGCGCAGGTACTGGTCATCCAGTTCCGCCACCACCTGCCCGGCCTTCACCTCCTGGCCTTCTTCCACCTTGATGGCGGCGATTCTCCCGGGCGCCAGGAAGGCCAGGTCCGTTTCCGTGACCTCGATGTGGCCCGACAGGCGCAACACTCCCGGGGAAGTGTCCCCCCTCTTCCAGAAAAAGGCCTGGGCCGTCCCTGCCAGGGTCGCCCCGATGAGCAGCGTGATGACCAGGATGCGCTTCACGGCGGTATTCTCCTCAGATGGCCGCCCGGCGGCGGTGGCCTGGTGCATGAAGGGCCGGAGAGCTTCGGCCCCCGGCCTCAAGATTATTTGTTAGCAGACTTGGGAGAGGGTGTCAATGGATTACAATCTTGAATCAGCATATGGTATTTACCTAAATAAATTAATAGGAGCATATTGCCTCAAAAGGTTCAAATGAGAAAAAAGATTTGTTTTTAATTACATGAAGTTAATATGGGAATAATAACACGCAAGTCTGACAAGATAACCTCCCCGGCAAGACCCCAACTATCATTGATTACTTTCGCTCCTCCCTCGGATTGCCCTATGAATGGTCTTCTCAACTTGTTCATTAGCACGGAAAAAGGTAATGTGGATATTAGGGTTCTTCTGGTAAAACACACGAAAAATCTCATCGGCAAAAGCTTGCCCTATAATTTCAACCCCCTCAAAATCAAGGATAATCTCCTTAAATTTTTCAAACCGCGCTAATAAACGCTTTGCCTGGGACCTGGAGACCAGATTTTCATCCCCATACCTGGCCAAAGAGACCGGGACGATGGTCTTGGTGAAGCCATAATCTTCACTGTCAGAAGAAAATTTATCACACACTTCTTTAACGGTACGGGGTGATGAAATGTCAATCTCCATTCCGACCAACGTACCCTGTTTTTCTTCAATTTCTCCAATTAACCAGTCGCCTCTCTCATTATGAAGAAAATATAATGCACCTGATAAAATTGAAAAATTATCGAACATGCGCGATGAAAAAAATATTCCTTCACCGGTATGGTGCTTTGGGTCCGTTGTCAATTTTCCCTTTGACAGTTCTAAAATCGCATGACGCAGGTCTTCCAATCCAAGTTCCTTCTGAATTTTTTTAAAGATTCCAACTCCGTCATCGAATATTTCTATTTTAATATCGACCACTGTGTAACATAATGATATCGTAGCATGTTTTGCCATGCTATGGTCAAGTACGTTATTAAACATCTCTGTAAACCCATAATGGCATATGTCTAGCACATTCTTAGGAATACCTCCCAAAACAGGCAGAACCTCCTGTCTCCACAATACATCCTCTTTTAAGTCCTTAGATATAACAATGAACTTCTCTTTCTCAATAATTGGTTTTAAGTGATACTGCCTCAGGCGAGTGCTTCCCTCGGCAATTATGAGGCCTTCTTCGATCATTTTCTGAAGATGCCGATGAACCGCTTGTCTGGTGAGATTAAATCGTTTCTCTATGAGGGAGACCAGATTTTTAGGATGCCGTCTAATCTGTTCAAGAATGAATTGTCTTATCTGTTTGCTCTTTTCCCTTTGCATCTCACCCTCTTTTGTCAACAAAGTTTCTATATATTGTCAACATGAATTTGCAGATTGTCAACAAATATATGCCTATAATCTGTCTATAAAAATCTTTTACAGGGTACGAACCGTGCATCATAACTATTTGTTACTTTTCATATTTTACGGTTGGGCCGTAGGCCTAGGTGCGACTGCTTAGAAGCCTTGGGTGGCAAGCCCAGAGCCATACCTCTCTTGACACAACCCCGGCTCTCATTTAATAATTCCCCTTATGCTGGAATCGTCGTCTCAAATTGGTACCGGGATGGTGGGTATTACCAAAAGGGGATGGCGGAGGATGGGGGCACAGGGCGAACCATGCTGGATTGGGAAAAACTTAAGACCTCCTGCCGCAAGCGAGTGCGCACCGTGTATAACGCCTGCGTGCGTCGGCCGCCTGCCGGCTTCGTGGCCACGGACCTGCCGGAGCTGAACGCCGTCAAGGAGCGGGCGTTGGCCCGCACCTCCATGAACGAACACCTGGAGACCATCTTCCTGGAGGCCCTGACCATGCAGCCCCTGCTCATCGTGGAGCTGGGCGTGGGCGGCGGGGAGAGCAACTTCGCCCTGCAGCGGGCCGCCCGCCTCACCGGGGCCCGCCTGGTGAGCGTGGACCTCAACGACCGGGCCCACGTCTCCCAGGAGCCGGGCTGGCTCTTCGTGCAGCGGGACGACATCGCCTTCGCCGCGGAATTCCCGGACTGGTGCCGCCGCCAGGGCTTCGAGCCCGTCATCGACGTGCTCTTCATCGACACCAGCCACCTCTTCGAGCACACCCTGCAGGAGATGCAGGCCTACTTCCCATACCTGGCCCCCCGGGCCAAGGTCATGTTCCACGACACCAACCTGAGCAAGGTTTTCTACCGCCAGGACGGCAGCATGGACCTGGGGTGGGACAATGAGCGCGGCGTCATCCGGGCCCTGGAGGTCTACTTCAAGAAATCTTTCAATGAAAAGAAGCCCTTCACCGACTTTGTGCGCCCCTGGCTTATCCGCCACAACCCCCACTGCGCCGGCATGACCATCCTGGAACGCCTGCCGTTTTTGGCCCAGCCGAGGTAGGGGAGGGGACCGGGCGCCGGAGACGCCTGCGCCAGCGGGACCACCGCTCCTCCGGCCCTCTCCACGGCCCAGGGGCCGGCCCGCGAGGGCCGACCTCGGCGTGCACGGCAACCCTATGACGGTCCCGCGGGCGCCATTTCCTTTGACCGCAGGCCAGTCCTCGGTTACCATTCAGAAAAGCCGCGCCAAACTATCCCATCGTGCATTTCAGGCAAGGAGTCCGCATGACCTCGTATTGCAGCATCTGTTGGGAAGACGACCGCATCCGCCTTCTGGACCAGCGGCGGCTACCCCAGGAGGAAAGGTATTGGGAGATCACTGATTACCGGGAGGTCATCGAGGCCATCCGCACCCTGGCCATCCGGGGGGCGCCGGCCATCGGCGTGGCCGCGGCCATGGGCGCGGCGCTGGGAGCCCTGGCCCTGCACGCGGAGACACCGCCTGAATTTCAGGCGAAGTTTGCCGCCATCTGTCGGGAAATCGCCGCGGCCCGGCCCACCGCGGTGAACCTGTTCTGGGCCCTGGAGCGCATGGAAAATGTGGCCCGGGACCACGCCGCCGAGCCGCCCGCAGCCGTGCAGGCCCTCCTGGTGGCCGAAGCCAAGCGCATCCTTAAGGAAGATGGGACGGTGAATCTCCGCCTGGCCCATGCGGACCAGGAGGTCATCGACGAGGGGGCGCAGCTCCTAACCCACTGCAACACCGGCGCCCTGGCCACCGGCGGCGGCTGGGGCACGGCCCTGGGGGTGATGCGGGCCGCCTGGGAGGCCGGCCGGCGCTTCTCCGTCTGGGTGGATGAAACCCGGCCCCTGCTGCAGGGGGCCCGCCTCACCACCTGGGAGTTGGGAAAGATCGGCATCCCCTACACCCTCATCCCCGACGGCGCCGCGGCGGCGCTCATGGCCCAGAACCGGGTCAGCCTGATCATGGTGGGCGCCGACCGCATCGCCCGCAACGGCGACACCGCCAACAAGATCGGCACCTACAGCCTGGCCGTGCTGGCCCGCCACCACGGCATTCCCTTCTACGTGGCCGCGCCCCTGTCCACCTTCGATTTCACTCTGACGGCGGGGAGCCAGATCCCGGTGGAGGAGCGGGCCGCCGACGAGGTCACCGCCTTCCGGGGCCAGCCAACCGCCCCTCCGGGGGCCCCGGCCCTCAACCTGGCCTTCGACGTCACCCCCCATGAACTCATCTCCGGCATCATCACCGAACACGGCATCGCCCGGCCGCCTTATACGACCAGCCTCAAGCATATCAGGCATCAGGAGATCGCCCGCCATGCGTAGACATGTTCCTTTTCTTACCATCACCCTCTGCCTGCTTACGGCGCTTTCCCTGCAAGCCGCGGGGCCCTACCATGTCCGCCTGCCCGCCGCCGCCGGCGGCGTCGATCCTCAGGCCGTCACCGTGGTGGGGAGCCCCCAGCGCTATGTCATCAAAAAGGGGGACACCCTCCTGGACCTGGCCCGCCATTACGGCCTGGGCTACAACGACCTGGGCGTCCTCTATCGGCAGTGGGACCCCTTCCTGCCGCCGCCCGGGGCCGAAATTCTGGTGCCCACCATCTGGATCGTCCCCTCCCAGCCTCCGGCCCAGCTGGTGGTCAACACCGGAGAGATGCGTTTATATTATTTCGTCAATAACAACACCCAGGTCTACACCTTCCCCATCGGCATGGGCGTCCTGGATTTCAAGACGCCCCAGGGCAAATTCCGCATCACCGAGAAGAAGACCAAGCCGGCCTGGCACATCCCCAAATCCCTGCAGAAGAAATACGGCATGGCGGTGATGCCCCACGGTCCCGACAACCCTCTGGGTGACTTCAAACTCACCCTGTCCTGGGGCGATTACGGCATCCACGGCACCCACATGCCCTGGGGCGTGGGCCGCCTGGTGAGCCACGGCTGCACCCGCATGTATCCGGAGCACATCAAGCGGCTCTTTCCCCTGGTGAGTGTGGGCACCGGGGTGGAATATATCTATGAGCCGGCCATGATCGGCTTCCTGAACGGCCGCATCTTCCTGTCGGTCCATGAAGACGTCTATTACAAGATCCGCTCCATGATCCTGCATGTCTTTAATCTGCTGGAAAGCAAGGGGCTGATGGACCAGGTGGACCTGCGGCTGGTGCTCAAAGCGGTGGAGGAGCAGAACGGTGTGCCCCTGGACGTGACCCGCCAATAAAAACAAGGGTGTGAGGCCACCGTGTAGCCTCACACCCTGGTTGAGCTGCCGCCGGGGGGGAACCCCCGGCGGATTGAAAAGCGAATTTAGGGCTTTTTCACCTTCTTGGCCTTCTTCGCTTTCTTGACTTTCTTGACTTTCTTGACTTTCTTCACCTTCTTCGGGGCATACTTGGCAACCATTGCGCAGACTTTTTCCGCCGCGTCTTCAGCCCGAGCTGCAGCCGCTTCCGCCTTGTTGGCGGCAGCAGAGGCCCGAGGTACCGGGACTTTCGCGTCCTGTGCAGCCGCTTCCGCCTTTACGACGGAGGCAGCGGCCCGGTCAGCAGAAGCCTTGGACTGCTCCATGTACATCTTGCACTGATCGTAGTACTTTTGGCAGCAGCCAGCACCTCCCAGCACCAGGGCAAAGACCGCGAGGAGCGCCAAAGCAAAGCCACTTTTCAAAATCGGCTTCCTCATCGATTACCCCCTTTCGGAGAGAGATCCACTCTCCCCTGAATTTTGCACCAGGTGCTACTTCCGCATCTTCTTCATCAGGCAGGCTTCGGCCTTGGCAGCCGCAGCTTCAGCCCGATCCGCCGCAGCTTCGGCCTTGTCGGCCGCAGCCTTGGCGTCAGCCGCCGCCATCTCGGCATTCCGAGCCGCGCCGTCCGCCTTAGCAGCGGAAGCCGCTGCCTGATCGGCGTACATCTTGCCTTCTTCCACATACTTTTTGCATGTGTCGCAGCAGCCCGCTCCCATGGCCAGGACAAACGCCATGAGAATTGCCAGAGCAAAACCCTTCTTTACCAAAAGTTTCCTCATCATCTATCCCCCCTTTGCAAAGAGATGATTTAAAGGGTACAAAAAGCTGCACTCATTTAATATGAGGGCCGCCAAAATATCAAGAAAAATTATGACCTCCTCAAATTTTTTTTCATTCATGCCGATTTTTTCGCATCGAGACAATTATCCAAAGAATTAGTGTGAGTTACCTTGATCACCCCCTTTTTCCCAGCGATGCATCTCCCCCCAGTTGGCTCCCCGGCGGATTTCCACCGCCAGCGGAGCCCGGAGAGAGACCACCGCTTCCATGGTCCGCCGCACCAGACGGGCGGTTTTTTCCAGCTCTTCTGCTGGAATTTCGAAAAGCAATTCGTCGTGGATCTGCAGAAGCATCCGGCCCGACAACCCGGCCTGGTCCAGTCTCCCCTCCACCTCCAGCATGGCCTTTTTGATGATGTCCGCGGCCGAGCCCTGGAGCGGCGTGTTGATGGCGCTGCGCTCCGCTTCCTGGCGCACCACCCGGTTGCCGCTGGTGAGCTGGGGGGTCTGCCGCCGCCGCCCCATGAGGGTGGTGACCCACCCCCGCCGCCGGGCCTGTTCCAGCGTCTCCTCCAGGTACGCCTTGACCCGGGGGTGCCGCTCAAAGTAGCGCTGGATGAACTCCTGGGCCAGACGCTGCCCCACCCCCAACTGCTTGGCCAGCCCGAAGGCGCTCATGCCGTAGATGATGCCGAAGTTGATGACCTTGGCCTGGCGGCGCATCTCCGCGGACACCAACTCCGGGTGGATGCGAAAGACCGCGGCCGCGGTCTGCCGGTGGATGTCCACCCCGTCGGCGAAGGCCTGGAGCAGCGCCGGATCCTCGGAGAAGTGAGCCAGCAGCCTGAGCTCCATCTGCGAGTAGTCCCCGGTGAGGAGCACCTGCCCCGGCGGCGCCACGAAGGCCTGGCGAAGCTGGCCCCCCAAATCCCCCCGGACCGGGATGTTCTGCAGGTTGGGGTCCCTACTGGACAGCCGCCCGGTGGCCGCGGCGGACTGCACAAAGGTGGTGTGCACCCGCCCGGTGGCCGGATCCACCAGCTTCAGCAGGGCGTCCACATAGGTGGCCTTCAGCTTGCCCATGCTCCGGTAGGCCAGCACCTTGGCGGCGATGGGGGCCTCCTCCGCCAGACTTTGCAGCACCTCGCTGTCGGTGGAGTAGGCCGTCCTGCCCTTGGTCTTCTTCTGCGGCGCCAGCCCCAGCTTGTCAAAGAGAATGCGCCCCAATTGCTGGGGGGAGTTGATGAGAAAGGACTCCCCGGCCAGCTCGTGAATCTCCTGCTCCAGGCGGTTCATCTCCGCGTCCAGCTCCGCCCCGAAGCGGGTCAGGAAGTCCCGGTCCACGGCGATGCCCCGGGCCTCCATGCGGGCCAGCACCCCCACCAGGGGCAGTTCCAGGTCCGCGTACAGATCCCACAGCCCCTCGCGGACCAGCTCAGCCTGAAGCTGAGGCCACAGCCGCCGCACCGCCTGGGCCCGCTCTCCGGCATAGCGGGCCTGCAACTCCACCGGGAGCTCCGCCGCCGCGCCCGGCCGGCCCGTCAATTCCCGGGGGCCGGGGAGATTCACCCCCAGGTAATGGAGGGCCACGTTTTCCAGGGTCTGCTCGTAGCGGGCCGGGTTGAGGAGATATGACGCCACCAGGATGTCCCCGGCAAGCCCCCCCAACTCCCCGCCGAACCGCCCTGCAGCCAGCAGGGCGGCCTTCAGGTCGGCACCCAGCTTCTTCACCCCGGGGTCGGCCAGCACCGGGGCCAGGCGGGCCCAGGCCTGCTCTCCGGCTTGGCCCTGCAGCGGCGCGTAGGCCGCCTCCTCTTCCCCCCAGGCCAGCGCCAGCCCGTGCACCGGGGCCAGCACCGGGTGCTGCTCGCCGGTGAGGAAAAAGACCGCCGCCTCCCCCGCCCGACCCACCGCCCCGGCCAAAGCCTTAAGCTCCTCATCCGTCTGCGCCACGGCCACCGGCGCCCCGGGCCCGGCCTCCACCCCCAGCTCTTTGTTGAATTTGCTGAACTCCAGTTCCACAAAAAGCCGCCGCAGGGCCTCCCGGTCCGGGGCGCCGGGCTGCAGCTCCTCCAGGGGCGCCGGCAGCGGCGCCTGATCGTCCAGCAGCACCAGCTCCCGGCTCAGCCGGGCCTCCGCCTCATGTTTCCCCAATCGTTCCCGCAGGCTTTTTTCTTTAAGATTTTTTTGCGCGGCCAGAAGATTTTCCAAACTGTGGTACCGGGCGATGAGTTTGAGGGCCGTCTTCTCGCCGATGCCCGGCACGCCGGGGATGTTGTCGCCGGGGTCCCCGGCCAGGGCCCGCACCTCCACCAGCTCCGCCGGACTCACCCCGAACTTCTCCCGCACCGCGGCCTCATCGTAGCGCACCTCCTTCATGGGGTCCCACATGGTGACCCCCTCCCCCACCAGGGGCAGCAGGTCCTTGTCGCCGGAGATGATCTCCACCCGGAAGCCGGCCTCCCGGGCCCGCCGGGTGAGGGTGCAGATGAGGTCGTCGGCCTCGTAGCCCGGGGCCTCCAGGGTGGGCAGGCCCAGGCCCTCGATGACCTGCCGGATATAGGGGAGCTGCACCGCCAGCTCCTCGGGCATGGGCGGGCGGTGGGCCTTGTAGTCGGGATAGCGCCGGTGCCGGAAGGTGGGGCCCCTGGAGTCCAGGGCCAGGGCCAGGTAGTGGGGCTGGCGCTCCTTGAGCACCTTGAGGAGCATGCTGGTCACCCCGAACACCGCGTTGGTGGGGAACCCCTGGGAGGTGCTGAGCCCCCGGATGGCGTGGAACGCCCGGTAGATGTAGGAGCTCAGGTCCAGCAGATAGATGACCGGGGGAGCCGCCATGCTGCCTCCTTTTCCCCTTATAAAGCGGGGCGGCGCCTGCTGTCAAGGGAAAGGCGGCCCTCCCGGCATCAGCGGCCGGCCTTGACGGTCACCCGCAGGACCTCCACCGGGGGCGCCTCTTTATCGTCGGGGTTGAAATAGGTGACCCGGAGAGTGGTCTGTCCGGCTCCCACCACGGTAAAGGTGAAGATCACCCGCCCCGGCTGCCCGGGGGTGGGGGGGTCCTGCCGGCCCGTGAGCTTGAGGATCTTCGGATCGAAGGCCGGTTTTTTGAGCACAAAAACGTCCCCGGGATGGGGCGCGTCCACCTTGAACTGCGCTCCCATCTTGAACGGGAAGGTGCGCCCCGCGTCCTTCTCGGTGATCACCTCTGCCGCCCGGGCGGGGGACGCCGCCCACAGCAGCGTCAAGCCCAGGAGCAGCACCGCCGCCCCTGCCGGTATGCCTCGCCTGTGGAAAATCATGTTCCACCTTCCTGGGAGAAGTTTGTGGTGGGGCAGGGGGAGCCACCAGTCCCCCGGCCCTTCACTTCCCCGGCCAGTCACTGAACTGCACCCAGAGCACCGCGCCGTATTCCGCGTCCTTTTTCTTGCCGTCCTTGCCGGCTATGGCCTGTTTTTCTTCGGCCAGGGCGGCGAAGCCCCACCAGCCGGCCTGGGGCGCGGCGAAGGTGAAGACGCCGTTTTTGTCGGTCTTCACCACCTGGGCCACAAAATAGTCGTTGGGCGCGGCCACCTTTTTATCCGCATTCCAGAATTCCACCTCCACGTCCGCGCCGGCCAGGGGTTTTCCCTTGAATTTCACCACGCCCTGGAAGACGTTGCCGGCATAGAGGCCGAAGGGCCGGGTCAGGGGGACGATCTCCGCCTTGAGCCCCACTTCCCGGTCCCAGCCCTCTTCCGCGCCGAAGGCGGCCACATAGGTCTTGGTCTGGTGGATGATGAACTTGTTTTCCGCCTCCTCCCAATAGGGCTGGGGGTCGAAGTAGAAGGCGTAAATGCCCGGTTTCTTCAAGGCATAGGTGGTCTTCCAGGCAGGCTGGTCCAGGACCTTGGCCTCCTGGAGGGTGGTCAGGAGATCGATCTTCTCTTTGCCGGCCACCACGCCGAATTTTTGAGGCTTGGCCATGACCATGCCCTTCTGCTCAAAGGGATGGCAGAAAGCCAGGGTGAGTTCCAAATCGGGGGCGTCGCCTTGCATCACCATGGCTTTATCGGGGAGCAGGAGGCCGAAATGAGCCCAGGCCGGGGCGGCCAGGGTGAAGACCAACAGCAGGCAGAGAGCCGACAGTCGAGCAGAACGCATGACATTCCTCCTATGATGTTTGAATGCGAGTGGTTATGGCTTCCCGGCGAACCGGGGCGGCGCCGGGGAAATTTCACCTTGCGGCAAAAAGTCGGCACATTGCCGTCCCAGGGCGGCCCATGGCCGCCGCCATCGGCGTGCATGGCACCCCCTATGAGCTCACCTTCTCCCCCCGGCGGGGGTAAATCGCGCCTCCCGGCAGGGGAGCAGACGCCTTTGCCTGTCTTATGAAGCGGCCCTGGATTCATCAGAAACAATACACCATGGACAGCACCGGCGTCACCGCGGCGTCGGCGTTTTTCCCGAAGAGATCGACATTCACCCCCAGGGCCAGGGAGAATTTTTCCGTGGGCACGTATTCGATGCCCGGCAGGATGGAGACCAACGCCCCCGGCGGCACATTGGATTTATGGCCGAACAGGCGCCCCGCGTCCCAGAAACTGGTGACCTCCAGCAGCGCCACCCATTTCTTGTTGCCGGGGAAGGGATACTCCGCGGCCAGGTTCACGGTGACGAAATCCCGGGGATACTGGCGCACGCCGTCAAAGGTATAGGCGGTGGGCATGGAGTACCACAGGTTGCCGTAAAAGATGAAGGGCTTCACATACTTGGAGACATTGAGGCCGGTGGTGAAGACGTAAGCCCCGCCGCCGATCTGGTCCACTCCCAGGCGGCCCGGATTGAGGCGCCGGAAGTGGCCGGAGGGGAAGTCGGTGGCGAACAGGGCCGTCACCGTGGGCCGGGTCTGGGTCTCTTCCACCAGGCGATATTTGAAGGTCAGGTTCACATCGCCCAGGCCGCTGAAGCCGGCGGAGCGCTCTCCCCGGGGCCCCGGCTCATCCACGCTGCCGGCCCAATTGTGGACGAAGGGGACCACCACGAAGACCTCCAGGTTGTTCCAGAGGCCGTAGGTAAGCTTCCAGTCCATGCCGAAGGAGCCGAAATTGCCGCCCGCGGACACCCGCCGCCAATTTTTGTTGAGGGCATGGTTGACGAAGCTGAGGCTGAAGGTGGACTGCACGGCGAATTTTCCCTTATCGATGGGAACGGCGGTGTCCGTGATGATGGGCCCGAAGGTGGCCGGACACTCGTCTTCCTTGGCTGCCTCTTGTTTGCCTGCTTCCTGGGCTCCGGCCTCCTGGGCCGGGCTTGCGGCGGGGGGTTTGTCCTCGCCGGCGGCGCCGGCCTTTCCCACCCACCCCGGCGGCAGGACCCCCAGCAGCGGCGCCAGAAGCAGCGCCGTCACGACTGCGGACAGTTTAGCCATCACTTTTTCCCCCTTTCCCTTCCTTGGTTGAGCGGCAGCACGTCAGGTGCACATGGCAGCATTCCTTGACGGTGTGGTTCAGGAAATCATGCTCGTGGGAGACAATCATGTAGGAGATCTCCAGACCCTGGAGAATATGGATGAGGCGGAGCTTGGTGTCCTCATCCAACCCGGCGGTGGGTTCGTCCAGCAGGAGCAGGCGCGGCTGCATGGCCAGCACCGCGGCCAGGGAGACCAGCTTCTTTTCCCCGCCGGAGAGTTTATAAGTCACCCGGTCGTCAAAGCCCTCCAGCCCCAGCCGGGCCAGGGTTTCCCGGGCGATGGCCACCGCCTCCGCCGGCGGCTTCCCCTGGTTCAGAGGTCCGAAGGCCACGTCCTCCAGCACGGTGGGGCAGAAAAGCTGGTCGTCGGCGTTCTGGAACAGGAGCCCCACTTCTTGCCGCACCGCCGTAAAATCCTTGTCCCGGCTGACTTCCCGCCCGAAGACGCTGATGGTCCCCGCCTGGGGCCGCAGCAGCCCAATGATGAGGTGCAGCAGGGTGGTCTTGCCGCAGCCGTTGGGGCCGATGAGGCCCATATGCTGGCCCGGCTCCAGCCGGAAGTTAAACCCCTCAAAGACGGGACGGGCCGCGCCGGGGTAGGCAAAGGTGATATTCCGCAATTCGATCAGCGCCTCGGGCATGCTCACCTCATCGGGGCCGGGGCAGGCCCCACTCCACGTAACCCAGCATCAACAGAGCCAGTCCGGCCGCGACCCCGAAGAGGCCGTCCCGGCGCTGCCAGGAAAGGGTCCCCAGACTGTAAAAGGTCCCGTGAAAACCCCGGCAGAGCATGGCCTGATAAACCCGGTCGGCCCGGTCGTAGCTGCGCACCAGCAGCATGGCCGCCAGGTTGGCGTAGGTGCGGTAGGTATGGAGATTGGTGCCCGGCCGGAAGCCCCGGATCTTCATGGCCTGCACCAGGCGGCGGTATTCCTGCTCAATGACGTACAGGTAGCGGTAGGTGAACAGCAGCAGATGACACAGCTTCTCCGGAAGGCGCAGGCGCTGCAGGGCCTGGCCCAGGGTGGTGACGGGCATGGTGGCCGCCAGGGCGATGAGCCCGATGATGATGGCGTTGGACTTTACGGTGATCAGGCCGGTGATGAGCAGCCCTTCCCGGGTGACGGCCAGGGGACCCCAGCGCCAGACCACGTCCCCGGGATAGGTGAAAGGCAGGACCAGCCAGAGAAAGATGATGAAGCTGTTCACCACCAGCAGCCGGGCCAGAACCTTGCGCATAGGCAGCCGGGCCAGGGCCAGGCAGACCAGGGCCAGGGCCAGCGCCGCCAGCGCCGCGGCATAGGTCTGGACCGCGGCCGTCAGCACCGCGAAGAGCGCGGCCGCCACCAGCCGGACCCGGGGGTCCAGGCGGTGCATCAGGGAGGTCCCTTCGGAAAACGGCTCCTGGATGGCGCTCAAGGATTTTTTCCCTCGGCTCCGGACATATCATCTCGTTCCCAAGCTCCTGCTTGGGAACGTAAATTTCCCCCCAAGCTCTGCTTGGATGCTTTTTGCCCCTCAGTCTTGGCCCAGCCTCAGGGAGCGGTCCTCCGGCCAAGCAGAGCTTGGCGGGCAAGCCGGTTCCCAAGCGGGAGCTTGGGAACCAGAGAATCATGGATGGCGCTCAAGGATTCTTCTTCCCCCGGCTCTGGAAATAGGCCCACAGGCCGAAGATGCCCATGATATAACCCAGGCCGCCGATGATGTCAGGGAGCGAAGTGCGGCGGACGCTCATCTCGGCCAGCATCTCTCGCATGGGCGTGAGTTGGCGCTCCAGGATTCTGGTCAGCGCCTCCTCCAGCATCTTCTGGTCCAGGGTGGCGGCCTTGGCGCCGGGGGGCTCCGCGGCCGACGGCGCCGCCGGCGGGGGGGCGGCCCCGGCCGGTTTGAGGCCAGGCAGATACCGTTCGGCCTTGAGCAGCCACTCGCCCTGGTGCCCCATACCGGCCTCCACCACAATTCTCAGGTCCATCTTCCGGGCCGCGGCCTCGTCCGGGATGGTGAAGGAAAATTTCCCCTGTTCGTCCGTCGTCCCGGTCAGCAACACCGCGCCCGTCTGCCGGTCCAGGACCTGCACCTGGCCGCCTCGCACCGGCGTGTCGGGCACAAACTTGCTTTCGGTATGGATGGTCCGGCCCTCCGCGTAGGCGAACACCACCAGCCGGTGGGCCAGGGCGGGGGACGCAGCCGCCAGCAGACCCAGAACCGCACAGACCAGGGGGCCCCAGTGGAGCGCCGGCATTTTCCTCAAGCAAAACGAGGTGCTACGCATAAATTCCCTCCAGCATTTCGGGGCGCACCTTTTGGAGAAAGAAGAAGATAAACAGGGTGATCACCCCTTCCACCAGCATCACCGGGATATGGGCCAGCACCACCAGTCGGGCCACCTGGAGGAATGCCTGCCCGGTGGTGAGCAACGCCGCGGCCACCAGCAGGCCGCTCAGCAGGATGGCGACGGCCCCGCAGGCGAAGGCGCCCACCGCCGCCGGGGCGCCCGGCCGGCGCAGCAGGGGCCGGAAGAGCCAGAAACAGATAACCGCGGGCGCCGCCATGACCACGGTGTTCACCCCCAGGACCGTCAGCCCGCCGAACTGAAAGAGCAGGGCCTGGAGCAGCAGGGCGATGAGAATGGCGGGCACGGCCGGCCAACCCACCAACAGGCCCATGAGGCCGTTGAGCACCAGGTGCAGGCCCACCGGCCCCACCGGCACGTGGATGAGGGAAGCCACGAAGAAAGCCGCGGACAGCAGGGCCACCCGGGGGATGGCTGCATTATCCATTTTTTTCAAGCCGATGGCCGTTCCCACCACCGCCAGCGCGGCCCCCCCCGCCAACACCGCGGGACTGAGCACCCCTTCGGAGATATGCATTCTCAGCCTTTCGACAACTGCCGGGTGTCCCGGAAACCCGGCCACAAAAAAAGCCACAAGACCCGGCGCTTTCAAGCGCCCAAGCCTTCATGGCTTTTTGCGAAAACTTAAGCTGTTTTCGAACTTACGGAGCTTCAACCCCGCGATTGCGAAGATGTATAAACGAAGCGGCAGGATAAGTCAAGCAAAGAAAACCTCCCGGCAAGATGGGGCCGGCAGCCGCGCTCCCCCCTCCGCCGGAGGGCGGCCCCGCCTCGGAAAAAAGGAAAGCCACGAACGCTTGTTCCCCGGTCTTCGCGCCGGATGAGGCCTTCGTGGCTTGATGCTCTCGCTGACTCGCGGCTTTCCGTTAATGGCAGCAGGTGTGCCCGTGGTGGTGATGCCCGTCGTTGTGCGTGTGCTCGTGGGTGTGCACCGTGGCCTCGTGATGATGCTCGTGGCCGTCATGGGTGTGTTGCACCGCTTCATGGGTGTGCTCATGCTCATGCTTGTCCTTGCTGTGGCAGCACATCGACCATCCCTCCTTTCCCTTTCCTTTTATCCCGAACCAGGCGGCTGCCGAACTCAGCCGGCCGGCCCCTGAGAGGTCGGGCAAGACTCTCACCCGACCGGCGAGTTGAGATGCTCTTTCTGATTCCGAGCGCCCAGGAGAAGATTTTTGGGATTTTTGACGTATGGTTATACAATAAGCGTTGTCGGCCCGGTTGTCAAGCTCGGACTTCGCACGGAACTCATGAATATTTCATAGGATTATCATATTGCCGGCCGCGGCGGGGGCCGGCGGCCCGCCCGGGGGTCCCGCCCGGGGGTCCCGCCCCCGCCGAACCTTGGCAGCAGGAGGAGACTGAGATGCAATACCGCGAAGGCCGCATCGGCCGTGTTTTCGTATTGCGCCTGGAGGGGGGCGAACGCTTGCCCGAGGTCATCGAGGCGTTCGCCGCGGACCAGGGCGTGGCCGCGGCCATGGTCATCTATGTGGGCGGCGCCCAGGACGGCAGCCGCATGGTGGTGGGCCCGGACGCTTCCCGCCGGGACGCCGTGATCCCGTTGGTGCATATCCTGGCCGGCATTCAGGAAGTGGCCGGGGTGGGCACCCTCTTCCCTGATGAGGCCGGCCGCCCGGTCCTCCACCTGCACGCCGCCGCCGGCCGGGAAGGGGGGGCCGCGGTGGGCTGCGCCCGAGCCGGTGTGGAGGTCTGGCTGGTGGGAGAGGTCATTATCCTGGAGATCATCGGGAGCGACGCCGTCCGCCGCCGGGATCCGCAGACGGGGTTCACCCTCCTGAGCCTGTGACCAAGGGAGCCGAGAGCTTTCCCAGGAAGCCGGCTTTCAGGCAAAAGCCGGGGCAGCGCTCCGGAATCGGGGGAGGGGGTGTGGAGCAGGGGGCAGGGGGGCCGTGACCCCTCCCCCACAGCAAAAGCCCCAGCAGCTGGTTACAGCGTGGCGGGGTTGGCGGTGAGCACGGGACAGGGGGCGTTGCGGACCACTTTGTCGCAGACGCTGCCGAAAATGGTGCGCTCCAGGCCTTTGCGGCCGTGGGTGCCCATGATGATCAGATCGATGGCCTCACTCCTGGCGTATTCCACAATCTTGTCTGCCGGAGACCCCAGGCAGACGTGCGTTTTGAGTTTGGCAAAGCCCTGAAGCATCTCCCGGGCAACCCCCGCCATCTTCTGTTGGGCCGATTGCAGCACCTCCCCCTGAAATTGCTTGATATTGCCGTGGGGGACGTGAAAGGCCGTAAAATCGCCTAAATCTTGCGCCACAAAGATAACGTGCAGGGTGGCGTCGAATTTTTCCACAAAGGTGGTCACCAGGGGCAGCAAGGTGTCGATTTTTTCCGTAAAGTCGATGGGAAACAGTATTTTCTCTATGGCCTATTGACTCTGCTCAGCAGTTTTCGGGGCCATAAGTTCGTTTCGGGTAATAGTGTTAGTTGATGCACAGGCATTAAGTAACCGATGGAAAGATTGGCGCGCCCAAAAACGGCGA
>Ga0194125_10001677_pt1 | contig 37387 bp, 31 predicted proteins | sample TA2KigC250mmetaG_FD_148626 | JGI IMG/M metagenome (GOLD analysis project Ga0194125, IMG submission 148626) | Freshwater microbial communities from Lake Tanganyika, Tanzania - TA2015034 Kigoma Deep Cast 250m | ecosystem: Environmental > Aquatic > Freshwater > Lake | place: Tanzania: Lake...
TTTACCGAGGCGCTGACCGACCAGGGATCGCAAGTTGTACACATGGACTGGAAGCCCGCGGCTGGCGGCAATGAAAAGCTGGCTGGGATCCTCGAGCGTATGAAGCGGAAATAGATTTGGAGGCACTTATGGATATCGAAAAAGCCAATGCTGAAGCTACTGATCGGATGATGGAAGCCCGCCCGGTGGTTGTGGGGATGGGCAAGGCCATTGATGTCGTCCCCGGCATGCGCGAGGACCTGCTCATGCACGCCGGGCCTCCCATCACCTGGGCGCGCGCCTCTGGCCCGATGAAAGGGGCGATCACCGGCGCGCTGATCTACGAAGGCAAGGCCAAAAATATGGCTCAGGCGCAGAAGCTGGTCGAGTCTGGCAAAATCAAGTTGGAACCCTGCCACCACCACCAGTCTGTTGGCCCTATGGCCGGGGTGACTTCACCCAACATGTCGGTCTATATCCTCGAGAACAAGACGCATGGCAATATGTCATATTCGAACCTCAACGAGGGCTATGGCAAGGTGTTGCGTTACGGCGCATTCAGCGAGGAGGTCATCGAGCGCTTCAGTTGGATGGAAAACGTCATGGCCCCCGTTTTGGGCAAGGCCATCGAGTTGAGCGGCGGCGTTGATATACGCGCCATGTTGGCCGAAGCCCTGCACATGGGCGACGAAGGGCACAACCGCAACAAGGCCGGTTCGGTGCTGTTTACCAAGGCTCTGGCGCCCTACATCGTCAAGGCCGCCAATGATGCGGATGTGGCCTCGGATATCATCAAGTTCATGGGCGACAACGCCCTGACGATCCTCAACCCGGTGATGGCGGCCTGCAAAGCCATGGTAGATGTTGCCCATAATATCGAGGGCAGCACGATCGTCAGCGTGATGGCTCGCAACGGCACCGATTTCGGCATACGCGTCAGCGGCCTGGGGGATCGCTGGTTTACCGCCCCAGTGGGCATCCCCAAGGGTCTCTACTTCCCTGGCTTCACCGAGGCTGACTCCAGCGGCGATATCGGCGACAGCACCATCACAGAGACAGCCGGCATCGGCGGCTTTGCTATGGCAGCAGCCCCGGCCATCGTCACTTTCGTCAGCGGCACACCCAAGGATGCGATCAACGCCACCCTGGAGATGTACGAAATCTGCTACGCCGAGCACAAATACTTCACCATCCCGCCGCTCGATTTCCGCGGCACCCCCACCGGCATTGATATCCGCAAAGTGGTCGAACTGGGCATTACCCCGCGCGTCAACACCGGCGTCGCCCACAAGGACCCTGGCGTTGGTCAGGTTGGCGCGGGTCTCGTGCGACCGGAGTTGAGCATGTTCGAGGAGGCGTTGGTAGCGTTTGCGGAGAAGTATGGGATATGATGTTGGAAGTTGGATGTTAGATTGGATATTTGATATTAGATATTGGGAGATGCCGTGGTTCTTAAGTTCGAGGATTTGAGAGTACTGCGGGCTGCCGAATCCGTAGCAGATGATATTTGGCGGCGGGTTGTACGGTGGGATCAATTTGCGCGTGATGTGGTTGGGAAGCAGTTGGCCCGCGCAGCGGACTCGATTGGTGCGAATATCGCAGAAGCTTACGGTCGTTTTCATTATGGTGAGAAACTTCATTTCTTGTATTATGCCCGAGGTAGCCTCTTCGAAGCAAAATATTGGCTGAATCGTTCTCTTGAACGGGATTTGATGACGTCAGATGAGTCAGAAGACTACGCGTCTCGGATGACTGATCTCGCCCGCCGGTTGAATGCTTTTGCCAGTGAACTGAAGTCTCAACGCGGTGGAAAACAGGGGAATACGAAAACAATTCGTGAGGAACCCGCAGAGTACATAGCTGATTGGATCGACGATTCCTTGGCACCACTATTTACTAATGAAGATCTCGAGTGGATGCAAACCATCCCCAATATCTAATACCCAATATCAAAGGAGTTGAAACATGGATCGCGAAAAATTCATTCAAACTATCGAATCTGCCAAATGGTACGACCTCACCCAGGCCATGAGCATCTTCACGCCGCCGTACCCGGGCGAGATGCCTTTACAGGTGCACTTCTTCAAACGCCTGACCGGTTCTTACGGCGGCGGGGCGGGCGCCAATGGGCAGATTATCGAGTGGAGCAACAACACCGGCACGCACCTGGTTGGGCCGCGTGCCTTCCATTCGGGGATGCGCGCCATCGCTGATATTCCTCTATCCGACCTGTATGGCGAGGGTGTGGTCGTGGATATCTCCGACGCCGTCGAAGATTACGGCCTGTACACGCCTGAGATGATCACCGGGCGCGTGAATGTCAAAAAAGGCGACATCTTGCTCATCAACACCGGCTATCATAAACACGGCTGGGATCAACCCGATACCCCTAACCCGGCCTGCCAGGGCGGAATCGAGAATAAAGAGTTCGGCTATTACCTGCGCCATCCGGGACCCTCGCCTGAGTTCTTCCAGTGGGCGTTGGACATGAAGCTCAAGTTGATCGGCGTGGATTGCGGCTCGGCTGAGCATCCCATGAACACCAACCTGCGCTATATGCACGCCCGGGAGTTCGATAAGGCTGAAGCCAAACTCAAGGCGCAGTACGGCAAAAGCTGGGATGAGATGTTCCCGGTGGAGTGGTACCATAAGCTGACTCATATCACCATGCCCAAGGCGGGGCTTCTGCTGGTCGAATCCCTCGGCGGGCAGATCGCAGAGTTGAACAACCAGCGTGCCTGGGTCATGGTTAATCCAATTCCCTATACAGAAGTCGAATCCGCGTGGAGCCGGGTGGTGTCTCTGCAGGCGCCAAAGGGCATGAGCGAAGCGGATTTCTTTGCATTCATGAACGACGCCGAAGTCCTGGATATGACCCTGCCCTTCAGCGTGCAATGTCCCCAGTGGGCCAACTACGAGCCGATGAGCGTCAAGTACACCAAGCGCGTCGGCGGGCAGTATTTCGGCCTGGGGCGCAACAACGCTCACTGCCGGGCCAGCTTCCACCTGGCCACGCACATGGACGGGGAAAAGCACTTCCACGCCGCCGGGCGCACGATCGGTCAGATCCCCTTCGAGAAGTGGTACGGCCCCGGGGCCGTAGCCGACATCTCCGAGTTCGTCAGCGATACCAGCGTCTACACGCCCGCCATGATCGAGAAGGTCGTCGAAGTGCGTAAGGGAGACATCCTGGTCATCAAGACCGGCTACGGCAAGTACGGCTGGAACAGCCCCGATTCGGACGAGTTCCGCTACATGATCCGGCACCCAGGCCCCTCGCCCGATTTCGCTGATTGGTGCATCGAGAAAGAGATCAAATGGCTAGCCGTGGACTGCGTTGCCATGGAGCATCCCATGAACACCATCCAGCGCATCTGGCATCCCAAGACTTTCGAAGAAGCCAACCGGAAGTTGATCGAGCAGTACGGCGCCGATTGGGATACGATCTATCCCCTGGATAAGTTTTACCAGGACATGCACCTGAATCTCTTCCCCCTGGGGATCATCCACGCCGAGAACCTGGGCAGCGACCTGATGGCGATGGAGAGCGGCCGCTACTTCCTGGGCTGCTTCATCCAAAAAGGCATAGAGCTGACCTCCTGCTGGGCGCGCTTCGTCGCTTTTAGGGAGAGCTACTGACTTTCCTCGAACATATTATCACATGAATTTACCGCAGAGACACAGAGAGCGCAGAGATAAATTTTTTTAATTACTCAGCGAACTCTGCGTCTCTGTGGTGAAATATACATTAAAGGTAACTACTCAGCCAAACGGGGAAGTTCCCGAAAAAAGGGTGTGCGAAGGGGGCTGCGCCCCCTTCGCACACCCTTTTTTCGGGCTAATCCGTTCGATGGCTGAGCAGTTACCATATAAAGAAAGGATCGTGTTATGCTCGAAGCACATCCAGGTTTGCCAGAGTTCGACTATATCAAGCCCAAAACGCTGGCCGAAGCAAGTCGGTTTTTGGCGGATCACGCCGGTGAAGCGCGCCCCCTCTCCGGGGGCACCGACATCTTCGTGCGCATGCGCGACGGGGTCTGGAAGGATAAATACCTCGTTGATATCAAAGGGTTGGATGGCACTGATGAAATCGTCTACGACCCTTCCAAAGGCCTGACCATCGGCGCAGCGGTGGCCATGAACCGGGTCAGCGCCCATCCAGACGTCAAAAAACACTACGCGGCGCTGGCTGACGCCGTTGATAAAGTAGCCAGTTACCAGCTAAGAAACCGGGCGACCATTGTCGGCAATATTTGTAATGCTTCCCCGGCCGGAGATACCATTGGGGCCTGCCTGCTGCTGGGGGGCGCGCTCGACGTTCATGGTGTGGATGGCGCGCGCACGGAGCCGCTCGCCTCGTTTTTCGAGGGGCCGGGTTCGACGGCTTTGAAACCCGGGGATGTAGTCACCTCCCTTCGACTGCCTCTCCCGCCCAAAGGGTTGGTGGGGAGATACTATAAATTGGGCCGCAACAAATCCAGCGATTTGTCCATCATCGGCGTGACGGTGGTGGGCTTCCCCGATAAACGCGCGGCCTCTGGCTATCGCATAAAACTGGCTCTAGCTTCGGTAGCGCCCACGCCCCTGGTCGTCGCCCAGGTCGAAGAGATACTCGCTGCCAAACCGGTGACTGAACAGACAATCGCCGAGGCCGCTCAGGCGGCCATGGATGCCTGCACGCCTATTGATGATGTGCGCGCCAGCGCCCGTTATCGCAAAATGATGGCCCGGAATTTATCCCAAAAAGCATTGACAGAAATCTGGAATCAACTCGGGAGGTAGAAGAATGGCATACCATAAAATTACCCTCACGATCAATGGCGAACCCGAGCAGGTTGACGTCCCATCCAATATGACATTGTTGAAAATGCTGCGGGAGCGATTAGGCAAGACCGGCACGAAAAATGGCTGCGCGGCCGGAGAATGCGGCGCCTGTACTGTCATGGTCAACGGAGAACCTGTCAACAGTTGTATGATCCTGGCTGTCGAGTGCGATGGTTCGGAGATCGTCACGGTAGAGGGATTGTCTGATCATGGCAGCCTTGCGCCTATTCAAGAAGCGATCATGGAATCAGGCGGGGTTCAGTGTGGATTCTGCACCCCGGGCATTTTGATTGCCTCTCAGGCATTGCTCAACCGAAACCCCAACCCCAGCGAAGCCGAAATCCGCGAGGCGTTGGTCGGCAATCTTTGTCGCTGCACGGGATATGTGAGAATCATCGAGGCAGTGCAAGCCGCCGCACAGATGGTATAGGAGACTGCTCATGACAACTACTGTAGTCCACGAAAGAATCCCAGAACCTATCGGCGAGAGCAAACCTCGCCTGGATAATCGAAAAAAGGTAACTGGCGCGGCGACCTATGCGGACGATATGCAGTTCGGAAGCGGGCTGCTCTATGCGCGAATTCTCCACAGCCCTCATCCTCACGCGCTCATCAAATCTATCAACATCAGTAGAGCAAAAGCGCTTCCCGGCGTGAAGGCCGTCGTCACCGGCGAAGATTTCCCTGGATTCATCGGCCTCTATCTCCAGGACCGGCACATCTTCTGTCGCGATCGTGTGCGCTATGTCGGCGATCCAGTTGCCGGCGTCGCAGCCACCAGCGAAGAAATCGCTGTGAAAGCTGTCAACTTGATCGAGGTCGAATACGAAGTGCTCGAGCCGGTGGTGAACCCCGAATTCGGGGCCAGCCCCGATGCGCCCCTGGTGCATCCCCAATTGAGTGAATACAAAGTAGTGCCATTCATCCTCCCCCAGGCCGGAACGAATATCTCCAATCTCTTCAAGGTCCGCAAGGGTGATGTGGGGGCTGCCTGGGAAAAGTGCGCCGCTATCGTAGAGCGTAAATACCGCATCCCCCATATTCAACATGTGCCCATCGAACCGCACGTCGCCATCGCCCAGGTGGACGAGACCGGCGAGGTCACCCTTTGGGGCAGTTCACAATCCCCGTTTGCCCAGCGCAACCTGATCGCCCAGGCCCTGGGCATCTCCCAGAGCGACATGCGCGTCGTCGCGCCCTACGTGGGCGGCGGATTTGGCAGCAAGGCCGGGGTCAGCATGGAAGCCCTGGCGGTCGCAATCGCCACGAAAGTTCGGGGACGTCCAGTCAAGCTGCGCCTGACCCGTGAAGAAGAGTTCTATACCGCCTTCGTAAGGCAAGAGCTGATTTCCTACTTCAAGATGGGCTGCGACAAGAACGGCAAGATCCTCGCCATGGAGAACAGATTCTATTGGGGCGGCGGCGCCTATACGGAATACGGCGTCAACGTCACCCGCGCAGCCGGATACAGCAGCACTGGGCCTTATGAAGTGCCCAATGTCAAGACCGATAGTTACTGCGTCTATACCAATCACCCGGTCGGCGGGCCGATGCGCGGCTTTGGCATGCCCGAAATGCACACCGGCCTGGAGCAGTGCATTGATGACCTGGCTCACGAAATCGGAATCGACCCTGTCGAGATTCGCCGCCGGAACTGCATCAGAGAGGGCAGCATCCTGGTTACGGGTAGCAAGATGCATCCCACCGGATTGCCGCAGTGCATCGAGGAAACTGCGAAGGCTATCCAGTGGGGACAGAAGGCTTCACCCAGCGCCCCCAACAAACGGCGCGGCAAGGGCACAGCCATCATGTGGAAAGCGCCGGCCATGCCGCCGAATGCGGGTTCCAGCGCCTGGGTAGAACTGGCCGAGGATGGGACTGTCACGGTTGGACTTGGCGGGCAGGACCTTGGTCAGGGAACATTCACGGTATGCGCCCAAATGGCCGCTGCCGCTTTGGGCGTACCTTACGAATCGGTGCGCATTGCTACACCGGTAGATACGCGCTTCAGCCCCTATGAATGGCAGACGGTAGCCAGCCGCCTGACCTGGAGTATGGGCAATGCGGTTGTCAGCGCCGCCCAGGACGCCAGACGCCAGATTTTGGATCTGGTATCCGAAGCCTGGGGCGAAGACCCCGAAGACCTGGATATCCGCAATGGCGTGGTCGTCTCGTATAAAAGCGAGCAGGAGATCCCCCTGAAAGACATGGTCATCTACGGTTTGCCCAAACCCAACGATTCGGGCTGGATGGGCGGCCCTATTCGAGGGCGCGGAAAATTCATGCCCACCTATGTGACCAGCCTCGACCCAGAAACCGGACAGGGGGAACGGGCTGTGGTTCACTACACGACCGGCTCGCAATCTGTCGAGTTAGAAGTGGATCTGGATACAGGCCAGGTCGAAATCCTGCGCGGCGCATCTTCCTTCGACGTCGGCAAGGCCATCAACCCCGAGATGGTCAAAGCGCAAATGGAAGGCGGCTTTGTCCAGGGTTTGAGTTCAGCGCTGTTCGAGGAAATGAAGATGGTGGATGGCTACATGCAGAATCCCAGTTTCGTGGATTACCGCATAGCAACCACGACAGACGCTCCCTCAGACCTGCAATCGGTGATCGTCGAAGTGCCGCAGGATGACGGCCCCTGGGGCGCGCGCGGCATTGGCGAGCACTCGATGGTAGCAACCGCCGCCGCAATTGCAAACGCCATCTTCGATGCGGTGGGCATACGCATGGAAGGCCCGCCATTCAGCGCTGAAAAAATCTACCTTGCCATGCTGGATGCCGGGATTGTAGAATAGATCGCATATCAGGAGTTGATATGTTATGAAACCACCTCCCTTCGAATATTACGCCCCTACTACTGTGGAGGAGGCTTTGGCGCGCCTGGCCGAACACGGCTATGACGCCAAACCCCTGGCGGGCGGCCAGAGCCTGATCCCGATGATGAATTTTCGATTAGCCCAGCCATCTGTTTTGGTTGATTTGAATAATATCCCCGATCTATCCTACATCCGCCCGAACGAGGGAGGCGGGCTTTCGATCGGCGCAATGGCTCGCCATAGTATGGTGGAGAAAGACGCCCTGGTTGCCGAACGCGCCCCACTGGTTCACGAAACCATGCCCAAGATCGCCACCACGCAAATCCGCAGCCGCGGCACATTCGGCGGCAGCCTGGCTCATGCCGACCCTTCCGCAGAACTCGTGTGTGCCAGCGTGGCATTGGATGGAAAATTCAAAGTGGTCAGCCAACAGAGGGAACGCTGGATTCCCGCGAACGAGTTCTTCCTGGGCCTGTTCACGTCGGCGTTGGAGCCGGAAGAATTATTAGTCGAAATCCAATTGCCCCCCTTCCCGAAACGGACCGGCTGGTCGTTGATGGAGATTGCCCGGAGGCCGCATGACTTCTGCTTGATCGGCGTTGCTGCCACCCTCACGTTAGGCAAGAAAGATCAATGCAAGAAAGCCAGGTTGGTTTACTTGAGCGCCGGGGATGGGCCTATGGTAGGCCAGCAGGCAGCCAAAGTCCTCGAAGGGCAGAGTATCAGCCCTGAGCTTTTCGAGGAAGCCGCTGAGGTCGCCTCCAGCGCTGACATTGATCCCAGCAGCGATATCCACGCAACGGCTGAGTTCCGCCGTCATCTGGCGAATGTATTGACCCGCCGGGCATTGGAAGAAGCTTACAAGAGAGCAATACCGAATATCTAGCTTCACGAAAGATGATCCAAGACCCGTCTGCGGGTCGCCCGGGGACGGGCTCCTGATCGTTTTCGTGAACACTGATTATGAGTCCACTGAAAAAACTACGAGTAGAGGATTCGGGGCGGCAGGAGATTTTATTATGAGTGATTTATTCAACGTGAACGTTACCGTCAATGGTACATTGTATGAGCGTGAAGTCGAACCCCGTATACTGCTAAGCGACTTCCTGCGCCACGATCTGGGGCTTACCGGCACGCATGTCGGCTGTGAACATGGCGTCTGTGGAGCCTGCACAGTATTATTCGATGGCAACCCGGTCAGGTCTTGCCTGATGTTTGCTGTCCAGACGAACGGCCATGAGGTAACCACCGTGGAAGGGCTTGGCGACATAGATGATCTGCACCCCATCCAACAGGCCTTTTGGGAGGCGCATGCCTTGCAGTGCGGGTTCTGCACCCCTGGCTTTCTAACCACCTTAGTGCCCTTCCTAGAAGAGAATCCTGATCCCAGCGAAGAGGAGATCCGCAACGCGATTTCTGGCAATCTCTGCCGTTGCACCGGATATCAACACATTGTCGAGGCTGTTCAGCTTGCAGCAGAGAAGATGCGAGCGTAAGAGGAGGAGAGCCATGACCTACAAGTTCATTGGAAAAAGGATCAAGCGCAACGAAGACCCGCGCCTGCTGACCGGGCAGGCTCTATTTGTGGATGATGTTGATATCCCTGGCATGTTGCATGTGGCTTTCGTGCGCAGCGATTACGCCCATGCGCGTATCTTGAATATCGAGACAGAAGCAGCCAGGCAACATCCCGGCGTTGTCGCTGTCTACACAGCAGAAGACATGGGGGATGAGTGGGCGCCAGGCCCGCCGCTGGTGTCTCCGCCGCCCACCCTTGCGGGCGTCATCTTCAACTCTCGCAGGCAATCTCCTCTGGCAAAAGGGAAAGTGTATCATGCTGGCGAGGCCATCGTCGCCATCGTTGCTGAAAGCCGTTATATTGCCGAAGATGCCGCCGATGAGGTCAGGGTGGATTACGAACCTTTACCGGTGGTGGTAGACCTGGAAAAGGCCATGGGGCCTGACAGCCCGCGTGTTCACGATGATTTGGACACGAACCTGGCTGCTCACATGTTTCAGAAAAAGGGTGATTATGAAGTTGCCAGAGCGCAGGCTGATCTGATCATCAAGAAGAAATTCTTTCTAGACCGCGGCGCGGCTGTCGCCATGGAAAATCGCGGCGTTGTGGCTCACTGGGACGAGAAGAGTCAACAAATGACGATCTGGGATACTACGCAGGCGCCGATTCCGATCCGCAATGGAACTGCAGCCAGGCTGGGTCTCTCCCAAAAACAGGTCAGGGTGATTGCTCCCTTCCTCGGAGGTGGTTTCGGGCCGAAAGCGATGATGTTTTACCCCGAAGAGATGCTCATTCCATGGCTTTCGATGAAACTATGCCGACCTATCAAATGGATCGAAGATCGCCGGGAAAATTTCTATGCCACGACCTCCGAGCGGCAACAGGTACACGAAGTCGAGATCGCCCTGACCAACGATGGGCGCGTGCTGGGGTTGAAGGATGATTTCTTGCACGATACAGGCGCATTCGATCCGTATGGCCTGACTATTCCCCTCAACACGCAATGTCATGTGACCGGCCCATACGATATCCAAAACATCGCTTCGAACTGCACCGCAGTGTTCACGAACAAACCAATTGTCACGCCTGTACGTGGGGCGGGACGCCCGCAGGGTGTTTTCATCATAGAACGAATGATGGATTTTGCCGCCAGAGAGTTGGGCATGGAACCGCTGGAACTACGGGTGAAGAATCTCATCCCACCGGAAGCATTTCCTTACGATAAGGAGATTATAGACCAGGCATTTGCCAAATTAATTCTGGATAGCGGCAACTACCTGCCCGTAGTCGAGAAAGCCAGGGAAATGATCGGCTACGATCAATTCATCAAGGAAGAACAGCCGCGTCTGCGCGCTGAAGGAAAATTCGTGGGGATCGGGATTACCCCCTTCATCGAGACTACCGGAGTAGGCCCTTATGAAGGGGTCCGCATCCAAATAGAGCCTAGCGGCAAAGTCAATGTAGCTACCGGTATCGGCACTCAGGGGCAAGGCCACTTCACCTCGTTTGCCCAAATTGTGTCTGAACAACTCGGTGTGGCAGTCAGCGATGTGAGCCTGGTTTCTGGGGATACGGCTGAGTTTCACTGGGGCACAGGGACTTTTGCCAGCCGTGGAGCAGTAGTTGCCGGAAGCGCCACCCTGGCCGCGGCGACATCTGTTCGAACGAAAGTCTTGAAACTGGCAAGCAAAGTGTTAGAAACCCCCGAGGAAGAACTCGAGCTCGAGGATGGCGTCGTGCGGGTAGCCGATCTACCTCACCGCTCGATCAGCCTGGGTGAATTGGCTGCGCTAGCCAACCCCCTGCGCGGCGCTGTCGAACCAGGCACCGAACCCGGTCTAGAGGCCACCGATTACTTTGGCCCGGCATACGGAGCCACATCTTTTGGCGTCCATGCCATGATCATCGAAGTTGACCCTGAAACCATGATGATCGAGTTCAAGCGCTATATCACAGTGGAGGATTGCGGCACCGTGCTAAACCCGCTGATCCTGGAAGGCCAGATCCATGGCGGCGTTTCTATGGGCATCGGCAATTCGTATTATGAGAAGATGCACTGGGATGAGAATGGGCAGTTGCTCAACGCCTCATTGGCCGACTACCTGATCGTCACCGCCCATGAGATGCCAAATCGCATCGAGGTTGGTCATCTGGAAACGCGCTCACCATTCAACAAATTAGGCACTAAAGGTGTTGGCGAAGCTGGCGCTATCCCTGTGACGGCATGCTTTACTCAAGCGCTTGAAAATGCTCTCGAGGAGTACCATCTGGAAATCCTCGAATCGCCGCTCAGCCCAAATCGTCTATACGAGTTGCTGCGTAACTTGACAATGTCAACTTACGGACGAGAAGCCCGAAAATAGGGGCTGGCAGGGCTGCTCCGCAGCCCTGCCACCCCCTATTTTCGGAAATTCTCGCAAAGTCGAAATAATCAGGAGAAATAACCGTGAAAATAGAAGGTGAATACACTTTTACAGGCCCCCGTGAGAAAGTTTGGGAGATCATCCGTGATCCTGAAATCCTGGCGACGGCTCTGCCAGGAACGAAAAAACTGGAGTTAGTAGGCGAGAATGAATACGAAGGCGAGATGCAGGTGCGCATCGGCCCGGTTGCTGGCGTCTTCGGGGGGAAGTTAATCGTTTCCAACGAGGTCGCACCCGAAAGCTTGACCCTGACCGTAGAGGGCGTCGGTAAAGTCGGCTTCCTGAAAGGTTCGGGTGATATTGTGCTAAGAGATCAAGATGGAAATTCCACCTTGATGAAGTACAGCGGCGAGGTGCAAATCGGCGGCAAAGTGGCCAGTGTGGGGCAACGTCTATTCGATGCGGTGAGTAAGAGCATGATCAGACAGGGCCTGGGTAAGCTAAACGAGGCCTTGAGGGTTTGACAAGCTTAGAATGTTTATGTACAATCAGTAAGTCACGAAATAGATCCAAAGCCTGTCACTTCGACGACGCTCAGCGTAAACCCCGGGCGACCCGAAGCCTGTGCTGAGTGAACTGAAGCAACGGGTCTCCGATCCAGTTTTCGTGAAGCGCCGACATGGTTGGTGTTTTTCAAGGGGGATATCGTGAAACGTATTAGTAGAGTAGAAGTATCTGCCAACGCATCGTTGTACGCGTCGGATATTATGATGAGTGAAAGGAGGCTACCTCTCGAAAAAAAACTGAAACCACCCTGTTCGATTATCCTATCCATTTAGATCATCTCCTAAGGAGGATTTGATGAAACACAAAAGCTTTATTTGGACCCTGATCACCCTGTTGATCGTTTCCTCGATGCTGCTGGCGGCCTGCAAACCCCCTGCGCCGGCAGAGGAAGCTGCGCCAGTCGAAGAGGCTGCGCCTGCTGAAGAGGCTGCGCCCGCCGAAGAGGCTGCGCCGGTCTTCAAGGCCTGCCAGGTGACTGACGTTGGCGGCATAGACGACAAGTCGTTCAACGCCACGGCCTGGAAAGGCATGGAAGACGCCGTGGCGGATCTGGGCATCGAGGCCAAGTACCTCGAGTCGCAGCAGCAAACCGACTACGAAGTCAACATCAACGCCTTCCTCGAAGAGGGCTGCGACCTGATCGTCTCGGTGGGCTTTCTGCTGGGCGACGCCACGGCTGCGGCTGCGGCGGCCAACCCAGAGCAGAAGTTCGGCATCGTGGATGTCAACTGGCTGGAGTCCCCCAACCTGTACGGTTCTGGCTTTGCGATCAACGAGGCCACCTTCCTGGCTGGCTACCTGGCGGCTGGGATGACGCAGACAGGCGTCGTGGCGACCTTTGGCGGCATCCAGATTCCGCCTGTGGAAGTGTTCATGGACGGTTTCGTGCTGGGCGTGGATGAGTACAACGCCGTGCACGGGACGGATGTGCAGGTGTTGGGCTGGGATCCCTACGCCCGCAACGGTCTGTTCGTGGGCAACTTCGAGAGCACGGATGACGGGCGCACGATGGGCGAGAGCCTGATGGACGAAGGCGCAGACATCATCATGCCTGTGGCCGGGCCTGTGGGCGCCGGCACGCTGGCGGTGATGGAAGAGCGCGGCGCAGGATGGATCATCGGCGTGGACAACGACTGGTCGGTGCAGTTCGCCGAGCAGGCGCAGTACGTGCTGGCGAGCGCGCTCAAGAACATGGACCTCTACGTCTATGAAATGATCCAGGCTGCCATGGACGGCACGTTTGCCGGCGGCAACTACCTTGGCACGCTGGCGAATGGCGGCGTCGGCCTGGGCTACGGCGGCGTGGAAATCCCCGCAGAACTCAAGGCTGAAGTCGAAGCCCTGATCCCAGGGATCGTCGCTGGGGAAACCGCCACCCTGCCCACCGCAGAAGAAATCGAAGCGGCGCTTGCTGAACCCGCCCTGGGCAGCGAAGAATATCCCATCAAGGTCATGTTCGTCCCCTCGACGGATGTGGCTGTGATCGTGTCGGGCGGCGAGATCATGGCGCAGGCGTTGAACGAAGCCACCGGCTACTTCTTCGAGGTGGTGGTGCCGACCTCCTATGCGGCCACGATCGAAGAGATGTGCGCTTCCCCGGCTGACACCATGGGCTTCATCCCTGGCCTGGGATACGCGTTAGCCAACCAGTTGTGTGGTGTGGATGTGGCCTTCAAGGCCATCCGCTACGGCTTCCCGGTGTACTGGACACAGTACATCGTCGCCCGCGACAGCGAGTATCAGACGCTTGCGGACCTGGAAGGCGCGACCTGGGGCTACACCGATGCCGGTTCGACCTCTGGCTACATGGTTCCGCTGGTTGAGCTGGCCGAGGCAGGGATCACTGTCGGCGAAGCCGTGGAAACCGGTGGGCACAACCAGGCTGTGAAGGCCGTCTACAACGGCGAGGTGGACTTTGCGACCACCTACTACAGCGTGCCGCTCTCGCCATTGTCCGGCGGCGGCCCCTGGTGGACATACGAAGACTACCTGGCCGGAACCGTCACCGAGGACATGTGGGATATCCCCGCTGATGTGGTGGACAGTTGCGCGCTCAACGCCGATGGCAAGCTGTTCTGCGGCGAATGGCGACCGCTGGATGCCCGCCCGAATATCCGCGAGGAAGCCCCGGATGTGATCCAGAAAGTGCGCATCCTGGCCCACTCCGCAGAGATCCCCAATGACACGCTTTCTTTCGGGCCTGAATTCCCGGCTGAACTGCGCGCCGAAATCGAAGCCGCCCTGCTCGCGTTTGCAGAGACCGATGCCTGGGACACTTCGATCGGCAACACTGACTTCTATGGCTGGAGCGGCATCCTGCCCGCGACCGATGCGGAGTACGACATGGTCCGCAAGATGGTCGAAGCCGCTGGCCTGACCCTCGAAGGCCTGGGAGAATAATCTAACCTGTATGTGTACATGGGCAGGGGTTATCGCAAGACCCCTGCTCATTTTTTTATCTTCTGCGTCCAAAACGATATGCTCAAAGTAAAAAATCTTACAAAAATCTACGAGGGGGGCGTCCTTGCCCTGGACAATGTCAGTTTCGAGGTCCCCCAGGGCGAATTCCTGGCTGTGATAGGTTTGAGCGGATCGGGAAAATCTACACTCCTGCGGTGCATCAATCGTCTCATCGAGCCGACTGATGGCGAAATCCTCTGGGGGGATACCGATATCACGAAAGCCTCCGATGACGAATTGCGTACGATACGCCGTAAAATCGGCATGATCTTCCAAAACTTCAACCTGGTGCATCGTTCCCTGGTGTTGACTAATGTCCTGGCCGGACGCCTGGGATACGTGAATCCCGCATTGAGCGTATTCAACCGCTTTCCTAAGGCCGATATAGAAAATGCTTTCGCACAATTGAAGCGTGTTGGAATCGCCAACAAAGCCTATAACCGCGCCGACGAACTCAGCGGTGGACAACAGCAGCGGGTGGGCATCGCGCGAGCCATGATGCAGGGCCCCGACATCATCCTGGCCGATGAACCAGTTGCCAGCCTCGACCCTGTGTTGGCCCACAGCATCATGCAATACCTGGAGAAGATCAACGAGGAAGAAGATGTGACCGTGATATGTAGTCTCCACTTCCTGGACCTGGTTCATCGCTATGCTGACCGCGTGGTCGCCCTCAACGAGGGGAGATTGATGTTCGATGGGCTACCCAAAGAAATAGATGATGTCAAGTTCAAGGAAATATACGGCAAAGATGCAGAACGGGTTGGGTAGGAGGCGTTTATGAAATCGAAGAAACCAAATCTTCTGCGCTCTCTTGGCCTGGGATTGGGGGTATTGGTGGTCCTGGTGGTTTACGCCTATGGCTTTCAGGTCACCAAAGTTGATCTGAAGGAAACCAGATCCGAACGTCGCCAGGAGCAATTGATCCGCATCGTTCGCGCGCTGGCGCAACCAGAATTCTTCACCTATGACAAAGTGGAATTCGAGGTGTCTCTGCCTGTGATGATTCCCTGCCCCCAGGAAGGATTCGCGCCCCCCGAACCAGACAAGAACGGCCCATACCTCATCATGACGCCCGCCTGCGCTGACCCTCGTGAGGTCGCCACGATCGAAGGGTATAATTTCGAACCCTTTAGCAAAGGCCCACTGAACTTTATGCCCGCGGGCAGCGATGTCAAGTTACAATTGGGAACCGTAGAGACTGACGAATCTGGTCATTTTTCCACCCAGGTTCGGTTATCGAATCGGCCAAGCGACGAGGTGCAAGAAATTCGCGCCATCACCCGCCAGAACGTCGGCGCGCCCAAGCTGACTCGTACCGCTATAGACACCTGGAATAAGATCGTCGAAACCGTCTTTCTTGCATTATTGGCGACTACCATCGGCACCGCGCTGGCGATACCGCTGAGTTTCTTCGCAGCGCGCAACTTGATGAAAGATGTCACCAGCACGATGATCAGCGCTTCCTTGTCCATTCTATTCCTACCGGTCGGGTTATATATAGGAGTGAAGACAGCCGCAGCCGCCTCTCTACTCAGCGAATTTCTGACGGACAATACCCTGCTGATGGTAGCTAGTTTGATCATCGCGCCGATTCTCGTCTGGCAAGGGTCTCGCATCGCGTTACCGCAACGGGAAATCGCCAAACCATCTGTGGCTGTTCGCGTAGCCCGCACAAGCCTCCTGTTGATTCTATTTCTTGTTTCGATCGTGGCGTTCTATTTGCTTTCTCATGTAGCTTTGTTGGGAGGCAGCGCGCTTGGAAAAAAGTTAGGCGACTTTGGCTTCCTGGGCACCTTCATACGCGACCTGGGAGATATCTTGGGAATGCTGATCGTGGTCATTACGGCTTTAGCCGTGGCGGGAGTTTTTAGTTCCATCGCAGGCCGATTGGGTATACTCATTGGTCAAAAATCGAAGTTTGCTGGCCGGGTTATCCAGGTTGTGTTGGCGACAACAGCGGGCGCTCTACTGTTTCTGTTGATAGCCTTTGCCTTGAACTGGCTGTACCAATTCAGGAACTACCAGGCGTTGTATCTCTATGCCAGTCTGATCGGCGCGCTGCTGGGGTTATTCTTGGGGATCAGAACCGACGTCAAAGCAACGCTTCCTACTGGCATGGTCATATACTATGTCTCGCGCACGATCTTCAACGCCCTGCGTTCTATCGAAGCGTTGATTATGGCCATCGTATTCGTGGTGTGGGTGGGCATTGGCCCCTTTGCCGGATCGTTGGCGTTGTCCTTACACACCATCGCTGCGCTGGCAAAACTATATTCGGAGCAAGTCGAGAGCATCATGGCAGGGCCTATCGAAGCCATAAAAGCTACCGGAGCGACGCGTTTGCAAACCATCATCTACGGCGTGATACCACAAATCGTCCCGCCTTATATTTCATTCACTATGTACCGCTGGGATATCAACGTGCGTATGTCCACGATCATCGGTTTCGCTGGCGGTGGTGGGATTGGCTTTCTGCTCCAGCAAAACATCAACTTGCTCCACTACCGCGCCGCCAGCGCCCAGATGGTGGCCATTGCCGTCGTTGTAGCAATCATGGATTACATCAGTTCTGTCCTGAGAGAGAGAATTGTATGAATTTATTCCGGCCCCCTTTCATTGCGTTCGGAAACCTCCCGAAGGTTGCCTGCGGGAAGCCAGAAATTCCGTAAAAACGAACCTTCATGAGGTTCGTCTAAATGAGGTAGGTTTCCATAAGCTAATCTTGAGTCTACTGCAAAATCTACGAGTAGAGGATTCGGGGCGGCACATCTGGGGGTGCGTACGTAGCACACACCCCCAGATGTGCCGCCCTGCCCCCTCGTTTACGAGTTTTTTCAGCGAACTCAATCTTACTTCATCAACGTGATATAATGTTCAGCCAGTGCTCTAGTGAGAAGATGGTTATGGGTGTGTTGCTTTTCATGATCGGCAATAGGGCGCTGATGACAACGATTGTTTCGACCAAGCGAATGACAATGAGGTTCTTATGGCGCCAATTCTTGAGCTGCGTGGAATTACCAAAAGATTCCCGGGCGTGCTGGCAAATGACCATATTGATCTAACCCTCGAGCAGGGAGAGATCCACGCCTTGTTGGGGGAGAATGGAGCGGGGAAGACAACGTTGATGAATATCCTCTACGGATTGTATGATCCAGACGAGGGCGAGATCTTCGTTCGCGATAAACAGATCAATGTTAAATCTCCCAGCGATGCCATCTCGGCAGGCGTTGGAATGGTGCACCAGCATTTTATGTTGGTGCCCGTTTTTACAGTGACCGAAAACGTCATGTTGGGCGACGAATCAACCAGTTTTGGTGGATTCCTGGATCGTAAATCAGCCGCAGCACGTGTCAGGGAAATCTCGGAGCAGTACCATTTGGAAGTCAACCCTGACTCCTATGTTCGAGACCTACCGGTAGGGGTTCAGCAGCGAGTGGAAATCATCAAGTTGCTTTACCGGGAGGCTGATATCCTTATTTTAGACGAACCTACGGCTGTGCTCACGCCTCAAGAAGTAAACGAACTTTTCACCATCATGCGTTCGCTGGTCGAACACGGTAAATCAATCATATTTATAACCCATAAGCTGCGCGAGGTGCTGGCGTTTGCGGATCGGATCACGGTCATTCGAGATGGAAGGGTTGTTGGCACCACAACCCCACAGGAGACAAACCGAAACATATTGGCTTCAATGATGGTGGGCCGTGATGTTGACTTGTTCGTCGAGAAGAAACCTGCTCAGCCAGGCGGCGTAGTCCTGAAAGTCGAGAATTTGTTCGCTCTCAATGAGATCAACCAGGTGGCGGTCAAAAACGTCTCGTTCGAGGTGCGGGCTGGCGAAATCCTGGGGGTTGCCGGCGTCCAGGGGAATGGTCAGACTGAGCTGGTCAGGGCGCTGACAGGTCTGATCCATGCGTACAGCGGATCGGTCAGCCTGTTAGGGCAAGATATATCTGCTGCTTCTCCACGTGAAATCACCGAGCTGGGATCGGCGCACATTCCTGAAGATCGCCAGCAAGATGGCCTGGTACTAAAAGCCACGGTGGCGGATAATCTGGTGCTCAATACCTATTATCGAGAACCTTTTGCAGAAGGCGTATTGGTGCAGAAGGAAAAGGTCGTCGAGAATGCTCTAGAGATTATCAATTATTTCGATATTCGTACACCCAGCGCGCTGATCCCGTTGGGATCCCTTTCTGGCGGCAATCAGCAGAAGGTAATCGTGGGGCGCGAATTCTCGCGGCCCATCCAATTGCTGATCGCCGCACAGCCTACCCGGGGTCTGGATGTAGGCTCCATCGAATATATCCATCATCGTTTGATCGAGAAGCGTGATTCTGGCTGCGCGATTCTACTGGTTTCCACAGAGTTAGATGAAATCATGGAACTATCGGATCGCATTGCAGTGATGTATCGTGGCGAGGTCGTCGCCGTGGTAGATGCCGATGATGTTACCAAAGAGCAGGTCGGTTTGCTGATGGCTGGGGTGGTATCCGAAGAGGCTGGCGGCTAACTCGAAGCGTTGAAACGAGGAATCATCAATGAGCGAAACTGAAAGAGATAAACCCAAGAAGAAAGACGCCGGCAAGATCTTTCTCGAAGAGGCAGCGAAAAGCCCCTTGACAGTCACGATTTTGGCCATTGTCACCGGCCTGCTGTTGGGTGGATTGCTTGTGGCTGTGACCTCGGAGGATGTTTACGCCGCTTTCAGCGATTCTCCCTGGGAAGCGTTGAAGGTCGGCGCTAATGCAGCCTGGAAAACCTATCAGGCCTTATTCAATGGTTCGGTGGGTAATCCGGGCAAGATCATCGAAGCGTTCCGTGGAGGGGACCCTGAAACCATCCGCAGGGCGATCAACCCATTCTTCGAGAGCCTGGTGCAATCAACGCCGTACATATTCGCCGGTCTGGCATTGACATTGGGTTTCCGTGTGGGTTTGTTCAATATCGGGGCCGAGGGACAATTGTTCATTGGCGCTGCAACCACCGTTACCGCGGCTTTGTTCATCAAAGGGCTGCCGGCCATCATCCATATCCCTCTTTCCTTATTGGCTGGCTTTCTCGGAGGGGGGTTATGGGGTTTTATTCCCGGTCTGCTTAAAGCGAAAACAGGCGGACATGAAGTGATCAATACGATCATGATGAACTATATTGCTTTCCGCCTGAGCGAATATTTACTGCGCGGCCCCCTGAAGAATCCAGAAGGCTTCTCCCCCATCAGCGCGATGATCCAGGATTCTGCCAAACTCTACCGCTTCTTCGGAAATCCTATCCGCTTTCATCTTGGTTTCTTCATCGCGCTGTTATTCGCCTATCTGCTTTATTTGTTCTTATTCAAGACTACCTGGGGTTTTACCCTTCGCACCGTTGGATTGAATCCCCGGGCAGCCAAATACGCCGGGATGAGCATCGTGCAGAGCACCGTCATTGCTATGTTTTTATCTGGCGGGCTTGCTGGCCTGGCCGGAGCCAATGAGGTCTTGGGCGTGAATTACAACCTGGCCCTGGCGTTTTCGTCGGGATATGGTTTCGACGCTATAGCACTGGCTTTGCTTGGCAAGAGCCATCCCTTGGGCGTCGTGCTGGCGTCCGTTCTTTTCGGTTTCTTGCGCAATGGCGCTACTCAGATGCAGGTCTCGGCAGGCATCCCCATAGACATTATCTCTGTCTTGCAGGCGGCAATCCTGGCTTTCATCGCCGCGCCGGCGATCATCCGCACGATATATCGCTTGAAAGTACCCGAACTGGATATTGACGCCGTGACGCTTCGCGGCTGGGGAGGCAACTAACTCATGACTACTACGACGATGAAGAACCACTTCGCTTATGTATCTCCGACCCGGCGTCGTGTGATGGGATTTATCTTCCTCGGGCTGGGCATCGCCCTTTGGGCGCTGTTTGCTAAGAATGTCGAACCAGGGGTGGAGACGACCTTCGTGTTGACTCCCGGAGGAGCGACCCAGGAACTGCCCGATTGGGTTTTTCCCAGCCTTCCCATGCTCGATATATTGGCCGTGGTGTGCGTGGGAGTGGGCGGCTACCAGTTGGCGCGTGGCTTTGGCAAGCGTACGAACCTGATGCTGGGCATGGCCGTGGCGTTGTTCATTTTCGGTTTCCTGACCTGGGCGACCTCCGGCGGTACGCTGAATCTGGCGGGTCTGTTCCGCAGCGCGCTGGTCAAAGCGGTTCCATTGACGATAGGTGCGCTCTCTGGTGTATTGTGCGAGCGCTCAGGCGTCGTCAACATCGCCATCGAGGGTATGATGCTCACAGGGGCCTTTACCGGCGCTTTCGTGGGCAGTGTGACGAACCTTTGGATCGGCCTCCTGGCGGCGGTGCTCTCTGGGGCTCTCCTTGGTACGATACATGCGGTTCTCTCGATCAAATACAAAACCAACCAGATCATCTCTGGTACGGTGATCAATATCTTTTCGACCGGCATCACCTCGTTCCTCTCCGCAAAATTCCTACAAAAATATCAGCACCTGAACGATCCAGGGCGCTTCCCAACCATCGAAGTGCCGGTCTTGTCGAAAATCCCGATCATTGGGCCGATCATGTTCGAGCACAATATGTTCGTGTATGCACTGTATTTCTTCTTGATCGTGCTGACAATTGCGCTTTATTACACCCGCTGGGGGCTGCGCACCCGCTCGGTAGGTGAACATCCCAAAGCAGCGGATACCCTGGGGATCAACGTTTTCAAGACCCGGTACCTCTCGGTGATTTTAGGCGGCTGCATGGCCGGATTTGGGGGCGCCTACTTTACCCTGGGTTCGGTCGGCCGTTTCGATGAGGTGATGACTGCCGGACGCGGCTTCATCGGTCTGGCGGCGATGATCTTCGGTAACTGGAATCCTGTTGGGGCTTTTGGGGCAGGCCTCTTGTTTGGCTTCTTCGACGCCCTCTCAGCCAAGCTGGCCATCTTGAAGGTGCCCATTCCCTCCGAGATCATGTTGATGTTCCCCTACATTGCCACGATGATCGCTCTCGCCGGAGTGGTAGGCCGCGGCCAGATGCCCGCCGCCGATGGCCAGCCATATGAAAAAGAATAAATGATCCTTTGAATTGGATTCCTCAGGAATCCCCCTGCGCCACCACAATATCAATAAAAAACGCGTCCCCAAAAGGATTCCCCCGCGGGTCGAAGGCCTGCCAGGCGCTTCGATATGAACCAGGCTCGTTGGGGGCATAGAAAATCATGCGAATCTCCGCCTCGACGCCGCTCAACGCTGGGAAGAGGGCCTGAGAAATGGGCGCATCCATGGCAGGGCCGGCAATCAGTTGGATTTCGTACCTCGCATCCCAATTGCATGTGCCGGCGTTGAATATCTTCCAGCGTTTATCCAGGCGCTGACCAGGGGAAACCACCGAACCATCTTCGATGGTCACATCCTCGACGAACTCGAGTCCATTCGTACAGGCCGGCGTCGGCGTGGGCGGACTCTCGGCAGTGAGCCGGGCAGCCTCTGTCTCCTCGAGTTGGATGATCAATGGATCAACGGTAGGCGGCCTGAAGACTATTGCTGTTGGCGTGGCGGGGAGGGGCGCACGTTCCGCGCTGCTGCAGGCAGCCAGGAGCATGCCAACGAATACGATGATGAATAGCAGCTGCTCAGCCTTCGAATGAATTCGAGGATCTCTATTCTTCGAGAACATCATCCTCGGCGCCAGGAGAAAAATGTACACCACTCATCGCAGATTGCCGGATCAGGCCTTCGATCTCTCCAAGAAGGTCGGGGTTTTCGCGCAAGAACTCCTTGGCATTTTCGCGCCCCTGGGCAAGCCGTAGATCGCCGTAAGAGTAGAACGAGCCGCGCTTCTGGATGATATCCAGGGCAGTGCCCAGGTCAACGACATCGCCAATTTTCGAGATGCCTTCGTTGTACATGATATCGAATTCGGCCGCCTGGAAGGGAGGCGCGACCTTGTTCTTGACCACCCGCACCCGCGTGCGATTACCTACCACTTCAGAACCCACCTTGATAGATTGAATGCGGCGCACATCCAGGCGCACAGAGGCGTAGAACTTGAGCGCCTGACCGCCTGTGGTGGTCTCTGGATTGCCAAACATGATGCCGATTTTCTGGCGTAATTGGTTGGTGAAGATCACCGCAGTGTTGGTTTGCTTGATCGCGCCCGAAAGCTTGCGCAAAGCCTGGGACATCAGACGAGCCATCAAACCCATATGGGCGTCACCCATATCGCCCTCGATCTCTGCGCGGGGCACCAGCGCAGCTACCGAGTCGATGACGACCACATCAACCGCCCCCGAACGCACAAGGGCTTCGACGATCTCCAAAGCCTGCTCGCCAGTATCGGGCTGAGATATCAAGAGATTGTCAATATCAACGCCGCAGGCCCCGGCATATTTGGGATCCAGGGCGTGTTCCATATCAACGAAAGCTGCTGTGCCGCCCAGGGCTTGCGCCTCAGCCACGATGTGCTGGCAAATCGTTGTCTTCCCCGAGGCTTCTGGGCCGAAGATTTCCGTCACCCGGCCGCGGGGAATGCCGCCCACGCCCAAGGCAAGATCCAGCGAGAGCGATCCGGTGGGGATCGCATCAACTGCTAAATGCTGGGCTTCCCCCAATTTCATGATCGTCCCCTGACCATACCGTTTTTCCAAATCGCCCATCGCTTTTGCTAGCGCAGCCTGACGGGAGCTATCTTCTGTTTTCGCCATCTTATACTCCTTGCTTAATAGTTTTTCCAAGTCTAGCACGAATGTTCTAACTGTCAAGGGACAGCCACGGGAGAAAAATCCTCTCCGGGCGCGGCAGGGAAATCGAAATCGAAGCCATCGCGGCCTCGAAAGGCCAGGAAACTCACTCGCCCCGGGTAGATCTCGATTTCGGTTGTGTATCGTTTGCCAATATAGGAGGTCGAGATCTCGTACAAGCCGGCGGGCAAATCGCTGACTACCAGGTTTTCCTGGTAATAGGGGTCCTTGTTCACCGCTCCATCGGCGTAGGTTCTGGCATGCCATACCTGTCCGGTATAGATTGCCGTGATGGACACATCATGTTCGAACAGATTTCCTCCCCCTGTTCGTAGCAGACGAGTGACCAACACACCCCATCCCTGGGGCGGCGCCAGCCATAATTCTGGATTCATCGAGTGGAAGAAATCTAATTCCCCCCAACGAACCTCCATATGCAGGTGTGGGCCGGTCACTCTGCCGGTATCCCCGACAAGACCCACAGTATCCCCCGCAGCGACATATTGTCCGCGCGGCGCGATCACTTCCGCCAGATGCCCATAAACAGTATAAAGCCGCTTCCCCTGGTAACCGAAGTCATGCCGAATCATCACCGCCAACCCGTAGGGGTCAGTACGGTCTCCGGGCACTCCTCGATACAAACCATATCCCGCCCAAATGACTTTCCCATCCGCCGCCGCCAGCACCGGCGTGCCAGGGGGGGCCGGGATATCTACTCCGGTATGCACTTCGCCCTCGAAGAATACTCCGCCATAGCGATAATCCGCCGCCGGCCAGTTGACCTCATCGGCTGCAATGGGGCGAGTGAAATAGAAATGGTCGTAGGGGGTTGGCGCCCAGGGGATGTCATACAACGGGGGTCGCCAGGCCGAGATGGGCGCCGGCTCGAGGTCAGGGAAATCGAAGATCAGGGGATCGGGCGCGGGGGTAGGGAGGGGGGAATCCGCCGCGGAAATAGTATCCGCTTCGAGTACGGCAACCACCTGTGTGGGAGTCACGGCGGCCTGGGTTTGGGGTGTTTCTGTACCCGGTGGGATTCCTGTCCCCAGGCCAGGGAGGGCGCAGGCTGACAACCAGGCAATCCAACTCACGATGACGGCTGCTTGTTCGAGCGTTTTCATGGCGTCGGCTTCGGAAAGAGAGTATCCGTTGGGGTGGGAGTGGAGGTGATGGTTGGACTCAGCGTTGGGGTTGGCGTGGGCTGCCCGGTCAGGGTGATCGTTGGCGTTTGCGTGATCGTGGGGGTCAGCGTGATGGTGGGCGTGTCGGTGGACGTGGGCGTGGGCGTCGCCGTGGGAATGGGCGTGGGCGAAAGCAGGGCTTCGGGAGGGTACAATTCCAACATGGCGTCTATCCATTCCAGATCGTCGCGGCGCACGAATTCATTGAAGCGCGCTGCGGCAAGGTTGGATCGCCAGGTCAGAAGTGACGGCAAACGCTGCCAGCCATAAGCGGCTGCCAGTTGGGTCATGTCTATCCAATAGCCCGGCTGAACGCCTTGGGCCAGGTCGCCGCCCCGCTCGTAAGGGGCCGGTTCGGCGATATACCGGGCGTTGAAATCCCAGGGTAAAGCGCGCAGCGGCCGACCCTTCGAGCCATCCTGGAATCGCTCGCGCAGGAATATCCGCCAATACGTCTCCAAACCGTAATCTTCGCGCACCACGGCCATCCAACCTGCGTTGATAGGCAATGCGTTCACGGCAAAGGCGCGCCCGGTGAAAAGCCAGTCGCCCTGCAAGCCCGGTGAAAGCGGTGATGTCAACGGCGTGTAGGCGTTTTCCAGGGCAGCCAGGGCGTCCCAGCCGGCTTGCTCGGCCAGCTTTGCGCGTAGGGCATCGAAGGCTTCATCCACGCGGTCATGCAGATGAGGATACGGCGCTTCGACATTCCATAGATCAACCAACCCCCAGCGGCCGCCGGGCGCCTCGGGATCGAGATTCATATAGGGGTTCCAGAGAGGGGTTGGTGAAGGGGCGATCACCTCTGGCAGGAAATCCTTCACCGGGAAATTGACCCAGGCTACGCCTTCGACGACGCCCGGCAAGGCCATAGGCGGCAGCCAGACCAGATCGGGCTGCTCCAGAAGGAAGGCGGTCAAATAGGTCTGGTGAGGGGTTTCCAGGGTGGTATATAGTATCCGCCCATCGCGGCTCCAGACCGGGTAGTCGCCAACGCCAAGCTCTCGAGGGGCTTGTTCGGGCGTGCTGTTATCCCACAAATAGAGCTTGTGCCAGCCATCTCCCATAACTGCCGCCCAGGCCAGGTAACGGCCATCCGGCGACCATGCTGGGTGAGCGGCTCTGGCCTCCCCGACATGATCGAGTGGGAGGATGCGATCTTCCCCGCTTTTATCCAAGTCGGCCAGCCAGACCTGCTCGCTCCCGCTGCTCGTGGAAACGAAGGCGATCTGCCGTCCTCCGGGCGACCAGGCGGGGGAGAAGTCAGCCGCCAGGTCGCCGGTGAGTCGGATCGGCTCGGCGCCCGCCTCGGCCTGCTGAATGTAGATTTCCAGGTTATTGTCGAAATATCGCTCATAGGCCAGCCACAGACCATCCGGCGACCAGGTTGGGGAGGCTTTGTAACCCGGGGTATCCGTAATATGTGTGATCGTTCCGCTTTCGAGATCCCAGAGATAGATTTGCCAATCGCCATCTCGGGTGGAGGCGAAGGCCAGACGGTGCCCGTCGGGGCTGAGCGCGGGGGTGATGTCATGCCAGGGACCGTCTGTCAGCCGGGTGAGGGGGATGGTCTCGCCGTCTGCATCCACCGGGTTGTAGACGAATAAGTGCGTATCCAACCCTTCTTGCAGCGAGAGGACGAGCAGGCCGGCCCCCTCGGGCGGAACAGGGGTGCGCGTAGGGAAGGTGGTTTTCTGGTCGAGAGCGATGGCGCTGGGAGAAAGGATCGATTCCGCAGGCACTGCCGGGCCCAAAGGCGGCCCGCCGGGAAGGCCAAAACGAGTCTTCAAGATCGGCCAGGCCAGCGCCATCAAGATGATCAGGTTGACGGTCAAGAGCAGGATGAAAGTGATCGGCGAAAGCGTAATCCGCCTGGCGCGAGGGTGGGATTCCCCTTTGTGGTTTTTCTGTTCGTTTTCTCCACGGGGGTCAATGGGGAGGATCATGGCTAGATTTTAACATGAGTTAGATTTCACCTCTATCCCCGAAACCACGAAACTGCGAAATCCGGCTTGCAAGACTATCGGGGAAGGGCTATACTACATTCGGGAAGTCCGATTTGGGCGAAAAAGTTTTCCTGCCTACCGAGACCCATAGATACCTACTGGTGCATTTTCTGAAGATTGGAGAGGAGTGACGATGCCCAGGCGAACCGTGAAAAGCCTTTTCTACATCACGCATATCAACAACCTGCCGTCCATCTTTCGGCATGGGATTCTTTCCCATCGCCAGGTGGAGACGCAGGGCATTCTCTTTACGCCTGTGTACAACCCTGAAATCGTTGCCAATCACGAACAGCGCCTGACGCCTGCTCGAAAAAGCCTGTGGGAGTACGCCAATGTGTATTTTCAGCCGCGCAACCCCATGCTCTACAAAGTGTTGGGCGGAACTGATAAAAAAGACGTGGTCATTCTGGGGGTCAAACCGCAAATCCTGGACGCAATAGGAGCATTCATTTCGTTGGGAAATGCTGCGAGTTCGTTATCGCCGCTGTTGGATGTGAAAACGGGACTGCAAAGCATCAACGGCGAATACTGGCAAATTATCAACAGCGATTGGTGGAAAACCGAAGACGGCACAAAGCGAAAAATCATGGCGGAGTGTCTGGTTCCCAATGGCATCCCGCCAGCGGAGATTCATTCCGTGTATGTCACCAGCGCTCCTGTCGCTGAAAGGGTGCGCGCCGCCTTGGGAGGGGCTCCGCATCCCGTGGCGGTGGTGGTGGAGCCGCACATGTTCTTCCAACCGCGCAGCCAGGGCGCAATCACCGATAAGTTATTCTGGGTGGATGGCGATATGTTCTTCTCTCGAATGCAGACGCTCACTGTCAGCGTGAATACGGTAGGCGTGATGGGCAAGGGATTGGCTTCGCGGGCAAAATATCAGTTCCCCGATATGTACGTGGTCTATCAGGATATTTGCAGGAACAAAACTCTTGTCATGGGAAAGCCGTACTTGTACAAGCGCGAGACTTCTCTGGAGGAAGATCTGGCGGACGAGCCGCATTCCCTGCCCAATTTGAACGCGAACAAATGGTTCTTGCTCTTCCCCACTAAAAGACATTGGAAGGAAAATTCAGCCCCGCAGGGCATCGAAACAGGCTTGCGCTGGCTTTTGGAACATTACAAAGCCGAAGGCATCCAATCCCTTGCCGTGCCTGCGTTGGGATGTGGATTAGGCGGGTTGGATTGGAAAGCCATGGGACCTGTGATGTGCAGGTACCTTGCAAAAATGGATGTGCGCGCTTCCATTTACCTGCCACAGGAAAAGAACATTTCGCCTGAATTTTTAAGCAGGGACTTTTTACTGGGAGAGTAACTTGAGAGACTATCGAAATGGCACACTGGAATCATAGAGTAGTCAGGCAGAAATTGGAAGATGGAACAGATTGGTTTAGCGTCCGTGAAGTCTTCTATAACGATGATCAAAGCATCTTTGGGTACACAGAGGATCCCGTTGACATTTCTGGCGAAAGCATAGTGGAGTTGAAACGATATACCCGGTGGGTTCTCGACTGCCTCGATAAGGATATTCTGGTGGATGGCGAAGTAACCTTTGTTGACCCGGAGTCGCTTGATAATGGGCGGTAGGTCAGCAGCCAGCCTCTTGACAGGTTTTCCCATTATTTGGTAACTGCTCAGCCATCGAACGGATTAGCCCGAAAAAAGGGTGTGCGAAGGGGGCGCAGCCGCTTTGCGTTCGCACACCCTTTTTTCGGGAACTTCCCCGTTTGGCTGAGTAGTTACATTATTTGTGTTATTTTTAGGAACATGATCTCACAATTGATCAATCAAGAGAACTATCTTGATTTTCTCCTGATGTGTATGAAGACCGAATAAAGGGAGGATTCAAAACTGCCGCAGCCACCTGGGCAGATGAGTCTTCAGCCGCCCCTGCACTCGTTTGCCCCACCCCAGGGGGTGACCATCTACAGTGACCAACACCCAGCCGTCAGCGCCCGAGGAGGAGAGAACTTCGCCGCGCAGGTAGCTATCCACTTCGGGATCGTCGAGGGTCAGCGGCAAGGTATTGCGGACATCTTCGGCCCGCAACCCCATCCCCAGGGCGTGAGAGGGTTCGAAGCGATTCTTCTTCAGCGCGCCCAGCCACCAGCCCCAAAGGATCACTTTCAATCCGCGCAGGTCAGGGCAGGCCTCGGGGATTTGGTAGAGGTGAAAGCCCATCTGAGAGAGGCGGCTTTCGGGAGGTCTCCAGTTCAGGGCGTCGGTGCAATATTGTTGGAAATATTGTCTTGGCTCGGGCTCGAGGGGGATGGGGAGCAGGGGGGCCGGAGCCTCAGGCATTTCGGAGCTGGCACGCGATCTTCGGAGGAGGGCGATGAAATGGCCTTCGCCGGGGGCTTTGTGAGGCCAGAGGCGCACGGCGCGCCTCAGGTCAGCGCGGCCAGGTTCGGCGATCCAATCCGGCCTGCCGGGAGAAAAACCGGGGAAGCGCGGCGGCTCGACCAACTCGAATCGGGGGTGAGCAAGCAAAAATCGGGCGATTGCGCCCTCGTCTTCCTCGGGAGCGAAGGTGCAAGTCGCGTAGACCAGGACGCCCCCTGGACGTACCAGCGTCGCCGCATCCTCCAGGAGAACATCCTGCCGCAGGGCGCAGCTCTTCACCAGTTTGGGCATCCACTCGGCGCGAGCCTCGGGGTCTTTGCGGAACATGCCCTCGCCTGAACAAGGGGCGTCCACCACAACGCGGTCGAAACAGGCGCCAAAATGATCCGCCAAACGTGCCGGGGTTTCGTTCAATACCACCGCATTGCGCGCCCCCCAGCGCTCCAGATTTTTCGCCAGCACCTGCGCCCGCCGGGGATGAAGATCATTCGCGACCAGCAATCCCTCCCCTCCCATCAATGCGGAGATATGGGTGGACTTGCCCCCAGGCGCGGCGGCTATATCCAGGACGCGCTCGCCGGGTTGCGGGGACAGCAGTTCGGCTACCGCCATGGCCGAGGGATCCTGCAAATAGTACAACCCGGCGGCGTGGTAGGGATGTTTGCCCGGGCGCGCCTCCGGAGGCACGACGAAACCCGCCTCCGACCAGGGAATTGGCTTCAAGTCGAACGGGGAAATCGTCTGGAATTCTCTTCGAGATAGCTTCGAGGTGTTGACGCGCAGACCAACATCTGGGGGCTGATCGTAACTGGCCAGGAAGGCGGCGTATTCATCCCCAAGAAGCTGCTGCATCCGGGAGAGGAAAGATGGGGGGAGGGGGGGCATGGGCATGGATGTTGGATATTGGAGGTTGGAGGTTGGATGGATTTCTCATCTATTCATCGAATAAGTACGTGGCTTCGGCGTAATAGCGCACACGCTTCTCCGATAAACGCTCTTGCAGCCAACTCTGCAGCGCTGCATTCTTCTCGTGTAGAGATTTTCGAGAGGCCAGTTCATCGAGCGGGTAATTGACGTGCAACGCTCGTGGAGAGATGGTGAAACGGGTGCTGCCTGGAGGCATAAAACGCCCCTGCCTGACAACGTGTAAAACTTGATCTACCCGGAACGGAGGCAAGATCAGCAATCCACTCAACTCAGGGTACAGCTTTTGGAGAGCTTTTACATCCGTCAGTTGGGTGCGATCCATGCAGGCCCTGTCCTTATAACAACCGACGATGGCGTTCAGGATTTCGATGTGGTGCAATAACATCAACCTGGGGGTGCGCAGATCATAGGCCTGGCGATCGAGACAACAAAGCACCGCCAGAGAATGAATATCCAGCAATGTACGAGAAGCCCTTTCACAATCAGTCGGCTGGAGAGCCAGATCGGGGATATCCATCAACCAATTCAGCAAATCATCAGGTGAGACGCCCCAAATCACGTGATTCCATGATGACAGGTCCAAACCTGGGTCATCCTGATCTACTACCTGGGCAAGGATATGGGGAATACCCAGGTCTTGCAGCGCGGTTGTTCGATTTGCGCCATCCAGCACCACGTACCGTCCAGAACCATCGTCTAGTGGCACAACGATGGGAGGGTTTCGCAGCACGCCGCTCTCGCGAATACTTTCCACAATCGAGGGGGTGCGTTGAGCATCGTAATGCTCATGCAAAACCAATTTCTCGACCGGCAAGATCATAAATGATGGCAAATCGCGAAGTTCGGTCACGCTTTATTCTCAGCAGTATCGCTATGGTGGGACCAGGGATTTTATGCAAAGCATTAGCGTACCACGTTTCGAAAGTTGCGTCAAAATCCGATGAACAAAAAACTCCCGCTGCTAACGAGCGGGAGTCATTTACAAAGTATCTGCACTTCACGAAAACAGGAACAAAGACCCGTCACTTCGGCTATGCTCAGTGCAGGCCTCGGGTCGCCCGAGGACGGGCTTTCGATCATTTTTGCGAGTCATTCGCTACGGATTGCTAATTTCGCGAGTCTCAGCTAACCATATAGGCCAGCCCCACCGTTCCGGGGCCGGCGTGCGTGCCGACTACCGGGCTGACCTCGGAGAAAATCGACTCCTCCACGTTTCCTAGGCGTTCTTCGGCTTCCTTCAACAATTCGCGGGCATCTTCCAGGGCGGAAGCATGCAACGTAGCCAATTTCACAGACTTGCTTCCAACGGTGCGCTCTTCGAGAAGCTCGATCAACCTGGCATGGGCTTTCTTTTTCGTGCGCACCCTTTCGATTGCTTCTACGCGGCCATCCAAAACCGTCAGGATGGGTTTCAACTGCAAAGCGGTCCCCAAAAAGCGGGATGCGCCGCCGATGCGGCCTCCACGATGCAAGAATTCCAAAGTATCCACCGCAAAGATCACGCCAGTTCGACCGCGGGCATCCTCGGCGATGGCTTTACATTCCGCCAGGGAAGCCCCTTTCTGGGCGGCACGCGCAGCTTCCAGGGCCTGGAACCCCAACATCATCGCCACACTCTCCGAATTGACCAGGTCAATGTTGGCCCCAGGGAAAAACTCGACCGCCTGGGTATAGGAATTGATCGTGCCGGACAACTTGTCGGATATCAAGACGGCGAGAATATCTTTGCCTTCGCCAACCAGATGTTCGAAGATCTCCTTGAATGTCGCCACGGTGGCTTGAGATGTCTTCGGCATAACATCGGCTGTCTTCAAGCGTTCGTAGAACTCAGAGGGTTGGATATCAATGCCATCCAGCAGGGTCTCTTCTCCCCAAATCAAAACCTGGGGGACAACCGTGATTTGATACTGTTTCACCAAATCAGGGGGAATATAAGCAGTGCTGTCGGTGACAATTGCTACTTTCGACATGATGCCTCTCCTTCGAAATAAATGAAAATGGATAATTGAAAAAACCTCTCAACCAATTCATAACCCCGCATTGATAACATAGTTACGATCCAACCGAAGAAAGGATGAGCGGGACGCGTACGCATCCCGCTCATCCTTTCTTTGGGCGAATCCGCCCTTTGGCGCTCTCGGCGTGACTCGAACACGCGACCCCTTAGTCCGCAACCAAGTGCTCTATCCACTGAGCTACGAGAGCAGTTCGATCAAAACCATTTTACCCTAAGCCCCTCGATTATGCAACCACAACTCGCAATCGGAAAGCGGTTTCTAACCGCCTGACTCGGATATGCCGAAAGAGATTCGCCGCGAAGCATGCAAAGACAGCGAAGATTTTATCAGGTTTTCTTTGCTTTCTTCTCGAGCTTGGCGGTTCAAAAATCCTGGCAGTAACTACTCAGCCATACGGGGAAGTTCCCGAAAAAAGGGTGTGCGAAGGGGGCGTAGCCCCCTTCGCACACCCTTTTTTCGGGCTAATCCGTTCGATGGCTGAGCAGTTACTCCTGGCATAGGAAATAAGAATCGCGCCGATTCGGTAGTATTAATCTTCGAACATATAGGCCAACGCCAATGTTCCGGGACCAGCATGGGTTCCAAGCACGGGGCCGATCACAGAGAGAAAACTTTCCTCGATGTCCAGTCGCTGCTCAGCTTGCTCCAACAATGCCGCGGCGTCCTCTTCGGCGTCGGCGTGCATCGCTGAGACATAACGAAATCTACGCCCCTGGGCGCGTTCTACCAACAACTCCACCAGACGATCATGCGCCTTGCGACGGGTGCGGACTTGCTCCAACGCCTCGATACGGCCGCCGGTCATTTCGAGAAGCGGCTTGATATTGAGCATGGTGCCCAAGAATCTTTTTCCACCGCCGATGCGGCCTCCACGATGAAGGAACTCCAATGTATCAACGGCGAAGATAACCCCGCTGCGCTCTTTTCGATCCATGATGAGCGATTTGCACGCCGCGATGTCGGCGCCGGCTTCGACCGCCTGGGCTGCTTCCATGACGAGAAATCCCAATTCTGTGGCTGTCGCCAGCGTATCTACGATTTCGACGCGGGCGCCGGGCAGCATCGCCCGCGCTTGCTCTGCCGAAGCAACCGTCCCAGAGATGCCGCTGGAAATCAAAACTGCCAGGATTTCGGAGCCGGCTCGATGAAGCTCCTCGAATACTTGCTCGAACGCCGCCGCCGAGGGCTGGGATGTCGTTGGGATGATCTCAGCCGTCCGCAGGCGTGTATAGAATTCTTCGGGCTGGATGTCAACGCCGTCCCTGAAAGTCTCTTCGCCCCAGATCAATTGCAAAGGCACCACATGGATGTCGTGCTGCCCGGCAAAGCCAGGCGGCAGATATGCGGTGCTGTCGGTGACAATGGTGATTCTCGACATAAATAAGCTCCTTGAGAACCCCGTTTTCTCGGAGAAAACGGGATTCCGACACAGTATTGGGGTTAGACCCCGCCCCAATTGTATATCGCTGGATTGCCCGATGTCTCGGGCAGATAACACCCATCCACTTTGTCTGGGCGAACATACTTGACCAGAAAATCCACCACCAACCGTCGTTCGCCGCTGTTGGGTCGAATCTGCTCGTTTCGCTCTACTCGCCATACCGCGCCCTCGACAGGGTCTATTGCGCCATGAAAGCCGTAGACATTCAGCAGGCGCATGGCGTCTTCGATGCCAAGCGGCGCGCCGCGGTGAAGAAGATGCGGAGTGACAAAATCCCCTGCGGCGACGCGCGATACGAACTCATCGTATGTCATACGAGCATGGCCTGTCATCAGGTCGAAGACGACCAACGGTTCGTGGCGCAACTCGTATCTCGTCCCATGAGCCTGCATAAGCCACTCCGCGCAGACGCGCTCCCCGTCTCTCAGAACGGCCAGAAACCGGCTCTTGTTTTGCATCACCCAGCGTTCGTAATGATGATGTTGCTCATAGGGTGAAGTGGATGCAATGTATCCGGCGCGCATCAAGGCGAAGATATCGTCCCCGATCCGCGCCACACCCACATTCGAGCCGTCGAGTTTTTCTTGTACGATGATGGTATCGTGTTTATCGCGCGCCTTTTCGGTGGCGATCCGTCTCTGCCCATCGTGACATTTGTGGTCGCCTGGCCCGACGCGGCTGCCGGGCAGATGGGCAATACTCCCATAGCTCTTGATGCCGAGCGGTTTACGTGGAAGGGGTTCTGAAGTCATCGTTATGTCTGAAAGGATAGCCCGAGAATGCTTACCGGATTGTGGGTGGGCTTGAACCTGATTGATCTTATCCTACCGCCGTTTGTAATTCTTCACGCACCACGCGTCGTAGAATATCTTCTATTGATTCTTGACTATGTTGGATGTATTCGCGAAGGGCTTTATTGATAAGGGTCTGATAGTTGCCGCCGCCCACCGCTTCCACTTCACCGCGGAACCAGTCTATTACGTCGGTATCCAATCGTATCGTGATACGTGTCTTGCCCGGAGGAAGTGGGTCAAGCGCCCCTCGTTTGCCTATACTAAGATCGTATTCGGCCTTCATAATACTCCTGAGCTTTATCGAAATCCCATTGATAATTCATCGTAGCTATTGTATGCACAAACGTACATAAAAGCAAGGGGGATTGGGTAATATGCTGGATGAAGTTAATTGGTGGAATTTTTTTCCATTACTACAACTTATGCTTTTGGATCGCCCGCATCAATGCGGTAGGGCTACGAGTCACCCGTACCTTCGGAAAAACCTGGAATGTTTCATTGCTCGCCACAGCAATACCCACCACAGTCCGATAGTTTCCAGGAAAGCCGAGATACCTATATGTCGTTCGCCCTCTTTTTCCAATTCGCTTTTTCGCCACTCGAAGATGTAAAAGAAAACTACTGGCGCGAGAGGAATGATATATGCGTCAAGCAAGGCAAAGCCACAGGTATGCCAGAACATCCCTGCCTGTTCGGGCGCGAAATATGGACTCCATGGAACTCCCGCCGCCCCGAAGAGTTTAGGCAGTTCAGCCAGAGGCATGATGATGCCAGCCCAGGCCCATGTCCAGTAGTAGGGCCACAGCAACTTTGCTGAGCCCAAGCAATAAAAGGCAAACAAAAGGCCCACCGCTGTGCTCCGCCATATTTCAGGACTGCTCGACAACAGGCTGAGCACAGTGATTCGTTCTCCCTCTTCGATGGCGGTCGCGCCATAATACGTGAGCCAGCCCCATACAGCCATCAGCAGGCCGAAGGGAGTCCAGAACCAATGCAGGCGGGGTTTGAGTTCGTCCTTGCCGAACATCAACTTGAGCCAGGCGATTGCGATTGGGATATCCAACAGAAGGATGCCGAATAACTTGGCAATATCCCCATGAATGACAGCATAGAACTCTGCCTCGTAACGTTCTGGCATGTTCCGTAACAGGTTGTCGAGACCCCAGAAAAACCAGGCAACCAGGTTCCCAATCATAACGAGGATGCCCAGGAACCAGATGGGCAACTTATGTTTCCAGTTGGACATGTCAGATTCCTTTCTGTTCGTCTTAACTTCTCGTGTGTGATAGGCGACTCGACGGCAGCAACAGCGTCATCACATATTTCGATGATTGCGATCTTTTCCAGTATTTGCTGATTTTGGGGAGTTGTATGGGCTTCTACGGCTTCTATGACAAGCCGCTGATTGGGATATGCTTTACGAATTTCTGACCACTATATTTCGGCCTCCTGCTTCTGTAACCAGTATAGCAGAAACCTTATCTTTCGCGACTACCGTAGTTATATATCTTAAGCCAGCCAACCCGCGAATTATTATAACACCAATCGTAACTGCTCAGCCATCGAACGGATTTACCCGAAAAAAGGGTGTGAGCAGGGGACTACGCCCCCTGCTCACACCCTTTTTTCGGGAATTTCTCCGTTTGGCTGAGTAGTTACCACCAATCACCTCTCATCCGGGCCAGCTCATATCTGGCCTGGCGAAGGCAGCCCGCCTCCCTGTGCTATACTTAGCGACATGAAACACGTTGCTAAATCCACCATCATCGTGGGGCTGTTCTTCGCCATCGAAAAGGCCCTGGGGTTCGTCCGCCAGGTGATCATCGCCCGCGCCTTCGGCCTCTCCGCCGAACTCGACGCCTTCAACGCCGCCAACAACCTGCCCGACCTGCTCTTCGCCCTGATCTCGGGCGGCGCGCTGGCGATGGCTCTGATCCCGGTGCTCAGCGAACGCCTCCAGAAAGAGAGCCGCGAAGCCGCCTGGGACCTCTTTTCCCGCATCGGCAACCTGCTCTTCCTGGTCACGGCGGGCTTTTCGATCCTGATCGCCATCTTTGCGGAGCAGATCGTCGGCGCGGGGTGGGGCATCGCGCCCGGTTTCGACGCGGGTCAGCAGGCCCTGGTTGCCGATCTCATGCGCCTGAACCTGATCGCCACGCTGCTCTTCTCGATGAGCGGCCTGGTGATCGCCGGATTGCAGGCCAACCAGCACTTCCTGCTGCCCGCGCTTGCGCCGAGTATGTATGATGTGGGAACGCTGTTTGGGGTATTGATCCTGGTCCCGGGGACGGGGATCACCCTCGGGGGAGTCACGCTGCCCGCCCTTGGGCTGGGGATTCATGGCCTGGTGTTTGGGACTATCCTCGGGGCGGTCCTCTTTTTCGGGGTCCAAATCCCGGGGTTGATTCGCTTCGAATTCAGGTGGACGCCTCGAATTGATCTGCGCAATCCCGGCGTGCAGCAGGTCATCCGTCTGATGCTCCCGCGCATCGGCACGGTCTTCTTCATCCATCTGGTCTTCATCGCCCAGGATAACCTGGCCTCGGGGTTGATCGCCGGGTCGGTCACCGCCCTGGTTTATGGCTGGCTGTTCATGCAGGTGCCCGAATCGCTCATCGGCACGGCCATCGGCACGGCCTTGCTGCCGACCATCTCCGAGCAGATCGCCCGCGGGGAAGGAGACGCTTTCGAGCGTTCGCTGAACGCCACCGTGCGGACCATCCTGGCCCTGACCATCCCTGGCACCGCCCTGCTCTCAGTTGGGATTCGCCCGCTCATCGGCATCCTGGGTTTCGACAGCGCCGGAACGGAGTTGGTGGTCTGGACTGTTCGGGCGTATATGGCGGGGTTGATCGGTCATTCCCTGCTCGAAGTAGCGGCGCGGGCGTTCTACGCCCAACAAAAGGCCGTCACGCCGCTGTTGACCTCTGGGGCTACGGCATGTGCATTTCTCCTGCTCGCTCTGGCGCTGACGCCTGCCCTCGGCGCGCCCGGCATCGGATTGGCCAATACCCTGGCCTTCACCGGGGAAGCGCTCATCCTCTTATGGCTGGTGAGGCGAAAACACCCTGTCCGGCTGAACATCGGCAGGCCCCTGCTGCGCATCAGCCTGGTATCGCTGGTCAGCGGCGTCATCGTGTATTTCCTGCTCGATTTCGCGCCCCTGGATACTTTTTCCATGATGATGAGCGCATTGGTTGGGGCCGGCGTCATTGGATTCGGCGGCCTGTTCGTGCTGCCCTTCGTTTTACCTGAAGTGAAGTTGCTGGGTAAAATCTAAGTAATTGTTCAGGCCATCGATTGGAAATCGATGCTGCCTTGCGAAACCGATACTTCGGCGAGCTCAGCACAAGCCTGCGTCGGTTGAAAGTCCAATCCACGTAGGTGGATTTTGTATGCCAGCCTCGAATTTATTCGATGGCTGAGC
>Ga0194125_10001678_pt1 | contig 37384 bp, 51 predicted proteins | sample TA2KigC250mmetaG_FD_148626 | JGI IMG/M metagenome (GOLD analysis project Ga0194125, IMG submission 148626) | Freshwater microbial communities from Lake Tanganyika, Tanzania - TA2015034 Kigoma Deep Cast 250m | ecosystem: Environmental > Aquatic > Freshwater > Lake | place: Tanzania: Lake...
CCATTTGCTGCTACCACTCAGGCTACCGAAAGTCGCGACGGTATCGGTGGTGGGGTCGATCTTCAACACCGTAGTAGCGTTGTGTGGTATGCCATAGATATGGCCGTTAGGCGCCAACACTCCGCCGATCCATTTGCTGCTACCACTCAGGCTACCGAAAGTCGCGACGGTATCGGTGGTGGGGTCGATCTTCAACACCGTAGTAGCGTTGTGTGGTATGCCATAGATATGGCCGTTAGGCGCCAACACTCCGCCGTTCCATTTGCTGCTACCACTCAGGCTACCGAAAGTCGCGACGGTATCGGTGGTGGGGTCGATCTTCAACACCGTAGTAGCGTTGTATGGTATGCCATAGATATGGCCGTTAGGCGCCAACACTCCGCCGATCCAATTGCTGCTACCACTCAGGCTACCGAAAGTCGCGACGGTATCGGTGGTGGGGTCGATCTTCAACACCGTAGTAGCGTTGAGTGGTATGCCATAGATATGGCCGTTAGGCGCCAACACTCCGCCGATCCATTTGTTGCTACCACTCAGGCTACCGAAAGTGGCAGTGGTATCATCCTGGACCGCTTTCAGCGCCTGCAGGGCAGCCAGGAACCGGGCTGAATGATTGCCATCCAGTGCCCACGGCGGGAACGACACGCCAACGTCGCTCAGGAGCGTTAACAGCCGACTCACGTTAGCTCACCCACTGCGCTGCTTCCATCGCGCTCATGGCCGCTACTACTGCCACATCTAGCGCCTTGCCTGACGGCCTGAGCTCCAACGGAAACGCCACCTCGGCAGTCAAGGCGGCGACCCGCTCCCGTTCCAGCTGCTCCCGTTCCCACCGCGCCAACGTAGCCGGATTGAAATTGATGTCGTAGTTAACCAGCAATTGCTCTAACATCACCTCTCGTTTCGGCGATCCGCTCGTCAGGGCGGCAACCAGTTCGTTCATCGGCACCGTCACCACGGCGCGGTACAGCACCTCATGCTGCTCCGTCAGCGGTTCGACTGCCTCGCCGACTTCCGCCAGTCCAATCTCGCCTGGCGCGGCTCTGTCCCGCACCACACAGGCCACAATATTCGGACCGTCAATAGTTTGAATGATGATTTTCATCTCACACCGGCCTCACTACCAATGTCAGCGTCCGCGCCGCGCCCTGGTTAACGGGCGTGCCAGACGTCCCGCTCCTGAACTTCAGCCACCGCACCGACGGCATGTCCGCCACCTGCAGCAGGATAAACCGCAATGCGGCCGCCGTGATGGTATATTCGTTGCCGTCCGACTCGTACACGTTGTAGAAGTTAGTCCCGTCCTGGCTCGCCTGCATGGTGATGTTCGCCGCCGTCCAGGCCGACGGCATGATCAGCGCCGCCGGCGACAAACCGCCGATGACAGCAGCCGCGCTCAGCGATTCGCCATTGGCAATCGTGAACTCCACACTGCAGGTCACATTCGGAAATTCGTAGACATTCGACATAACTACCTCCAAAAGTTGACTTTGTTGAGCATGATCAGACTTTGAATCGCATACGGCACTGTGATGGGCACCAGCCCTTGTCCGATGACCATGCCCTCGCGGTTCTCATACCAGTGTCCGATCAACAACAAGATTGCCTGCCGCAGATGCTCAGGCACGGACGCCGATGTCGCGCCGTAACCGGCGATGTAGGTGATGACGATAGGGTTCATCGTTGCCAATGTCGCGCTCGGCCAGTCATCGCCGTATTCCAGAACGACGCGCCCGGGCTCGCTGTCCGTGTCTACATCGTAGTAGCTGGTGCTGAACGTGTGCGCGGTCGCGTCGCTATCGGTGTAGACGACGCTGGTGACGCTCGATAACGGCGGACGGGGCAGTTCGATGTAGTCCCCCTCCGGCCAGTCGTCCAGCGACAGCCGCCACGTCTGGTTGATCAGCGCCCGCCCCGTAGCCTCCTCGACATATTCCCGCGCCGCCTGAATCAGCCGGCTGATAAGCACATCGTCATCAGTAACATCGACCCGCAAATGCGCCTTGGCTTCATCCAAATTTACGGGTTCGGCGGCGGGAGCGACCGTCCGCGTCCACGACATCCGCATCACGTACCTCCGCGGCGGCGATTACCGCCCGCTGATGTTCAGGTCTGACCGGCACAGCATAGCCGCCCTCAACCAGCACAATGCCAACCTCGTCTGGTACATCCAGTTCCTCGCCTGGCGGCCACACCCCCATGGGCCCAGCCGCCAGGGTTACCATTCGAATCCTCATATCATCTCTCTCAATGCTAATCCAATAGCCCAGAGTTGTTTTTCTTTCATCTCATACCTCCATAAAGGGGCGGCCGCGCGGCCGCCCCTATTAGCTAGCTATGCCGTCCCGGTCGAGGGACCAGCGTGCAATTCGCCGCTGACGTCGCTTCCATGAGTCACGGGCAATTTCTTGGGATTGTACTGAATGTACGTGGCCCCACCAACTGTCGCGTTTTGTGTGGCGCGACTGATGTAGAGTCTCACGTACCGCTTCGTGACTTTCGCTAGATCGATGTAGAACGTCTTGTTGTCGTCGTCGTCTGCAATCGTCTGGGCGCTCTCCGCAATGTCGCCCTCACTGGCGGCCGCGTCGCCATGCTGCGCCTTGATGCTGGTCACTGCGCCGCTGACAATTGCCCCAAAGGGCACAATCATCAGCACACTCTCAAACCCAGCCATATCCAGCGTCGCTCCCTCTATAGCAGAGGTCCCGGCCGCCCCCGCAGTTGGGGTAACGGCAATACTGATCTTGACATCCTTCGATAGATTCACCTCACACCTCCTATGCCAATTTCACTCGAACGAACGCCTCTTGCAATACCGGCATTCCATCCGTCTCTTTCCGTCCGACGATCGCCACCTGGTTGGTCGCCGCGTACAGTTCGCGCAACACTTCCAGCTCCATCGTCAGCGCATCGGCGATATAATAGTACGAGAAATCGCCGAGGATGCCGACGTAGAGGCCCGTGGTGAACGTATTCGGCGCATATTCGCTCATGAACGCCGGCAAACCGAGGAGACGGTCAGGCTCGCCCACGCGCTGCGATTCCGACCAGATGTACCTGGTCTCGCCGTCCTTGAGCTTGGCGATCTGTTTCACGCCGTCGCGATGGAACAGCCAGCGCGCCTTTGGCCAGTATTGCTGCTTCAAAGCATATTTCGCCTCATACAGACCATCGAACTTGATGCTGGTCGTCTCGTTGCCAGTGCTCACGTCACGTCCAGTAGCGATACCGTTCGCCGAGGCAACGAATACCCCCAGCGGCTGGTTCGCTCCTGTTCCATTGAGGAAAGCATTCTCCTCAGTAACAGCGAACTTGTAAGCCAGCCGGTCGCGCACGATACCCTCAACGTTGGGAACCGTCCGCAGCAGCTTCTTGCTGACCTTGATATACTTGGCCAGTGGATGCGGATGCAACTCACGCCGACCAAAACTCATCGTCGAGTCCTCGCTGCCAAAGTTAAGCTCGGCCACCCAGTCGGGCGCAGCCGGGTCATTGTCCAGACTGACCATCCCGAGGCTGTCAGCGCTGGTCACCACATCCTTGGTCGCCCATTGGCGAATAAAGACCAGGTTATCTATCGCGCTGAGCAACCCCTGCATGAACTGGATCGGGGGTACGAGATACCCGCCGCTCACCTGCAGATCCTGCTGCAGGGCTCTGAGTTCCCCTGGACCCAACGAACGATAGTCGCCGCTGAGAAATGCTGGCAGCACGCGCCCGAACATCTCCTCACGCCGAATCTCAGATTGGATCCGCGCATCGTTGAACTGGGGAAAAACCTTTCGCAGTTCTGCCGCTCGTGCTGCAATCTGCTCATTGCCAGGCTGCAGCATCCGATGCACTGGCTCACCGGCCGATTGCTCTAATTCATCCTCAAGCATTTTGAGTTTCTGCCTCCGATCGATCTCCTCGCGGAGCTTGTCAGCATCAGCAAACGCCTGATCGAAATTGGCCTTCTCCTCGTCGGTCAGTTCGCGTTTCTCCGCATCCGCTTTGTCTACGATGGCCCTCGCCTGGGCGATGATGCTCGCCCGCTTGGCCATCAATTCTTGTAATGTCATGTCAAACCTCCTGAACAAATTGAATATCTATAACAACCGCAGTCTGCGCCGCGCTATGTCCAGTCGCCCGGCTGGACCCTGAGCCGTCGCCCGACGGTTCAGTTGGGCAGCGGTAGACCGCGCCTCTACACTCGTAATTGGATAGGCCGGGAAAGTCACCGGCGATATATCGAACAATTCAACCCGCACGATCCGGCGCAAAGGATAACTGCGCCCGGGCGTCGGCTCCTCCCACATTTCATTCAGCGTCTTAAACCCGAATGAGCTCTGCGAAATGTCTCCTCGTCCCAGACTCACCAGCAGATCATGCGCAGCCTGCGTGTCCGGCGGATCGATCTCATAATGAAGACCGTTTTCATCCTCCTGCAAACGCAGCGTTTTCGGCGTACGGCCCAGAATAAGGTTCGGGTCGTGATTGAACAGGGCCCGCACATCGCCATCAATCGCCTCAGCAAATGCTCCTGATTCGACAATTTCCCGGAACCCCCCGAGGTCCACGCTCTCCTGACCAAAAACAGCGGCATACCCGCTTATCGTATTTTTGCCTTCGCGTTGCATAGCTCGCACATAACCAGGAAATGACCGCCGCTCGATGATTACAGTATCGTCGCGCAGCTCCGGCGGCTCCATATCGCCATCTCGGAGATGAACCGCCAGATGATTGTAAACCCCACGCCGGTCAGCGTCAGGAATCGTCGTGCCGCCTCGACCGCCATTCAGCACACCAATCGCCGAACTGCACGCTCGCAGGCTGGCCGTCCCAGGGTCGCCGTCAGCGCTGACGAAATGATGGATGAATCGCCAGGCCCGCTTGGTCTTGGGGTCAGCATCCGGGTCTTGCCAGGCATAGATACGCCTGTAATACGATTCATCCTCATCAACATGTACTCGCCTCTCATTCACCGAACTGTCCCATTCACTGGCATCGGTACCGGTATGATGCACAGCAATTGCCGACCGCCCCTCCGGCTCGTTGGCATACAATGCTTTCACCTGGGCTTCGGCCTCAGCCTGCGTATCATGGCAGCCCAAGGTCTTGCCAATTGCCCCTCCATCTTCATCGACCCTATATACGCACCACTGACTATCCTGTTTGAAAATGTTATATGGCATCTCTCACCTCTCCACCACCGCCACAATTCCGCAATCACACCCAGCATGAAGTGGCGGATGCGACCGGTTGCTCCGCACATTCAACGGCCCATCAGCCCCCGCCGGCTGGAAATCTGTGTCCGCAGCCAAAAATACCTCTTCGAGCGAGATCGTCTTACCGTCGAGCTCCAGGCAAAACGGACAACTCTTACCGCTCGTTACCCACATCGTCCGCATAACGTGGCTGATAGCATACATGGCCCCAGCAAATGCATACAATGCATTGCGGCTCTCATGTACTGCGAATTTCTCCGCCCGGGTCTCTCCCCATTCGTCCAATCGCTGCTCAATAGCCGCATAGGGATCCTCATTGACCTCCATCGCCTGCTCCAACAAAGCCCGGAGCTGATAAAATGATGAATTGCTCTCGTTCTGGGCCAGTGTATCGACGTAGTCCTCGATGAATTGGCGGATTTCAGTCGAACCAACCAGCTCCCGACCGAGTTCGTCAGCCACATCCGCCCCGACTTGATCAGCATATGTCAGCAATACTGGCAGAATCTGCCGCCTCCAGAACTCCTGATGGTCGCGATAGAAATCGTTCAACCACAATGCCAATTGACCAGCGCTGCGTTTCTGAGATTTAATCTGACGCCGTACGTCGGCGATCTCGCGCCTGTAGACGCGGCCGCCCACGTCCTCAAACATCCGCTGATAGGCGCGCGCCAATCGCTGACGACCCAGGGCGACATGCTGGTTCCTGGTTCTAATCTCATCAGGCGTGAGCCCTTGATGCTCATAGCCACAGTCACATCGCGCCCCATTCGGATCCATGGTGATTGCCCTCGGCGGCTCGCTCATCCTCATCTGGCTAGCCGGAACCATGTTGAGTGGAACCAAGTAGATATCCCCGTGTTCAATGGGGTTCATATTCTCCATCGCCCGAATATCGTTGGCCGAGAGAAACCCCTGTTGGCGACCCGTGGCGTATGCCTGGTACCGGCTCTGAATATCGCCACGCAATAGACCGTCAATCAGATGCTCAGCGAAATACTGCCCTCGCTCCTCCGGCCGGAACAGATCCCGATTGATGGCCTGCTCCCAACGGATCAGCCACGGACGAAGCGTATGAACCACAAATTCCAGGCTCAGATGCTCGACGTTGGCGAATGTGGCCCTATCGAGGTCAGCCAACATATGCGGTGGGATGCGAAAGATACGGGCGATTTCCGTTACCTGGAATTTACGTTGTTCCAGGAACTGCGCATCCTCTGGGGGAACGCTGGTCGCCGTATATTTCATGCCCTCTTCCAGGATCCCCAGCCGCCAGGCGTTCGCCAGGCCCTGGTGCATGGATTCCCACGATTCGAGCAGATTCTTCCGCGCCTTATCGCTCAATGCTCCCGGATGTTCTAATATGCCGCCAGGTCGAGCCCCATTGTTGAAAAATGCAGAACCATATTGCTGGGTCGCCAGACCAAGAGCAACTGCCTCACGCGCCTGGCCAATTGGCGAATAGCCCAGCATTCCATCGTGGGACAATCCGCGAATATGCATCACCCGCTGAGCGGGCAGGACCTGCGTCGCCCCATCTGGCATATTTATCTCGTACTGCATTGATCCATTGATTCGCTGTACTCGAACAATGTCCGGCCGCAAGGGCCACAATCCCACCAGGCGGCCGGCATTATCGAATTCCTTCTCACAGTACGCGTTGCCCCACAGGGCGAGGTGAGCCTGCAACATCTCCCGCAGCTCAACCGCCGTGTTTTCAGAATTGGGCAGATCGTGCAGCAACGTATACAACTGATGATCAACCGCTCGCTCCTTGCCGCCATTGGCCAACCGACGATAGACGAGCAAGGGCAGACTGGCCACGCTCTCGGACAGGATTCGCACACAGGCCCAGACCGCCGTATAGGTCATAGCAATCTGTTCGTTCACGTGAATGCCGGACGCAGTGTCAGACCAAAGCCCTACTGATCGGAGCCAGATCTCATCGATCCGGGACGGATGCTCTCGCTTTTCTGTCCCCAAGAACAGCCTCTCAATCAGCCGATCCACCGTTGCCAGAATTGTCACATCACCACCATCCCACGCTCGTAGGGGCGCATGCCATGCGCCCTCCTTCTCTCCCGTCCCTTCGAGGAAGAGCAGACAGGAGAGGGATGCAATTCATTGTATCTCCAGACTGAGGGTCAATCATCCCCTCTGAGGGATCGGACTGGCGGGGGCCCGCGGGGAACGGGAAACCCAGCCCAACCCCTCACAGAAGATCATCACAGAACCAATATCCCCCTACCTTCATACACGCTCGGACCGCTCTCCTTAATAACCCCGCTCGCCAGCGCATCATTCCTGCACTCCCAACTCAAACACCCCGCCATCGCCAAATCGATCTTATGCGGCGATCCCGGCCGTTCCTTCGACATCACCCACAGCGGAACCCCCTCCTCATCCCGCATATTCAATGTCTTCCGGCAGGCCGCCCCGATATGCGCCGCAAAAATCGGATTCCCATCGTGGCTTACCTCACCCGCTACCATCGCATTCAAATAAGACCGAATCGCATACGCCATCGGCTTCAACCTGTTCGTCCACCAATTCACCACCACCTTATCGCCATACATCCCCGCCCATTTCGCAATCGTCGAGTCCCAATACGGAGGATCCGCGTACATCCGCCACACCCGCCAGCGGTCGAACGCCGCCGCCACCGCCTCATTCACCTCATCCTCCGGAACCTCCCATTCCTCGATCCCCAGCGGATGCTCCCACACCCCGATCACCCACTGGTAACCCGTCGCCACCTGTGTCCCGATGAGGCCGGTCGCATCGTCATATCGCGCCCCGTCGAACCCAATCACAATCAGCTCTCCATCAGCAGGGGCGTAATTCATTGCGTCCCCAACCGCCAATTCTTTCCACCGCAGAGCGTCGAACGCCCGCTCAGACGCCCGCACTAACCTGTTCAGCCACACTCTCTCCAAATACGCCCGGTCCGCCGTCGGATCCTTCCACTGCTCCACAATTCCATCGATATCAGACCATTCCGCCACTGGTCCCGATGCCTCCATTACCGCCGCCCGGATCCCCTCCTCTGACTCCAAATCGTGCTTATCGCTCGCCTGCCGGTGAAAGAAAAACAACCTCGCATCCGAAATCTTCCCATCGAACACTTGCCGCGCATAATCCATCGTGTCCTCAGCCACCGATCTTTCACCCGGCGCTGGAGCCGTAGTAATCTCCAGCGACCAGGCGTCCGCCAATTTCCGCTTCGGAATATTCGCCAACATCGTCCGGTGCGCCCGCTTCAACTTCGGCAAAGTAAATCTATGCGTCTCATCGAATATCTGGAACGTCGTCCGCGCTCCATCTCGCGCATTCGGCGCCGTCGCCAGCGCCAGCGCCTTCCCATCTCCGCCAGCCCTCATAATCCGCTCGATCCCAATATCGAAATCACCCGCCAACGGCGAGTACGCCAGAATCACCCGCAACGCACCGTAGGCTAGTTCCTCCGACTGCTCCTCCGTATACGCCACCAGAGGAATATAAGGGTCCGTCACCCCAATCCCCACCGGCTGACCATACGCATCAAACCCATCGCACCGTACCGGCCCCTCCGAATGCAGCTCCACCGCCGCCAGCCACGCCGAAAATTCGGTTTTGGCCGACCCCTTCCGCAGCGACAGCGCGCACCGCTTGAATCGTCTCCGGCCAACCTGCGGATGTCCCGGCGGAAACACCTCATACATTCGCATGATAAGCGCCCGCTTTTCATCATCCAATCTGGCCGGTTCACCCCGCAGATCCCCTGGCCCGAACGTCAGATAATCCTCAATGAAATCGCATACCTGCGCTCCCAACGATGGCCATGGTTCCTGATCCAACTTCGGCACCATCAAAACGCTCATTTCAGCACCTTCAGCACATCCCGTGGATCAGTCGCCTCATTGGGCTCCCTGCTACCGCGTCCCTTCCTACCCGCCAACGACTCCGCCTTCTCCACCTCCCATTGCAGTCGCCGCCGATCGATGGGCGTCAACCCGAACGCTTGCTGCTGTAACCGGATCTCTGCTGCTAATTTCGGATCCAGCTTCAGCCAATATTCATTCACCAGCACCGCCAGCCGGAATAGAGCATGGATATCCGCCTCCAGATACTCCTCCGCCATCGGCGAATGCCACACATCGTGCCACCACGCCCGTGTCATCGCGTGCCACTCCACCCCATTGACCGTCGGCAGCCGAGGAGCTCGTTTCCGCTTCGGAGCATCCACCGTCAGCATCGCACTGGTCGTGGCTTTGTTCCGCCTCTGCCGCAGTTCCGGCCGCTTCGGAGGAGGTCCCGGCATTAGCGATCCTCTCCACTCAGCATCCCGTACAGTGGAAAAAAAACCTGCCCAACCGGTCTACGTTCGGCAGGCCCCAGGGATTTGCCCCGCCTTTCCCGTTCCCCCATATTCTGATTGCAGCCGTGCCTAGGAGATTTCATATTTCCCTCTATCACTGAATACAAGCAATTAATTCCATCATGCTACTCATACCAACGCTTCGGCAGGCGCAGGCTCCTGCGTCCCCACATATTAATCCGCCGTAAATCGGCCCCCGCCCCTTTTCATCTCATCCGCAACCTTTCGATTATGACACGCCTGGCACAGCGCCTGCAGATTCTCCCGCTCATCGCGCCCCCCTCCCCGTTTCGGAATAATATGGTCCGCGATCACTGCTGGCTCCCCGCATTTACACAGCGGCTGCGCCCGCAGACACATCAGCCGCAGCTTCCGCCACCGTCGCCCATAGCCGCGCGCTGCCGCGCTCGGTCGTCCATCCAAAGGGCGCCCCCCCCCTTTTTTGTGGACATTACAATCCAGGTTGGGGCACCCCGGCACCGAACACGGCCTAGGCAAGCGCCTGGCCATTACTATCACCATCAACGCCGGGACCAGGCTCGATTATGCTGCCCGTTTTCCACTTAGCGCCGCTCTCGCACCGTTGGCTCATCCACTCTTTCAACGATATAGTAGCGTCATCAGCCATGGTCACAGATCCCGCATGTGAGCCGCCTGACTACCGAAAAAGGCGGAGAATCCAGCGAATAGGGCCTGCCAAATGCATTCTTGGTCAATGCATCCCCCCATAAATGTGGCCACAACTGGGACCACGAAACATAATAGCATCATATATAGCCGTTTATGTTTGGCACTGATCTGTTCATAACCAGGAACGATCTCAGCCGCAAACGACAATATAAATCCAACAATGGCATTCACGCCGGGGGAACTGGCATATTGCAGAAATTGATCAAAAGTCATTATATCACCTCCGGAAAATAGAAAATCCCGCTCCACTGAGCGGGACGCCGATGCGTGCGGCTCAGATTAGAGCGGGACTCAAACGAGTGCGGCTCGAATTATTTAATTTTTCGCGGACGGATGCCGAATTTATGATCTAGCGCCCTGATGATCATCAACAGGGCGCGCCGGATTATCAACCATAAATCCTTATCCATCATCGCCATTATATTATAATGATCGGCAATCTGTCAATTCCCAATTCGGCATTCAATGTTTCACTAACTCCCCATATTTTCCGTGGAGATAGGCTTTACCGTCGCTTTTATAATCTTCAGGCGAAGCCCTCGCCATCTTGGCCTTGCGGATGTAGGCTAATACATCGCCAGTCGGAGGCCGGGTGCTGTGCTGCCATAGCAATTCGGCCAGGCGACCGGCCCCCCCGACTTCCTTGGCGACTTTGCCGATATAGCCAAAACTGGGCGGATCTCGTTCGGGATATAGCATTTTGAACATTTCCAGGAGCAGGGCAGACCTATCCCTCGAATTGGCCGCCAAAATGCGATCATGCCAGGCCTGAAAGCGCCCATCGGGGCGCGCCGCGGCTGTTTGCGGCGCAATTGTCTCTGTTTCGGTATCTGTATCTGTCTTTGTATCCGTATCCGTATCTGTATCTGTGCATGTTGGGTATGATACCGTATCCATATCGTCTGATGTCCCATCATCCGACGATTGCTTATGAATCATACCGTATCGTTCCAGCCATTTCTGGCGCAGAATGGTATCACCCAATTGCCGAAGAAGCCTGTCAATGTGCGCTCGGATCTTCGGGCTGGCGATGTTTTGCGCATTGTATGAGAACAGGTTGACGATCCACATCCATGAGCCATCCCGCACGATCTTGCCCTGTGCCTCGAACGCGCTCAAGATCTCTTCCACACGGACCTTATCAACGCCGGTCTCATACGCGAGCATCTTAATGGAAATATCATAGATGCCTAGGAGATTTGCCCGGTCATTAGAGAAAAGATAAATAAAAACGAGCTTCTCATCAGCTTCGCGCTCGATGAACCATGGATCTGTCCATATTTTGCAATGAATTTGGCGATAGTTAGACATACCCGCACCTCGGGAAATTCAGCTATTATTTCCCAAACGCCTTAATATCATCGCCCACTGCCAAGATTGCTTCCATTTGCGCCTCATCCAGCCCGGCCAATTTTTTGCTGAACGTCTCCCGGCACACTGCCTCGGCGCTGACACCCAGAGAGCCCAGTTTATCAATTAGGGCCTCTAATTGACCCTCTTCGGAAGGTATATCCCGGCCCTTTTTGGCCTTACTATATTCGGCCCGTATTGCCTGGATTACCTCAGTTCGGCTTTTTTTACCGAACACTTCCTCGGCCGCCTGTTTACCATTCTGCCCGTTCCCGTATACTCGGGTATCGACCCGCAGGTCCTCGGCCCGATTCAGATCGCGCTCCTCACCCTCGTCCACCAGCTCGCTGACCATGAACACATCGGAGGCATTTGTCACCCGGCTGATGACTGCCACGTAGGCTCGCTTCTGGGCCATCATGGCGATTGTGTGGGCCAGACTTTCCACATCCGGGTTGGGCACGCGAAACACGGTGGTGTCGATCTCCCAGGCGACCATTTCCTTGCCGGTTTTGGTTCGTTTCTTCACTACTCGCGCTGTGTCACCGGCAATAGCATCATGGAACATTTTCCAATGGCTGATCGGCTTGCCGTATGGCCCGGTCGTCTCTGCCTTATCGACCGCCCATTTATATTCAGTTGCGGTGCCGAGCTTGACTACCAAATCGGCTTTGTTGAGCCAGAATGGGATCTCCGTCTCCGGCAGCCAGCGCCAGCGATATTTGTCCTCATGTGAATGGCAGGTGCCATCCATCTGCCCGACTAATGTCTCGCCAAAATAGGCTCTGGCCCGATAGGTATACCGGAAAAATGCTTCCGCTTGGCCATCCGACCATCGTTCCTCTTTCTCCCACAGCTCCGATATCACGCGCAGGCCAAAGAAGCGTTCCAGTTTCTCCGCCCCGTTTTTATACAGCATCGGCCGCGGCGTCCCCGGTAATTGGCCATAATCCACATCGCGGATCATAACCTGCCGCAGGAGGGCCATGATCGCTGTCCGGCTATCCAACATGGCCTGGATATCCATTATCGGTCGGATGATTAGCGGCCCGCCCACTGGTTCCGGCTCCAATAGCGACCGCAATGCCTGATAATTTTCCTGTTAATTTGCATTATTTCCTCCTATCGATCCAGTTCCTGGTCTAGCAGCAACAAAATCGCTATTATAATTTCAAGTGCGCTCCTGGGGCCCATGTGGGGCACCGGATCACTCAGAATTTGTACCCAATCGCCGATCTTGGCCTGAAAGCCGGGCGGCTGCGCCAATAGCCATTCTCGCAACACATCAGATGGGAGACCTCGCGATTTTATCATGTCTTTAGATAATCCAGATAATCCGCTGGATCCAGCCCCAATCGATGATACATGATAGGTCCCCAACGCTCTTTGTTGTCCTCGGCCAGTTGCAGCTTGCGCTCTTTGTAGGCCGGAAGCGCGGCCCTAATGTGACTGCATAACCGACAATGATACTGGCATGTGCACGACATGCCGTAGATCGTCAGCGTGGCGCGATGGCCATCATCGAATTCAACTATGAGTCCTCCGGAAATGTTCATCACCATTTCGATATTCATCTAATTTCCTCCTCGTTTTTTATTTCCCATAGTTGATACTTTACGATTTTACGCAGCGAGGCCATGACCTCCTCGACTGATTGCTCCGGCCCGACTTCGGCCGTCAAAATATATTCGGCATTGCCATGCGGTTCGATCGGCATTTTACGCCCATATGTCACCGTTCTGATTTTTGCTTCTCCGATCATATCCTTCCCCCTTGTAATTCAATTTGTCCATATGCAGTACTTCCGGTTCCCGGCCCGTCAGCCGGGACGATCAAGGCGCGCTTGGCCATGCCCACGATCTACCGATCTACTGACAACGCCAACTCAATAGCATCATTGACGCCGGGAATTTTCATCACCGGCGATAACTCCGACTCCGGCAGCGTCCAATCCGCCAGAGATGCAAACTGCTCAGCCGCAAATCGTGCCGCATACAAATGCTCGTAGTCGCCATGCACTGCTTTGCCACTCGCAACGTGAGTAACCGTGTACCACCCATTATTGTCAGCAATCACCAATCCGGGCACATCCGTCAGCCACACATCCTCGATCATCGAAAATCCCTGCCTATGAATCAGCGCTTTGCCACGCTTCACCTTCTTGCCCTCACCGTCCGGCCGCCGAAACGGCCGGCTCTCCGTACAACATACCCCTGTTCAATGCCGGGCTCGCCCCGGTTCCGGCGTTGACCGCGCCGGGTCAATAACTGCCTGTTGAGGGTATCGCACATACTCATAGAGGATGATGCCTGGGCCGGAGCAGATCGGATGCCGCACCATGCGCGGCGCCCGCCAACCCCTGGCCTCGATCCTAAGATTTTCAGTCTTTCGCCCTGGATTTCTGCGCCGCCTCATTGATTTCTCCGTAGATATTTATAGCCCACTAGCGCCGCGAATTCGGAATGCGTCCCGATGGCTGCGCTAGCTTTCTCCAGCGCAATTACCGCATTGCGATCGATGGCCAAGGCAATGTCCCGATCCGATGGCCCGATCAGCCGCGCCAGCTCGCGAATGTTGCCCAGATAGGCCCGCGCCGCCCCTACCTGGCATAGGTATAGCTCGAATAGCTCAAATTCCCTGGTTTCTATTGCCACGACCGATCATTTCTAGCCGGTGCTGATGGCGATGCATCGCCCGTTTCAACACCGAACGCACTACTATAAATGAGCCGGTGCAGACGAAGGCCAGCCATACTTTCCAGTATTCAAATGTCGAAAAATACACAAATAACCCGCACAGGAGGAGAGTCACGCTGACCCCGCCAACCACCCACAACCAGGTCTCCTCGGTGACCAGCCGCAATTTGGCCTCGGCGAATTCCAGAGATAGGGCATATGCCAGCGAGAACATCAGCATCAATCCGAAGATGAGATAATCAATCATGCTACCACCCTCCCAGCCTCGATGAATTCCCGCAGGTCCTCTTCCCGCACCCGCACCAGCCGCCCCTTGCGAACTGCCGGCAGCTCTCCGGTGGCCATCCATTGATAGGCTTGCCGTCGGGAACATTTCAGGATGCGGGCCACGTCGGCCGCATTCAGCAAAGGCCGCAGGCCCGGCCGCACCAATTCTATCGCCTCGCGCCGCTTATTCCTCATTCTCATTAACACTAATCTCCTATGCCGGATTGAATAGCAGCATGAAAATGATAATCAATACTGCCACGAAAAATAGGATGTAGTCCCGCGGCCTATTAGCATTCATTTCTCGCCCAAACCTCCCAATTCTCCCAGGACATTATGTCATCTCCGACTGCCTCGGACCTCGTTTCGCAATTCCTCGTTCTCGGTCTCAACCACGATCCATCGCGCATACTGCCCCAGATGATTCATAGCACAGCGATCGCCGACCCACCAGGCACAGCGTTCCTCGATGCAATCCTCAATAAAATTTAGCCCGGCGTTCATAATCGGACATTTCCCAACCTCTCTCATCTCTTCCATTTCGCCATAATCTCCTTCCTCTCTCATTTATTCATTAATTGCTCTACTCACGTTCAATCGACTGAACGGGATCGGGCAAAAAAAGGACTTCTTCGGGTAGCATCAGAATGCGCGCCGCCTCTCGGCGCAGATCTGCAGACCATTCTCGCTCACCAGATAGCAGCCGGCTTAAGTGGCTGTGCGAAATTCCCAGTTGGTCTGCCAGCCAGATCATTTTGATCCCGCGATGATCGATGATTCTTGAAATGAGCATTGTTCCTCCATTCAATATACTGAATATTATTCTAGCACAAATTGTTGCTTTTGTCAAGCGTTTTTGTGTTAAAATATAGATATGACTGAACGATTTATTCGGTGGCTCGAACGCGAGATGCTGAAACGGGATATCGGCACGAATGCGCTGGCCAGAAAAACAGGCATTGCAGCCAGCACTATTTCTTATTGGCTAAGCGGCAAACATGAGCCGGATGATGCCAATATCGATAGTCTGGCCGTCTATTTCGGCATGGACAGGCGTTCGATCTATGAATTCCTCGGTCGCATCGAGCCGACGCAACTGGTAGATTTGACCGAGGCCGAAATGGATATCATCGCTCGTTACCGGTCACTCAGCCCTGTCGATCGTGGCCGCTTCCTGCGCCTGGCTGAAGCGTTCGCGCCCTATCAAGCCGAACAGGAGGAGCAGCCAGCCGACCCAGCAGCGCTTAAGCCATGATTGTCTGATGATGTCCAGGAGCCGCAACTCGTCGGCGGTCAGTGCATATTCGTACCGCCATTTTCTGTGCATTATAAGTTTGCCACCTTTCCATTTCATTCTTTATAATAATAAAGACATGCCGGACCGTCGGCTGATCTTGTAATTTTTGCCAGGAGGCAAAAATATCATGTTGATCGTATTGGCGCTGACACTATTATTGTTGATATAATAGAATCATGAAAAAGCGAGGCTCCGGCGAGGGCAGTATCTATCGGCGAAAAAACGGCGTTTGGTGCGCTCAACTATCGATTCAGGGCAAACGGCTCACCAAATATGCCAAAACGCGCCGGGAATGCCAAATCTGGCTGCGGGAGGCCCAGGCTCGCCAGTCCACCGGCCTGATCCCCGACGCTCACAATCTCACCCTGGACCGTTACCTTCCCTATTGGCTGGATCTCAACCGCAGCCATTGGGCGCCGTCCACTCACCGCCAATATGCCCAATTGTGTCGCGATCACATCCTGCCCCTCATTGGCCGCATCAAACTCACCAACTTGCGGCCCGACCATATCCAGCAGATCCTCAACGCCGATGTGGGCCAACGGACCAGATCGCTCATCTACGCCGTCCTGCGCCGGGCCCTCAACCAGGCCATCAAATGGCAATTGATTGCCCACAGTCCCCTGCGGACCCTCAACGCGCCGGCCCAACCGCGCTCCGAGATGCGCGCCCTCGATCCGGCTCAGGCCCGCCACTTCCTGGAGGCCTGCCGGGACCATCGTCTCTCTGCTCTGTTTTATCTGGCCATCAGCACCGGCCTGCGCCAGGGTGAACTGTTGGGCCTAATGTGGTCGGATCTGGACCGGACCACTGGAGCTTTGCGCATCCAGCGCCAACTGCGCCGGGTTTATGGGTCGGGGCTGCAATTCACCGATCTTAAGACGGCTGCTAGCCGCCGCCAAATCATCATCGGCGTCGAGACCCTGGATCGATTGAAGGCACATCGTATAGCGCAATTGCGGGAGCGTTTATTTCAGGCCGATTGGCACGATCGGGATCTGATATTCACCAACGCCTTGGGCGGGCCCATCGATCCATCCAAACTCTACAAAATCTTCCGTCAAATTCTCGATGCGGCCGGCCTGCCTCAAATTCGCTTTCACGATCTCCGCCATACCGCCGCCAGCCTGATGCTCTCGCAGGGCATCCACCCCAAGATCGTCCAGGAGCGCCTGGGACATAGCAGCATCAACATCACCCTCGATACCTACAGCCATATCATTCCGACCCTGCAACAGAACGCGGCCGGGCAGATCGAAGCCATTCTATCGGCCAAGTAGAATATTTCAGGCATTTCGGACTCCTCCTCAGGCGGTTGTGTCGGCGGCGCAATTGGCCCGCCATTTCCATCATCACTGAGCGGCCATCAGCTATATTGTCAAGGGCCTGAACCTGAAAAAATTCGCACATCGGAGGGGCTCTTTTACTGCAATCGTACTGCAATACGAATGCAGGCAATGCCCGAAATGCATACAATCCGCTTCTGACACCACTATATATAGTTGTCCATGCATATACCGGCACTAAATGCAGGCCCTGCACACTGGGCTGGACAACTCTGGATCAGTAAGTCGGGGTTCGAATCCCTGTCCCCCAGCTATCATAAATATGGAAAAGCACCGTAAATATCGCTAATTACGGTGCTTCCCTTTAATCTTAATCTCATTTTACTGCAATCTTACTGCCACCAAAAACCGTGCAGAGGAATCAGATCTCTGAATCCACACCGAAGATACAAAAAGCCCCTCCGAGGAGGGGCTTTTGGGTCTACGTGATTTGCCGCAGCAGGGCGGCGATGCGGGGCAGAGTATCCTCGCCAACCGTGGGGGACTCCGCTAGGGCGAGAGCCTCTTGGAGCGGATTGGAAGCGTCGGGGCCAGAATGTTTGCGCCAATAATCATTGAATGCATTGACTGCCTCGAGAATATAGGCCGTGAGATTCTCGAAACCAGCCCGCGTCGCCCATTCCTCGACCTCGGCCCGCTCATCCTCGGAGCGGAACCGAAGCAGGAATTGCGGCCGACCTTTCTCCTTCGGATCCTCATCGGAGATGATGATCTCATCGTCTCCAAAATATTTGAGAAATCCCCGCTTGTTCAGCAGGAGCGATCTCCAGGCCCGCTCAAGCTGCGGATCGTCCGACCGGCGTCCATTGGGGTCGAAGACCCCGGAAAATACATAATGCGGAATGCTCAATTCGGGATTGTCGGATATGGTAATCCATTGCCCCTCTTCGGAGAATTCCGCCCCGGTGTCGTTCGCAATTTCCGCCGCGAACAATAGATTCCGATGATTCGCCATGATTGTGATGCTTGCCATTTCTGTTCCTCTTCCCTGCGTGTAGGATGCGCAGCCCCCACCAAATCATTCGCTAAATCTGCTTTTCGCCACCGTATTTTGATGGCGACCCTGGAAGTAAAATTCCCAGCATACCTTGCTGCCGTTTGGGATAGTGTATTTGTTTCCGTCCCACTCGGCCATATCGATGAACTTCCCATTGGCCGCCGCACAATGAGGGTGGTATATGTGGACGACGACGTGGCGCTCCCACTCGTCGTCTGAGAAGTTCCAGCCCTGCTCTTGAATCAGGGCACGGAGTTCCTCCCACGTCGCGGCGACAGCGCTACCACAAGTCCTACATGTTGCCATTGGCCCTTCCATTTTATTTTCTCCTTCTCTGCGTGTAGGATGCGCAGCCCCCTTACGATTTATCTATTTGCTATCTATATTATAGCGTATATCTGCTATCTTGTCAAGGGGTTCAACCTTAAAGAATTGGCCTCAAACTTGCGAGTTTATTTACGTTATATATACTTGCAAAAGGCATAAACAGCGAGGGAAAACCAAGTCGTTTTTGACTCGATTCTCTTGAAATTAGAACAATAGTTCTACAAAACAGCCTCTACAATCGTTTTTAAGCGCGATTTTCTGGCTATTTGCGGGGGAGTTTAGGATATTTTGGCGCAATTTCGGTATCATTGTGTTTCATGTATATCATATATCGGATATATAATATCATATATATGCTTCAGAATTGCGGAAAACGGCAAAATTAGGGGGTAGTAGAATATGCCTCGTCAAAAATTGCGCTTAAAAACGATTGTAGCGCGTCGGCATAATTAGCTATAATTCCTTGCTTCCGGAAATTCCACGCTGCGGCAAATCACGTAGATCCAAAAGCCCCTCCGAAGAGGGGCCTTTTTTATTGCAATTACACATATCCCCTTGCTTCGGGAAATTCAGCCGCAAAACGATTGAATAAATCCGGATAATTTTTTTTGAGCCAGGCCCAACGTCCATAACGACGCTTTGTTTCGCCGGCCCAGTAACTCAAGCGCTGATCTTCGATAGGCGCAGCCCACAATTTGTCATAAACCGCACAATATTTTAATTCATTAGAAAATATATAGGCCCACACATCCATATATTTCCAATCGTAAATAGGTTGGCAGGCCCACAGGCCATCGCGCTTATATTGGAATATTGGGCCTCTCAATTTGGCGTGCAGCCCACGCGTTTTTGGATTTTCCTCGGTACGGAGGCCATAACAGATTCCATCAAAAGAATATTTAATAATAAGTCGCTTGATGGGACCCCATACGGTCGTTTTCATCGTCTCCCTTTCTAATTCCGGGCCAGCATCGAGACCACCGAAACGATGAAATGTTTGGAGAAGGGATTCATCTGTTTTGAAGATTATGATATTTTCTGTATTGCCCAGCAATTCATAAGATTCCGGATAGGCGCAATCCGCGTCGAAATATACGGCTGGTATATCTGGGGCTTGCCGGCGGACCAGATTCAGAATGCAGGTCGAATCCTTGCCCGTAGAAAATGCAATATATGGTTTGTCTACCAGGCTCAACCACTCTGCTATTCGTTTTCTTGCTCTATTAATCCGCCGAGTAAAAACCGGCAATTTGGCATATAACAAGAATTGTTTCTTTTTTTCAGAAGCAATATCGATCTCGCTCACTTTTGGGCATTACCAATAATATCTGATTATTCTTATTGTAATAGCTTGGACGAATTCCGTATAAATGCATATCTTGCGGGATCTCTCCGGCATCACGAGCCGGCACGCCACGTGTCAATTTACCATCGCGCCGCACACTCCAATCCTCGGGCCACGATTCGATAAGCCACGTAGCCACGCGGCCCCAACCCTGCGTTGTTTTTTTCCCAAGGTGTGTGCAGGCGCCGAGCAAGCGCCTGATCTCATCGCCAATGCCGACGCAGTACCATTCGATGCGATCGGCAATGAAATAGAAAATCGGCATGTGGTAAGCTTTGTAAGCCCCTTGCTCGATGATGATCTTCCCTCGCTTTTTGCCAAAATCCACCAGATAGGCAAATGACGAATCAAGGCGCTTATTCCAGTGATCCTTTCCTTCTTGCGGCTGCCACTGCGCCCAGGAGCAGGCATAATACCAAAAGGGTGTGCCAATGTGCCTTTTCTTTAAAAATGGCATATCGAGTTCGGCTGGTTGCTCGCCCGGCACGGTAACGGCGAGTTCCGGCAGGCATTCGCGACAATGCTGCGCGTGCAATATCGAATCCAATGGCAACCATCGGTCGCAAATGATATTGGTTCGCAATCGCGCTGTGACTTTAAGCAAATCCATCGAGCAATTCTCGGATTTCATCACCGCGATTCTTCAGATGATTGACGTATAGATTGCCCAGGGCAAAGCCGATTTCGTTCCCGGTCGGCTTGGCCCGTGAATCGATCTCGATCCAATTGTCAAATTTCACGGATATCTTACCGTGGCCGATGCCAGATTTGCCACCGATGTACGGCAAGCGCCCGAATTCGGCCAATGTCACACAGAATGCCTCGAATTCTAAATTGGATACATCATCCAGCGTCAAATCCCAGAAGAATTGGGTGCCAGCCGCCAAGGTCTCAACGAAATAGCGCATCTGCTGCTTCTGTCCGGTTTCGACCTCTGGCTCTTCAGCAAGCGTACCCTTCGCATTTCGCTTAGCAGCGGCGTTCGCCTCCAGCAGTTGGCGCATTTCTGGCTCGATCAATTGCCGGAGCTGCTCGTTCTTTTCATCATCGCGCCGTGTGTACGATTCTTCTTGGCACATATCCCAGATGGACTTGGATGATTCTAGATCGGCTATCAAATCTGAATTGATCCGAATATAGTTGGGCAATATATACAGCGTTTCGCGGCATATTGGGATCAATTTCCCGACTTTCAATTTGCCAGGCATGATTTGATTGCCCATTGCCCCTCCAAAGATAGCCACCAACGGAATCAGCCCCCGCCAGCGCCGCGCTTCGTCAACATTTATTCCTCGTGAACTAGTAGATGTCAGCGCCCCACCGGAAAATAGGAAATAGAAGGCCGCCAGCGATAGACCAGAAATCTCGCCAGCTTCTTCATTCACTCCGTAGCCTAGCGTTTTGAGCATATGCAACATGCCCCGATCACGCAGTATCCCACGAATTGAATTGCCAGAGATAATCGGTACCTCTTCGATCGTTCCATCGGCCTGGACAATCTTCTCGCGGCGTAATTTGCTATTGATTCCGTAGCTTTCCCCGATGTGCGAGATGCTGGTCAGGGCTGTGACCGTTCCTTCAAGACAATATGTTTTCACCTTCGATCTCCTCCCCGTGGACTTTTTCCCATTCATCTCGTTTTTCTTGTACCGCCACTCGAACCAATAACACCAGGTAGGTAGTCTCTTCTCGGAGGGCTTTCAACGTTTCCCGGTCGGGCAAGTCTCTCAGCAATTCTTCGGCTCTCTCCCGATCGGCTTTATTCTTCCCGATGTCCGCGTTCAGCTTCAAGCAAAGGGAATTAATGAATTTGGGGAGACTGCTGGTGTACGCTGCGCTCCGGATATTGTTCTCAAATTGCTCCCAGATATTCATGTATTTGCGCTTGTAATCTAATGGGGTTCCTCGCCAAATTATCAGCAACAATTCCGCCACTTTCTCCTTCACGGTCCTCTCCTTTCTGCGCTAGAAACACAGCAATCTCCAACAACAGAGTCCTTCGATATTTCTGTATCTGCTGCTCCAGAGACCACCACCAATCCGAGCCATGCTTCATGATGAAATTAGTATTATACCGTCCAGTGAGAATTGATTCTTTACTGAATGCAATGTAAAGCTTCTCAACAGATGATAATATCGCTTGCAGATTGCTTCTATTTACGAATGCGCCTTGTTCCTCGAACTGAATATAGCCGTAATCACACAATCCGGGACTATTCCACATGGCGCGAAACAAAATGTGCTTTTGGCCACTCTCGGCAATAACGACCAATCGGGGAAAATCAGTTCCGAACAGATATGTTTTCATGCGCCCCTTGTCACATTTAGAGAGCGGATACCACACGCCGCCAACGACAAAATGAGAGTAATTTCTCATGCGCTGCGGCTTTTCCTTGCCAACCCGGGTCGCTAGTAATTCGGATGATTCATCGAATAAGAATTGGCAAGCATGGCAGATGATCGAGCCGGATTGTAGCTTATCATGATTAGTGAATGTCGGGCGTACCCATCCCGAGAATGGCTGTCCACTTCCCGATCCGCCACAGATGCGGCATTTGCCGATTTCATTGCCGTCCATCGGCGGCCTACCAGCAATCTCCCAGAGATCCATTTCAGCATTCTCTTCGCACTATATATCCTATGCAAATTGTCACCACTCCAACCGGTTGATGACTTGCCACTCGCCGATCACGGCATATACAATGCCTAGCGCATACCCCTGCGCGCGATATGGTCCGATGTCGAATTCGGATGTCACTGGGCATCCCAGGGCCAATTCACGCGCCTTCACCGGGAACGCCGCCTCGGAATTATAGGCTATGCCGCCCGCCGGATATATTCTGTTCCAGGCCCGGTTACGAATCTCCTGCTCAGTGATTTCAGCCGGTCCCGGCTCCGATTCTGTTTCCTGTGCCGGCTCAGTAATGCATTGAAATGTCAGGACGTAACCCACGTGGAACGTATTGACGCCCGGTACGTTCCAATAGGCGCCGTGTAGGTCAACAACTTTGTCAGAATTGTCCTGATCGATCCAAATCGTTAGATTGTCATTTTTCCACAGTGGTCGGTTGTATGGTTCACCGGGCTTATGCGGCAGACTCTCCTCCTGCCCGTTGATGTTGCGCGTTTTGACGATAACGTTGGCCCGCCGCCCGTCCTCATGCAACACATTGATCCAGACAGTGTTGGCCATATTATCCGGTGCAACTTCGGCCCGCACCAACCGCCACACAATGTCTCCTGGCGCAGCTATATATGATACGGGCCGAGCATCGTTCCAATCGGGGATCAGCCATTGTAATTCCGGTTCAGGCATTTCGGACTCCTCCTCAGGCAGTTGTGTCGGCGGCGCAATTGGCCCGCCATTTCCGTCCTCGCTGAGCGGCCGATTTATCAACCATTTCACGACTGGCATGAATCCGTCGCTATCGACCCACGGATGTCCCGGATGATACCATTGGCAATCGGCCCAACCGCCTGTGCCCCCGGCCGAATTATTGGCCCAGAGCCACGGGCACAGGCAATAGTACCAATTCCTGTCGGCCATCCATCGTAATTCCTGCTCGAGCATCTCAATGAACAATTTCGGCACGACGCGCGGATACCGACCATCCCACAGGTCCGTATGTACCGGCCCGCCCTCCGTGGTCATGATTGGCACATGCCGGAAGCCTGCCTCATCCAGCAATTCTCGAAATAGCAAGACAGCCAGGAAACAAGAATCATCGTCGCGGATCGTATCGCCTGGATTGCGGTCTCGCATCCGTTGTTCGTTAATGTTTTGCAGGCTACGATAATCCCAAGCCTCCGGGCCATATTTATCGTATTCGACCTGCGTCAGCGGTTTTCCATCCTGATTCACGGCGTCGTATGGATAATCAATCGGATGGTTGCCGGTATAATTGTGGATGGCGCATACGAAATCAGTAATGCCCGCATCTCGTACCCAGACGAAGGGATTCACGGTCACGCGGCCCGCATCCGGGCCACGATCCTGAAACACGCCGGAGGCCAGCGCCGGAGATAGCGGGATGCCGCCTAGTGCCAATATTCGTCGCGCTTGTCCAATCCAGGTCCGGAATGATCGGCTCAGCCAATCGGTTGGCAGAGAGCCGCCTCCCCATTCGATTGGCAAGTCGGGCTCGTTCATCGGCTCAATGTATTTGATGCCGTTGCGGACACAAGCGGATACCGCGTTGTCATTCGCATCGATCCAGCGATGATTGGCCGGCAAATAGAAACGGTGGATAGGAATCATACCCCGTTTGAGGCATTCAATGCCGAATTGTACGCCGCTATCATTTTGCCCAGCCGAAGCATTGCCATCGGCAACATATTTAACCCAGCCGATGCCGCATCGGACCATCCAATCCAAATGCCACTGGAAATTGGCGTGGGCCGGATAGCAGGACGCCGTCCAATGCACACCTCGTTTACTGCCATTTGCCGGTTTGGGATATTGCATCTATCATTCCGCCTTTTCTGTCGGCCATTCAGTATATAGATGTAATGCATCATCGCCAACTCGTATCACGGCGTCGCCATCAACCCAATTGCGGGGGATGACATCGACCGCCTCGCCCATGCAATATAAATAATCGTTGTCAGGCAGTTGGCGGCCTATTATCAATTTCGCCAACAATATAGCTATCGGCCCCGGCTCCGCTCGCCCGAACCATTCGCGTTCGATTCGTTCTTGATCATGCCCGTGCTGCCAGATACGACAATGCAACGACAGAGCCACGGCTACCATACCCAGAGGTCCCATCGTGCCGGCCTCGCCCTGTATAATCTGCGCCAGCAATTGATCTCTATTGATTCCTGTTGTCATGTCACTCGCCGCGTAATGTCCCCTGTAACCGTGAAGTTTCCAGTGGAAATCGGCGTCCTCGGTCCGTCGGCATCAATATATTGTACATCGTATCTATAGGTACGCGGCTCCAAATTTTGCGTCTCAGTCGCTTTGACCACAACAGTCAAATCACCAGCATTTTCATCTGTGACGACGATAGTGCCATTGCTCGCTGTCTCTGCCACTGCGCCGTTCACGTACAGCAGCCCGTCAGTTTCTTCGATCTGTATTAGCGCCTCAGAATCTGCTTGCGAAACGTATTGCTTCACCGTGAAATAGAGTTTGGTTCGCGCCGAAATGTCCCCCACACCAGTGAGAGAAAATGACCAATAATCACCACGTAGGACCGAAATGTTGCTGCCCGTCACCGCCGCCGCCACGCTCACCGCACTCTGTGTGAGTGTTCGTGTCCCATAGGCCCATACGTCAGCCGTGATCGTGCTCAGTAGCGCTGATATACTACTGAGTGTTCTGGTGCTATAAGCCCAAACTGCCGCCGGAATTGCGGCTAGCCCACTGTCTAACTCCGCCTTCGTCGGTGCGTCATAATCAGATAGTGCAGTATCCACCTCGGCATTGACCTCGGCGGCAGACAAATCATTGAGCGCTGCGATCTCAGCAGACGATGCTAGTTCGTCGATTTGCTGAGTCGTAGTATTCAGCACCATGAGCGCATCCTGCCATTCGTCGCCGGCCGCATCGTGAAAACGCACTACCACGCGGTCGGCGTTCATCTCCGTGCTGGTGAGCGTCCCCACCAGCACACCAGACGTACCAATTTCCGTCGGCAGCGTACCAACATTATCGAACGCGCCTCCGTCCTTCGACACCTGGACATCGCCCGCCGCGAGGGTCACTGATGTTTGGAAAATGTCCGTGTCAGACTGCGACACAAGCGAGATACTATAGATGAACGATGCATTTTTTTCAGGCGGGACCTGTGAACTCATTGCCACCTCCTATTTTGCTAAAACACGGAGCTGCTCTTTGTCGGCTGCAATCTCAGCCTGCAATGCGCCCACGCGGTCATTGTGTATTGCAAGATTTGCCGCATAGTCGGAAGCCGCTGTTTCCAGTTCAGCTTCCTTGAGCGCGATGCTGGATTGTACGCGCAGTGTGGCCAGTGCCCTCGTCAGTTCCCCTGTCGTCGTGAATCCTGCTGCACTGATTGCCTGTTCAATCGCCTTTGCATCTAGTGCCATTGTTTCCTCCTATATCCATTTAGTTATGTCAAAACACTGCCAACGAATAAATATGGGTTTCTGGTGTATCCTCGACCATCTCCCAATCTAGCCCATTGAGCGTCCGGTAGATTCGCCCGTTTTCGCCCGTTCCAGCGTACAGATAACCATCAAACACCGCCAACGACCGAATATAGGTTTCTGGCGTGTCCTCGACCATCTCCCAGTCTAGCCCATTGAGGGTACGGTAGATTCGCCCATTAGGATACGTTCCAGCGTACAGATAACCATCAAACACCGCCAGCGACCGAATCCACGTCTCTGGTGTATCCTCGACCATCTCCCAATCTAGCCCATTGAGCGTCCGGTAGATTCGCCCGTTTTCGCCCGTTCCGGCGTACAGATAACCATCAAACACCGCCAACGAAAAAATATGGGTTTCTGGTGTATCCTCGACCATCTCCCAATCTAGCCCATTGAGCGTCCGGTAGATTCGCCCGTTTTCGCCCGTTCCAGCGTACAGATAACCATCAAACACCGCCAACGACAAAATATAGGTTTCTGGCGTGTCCTCGACCATCTCCCAGTCTAGCCCATTGAGCGTCCGGTAGATTTGCCCATTAGGATACGTTCCAGCGTACAGATAACCATCAAACACCGCCAACGACAAAATATAGGTTTCTGGCGTGTCCTCGACCATCTCCCAGTCTAGCCCATTGAGCGTCCGGTAGATTTGCCCATTGTCGCCCGTTCCAGCGTACAGATAACCATCAAACACCGCCAGCGACCAAATTCGTGTTCCTGGCGTGTCCTCGACCATCTCCCAATCTAGCCCATTGAGCGTCCGGTAGATTTGCCCATTGTTGCCCGTTCCAGCGTACAGGTAGGTGATTGCCGCTACACCCCCCCGCGGCTGTACGACCTCAATGCCCCAGTCGGGAATATGGTAGATACGCTTGCCAGGTCTGATGAGCATCATTTTCTCCTCAGCAGCGCCGCTATGATGACGCATCCGCCGACGATCACTGCTGGCGTGATGAGAATCGCCGTGAATGCGATAAAACGCAACCACATGTCGAGGAAACTATAGAATTGTTGGAAAAAAGTTGGATTCAGATCCAATTTTTACCTCCGTGAGAATCGCTAACGTCGACATCCAATAACTCCGCCATCGCGCGAAGGATATCCAACACATCCACCAGGTCGAGGCTATGATCCGGCTTGCGCAGCTTCTCGATGCGCCGCAGGACCGCGTCGCGACGCTTCACCTCTGCCACGTTCCGCGCCTCCCACCGCGCCTCCGCCGACTTCTGCGGCCGCGTCTCCAGAAACGCGCGAACGGCCTTGGCCTGGTCAACTGTCAGAGCCCGTGGCCGGGGATGGATCGTCACCAGGCCCTCCACCGTCGATACCTCGGGTTGAAATCCGAGCAATTTTTCTAGCGCATCCGCCGCCTCGCCGGCAAACCAGAACCCTTCGACGTCAACCGTCACATCATTCATGACCTCGCTCCCCTTTTTAGTTCCACGTTAATGCAGTGAGCCTCCTTTGATATGCTGTCATTGTATGAGTAGTTGCGCCCCACCAATAAACATCGTAAGTATGATCTCCTGCCGATACGTTAGTCAGGAGCAGATGAAGGTGAACCTCAAAAATCTCTTCACTTGCTTGGCTAGAGACTTGCTGAAACTCCCCTAACGCTACTCCATTCTTATAAAATCGAAATCTAACTATACGATATTGTGTAGGCGAGGTATTCACGTCAAAGTGAAGTAAAACATTACCAGACTCAGGAACCGTTATCGTGATGGACATCGAGTCCAATTGTGTAGGAGTAGTAGATGCAATAGTTACTGTTTCAGTTGCCGATACTGTGGCCTCATCCGAAATGCCCCCGCCGCCAGCCTCCTCCCACGCCGCCTCGCCATACCCGTCCGCCGTCAACACGTAGCCGTCAGCCGCCGCCCAGCTACGGATCACTGGAATATGAGGCGTACGAATATGCCCACAGCGCCAGTGACATTCACCGAAGCTTTGCATGTCGTACAGACATAGCGCGTTAAGCGCCAATCCCTCCGGTACATAAACATAGAAATCGGCCAGATTGTCTGCCACGTAGAAATTGTGCGCCAAGCGCATTTGAACGCCAATATTATTACAAGTTTCCTGCCACCCCTGATATGAGTCGGGATCAATTTCAAATGTGGACCAGCCCGCCGCGATAACTCGTACCCGGAAATAACAGTCTGACCCGGTCTCATAAGTCCACGAATCCCCGGCCGGAGCCAGATAAGCCCCGCCGGCATACGTCGCCCCGGCGGCGTCGCGATACCAGTAGATGTCCGCCCCTTCGTCGTCCGTCTCGATGATCCGCAACAGAAATGCGTATTCCGTAGCCGCGCTCAATTGCACAGTGGGGCTGAAATAGAAATCGATCCATTCCCCGCTGGTCGAGATCGCGCCGCATTCGCGTTCGGCTGTCCCCAATTGTACGGCCGGGAAATGATTGCCATCCACTGTCCACAGTGACAGCCGGACCCTGGCCTGGAACGTCCCGGCGCTGCGTTTGAGATATACGCTGATATGGCTGACCTCCCGAGCGGCGCTCGGCGTGAAGGTCTGCCCATGGTCCGCGCCCAGTTCTCCAACCGTGTTAATCGCCGTCCAGGTATCGCCGTTGGAGTCGTAAAATTCCCAGAAGGTTGAGCCCACGCCGACGTAATGCACTTTCAGAGGATCAGCGCTCGGATTTATGCCGTGGACTCGCGCTCTGATTCTGACATTTCGCGCAATGCCATGCCGCAACCCATACGAGCCCGAGGTTGGGTCCAACTCGGCGTCGTCATCTAGTGTGCTGGCGTCGAAATAGATAGACGCTGGCCCGGCAATGCATTCCAGTCCGCCTATCACCGTATGATCATGCGCGCTCACCACCCGGAGCAAATCCAGACTCTGCATCGCAGGAATGGCCTCTAAATCTTCATAGGCGTTGAACAGCATCGGATGCGCAATCAGCCCCTCGCCCGGCGTCGCGTCTAGACTGCGCTGAGCGTCGTTCAGGCCGCTGCTCAGGCCGCCCAGCACATCTCGCAGATTGTCCTGGATTGCTACAAAATCTAATGGCGACAGGTGCCCATCGTCCAGGCTTCGGATTGGCGGTTCATTCAACATTTGCCGTCCACACCTTGCCGATGATTCTCATCTGCTCCCGCTCCTCTTCAACCTCAACGCCCAGCACGCGAATCTCAATGTCGCATCCGCCCCGTTCAATCCAGCCGAAGTTCGGTATGATTATCCGGATCATATCGCCTATCCAGAATTGCGACCAGATTCCATCGCGGTTGTTGATGCGCAAATCAATAATCTCTTGCGGCGCCCAATTCTGTCGCACCAATCGGCGCGCGTATTTCTCCGTGCGGAACACCGTATTGGAGGGGACATCGACCGCCTCCTCGTGGATGCCCCAGTTTGCCTGCGCCGTTGGCTCATTCCAATATGATTTCGTTTTGTCCTTCCACGCCGTCGCGTTGCCCAGACCAAGCGCCCGCGTCAGGATTTTGTCATACTGAATCGAATATCCAGGCCACTTCGTCAGGTGATACCCGCTCCGCAATGCAACCGTCGCCGACAGATCATTCCCACGCCCGGGCGTCCAGTGAAATCGACCGTACCCATCGACGTACCATTCGTGCGGTTGCGGCTCGTCTTTATCGGTTGGTTTGATCAGCTCTGGCAACGCCTTGTCGTATAGGTCCCAGGCGTAAATCGCATAATCGTACGGCCCGCCGAGCGTATAAAAATCCCCCAAGTATAGGCCCGGGATCTCCCCGGCCGTGACCGCCGGCTGAATCAATCTATAAGCGGCATCCCCCGGACTGGTTCTCCCCTCGTATATTCCCAGATGTTTGCGCAGCAGTATCTCCCTCGAGCGCAACGTCACTTTCAGCCATTCTGGCGTCGACCAATCGCATTTCTGCACTTGCCCGCCCCAGGCTGGAACGCCAGTATCGCTCTCGATCACGACCAAGTTCTTCTGCCCAAAATTGGCCTCCACCGCCTTGGCGTCCGTGCGTGGAATCGCTAAATCGCAATCCCCGGCCCCGTTGATCACCCAGGAGCGCGTCCCTACCTGAAAATGGTTCAGTTCCGTCAGCAGTTGATCGGCCCGCGAATATACTCGAACCATGCAGGTCATAGCCACCGGCTCCGATATTTCAGCGTCATCAGCGCGCCGGTCACTGTATCGTCGTTGAAAGCAATCTCGTTATTGCCCGGAACCAACTCTAGCCAGGGAATGCGCACTACCCCGGCTGGCAAATTCAGCATCGGCAACCGATTGAGGCCAGTATCCTGTTCCCGTACTGTGAAATTCCGGCAATCGACCTCGATGATCTGATTCAAATTGATCAGGCCGCTCAGTTTGAACGTTTGCCCGCTAGTCTCGTTCTCAATCTCACAGTTCAATGTTTGAGCGCCGTCGGCCGCCTGGAACGTGACCGTGGGCGTAGCCGTCAGCGTCAATGTCACGTCGGTCGCTTCAGCGTAATTCGCGCCGGTAATGGTCGCCCTATGAAACAGATAGAAGAAAACCGTCAGCGCCGAGGGACTGATCGAGGTCGTTACCGGCCCGTAAGCCGTCCAGGCCGCCGGGGAATTGACCGCATTTTCGTACTTCGCCGGGCTGATCACATTTTTCGCGTCGATGCAACCCAACCGCCAGCGGCGGTAGGCTGAATTCATCCTGGTATAGCCGGCGTGGACCACTTGTGTGATGCCGCCTGGATGAGAGAATTTGTATGCATCGTGATAGGGGGCGGCGCTCGCGGCGGCAATGCCCAATACCGCCGCCGGGTCCGCATCCGCCCCATCCTGCGATGTGGCGTATTTCCGGAATCTCGAGGCATACGTAGTCTGATACTGATATGGCGTCCATTGCGCCGCCCGCTGTGGATAACGGTCGTCAATGAAATCGGCAAAATCCCAGATCGCATTCGACGAGGTATCAAGCCGGAACATCGGCTTGGCGCTAAGATCTTCGGTCTGCTGTGGCGCATCGCAATTGCCGTACTTAATCACCAGCCGCGCTTGCGCATTGTAGACGGAGACTGTGGCAATTGCGCATTTGCTGCCGCCGGTCTGCAGCGCCGTGACGTCGATTTTCACATATCGGGCTTGTACGGCGACGAAATCGTGAACCGTATATCGGCCCTTGGCCGTATTGTTGGTGACTGTAACCCGAGTAGTATAGTCCACGCCGTTTGTCGAGGTCTGAATCGTGAAATCTTTCGGCGCATCGGCGCTATTGGGATGGAATACCAGCGCACGATTGATCGTCATCTCGCTGGCCAGGTCGATTACGGCATTCGCCGCCGCCGTGTTTGCCTGCCAGACGGTGCTCGATTTGTCATCGACCAGATTGGAACCAGGATAGCCCGAGACCGACGAAGAGGCCGTAACAACTCTGTTCTTAGCCAAATCTGGCCCCGGATTCAGCAAGTAGCCGTCCTTATAATCGCTGCTCAATTTCTCCAGGTAGGGGAGCACGACCCATAGTAGCGAATTGTTATAATTTGGGCCCTTGCTCGCGCCCATGGCCGCGCCCCACCAGCGCTGAATTTCCTGACCGTCCAGTTCGGCGCGCACGTCCCGGCCATCGGCGTACATCTCACTTTGTTTGACGCTGGCCGCATCCGAGTGGCTAGCTGCCGTTGTCCCGCCAACGCCTCGAATGCAGTTGAGAAATTGAGTAGCATTTTTACTGCCGTAGAAGATCTGTTCGGAATCAATGTAGATCAGTCCCCGGCCGTAAAATGCGGCCGTGCTGACAACCGTGATCGTCGTCACTGCATCGTTGATAGCGCCAGCCAGCGTCGAGGCCTTGCTGGCGTTGGCCACCAGCGCCGCCGTATCCCAACCGCCGCCGGTCACTTCCAGCGGGTAATTCTGCAGTGGATTAAAGCAACCATTAGCCACCAGCACGTTGCGCCGCCAGAGCCAGGCGCTGGCTGGTGGAGCAGTCAACTGTATTTCAATCACCGGCCGCGTCGCCAGATTGCCGGAATTGCTGGCGGTCACGCTATCGCCGTCAGAATCTATGATCAGGGCCTCAGTTTCCTCGTCATTCATCTCCCAATATGCCGAAAGAGCGCGTAATGTAACTCGATACCATAATCCGTCGATCTCTATGCTAACTGGTCGACAAGCGATTCGTCGCACACTCAGGCTCTCACTCCAGAGGGCAATTAGGTACTGTTCATCGCCAGATTGCGTATTGAACCACTGATTCAATTCAGAAATGCGTTCCTGCCACGAGGAACGATCCTGAATCTGAATATGGATCATTAGGGTCCGCGGAGTCTTCTCCGTATCGACGTAAATGGGCCAGTCGAAATCAACGTCAGCCTGAATAATAGACGCCTCGGGGAGGTGCAACGATACTGCATCCAACCAGGCGAGGTATTTCGCGCCATCATTGATCGCATGACCATCATACGAAAGCAGAAAAACGCGGACGCTGCTGAAGGGGGCCATCAGCTCAGCGCCTCCAACTGGGCCAGAAAGGCGCCAACATCCTGAATGCCGCGCAAATTGAGGGTTTGGATGTAAACATTCTGCTCCCGTTTCGTCTCGATGACCGGGAGAGCGCCAGACGGGATCACCATCTCGCCCCCGTGCACCATTGCCAATATTGGTTGCCCGACTGGGCCAGGCACGACGCCGCCATACTGAAAGCCGGGAAGACCGATTGTTTTGCCTATATTGCGCACATCAGTAAGCACCGCCGCCGGGCTAAATTCCTGTATCAGCCTGATAAAATCAGCGATCACTTCTAGCATGTCTCGAAACGCCTTCAATGGTCCTTGTGTCAGCAAGGTGATGGGCAGCATGACTGCCTTCAGAGAAGCTCCCATCTGATCAGTCGCTTGCTGTGATAGACCAAGGCGCTGGGTTACAGAACCCAACAGTTCGTTGAACCAGGAAGTAACAGCATTCAGTTGCCGTAGCGTAAATGTTGCGTTATCCAACAATGCAAGCAGCGGCGCGGCCTCAAATTCAGCCACCCGCGATGTCAGGGTAGTCAGTTGCTCGTTGCTACCGGTGAGAGGCACCAAAACCTCTGAAAATTTGCTGGTCAACTGCTCGAGTACTGGCAGCAAACCGGTTCCAATGGCCTCCTGGGTATTGGCCAGATTATTCTGCAGAATTTGCAACTGACCTTCCGATGTCTGGCCGATGGCCCTGGCCAGGCCGCCAAGTTGTGTCTCGAGCTCGCCCAGGATGACCTTCTGCGCCGAGACAACGTCGCCAACCTCCATGAACTTCTTAATCTGGCCCTCTTGCTCCTCGGTCAGTTGCACGCCGATCCGTCGTAAGGCGCCGACGCCCAGAATGGGGTCGTTTAGCGCCTTGCCGAGCTGGATCGCCGCCGCATCGAGCGAGCCGAACTTCTGAGCCATATTGAGCATGGCCTCCGTTGCCTGCGGAAACACCTCGCGTCCGATATTTGTGAATGTCAACAGCATGGCCTGGCTGCTCACAATCGTATCATCCTCGAATACGGTCACCTGCGATAATGCAGATGCCATGCGATTGATCTCCTCGGCCGTAACGCCAGCCACGCTCTTTGTGGACGCCAGGGTAGCGTTGAGATCGGCTTGAATCCGCTCCGCTTCGCGCGCCATGCCCACCGCATCGCCGAGAAATTTCGTCATGCCCGCGAATGCTGCTCCGGCCCCGATAGCTCCCAAACCAAGCGAGCCGATGGTGCTGTTGAAATCGTTGACCAACCGGCTCGATTTGGAAATGCCTTGCTCTAGCGAAACAGTATTGGCCGCAATGTTGACTACTAGATTACCGACCGTTGCCATGTCTCAAATCCACTCCGCCATACATCATGTTCAGAGTCTGAATCAGTACGTCCCATTCCTCCGGGGTTCGCCTGTCTCTGGCTGGCCCATGCCACCAGAAATCGGGCATGAAATCATCGGCGGCATAACTCTCCGCCCGCTGTTCGCGGTCGCGGTACAATTCCGCCCACAGGGCCATGACCTGCGCCATGTGGTAGTCGCGCCGCCTGTCGCCGGTAGGTTCGTGTACATCGAACACCATCCACTCGGTGAACTCCCGCGATGACATGTGCGCCAGCCCCCACTCCACTGAGGGCCAGCCCAGGGCGAGCGCAAGCCGGAACGCGAACCGCCGCGTGGGACTCAGGAAAAATTTCGGCTGATGTCCTCGATGTCCTGGCCGGTTAGGGCCGACAGCCGCATGGCGACCTCGAACACGCGCCCCACCGCCGAGCCGCTTTTCTGCGCCAGGAGCTCGACATCATCATCGGTAAACAGCCGTTTGCCAGACTCATCCACAGCCGATATGGCTACCAGCCGCGCCCGCAGTTGGTGGAAATTCACCACCCGGCGGCCGCCCTGCTCGATCGTGGCCGCCAGGTCGAACGCATCGCGCTCTGCCGCAGTCAGACCCCGCACCAACACCGAACCGCCCCACTCTGGCACGTCCACGCGCTCAACGCGCAGGTCGTTCGCCGCCAGAATCGCATCTCGCGTCAATAGCATGGCTCGCCTCATGAGATCGTCGGCTGTCCAGTTATCGTCAGACTCAATTTGGACCGCATGGCCTTGTCCTTGACCGCCTCGACCTGATATTTCGAGATATATGCATCAAACGCCCAGTCCATGCCATCCGGCAGCGAGATTTTGTAGGCGACCAGAATCTTGTTCAGCCAGTTGTACAACAACCCACCGCTGGCGTTCGCGTGGGTCGCCAGGGTCAGGTCGTGCACGAGGCTGAGTTCCAGGTCATTCATGCGGAACAGACCGGTTGCCACCTTCTCTGCCCAGCCGCCAGTCGAGTCATGCGCCGTGATTTCATCCATCACGCCCTCGCCGCCGACCGGCGAAATGTTCTCCACGTTGGCCACAGCTGTATAGCTTGGCGTCTGGCCGAGCTCCTTGTTTCCGACGTAAAACGTTACTCCAAAACCTCCAGTAGCTGCCATTCCAGCACCTCCACTATTTGAAACGAATCTCCATTTGTCCCGTGATCCAGGCTATCAGCAGTGCGATGACAACCGCCGAGACAACTGGCAACAACAAGCCGACCATGATTTGCAACAACCACAACGACCGCTCTATGCGTTGCAATCGAGACTGATGTTCGTCGACTTCCTCTTCAACCCTGGCCACCCGTTCAGTCCATGACTCAAATCGCTCACGGCCAATAATCTGGCGCGAGATCTCATCGAGTCGCTTCTCTATGTCGCCAAACCTCATCGTCATAAATTCGCGCAAACTGATCGTACCATGATTAGTCTGAGCCGGCATGTCATTCCCCTCATGTCATGGCAATTTGATGGCCGCGACTTTCACATCCGCAATCGCCGAAAAGCTCAGCTGGGCATAACCGCTCGAATCGTTAAACAGCTTAGTCGGAAACGGCCCGGCCATCACATTGCCGGTCGTGCCCGCCAGTGTGACATAGACATCCGCCAGGTCAAGCCCGCCCTCCTGGTATGGCGTGGTAATCGTAACTGCCCGGCTCGCCTCATTGGTATTCGTCAGGTGCAGAAAAACACGTCCATCGTTCACAAACTGCACCCCGCCAGACACTGCGTCTGAATACACCGGCGTTACACCTGACAGCGTGATAGACTGTACCGAGATCGTTGTGTAACTGGCGTTACTGGCGCTCACCAGCACAATGAACATAATAACGATCGCCAGACAGAACACCCCGCCTACAAATAGCACTTGCTTAATCTTGTTCATATTCGCCTCCAATGGATCATATAATCCTGCGTGATTCTCCATACATCTAACAGGTCACCCCACTCATTCACCTGGTCATCCAGCAGGACCGCGTGGATGACCGTAGACAGAACGGTGCCGCTGTAGCCATTCAGACAATTCCGCACTGCATCAGCGAGCGACCTGATCGTCTCAAACGTCGTCGCATATGCGTCAATCTGGTACCGTGCCAGCTCATACCCCACCGGCCCGTCATGTGCCATATCCGCGACGGTCGAAACACGGGTATACGTGACACAGGGCAGCGTCGGGCCCTGCGGCAATCGGGTGTTGTAGACCCGGCTGCCGACCAGGGCACTGACTGCCACATCAGATGTCAACCTGCTGTACAACGCCTCTTCAACCGCCATCATAACCCTAATTTGCGCTTCAAAACTTCAGCGATCTTGTCCTGCGCCTTGTTGCATTTCGAATCGAACGCCGGCCGCATAAATGGCCGCGGCCTATGGCCGGGATGCTGCGCCGCCGCCCTGAACTCATCGCCAATTCTCAACGCTTTGGCTCGCCGCGGTTTCAGTATATGCGCCTGCGTCCCGAACTCCACAAACATCCCATAGAAGCTACGCCGGGCCTTGCGACTCGGCTTCCCCACATCTGGGCCAACCGCTACCTCAACTTCATTCGTCTCCTTTTTGGTCACTTTCGTCTCGATATTAGCCGCCAACCGCCCAGCAGCGCGCGGCGCAAGCCTCTCGGCTTCATCGCGAATAAGTTCGGCCGCCTCAACAGTAGCCTCCTCCAGTATACTCGCCGCTGCCGCGCCAGCCTCGGACAATGCACGGCGAATTTGTTCTGCGCCCTTGATTGAGATCCATATGCCCTCAGGCGACATCGGGATTGACCTCCTCGCACACCAACGCCAACTCCCGTCGCCGCCCTGCCAAATCGGCGACTGAACGAACGTCGTAGGTATGCTGTCCCCAGACCACGCGGCACCGCTCGGTAATGGTCACATCATCTCGATAGCGCAGTCGCACCCGCGCCGTCCGCTCGGCAATACGTTGATCCATATTCTGCAACCAACGCTCTGACCCCGTCGCCGGCGATACTTCCGCCCACGTCTGAACGAGTTCAGACCAGGTAGTGACGATTGCGCCAGTCCCGTCGCGAGTCTCTTGCGGCTCTTGTATGCTGATACGGTGTCGCAGTAAACCAACTCGCAATTAGGCCTCCTTCAAAGTTTGTTCACATAACGTGACAATGGAAAATTCGCGTTCACAGACCAACTCGACAACAATTTCAGCACGGTAGTAACGTCTCGTGGTATGCCATAGATATGGCCGTTAGGCGCCAACACTCCGCCGAACCATTTGCTGCTACCACTCAGGCTACCGAAAGTCGCGACGGTATCGGTGGTGGGGTCGATCTTCAACACCGTAGTAGCGTTGTGTGGTATGCCATAGATATGGCCGTTAGGCGCCAACACTCCGCCGTACCATTTGTTGCTACCACTCAGGCTACCGAAAGTCGCGACGGTATCGGTGGTGGGGTCGATCTTCAACACCGTAGTAGCGTTGAGTGGTATGCCATAGATATGGCCGTTAGGCGCCAACACTCCGCCGATCCATTTGCTGCTACCACTCAGGCTACCGAAAGTCGCGACGGTATCGGTGGTGGGGTCGATCTTCAACACCGTAGTAGCGTT
>Ga0194125_10001684_pt1 | contig 37309 bp, 32 predicted proteins | sample TA2KigC250mmetaG_FD_148626 | JGI IMG/M metagenome (GOLD analysis project Ga0194125, IMG submission 148626) | Freshwater microbial communities from Lake Tanganyika, Tanzania - TA2015034 Kigoma Deep Cast 250m | ecosystem: Environmental > Aquatic > Freshwater > Lake | place: Tanzania: Lake...
GCTCGCGCTGGTGCGGGCCGAGGTCGGGGGTGAGGAGCTGACCACGATCCTGCAGAACGCCGAGACCATCCGCCTCGTCACGCCCGAGGGCCAGCCGATCTCCGTCGTCGCCCTCGCGCCCGGCACCCAGGTCCTCGTCGCCCTCGAGAAGGCCGGCCGCCACCTCGGCACGAAGATCGAGGAGACCATCGAGGAGCATTGATTGACCGCGCCGAGGGCGGCGGGTATACTCCTCGCGTGGGGACGTCCCCCGCAGGTGAGCAAGATGGCGGTACGAGAAGCTGCAGCGGTCGTGCAAGAGCAGGCGCGAACGCCTCGGCGCGTGCGAGCGCGACCCCATGGCGATTCGGCTGCGTGGCGAAAGTTCGAGACGAGGGTGCTTGAGCTCCGGCGGCCGTGGAACTGGGACGGCGAACGAAGTCGCGCCATCCGGGCGAGCGCATGTCGGGCCGCGGTGACGTTCGCCCGCGAGGCGGTCGCGGTACGCCCTGACCTCGGCCTCCCGAGACCGTCGGGGTCCTACCGCGGTGCCGTTGCGCTCACCTGGGATGCCCCCCAGGAGAGCCTGACCGTGTTCGTGCGGACCGCTGATCTGAGGCGCCTCGAGTACCACTGGGAGACCCTCGCCTACGAGTACGGCGGGGGCACTGCGACGCGCGAGGAAGTCCTGCAGCGGCTCGTGGGTCTCTGACCCCACAGGCGTGCCCCCCAATGCCACAGGCTCCACGCAGACTGAAACCCGACGATACGCTCTACCGTGCGGTGCGCCCGGGGGAGTGCGATGAGCAGGGCCCGCTGCGGTCGGCCTTCGAGTACACGGGCATCGACCGCAGCACCGGGCGTCCCTCGGCCACGCTCTCCTTCTCGGTGAGGGGCGAAGCCACCCCCTCCGATGCCCTCGCCGCGATCTCCCGGCAGTCGGTGGCTCGCCGGCTCTGTGGGACCGGCAAGCGCCCCCCCTCACCCGAGGCGATGTACCGGCACGGGTTCCGGGTCGCCGCACTCTCCGCGCGGCCCGTACTGGAGGCCTGTGCTCGCGCGGGCACCGAGGTGCGCGTCGTCGCCGACCCCTCAGGCAACGAGGTCGAGCCGAACGGGCACCTGCAGCTCCACGCCGGCTCTCGGTTGGCTCGCACCTGGGCATCGCACTCGCGCATCCTCAGCGAAAGGGAGACCTTTGGCGGATGACCGGTCGCGAACGCGCGTTGCGCGCACTTCAGTTCCAGCCGACGGATCGTGTGCCGATGCTCGGCGGGTTCATCGCCCACGCCGCGTACCTGCGGAGAATGAGCGGGCTTGACCCGTGGACGGACTCGCGGCGGGCGGCGATCGAGACGGTGCGCGCGCAGGGAGCGTGCCTGATCATCCAGGTGGTTGGGCCGAAGCCTGCCGAGCAGTCCACCGAGATGGGGGATGGGAGGGCGAGCAACTTCTCGCGGCAGGGGGAGTGCGGGTTCCAGTCGCCGGAGCAGGTGCGCGACTACTGCCTCGGGCTGCCCGACCCCGAGTGCGTGCGCCGCGAGTTCGATCGCCAGGCGTACTACGACCACTGCGTCGCGACGTGGAGGCAGAACGACGCGGAGGGCGGCGAGGACATCCTCATCCTGCCGTACTACCTCGCGAGCGACTGCCCCTTCATGTACTACTCGCAGTTCGGCTATGAGAACTACTTCGAGGCCATCGCGCTGTATCCCGAGGCCATCGGCAAGCTCTTCCGCCACGCCGCCGAGCACGCGCGCCTGCGAAACGAGGTGTTCGCCGCCGCCTCTCTGGAGGCGGGCATCCCGCCGTGGGTCTACATGGGGCAGGACGTGTGCGACAACGCGGGGCCGATGATCTCACCCGCAGCCCTCGACCGGCTGTACTTCCCGAACCTCGCCTACGCGCTGGAACCGCTGAACCGGATCGGCATCCGCAAGGTCTGGCATTCCGACGGGAACATCAACCCGGTCCTGGACCGATTGCTTGAGTGCGGCATCGACGGCTTCCAAGGCCTGCAGGAGGACCGCTGGCTGCTGCCGCGCCAGGTCGTCTCCCTCGCGAAGCTCGCGCGGATGAAGGCGAAGACCGGCGACAAGCTCATCCTGTTCGGCAGCCTCTCCGTGCGCGACGTGCTGCCGCGTGGGACACCGGACGACGTGCGCCGGGACGTGGAGCGCTGCATTGATGCCGCGGCCGACGGGGGCGGCTACTTCCTCGCGCCTACGAGCACCCTCGGCCCGGACGTACCCATCGCGAACATCGACGCGATGGTCGATCACTGTCGGGAATACGGCGCAGGGCGATAGCGGAAGCCAGCCTGCGATCTCATCCCGGAGCGGCGACGTGCTCTTCTTCTCGGCATGGCCCAATGAGATGGGCCAGGGTTCCACTTTTTTTTCGGGCACGGAGGAGGAATCCGAGATGGCTGCGACGAATACCCCATTCATCACGGGGCGATGAGGCCCCTGACCTACGCTGTTGCGTAGGACCCCATACACGGAGGGAGCCCTATGAGGAGCAGAGGCTTCACCCTCATTGAGTTGTTGGTCGTGATTGCGATCATCGCAATCCTCGCCGCGATTCTGTTCCCCGTCTTTGCCCGAGCGCGCGAGAAGGCGCGCCAAACGAGTTGCCTGAGCAATGTCAAGCAACTGGCCCTTGGGTTCAACATGTACTCTTCCGACTACGACGAGCGGTTCCCGTACTGGCAGTGGGCGAACCGCAAGTGCGGGGGCAATGCTCACGTCACGTACCTCTGGTACATGACGATCTACCCCTACGTCAAGAACAGTCAGCTGTACCAGTGCCCCAGCACCTCCGGCAACAACAAGTGCGCCAACAACGCCACTCAGTATCCCGGCATCGACATCATCCCGATCGTGAACTACGCGCTCAACGAGCCCATCAGCAACCACTGCTGCAACCGCACTTTCAAGGACATGCAGTGGCCGGCGGAAACGCTCCTGATCGGGGATGCCAGATCCTCTCTCGGGGGATGGCACCCTCCCGACCCGCCCTCGATCCTCTGGCGCTATGCCACCACCGAGGGTGGGACGTGTGCGTGTGGCAGCGGGAATAGCGCGCCAAATGACGGCCAGGCGCGCCACAACGGGGGCAGCAACATCGGGTTCTGCGACGGGCACGCCAAGTGGATGAAGTGGAACAACATCACGAACCCGGGCGTCCGGTACCGCGCGAACCGGTGGCGGTAGTCGGCCAGACGTTGTGGTTCTTCGCCTACGTTGGCAGCCGCCCGCCGCCCGGGCGGCTGCCATGCCGTTCGGCCACCAGCGCCCTGGGCCCGGACGTGTCTGTCGCGAACTGGGCAAGGGCGGTAGCAGGGGGCTACCCCGCGACCTCCACCAGATGGGGGTACGTCCGGGGCTCGGGTACGGGCTCTCCTGACCGCTGCATGAGCTCGATGTGGGCGTCGATGGCCTCGCTGATGAGGTCCAGCACCTCCTCCTCGGTATCCCCGACCGCAATGCAGCCCGGCAAGTCGGGGACATGAGCGCCCCAACTGCTCTCCCCTCGCTCAGTCACGACCAAGTACCTCATCTCTGCTCCCCTTCAGCCCGGCCGCCTTCAGGATCGCCGCCAACGTGCCGGGGGGTACGTCACGACTCGCGTTGCCCGACACCGTGATTGTACCAGATCGGCCAGGATGCTGGAAGTGGCGGTGGCTGCCTCGACTTCGGACGAGACTCCACCCATCGTGTTCCAGGAGGCGGACCAGCTCACGGACCTTCATCGGCATGGTGACCAGGTTTGGGCGTCGTGGCCCCGGTCCTTGCTACTCCATCAGCCCCGCCAGGTAGGCCATCCCCTTTCGGGTCATCTCGACAGGATCGTCCGAGCCTTCGTACTCGAAGGCAAGGAAGCCGGGGTAGTTCATCGCCTTGAGTTCCGCAATGATGGCCGGGTAGTTCAGCGCGCCCTCACCACAGACGGCGGCGATGTAGCCCTTCCCCGCGCGGGAGTACAGGCGCGCCCGGTCGTCGGGCACGAGCGCCCAGTCCTTCGCGTGGGCGTGGCGGACGCGCGGCGCGACAGCACGCAAGAAGTCTACCGGGTCCTCGTCGCCCATGACCATGTTCCCGCTGTCGTAGCAGACCATCAGGTCCGGGCCGGCGAGTTCGCAGGTCTCCAGGACCTCGTCTGAGGTCTGGTAGGGCGCGAGCGAGCTACCGAAATCCTCGATGGTCACAGTGATGCCGGCCTCGCGGGCGTGGGGGAGGACCTCGGATAGTGCCCTCGCCACGTTGCGGCGGGCCTCGGCCTTGTCCTGGCCTTCGGTGCAAGCCCCTGTCGTGACCAGCAGCACCTCGGTGCCGAGCGCGCGGGAATCGTCGATGAGCCTCTTGATCGCATCGACACCCTCCTGACGCGCGACGGGGTCGTCCTGGGTGAGGTTGCGTCCGCCGATGTGCGACGAGACCACCAGGCCCGCGTCCTCCACCATCGCCTTCAGCTCCTCGGGCGAGTGACTCCCCAGCAGGCCCTCCATCAGATCGACACCCAGGCCGCCGGACTCCCGGATGACTCGGAATGCCTCCGGGATCGAGATCGCGCCGGAATGGACCGACCGCCCCATCGAGTAAAGCATGCAGCCGAGTTTCATGTGGAACGCTCCCTGCCGGTCAGTGTAGGGGCGCAGCGTGCTGCGCCCGCCGTCGGAAGGGGCAGAGCACGCTCTGCCCCTACATCATTGCAGCAGCAGCAACCTGGTCTCGCCGAGTTGGATAGTGAGTTCGAGATTGTCAGTGCGCACCGCGAGCGTCTGCCCGGTCAGCGCATCGACCACAGTGTAGGCTTCAGGCAGGCTGAGCGTCTTCGTGCCGGCGCTCGTCGCGGCAACGCCCAGGAACTCGCGGTCCACCAGGATCACGTCATCCGTGTCGCTGTACAGATGCACTCCCGCCCGCTTCAGGAGGTTCCGCAGAAGCCTCGCCGGGACATGCAGCGCACCGAGGTAGGCGCTCTTGCCGTCGGCCGTGACGGCCGCGGCCGGGGAGCCATCTGCGTATCGGCCGAGGATCTGGACCCCGGGCCCTTCGGTGACGGTCCACAGTGGCTCAAGGACTGTGTCGGTGCCGAAGGGCGCGTCCAGGTCGGCCGTCACCGGCCCGGGTTCGGGCGTGACGCGACCGGGCTGAGGAGTACCGCGCAGCAGGTCCATGCCGATCACGTCCGCCATGTTCCGTTCGCCGGCGTCCTCGTTGAGGAAGGCGGCGCCGTATAGCCAGATCGCCATCGCGCCGTTGCACTCCCGGCGGATTGCATCGCGGTCGGCATCGGTCAGATGGAAGGCGTTGAGGAACAGGTACGCCTTGGCCTTCGGCACCTTCCCGGCAGTCAGGTCGCTGAGCAGGTGGATGCGGATCGGTGCGCCGAGGCGGAAGCACTGGCTGCGCATCTGGTAGACGAGCGGCGAGTGCAGCGCGCTCGTGCACTTCGTGTAGAAGGGGCTCGTCTCGCTGACGATCACTGCGACCTCGGGCGCGAAGGTCGCCGGGCGCGCCAGCTCGCGGTCGTAGATCGCGCGCAGCCGGCCGATGCTCTCCCATAGATCGGGGCCGTTCACCCAGCCCGTGCCGCCAAGGTCCATGTACCAGCACGCGAGGCGCCGGGGCAGGAGCTGCGCGAAGTTGCGTTGGTGCACCCAGATTGAGCCTTGCGGCGTATCGACGCGCCCGAAGCCGGAGTCCGGCGGCGTCAGGTAGGTGCGCGTGTCGTCCTCATTGAGCCAGAGCTTGCCTCCGCTGCGCACGCTGTCCACTGCGCACATGAACATGCCTGCTCCCCCGAGTTCCCGGTCGTTGTAGGAGATCGGCGAGGTGAGGATGTCCGCATCGGGGCAGGCGATCATGCGGGCCATCGCGAGGTGCCCGCTGCCCTGCGGCCCCATCGGGATGCCGTGCATGTCGAACAGGTAGCCGTAGAAGAGCGTGACCAGCTTCCGGCCGTCCGTTTCCTCCTTGATGGCGCGAGCAATGGCCTCCGGCGGCTCCTCCATCGCGATCTGCTTGTACTCGAAGTAGTCGATCAGCTTGCGCTCGGACTGCGGGTCGCGGAAGAAGCCCAGCTTCGTCGAGAGCTGCTCCTCGGCGGTCGGCACGGCGACCTGGTCGAAGGTGATCGCCGGATCGGCCCAGACCTTCTGCAGCGCCGCCTCGGTGCCGTACCGCGCCTGAACCCACTTGCGGAAGCCGGCGCTCATCGCGGGCGAGAAGTCGCTGAGCACGGACTCCCACGAGCGCTCGTAGAACCACTCGCCGGTGTGCTGGCCGCAGGGATGATAGCCGATGAACCGGTCGCCGTACTTCGCCTCACAGTGGCGCACGAGTGCGCGGACGTTTCTCACGCACTCGTCGCGCCACAGCTCGGAGGCCATCGACATGGCTTCCGCCTTCCCATCCGAGAAGAGCATGGCCTCGTCCGGGTGCTCCTGCAGCCACCAGGCGGGTGGGTTGCAGCCAAAGCGGGGCATCAGGAGAGCCTGCGGGTCGTTGCGCAGCGTGACCTCGATCGGCATGTCCACACCCGTCCAGTTCGGTTGCTCCCCGGGCTTGGGCCACGGGAGGTCGATCCCGAAGGAGAAGAGGTGCACGCCCGCCGCCGCCGCGAGCTTCACCTGACTCTCATACTCCTCGTTGCCCTCCGAGGTGTAGATCGTCCACGGCTCGCCCTGCCGGAGGGCGAAGAACTCCACCGTCCGCGGCTCGGCGGACTTCAGCCAGAGCGAATAGGTGTATGTTTGCCCCTCCTTGACCGTCATCCCGGTCTGGTAGAAGTGCGCGTGCATCGGGTTCTGGCCGCTGCCGCGGATGGTCACGCGGCAGCTCTGCTCACCGGAGACCTTCTCTTGCGTATCGACGTCCCACTCGACGTCGGCGCCCTCATCAGCCCGCTGGAAGAGCACCCACGTCTGCGCCATCTCCGCTCTGGCGCTCTCCCAGTCGCCGAAGCGCAGGAGGTTCTCGGTCGGGTGCTCCTGCTTCGGGCCGAGGTACAGCCGGCAGTCGTCGATCCACACCGTCCCCGGTGGCCCGCCGCCGACGCGAATCTGCACGCCGGCCTGGCCCGCGTTGTCCTCCGGCGCGGTAAAGGTCAGGGAGTATTCCTTCCACTCCGGCCCAACCGGGACGCCCTTGATGCCTCGCGAGCCCGCCCAGCCATAGAAGACCAGCGGCGTCTGCGGCGTGCCGTTGACGAACAGCGTGGGGGAGCCGAGGTGGTCTCTGACCTCGGCGCGCAGGTCGGCTGCAGCCACCGGGCCACCTCCCACAACGAGGGATGCGAAGGTCAGCAGCAGGCAGGCCATGGTCTCAGCCCTCCGACGAAGTGCCGGACGCCGGACAACGTCCTTCGCGGAAGACCGGACCAATCCCTTGGCGGACGAGGGGCTCACTTTGACAACAAGAGGACCTTCACCAGAGCCAGCGTTCCCAGGAACAGCGTGACATAGGCGATGGCCCCGCGGAGCGTGCGGGGAGGCATGAGCTTGACGGTGTATGCCGCGAGGGGCACCGAGAGCAGCGCGCCGGCGAGCAGGGGCAGCGCGAGGCGCCACAGTGGCAAGTGACCCACCGCCATGCTGATGCCGAGGTAGATGAGGCAGGTCAACGCCTCGCCGAGGGCCGTGATGCCCACGGCGCGCTTTGCCTGGACGCCGGCCAGAATCTGTCCGCCCATCACCAGCGGCCCGTAGCCCCCGCCGGTAGAGCCCTTGTTGAAGGAGGCCAGGAGGCCCAGCGCGACCATTCGCCCCCAACTGAACGGCGCCGGGGGGCGCCTGCGCGTGGCGAGCATGAACAGACCGATCGCGAGGATCAGGCAGCCCACCCAAACGCGGAGGTACTGCTCCTGTACGCGGGAGGTGAACACCACCGCCACCGCGCCGCCAATGAGCGAGCATGAAGCGAGGGCCAACATGACGTGGAAGTCGTGAGAGCGGCGGTTGAACGTGACGTTCCCGATCGTGTGATGGGCCGCCCCGGCGGCGAAGCCCGCAACCATTTGGCTGAACATGACCGCCGGTACGATGTCGCGCACCGGGAAGCCCAGGATGATCAGCAACGGCGTCAGCGTGGTGCCGTAGCCCATGCCGAGCGAGGAGTCGAAGTACTCGCAGACAAAGGCCGCCAGCGCCAGCCCGATCGCCAGCCCGACCCGGAAATGCACGGTGTACGACGCTCCGACGGTGGACTGCACGGTGAACGTCAGATAGACGAGCACGCCGCCCATCGCGCAGAGCGCCAGGAACCACAAGGTGCGCTTGCGGAGCCACGGCGGGCGGGAGGGGGCTTCAGGAGGAACTGCCGTCTCGTCGGTCATCGGCCTGCTCGGTTCAAGATCGGAACTGACATAAGGGTACTATAACACTCTCATATGCTGCGCATGATAGCGTGAAAGGGGGAGGAAGTCAACCCGTCGCACCGTTTCCCGTGCCCCAAGCGAGGAACTCGCCGCCGCTGAGGTGAACCAGCCCACGCATTCGCCAACGGGAGGTCCTCACATGGCGCGTTCGCAGATTCCGTACAGCCGCAAACAGCTACTCAGCCGCGATTGGTTCCCACCGCTCACCGGGCGCAACCTCGACGAGGTGGCTTTCCCGCTCGGCGGGATCGGCACGGGGATGGTGAGCCTGGGCGGTTGGGGGCAGCTCCGCGACTGGGAGATTCGCAACCGTCCCGCCAAGGGCTACACGCTGCCGAACGCCTTCTTCGCCTTGAAGGTCGGCACCGGGAAGCGGGCCGTCACGAAGCTGCTTCAGGGCCCGGCGGGGGGGAGCTTCGTCGGCGATGGGCACACGGTCCCGATGGGCGCCGGCCAGGGCCTCCCGCGCTTCCGGAACGTCTCCTTCGACGGGCGGTACCCGGTGGCAAACGTGAAGCTCAGCGACCCGACCTTCCCGCTCGAAGTGGAGTTGGAGGCCTTCAACCCGTTCATCCCGCTGAACGACAAGGACTCGGGCATCCCGGTCGCGATCCTCACCTACCGTCTGCGCAACCGCAGCCGGCGGCCGGTGAAGGCCACGCTCGTTGGCAACCTCACGAACATCGCCGGCGAGGGGACGGACGCCCGGCCGGTCAACCGCAAGCGTGCGGCCGGGGGCGTCACCGGCCTGTTCCTGAGTGCCGAGCAGGGCGGGAAGCCTGCGCCCGACCTCGGCTCGCTTGCGCTGAGCACGACCTGGCCGGATGCGAGCGTCTGGACGAACTGGGAGGATGATCGCATCTCGAAGTTCTGGGAGGCAGTTGCGGAGTCCGACGTCTTCCCGCCGCGCGGGAAGGGCGGCTCAAGGACCGGCACGCTCGCCGCGCGGTGCACGGTGAAGCCCGGGCAGACGGTGGCGGTCACGTTCCTCATCACCTGGCACTTCCCGGTCTACGAGCACTGGCGGAAGCCCGAGTGCGGCTGCGCGCCGACGTGGCGCAACCGCTACGCGACCCTCTGGTCCGACGCCTGGGACGCGGCGGTCTACACGGCCCGGAACCTCGAGCGCCTCGACCGGGAAACGAAGCTCTTCCGCGACACGCTCTTCGCCTCGACCCTGCCGGCGGTGGCGCTCGACGCAGTCAGCTCGCAGATCTCCATCCTGAAGACCCCCACAGGTCTGCGGCTGGAGGACGGCACGTTCTATGGCTTCGAGGGCTGCTCGAACACGGTCGGGTGCTGCGAAGGCTCGTGTACGCATGTCTGGAACTACGCGCAGGCCCTGCCCTACCTGTTCCCGGCGCTGCAGCGGTCGGTGCGCGACGCCGAGTGGGCCAACAGCATGTTGGAGGACGGCTTCGTGACCTTCCGCATGCCGTTGCCCCTCGGAACGAAGGCGGAGCCGCACTTCCACCCGGCCGCCGACGGCCAGATGGGCACCGTGATGCAGGCGTACCGCGAGTGGCTCATCTGCGGGGATGACGAGTGGCTGGAGCGCATCTGGCCGCAGGCGAAGCAGGCGCTGGAGTTCGCCTGGAAGTACTGGGACGCCGACCGCGACGGCGTGATGGAGGGGATGCAGCACAACACGTACGACATGGAGTTCTACGGCGCGAACACCATGATGGGGAGCCTGTACCTCGGCGCACTAAGGGCGGGGGAGGAGATGGCGAAGGTGGTTGGGGACCCGGACGTGGCGGCCACCTACCGTGACCTGTTCGAGCGGGGCTCGGCGTGGACCGACGAGCACCTGTTCAACGGCGAGTACTACGAGCAGCAGGTGAACCCCGATGCGCACCTCCCCTGGCCGGACAACCTCCGCAAGCTGGCGGAGGACCACGGTCGCGACGACAAGTTCCCCTGGCCCCGCTGGCAGTTCGGCAAGGGCTGCCTCTCCGACCAGCTCATCGGCCAGTGGATCGCGGAGATCGTGCAACTCGGTCCGCTGTACAAGCGCTCGCACATCCGCAAGACGCTGCGGTCGATCTTCCGCTACAACTGGCGTGCGGAGCTGCACGACCACCCGTGCCTGCTGCGCATCTACGCGCTCAACGATGAGCCCGGCCTCATCATCGGCACCTGGCCGAAGGGCGGTCGGCCGGGCTACGCCTTCTGGTTCGCGGATGAGGTGTGGTGCGGGATCGAGTACCAGGTCGCCGCGCATCTGATCTACGAGGGGATGGTGGAGGAGGGCCTGGCGATCGTGAAGGGCGTGCGCGATCGCTACACCGGGGAACGCCGCAACCCGTGGAATGAGATCGAGTGCGGCCATCACTACGCGCGCTCGATGGCGAGCTACTCCGTGATGCTCGCGCTGGCGGGCTTCCGCTACTCCGCGCCGGAGAAGCGAATCGGCTTCGCGCCCCGTGTCTTTGCCGAGGACTTCGCCTGCTTCTTCTCGGTCGCCTCGGGCTGGGGGCTTTACTCGCAGAAGGTGACGAGCTCGGGCATGGAGGCCTCAGTCAACGTCCGCTACGGGACGCTGACCCTCCGCGAGCTTGAAATCGACGCCGCGTCCGCCGGGCGGGTTGCCGCCAAGGTCGGCCGGAAGACGCTGGCCGCAACGGTGCGCAAGCGGCGGGGCGACGTGACTGTCGTGTTCGGTGAGCCCGTCGAGATAAGGGCGGGGGAGACGCTGAAGGTGACGATCGGGTAGGAGCCGACGCGCGGCTAATGCACCAGGAGACCCTCGACCGAGAGGTCCTCATCGAGGTCGGGCCAGTGGATGCCAACGCCGTCCCCGATGAGACGCCAGTTGGCCCGCTGCTCTTCGGTCGCGGCCCGTAGGCGCGGGAACCACTCGAGCGGCACGGTGACGGTACGGCCGTCCGACAACCGCACGGTCAAGGCATCGCTGTCCAGCGAGACGGACTCAGCCAGCGGGGGCGAGACCCTAACTGCCGAAGTGCTCATGCCAGGCTCTCTCCAGGAAGTCGCGGTTCTCCTCCACAAGCCGCCTGAGCGTTCCCAGCTCTTGTGGACTGTACCCTGTTGAGCGGCATAGGGCTACCGGCTCCAGCCAGAACTTCGCGTAGCGGCCGCCGCCTTCGATGTGGATGTGCGGGGGCTCATGGCCCCCGTTGCTGAAGAAGAAGAGCCGGTGCCCTCGAACCCGCAGGACGGTCGGCATCGCGCGCCCCCTTGGTCCTCCGAGGCCCTCTACCTCGCCGCAACGCCGATGACCTGCGCGGATGCACGCTCCGCAGTCCGCTCCTCCTCGAGGAGGCGGTTGAGTGCGGCCTCGGCCTCCGGGTTGCCCGGATCGAAGGCCAGCACCATCGTGTACATGTCGGCGGCGCGGGCGGGAGCGCTAGCCCGTTCATAGGCCCGGGCGAGGCGCAGACCGTAGGACACCTCGGTGGGCCGCAAGTCCACGAGCCGCGCCAGCGCCCGCGCCTCCTGATCCGCCTGCCCGGTGACTTGGTAGGCCTGGGCCAGGGCGGCCAGGGCGACCTCGCTGTTGCGCCACACGTCGCAGATGTCGTTCAGCGCCATGACCGTCTCAGCGGGAGCCTGATCGGCCAACACGTCGCTCAGGAGCGCAACAAGAGAGCGGCTCGGCCCCCGGTCGATGCCCACCCTCCGCAGCGCCTCACACGCCGCCTCGGGGGAGATGGCCTTGGCCGCGAGCAGCTTGCGAATGCCGTCGATGCCTTGAGATTCGGAGGCGGCGCGGTTGAGCAGGAACGCGTACTCCCACAGCGCGTCCTCGGGCCGTCCGGCCATGGTGAGTGTAGCGGCGAGGCTGGCTCGGTAGTCCGAGGGCGCGCCCTCGTCTGCCGCCGCGCGCGACAGTTCGGCTACGGCGTCGGCGTACAGCCCCAGAGCGTGCTTCGCCAGCCCACGTACGTACGCCGCCTCCCCCTCCGTCCGCTGCGTCTCAACGGCCTGCGCCAGCACCGCCAGCGCCTTGTCCGGCTCCCCGTTCAGCAGGTGCGCATACGCCAGGCCGACCTCCACCGCGGCCTCCGGCGCCTGACGCAGATTGGCCTGGAGCGTCGAGACCGCCTTCTGAGGGCCATAGAGCTTGGCCACGACGTCCACCAGTAGCCGCTGCCCGGCCGGGTCGGCCGCGTCAAGCTCGACGAGCCTGGAGGCCGCGCCGAACGCCGTCATCAGTTGGTCATCGTCAGCCGCGACGCGGGCCAGCTGCTCGAGCGCCTGGCGGTTGTCGGGGTTCAGCTCGAGGTAGCGGCTCAAGTACATGCGGCAGCGCCCGAGTTCGCCCTCGTCGCGGCAGAGGGCCACCAGCATCGTCAGCGCCTCGTAGTCGCTGGGACGCGACCACATGTAGCGCGCGTACCGCTCGATCGCCTCGTCGCGCAGCCCCATCGCCGCGCACAGCTCCGCGGCGACACGCTGGAAGATCGCCCGCTTGGGGTAGATGCCCGCCAGCCCCCGCGCCTGCTCCAGTGCCGCTTCATCGCCGCACTGCCGCCGGTAGGCCGCGATCAGCGTTCGCACCGCCTCTGGCGGCGGGTCGGGCACGGCCAGCAGCGTGACGAGGAAATCCCGGCCTTTCTGCGGCGCGCCGGACCGCTCGTACGTCCGGATGAGGGCCTCAAGGTACTCCGTGTCATCCGGGGCGGAGGCCGCCACCTGGCGCCGCAGCTTGATGGCCTCCTCGATCTGGCCCGCCAGTTCCGCGCACCTCGCCTGTCGGTCTAGCGCCCAGACACTGCCCGGCCGATCTGTCACGATGCCGGCGAGCAGCTGCCCGGCCTTGTCGAGCTGGCGGGTCCTCAGATAGAGCGCCGCGAGGTCAGAGCGCATGATGAGGTTCTTCGGGTCACGCTGCAGCAGGAGTTCGTACTCACGGATGGCCTCCGGCAGCCGGCCCTCCGCGGCCAGCAGCCGGCCCAGCGGCGTGAGGTACTGCGTCTGGGTGGGGTCGAGGCGCTGGATCGCCTGGAGATGCACGATCGCGCCATCCAGGTCGCCCAGTTCCTCCGCCGAGCGCGCGAGGCGGTAGCGTGCTTCGGTGTTGTTGGGTTCCCGGCGCAGGACCTCCCACGCCTGGACGTCTGCCGCCCGCGTGTCCCCGAGGTCACGGTACACGTCGCTGAGGGCCAGGCGAACGGAGACCGCGTTGGGCCGCATCGCTGCGAGGCTGATCAGCGCGTCGCGCGCCAGGTCGGGGCGATCCAGGTCCCGGGCCAGGTCCGCCACCGCCGCCAGGGCCACCTCGTTCTCCGGGTCGAGCGCGAGGCCGGTCTGGAAGGCCGCCAGGGCCTCCTCGTTCCGCCCGAGCTGTGCGAGGATGGTGCCCAACCGGAACGGCCACGCCGCCTCCCTCGGCTGCAGCACGGCGGCCCGGCGATACTGCTCGGCGGCCTCCTCCCGCTGCCCGAGCGCCACCAGGCAATCCGCCAGCGCCGCCCGCAGCTTGGGGTCCTGCGGCTGCTGACGGACCGCCTCCTGGTAGTGCGGTCGCGCGATGGCCGCCTGCCCGGCGTTCATGTATGTCTCCGCCAGGTTCAGGTGCAGTTGCAGGGCCTGGGGACCCCGCACGAGCGTCGAGAGCTTCTCATAGATCGCCAGGGCCTCACGGTGCAGGCCCAGCGCCTCGTCCTCCTTGGCCAACTCGCCGAGCAACACGGGGTCATTCGGCGTATCCGCCAACATCTCCCGCAGGAGCTGACGCGCGTCCAGGTGCCGCTCCGCCTTCTGGTACAGGTCGAGCATCGCGTAGCGTGCCCGTGAGTGCTTCGGTTCGAGCTGCAGAACCCGATCGTAGTACAGCTCCGCCTGCGGGACCTTGCCCAGCTTCGCATAGGCATCGCCCAGGCTGATGAGGACGGAGGGATCGCGGGGCGAGCTGACCTCGGCAGCGCGCAGGTACGGCACCGCCGCCTGGGCCTGCCCTTGCTCCAGCAGCGACCGGCCGTACGCATACGCTACCGGGCCGTCGCCCGCCAGTTCGTCCATTGCCGTACGCAGCACGTGCACGCACTCCGCATACTGCCCGAGCCGGAAATGGGCCAGCCCCAGCCCACGGCGTGAGGAGATCAGCCCGGGGGACACGGTCAGCGCGGAGTTGAAGGCCGTCACCGCGTAGCGGAGCTGCGACGTGCGCAGGTAGCACCAGCCGAGGTTGTCGTAGGCCTGATCGTTGCGGGGATCGATGAGGACGACACGGCGGAAGTAGCTGATCGCGCCCGAGTAGTCGCCGGCCCTCATGAGCCGGTCGCCCGTCGCCATGTGTTGGCGGACGGTCTGGACCTCGGTCAGCGGCGGCTGCGCCCTTCCCAGTCCGGCGGCGAGCAGCAACACACCCAACGAGACCACGACAACACGCCGAGCCATGGGGAGGGCCGACCTCCGGAGCGCCTCAGTACGGATCACAGAGGCGTTCTTCGGTGACCTCCCACTCTCCTCCTGCCAACTTCCGGCTGAAGCAGGATCGATAGCCCTCATGGCACGCCGCGCCGGTCTGCTCCACTTCCAGCAGCAGCGCATCGCCGTCACAGTCGCGGCGGAGGGAGACGACTCCCTGCACATTGCCCGAGGTCGCACCCTTCACCCAGAACTGCTGCCTGGATCGGGACCAGTAGGTCACGTTGCCCGTCTCGACGGTCCGCCGGACGGCCTCGCGGTTCATGTGGGCGACCATCAGGACCGCCCGCGAGGCCGCGTCAGTCACGATCACCGTGACGAGGCCGTCGGCATCATACTTCAGGTCATCGAGGTATGCCATACTGTCCCCGCCTCCGCGCGTCACAGTCGCACCGGGATTCCGCACTCGCGCAGGCCCTCCTTGACGGCTCGCACCGACGTCTCCCGGAAGTGGAAGATGCTCGCCGCCAGCACCGCGTCGGCCTTGCCGTACATCAGGGCCTCCGCCATGTGCTCGACCGTACCCGCGCCGCCCGAGGCGATGACGGGAACCCTCACCCGCTCGGCGATGCGGCGGAGCAGCTCGATATCATAGCCCGCCTTCGTCCCGTCCGCATCCATGCTGGTCACGAGCAGCTCGCCGGCGCCCCGCTCCTCGGCCTCGGTGACCCACTCCAGCGCATCGACCTCCGTCGGCTCGTGCCCGCCGTGCGTCCAGACCTTCCACTCGATCTCCTCGTCCGGCGCCGGCCCCAGACGCGAGTCGTCGCGCCCCGCCTTCGGCACGCGCTTGGCATCCACCGCCACCACGATGCACTGGCTCCCGAAGCTCTCCGCGCCCGCGTTGATGAGGTCGGGCGTCAGGATCGAGGCCGTCATGATGCTGACCTTGTCAGCGCCCGCTTTGGTGATCTCGCGGATGTCCTCCACGCTGCGAATGCCGCCCCCGACGGTGAACGGGATGAACACCTGCTCCGCCGTCCGCCGGACGATGTCCAGCATGATCTGCCGATGGTCCTTGGAGGCTGTGATGTCCAGGAACACCAACTCGTCGGCCATCTCCTGGTCGTACCACGCCGCCTGCTCCACTGGATCGCCCGCGTCCCGATGGTCGATGTACTTCACACCCTTGACCACGCGCCCGTCGGTCACGTCCAGGCAGGGGATGATGCGTCTGGTCAGCATGTGCGTGCCCTCTGGTCGTCAAGGACTGTCCAAGTTTCGGTCCCGCTTGCGGGACCGAGACGCATGGACTGTCCGCTGTGGTTGGAGCGACGTGTCACGACCGACGTTCGTCCGGTGCGCGGCCTGCATCCTCGGCGGCGCTGCGCCTCAACCAGTCATCCCCGTACGGCGATCCCGTCCGCGTGTGCTCCCGGAGCCTGTTCAGCATGCACTCGTCCTCCTCGCTCACGAGCCAGGAAGCCCAGTCGTCCACCCTCGCGAGCAGCGGCAGGCCACTCGCGAGAACCGGATCGGGTCGAAGGCCGCAGTGCGCGGGTGCACTGCTCCAGGCGTAGGACTCGGCGCGCTCGACGAGGTGCGCACGCACTGGGTTCCGCTCCACATATCGCACGGCCTCCCAGAGGTGCGCGTCGTCGAGCGGGCAGGAGTAGTACCTCCCCTGCCACAGGTGGCCGTCGCCGCCGCGTTCCTCGTTGCACGCCTGAGCGTGCCTCGTGTGGACGACGCGGCCTACGTTAGAGAGCGCCGTCTCGTTCTCCGGGACGGCGATGAGATGAACGTGGTTGCTCATCAGGCAGTAGGCCCAGATGCGGAGATCATACTTGCGTGCTGCTTCGGCCAGCCACACGAGGTAGCGTTGGAAGTGGCGGTCAGATAGGAACACGTCCTCGCGGTGGTGGCCGCGATGGGTCATGTGGTGCGGGAAGCCGGGAAGGACGATCCGGGCCGTGCGAGACATGCGCGTCGCCTTTGTGGTGACATGGAAGAGGGGACAGTCCATGCGTTCCGGTCCCGCCAGGCGGGACCGGAACTTGGACAGTCCCTGGCCCTACCGCGCCGCCCTGCTTAGTGCGCCGGCCGCAATGGCCTCCCGCAGCGTGAACTTGCCCTCATAGAGTGCGCGGCCGACGATGCAACTCGTCACACCCAGCGGCTCCAACGTCGCGAGTGCGCGGATGTCCTCCAGCGAGGAGATGCCGCCGGAGGCCGTGACCTCGATGTGCAACGCCTCGGCCATCGTGCGCATGGCGCGGAGGTTCGGCCCGGTCAGCACGCCGTCGGTGGCGATGTCGGTGGCGATGATCCGTTGAACGCCGAGGGCCTCCGTCTGCCGTGCGAGGTCTGTCGCGAGGACGCTGGTGTCCTCGGTCCAGCCTTGGACGGCCACCCGGCCATCTCGCGCGTCGATGCCCGCCACGATGGCCTCGCTGAACTCCTTCACCGCCGCCTGCAGCATCGCCGGGTCGCGCAGCGCCGCCGTCCCCAGGATCGCCCACCGAGCGCCCAGGCCCAGCACCTGGCGCACATCCTCGATGGTGCGGATGCCTCCCCCGACCTCCACCGGAACCTTCGTCGCCTCGCAGATGGCTTTGAGCGCCCCCGCATTCGCGCGCTCGCCGGACACCGCGCCGTCGAGGTCAACGACATGGATGATCTCCGCGCCGCCGTCGGCCCAGCGCCGCGCCATCTCCGCTGGGTCGTCGGAGTAGACGGTCTTGCGCTGCATGTCGCCTTGCGCGAGGCGCACGCAGCAGCCCTTGGACAGATCGATGGCCGGGATGACGATCACGAGACTCCACCTGCCCGACGGGCGACCTCCAGGCGGAAGTTATCCAGGATCTGCAGGCCGACGTGCTGCGACTTCTCCGGGTGGAACTGGCAGGCAAACACGTTGTCGCGCCAGACAGACGAAGCGAACTCGTACCCGTAGTCCGTCGTCGTGGCGATGATGCTCTCATCGGCCGGCACGACGTGGTATGAGTGCACGAAGTACACGTACGAGCCGTCGGGCATCCCCGCGAGGTGGGGGGGAGGGCCGCCCCGGATCGCGATCTGGTTCCACCCGATCTGCGGGATCTTCAGGTCGTGCCGGAAGAGCTGCACCTTGCCCGCGAACACGCCGAGGCCCGGCACGCCCGGTGACTCCTCGCTCTCCTCGAAGAGCACCTGCAAGCCCAGGCAGATACCCAGGAAGGGCTTGCCCGCCGCGATGCCCTCGCGGATCACGTCCGCCAGCCCGAAGCGAGTCAGGCTGCGCATGCAATCACCGAAGGCGCCCACGCCCGGCACGACAATCCCATCCGCCGCGAGAATGGCCTGCGGGTCCTGGGTGAGGCGGGCGTCGCAGCCGACGCGCAGCAACGCCTTCTCGACACTCCCCAGGTTGCCGAGTTCGTAATCGACGATGGCGATCATGTCAGCGTGCCCTTGGTGCTGGGGACCCCGCTCAGCCGCTCGTCGATCCGTGTCGCCTGGTCGAGAGCACGGGCGAGGGACTTGAACGCGGATTCCAGGATGTGGTGCGTGTTCTCGCCCGCCTGCTGGGTGATGTGCAGCGCGATCTTCGCGTTCTGCGCGAAGGCGCCGAAGAACTCGTGGGCCAGCTCCGTGTCGAAACCCCCGACGCGCTCGGCCGGAAGCGATAGGCCCCACACGAGGCACGCGCGGCCCGAGAAGTCCAGCGCGACCGACACGAGCGCCTCATCCAGCGGGCACATCGCCGAGCCGAAGCGGACCATGCCCCGCTTGTCGCCCACGGCCTTGTTGAACGCCTGCCCGAGCACGATTCCCACGTCCTCGACGATGTGGTGGTCGTCCACGTGCCGGTCGCCCTCGGCGTCGATCGTCAGATCGAACACGCCGTGCTTGGCGATGTGGGTCAGCATGTGGTCGAAGAAGCCGACGCCCGTCCGAATCTCCGCGCGACCGGAGCCGTCGAGGGCTAGCTCGACCGTCACCTTCGTCTCCGCCGTCTCGCGCTTCAGGCTGGCCGTTCTGGACATGAAGGGCCTCCGTCTCGGTTTCGCCGTCACAGCGCTTCCGCGTGGAGCGACCCCTCGCCCAGCAGCTGCGTCACCGCCTGGGCCAACTGCGGCGTGGGGTCCACGGTGAACCTGTCAGGTAGTAATACGCGGCACGGGCCTTCCGGTTCACACAGTCGAAGGACGACTCGCGTCTGGCCGCGATGCTCGTAGAAGAGCGAGCGCAGGCGTTCGAGCTGGTCCTGCAGCCGCTGACGGTCCCGGCACAGGTCGCCGGGCAGGTCGATCCGCACGCACCGCCGCCGCGCGCGCTCCTGCGCCATCGCCTCGCGGCCCTGCTCAATGGCATCACGGCGCCGCTTGTTTGGCTTGCGCGCCTCCTCCAGCGTACTCACGCTGTTGGCAATCAGCTTCAGTTCGGCCTCGTCGCCCTCGCCCCGGCGCTCCAGCTTGCCCTCGATGACAACCAGCATATCGGGGACGAGCACCTCGCGGCACTTCGCGAACGTGCGCGGGAAGACGGTGACGCCGATCTCAGCGGCGGCGCCCTGAAGCTGCAGGACGCACATCTCCTCCCCGCGCTTGGTGATGATCGAACGCATGTCGCCCACCAGGCCGCCCACGACCAGTTCCTGCCCGTCCGGCAAACCCTCCAGGTCCTCCAACTGGGCAGTAGTCTTCTCCTCGATCTCCTGGGCGTGCTTCAGCAGTGGGTGGTTGGTGACGAACAGGCCGAGGTACTCCTTCTCGTTGTCCCGCATCTCCTGCTCGCGCATGGGCTCCACGTCCGGCAGTCGCTCGTCAACCGTCTCCGCGGTCGCTCCGCCGCCCCCAACGTCGAACAGCGAGCCCTGGCCGACCGCGGCATCCTGCTGGAACTTCTGCCCCGCGGCGGCCGCCGTGCGCAGCCCCTTGAGCAGAGCATTGCGCTCCCCGAAGCTGTCGAAGGCGCCTGCGCGGATCAGGATCTCGAGGGTCGATCTGGTCGCCACTCCCGACGGGACGCGCCGGCAGAAATCCCACAGCCCGCGGAACGGGCCGTTGGTCTCGCGCTCCTCCACGATCGCCTCGGCCGTCTTGCCGCCCACGTTTCTGATGGCGGTCAAGCCCCACGCCACGGCGCCCGCCCGCACCCGGAACTCCACGGCGCTGCGATTGACGTCCGGCGGAAGCACCTCAATCCCCGACCGGCGGCAGTCGGTGACGTACTTCGCCACCTCCGAACTGTCGTCCATGATGGTCGAGAGCTGCGCCGCCAGGAACTCCGGCCGGTAGTGCGCCTTCAGGTAGGCCGTCCAGTACGCCACGAGCGCGTAGCCGGTGCTGTGCGACTTGTTGAAGCCGTAGCGGCTGAACTTCTCCATCCGCTCGAAGACCTGCTCGGCCACGTGCTGCTCGACCCCGTGCGCCACGCAGCCGTCCAGGAACAGAGGCTTCATCTGCAGCATCTTGGCCTCTTGCTTCTTGGCCATCGCGCGCATGATGATCTCGGCCTGGGGCATCGTGAAGTCGGCCAGGTCGGTCGTCGTGCGCATGACCTGTTCCTGGTACAAGAGCACGCCGAACGTCTCCGACAGCGCGGGCGCAAGGTCCGGGTGCAAGTACTCGACCGGCTGCCGCCCGTGGCGCCTCGCACAGTACGTATCTGCTTCTTGCATCGGGCCCGGCCGGTAGAGGGCCAGCAGCGAGATCACGTGCTCGAAGGTGCGCGGCTGGAACTGCCGCAGCAGCCGCCGCATCCCCTCGCTCTCCAACTGGAACACGGCGTATGTGTCGCCCTGGGACAGCAGGTCATACGTGGCCGAGTCATCCAGCGGCAGGCTGTGGACGTCGATCTCAACGCCGTAGTTCTCGCGGACCTGGTCGATTGTCTTCTGGATGATCGTGAGGGTCGCTAGGCCGAGGAAGTCCATCTTCACGAGACCCACGTCCACAACCGGGTCCATCGAGTACTGCGTCGTGATGCTCTCACCGACACGCTGCAAGGGAACGAGGTCGGTCAGGGGTTCGGTCGAGATCACGACCGCCGCGGCGTGGACGCCCGCATGGCGGGTGAGACCCTCGATGCTCTGCGCGACCTCGATCAGCCGCCCCGCCGTCTCGTCTTCGTCCAGCATCCCAACCAGGGCGAGCGAGTCCTTCTTCGCCTCCTCGATGCTCATGCCGAAGGGAATCGCCTTGGCGGTACGGTCGATCAGCTCCTGAGTGAGGCCCATCGCCCGCCCGGCATCCCGCACGGCCGCCCGTGCGCCCAACGTGGCGAAGGTCACTACCTGCGACACCCGGTCGGAACCGTATCGGCTCCGCACGTACTGGATGATCTCCTCGCGCCGATCATCGGGGAAGTCGAGGTCGATGTCCGGCGGACTCGCCCGTTCCGGGTTGAGCATGCGCTCGAAGATCAACCCGTAGCGCAGCGGGTCAACGTCCGTGATACCGAGAAGATAGCAGACGATGCTGCCGGTAGCCGAACCCCGACCCGGTCCGACCAGGAGGCCGCGTCGCCGGGCCTCGCGCATGAAGTCGGCCACGATCAGGAAGTAGCCTGAGTAGTTGCAGCCCTCGATGATGTCCAGCTCGTAGTCCAGCCGCTGCATCACGTCCGGGCGTCGCTCGCCGTAGCGCCGCGGGATGCTCTCCTCGCACAGGTGCCGGACGTAGCTCGCGATTGTGTGCCCGTCGGGCACGGTGAAGTCCGGTAGCCGCAGTCTCCCGATGTCCAGCTCCACGTTGCACCGCTCGGCGATTTCGAGTGTCGTCCGCAACGCCTCCGGGACCTCGCCGAACAGGTGCTGCATCTCCTCCGCGCTGCGCAGGTAGAACTGGTCGCCCGGGAAGCGCATCCGGTCAGTCGCGTCGAGCGTCGAGTTGGTCTGGATGCACAGCAGCACGTCGTGGGCGAAGCTGTCTTCGCGTGCGACGTAGTGGACGTCGTTGCTGGCGACCAGGGGAACGCCGAGCCGGCTGCCCAGGCCGACGAGGAGCGGGTTCAGCCGCGCCTCCTCCGCCATGCCGTGGTCCATGAGCTCCAGGTAGAAGCGCCCGGGACCGAACAGCTCAGAGTACTGCCCCGCCTTCTGGGCCGCGGCCTCCTCGTGCCCCTCAAGCAGCAGTTGCGGGACCTCCCCCTGAAGGCACGCCGACAGTCCGATCAGCCCCTCGCGGTACCGGTGCAACAGCTCGAAGTCGACGCGCGGCTTCTGGTAGAACCCGTTCAGGTGGGCCTCGGAGACGACCTTGATCAGGTTCTGATAGCCGGTCGCGTTCTCCGCCAGCAGGACCAAGTGGAACGGCTTGGAGTCCTTGGCTGCCTCTCTGTCGGTCATCGTGCGGCGCGCGACGTAGACCTCACAGCCGATGATCGGCTTGATCCCCTCGTCCCGGCACGCCTTGTAGAAGTCGATGGCCCCGTACATCGCGCCATGGTCCGTCAGCCCCAGGGCCGGCATCCCGTAGGCTGCCGCGCGCAACACAACGTCGCCGAGGCGGCAGGCGCCGTCCAGCAGGCTGTATTCCGTGTGGACGTGCAGATGGACGAACGGTTGGGCGGACATGGGCGAACGGCCTATCTCGACGTGGAGGGCTCGGGCTGAGTCGTGCCGGACTTGGGCGCGCCGGTGGCAGGCGCTGCGCCCGAGGACGGCGGCGGCGCTTCGGTGGTCTTGGTTGCGCCCGCCTCCGGCGGAGCAGCACCCGATCCGCCAGTTGTCTTCTCTGTAGTCGGTGCGGGCGGGGCTGTCTCGACCTTGGCCTCGGGCGTCGCGCGCTTGGCCACGCTATCGAGCAGCGCGTTGACCTGCGTGGCCTGGGCGATCAGGATCGGCCACGCCTTCCGTGCCACGCTCACTTCGGCCTCCACAGCGATCTCGTGCGCGGAGGCCAGGTCCGCCGCGGTGGCGTCCGAGCGCGTCTTCTCCATCACGGCGCCGAGCAGCTCGGCGGCCTTGGTCGCATCCCCGGCACGAAGGGCCTGGGACGCCTCCTCGAGCTTGCTCAGCACATCGGGTACGAGCGCCGGCGCGGACGGGTTGTACGCCGTGCCCGCGGCCGCCAGGACCTCGCCTCCGGCCGCCTCGAGATTGCCTGCGGAAAGCCCCATCTCGGCTCGTTCAAGATGCTGCTGGATGCGGTTCGCGGGCGCCGAAGCAACGAGCGCGACAAGGCATCGGGTGAGCCGGTCGATGGTGACAGCCGCCTCCTTGTCCTGCTGCTTGGAGGCCTGCTTCGAGAGTTCGCTCGTGAGGCGCTTGCCGACCGCCAGGTCGTCCTTGAACGCCGGCTCCGCCGCCTGGGCGGCCGCCGTGTTCCGCACTGTGACGACGTCCGCCTGAATCTGCTGGAGTGTCTTGCCTTGCTCGGCCTGGGTGGCCGCCAGGGCCTCCTGGGCCGACGCCTCCTCCGCCTTGGTATCAACCGCGCGCTTCTTGCACCCAACCACCAGGGCCGTAGCGACAATCAGCACGCCAACAGCGATCCGTCTGCACATGGTGTCCCCTCCCCCGTGGAGGCGCTTCGGTGAGCGACCGCGCGGCTCGCGACTGCAACGCTTGGGGCAGCGTGCTGACCGTGCTCGGATTATAGCGGAGGACGGAGATGAAGGCAACCCTGTCTAGGTTGGGCGCGAGAAGCTTGCACAGTGGTGCGCCTCGGCCATCGGCGCCAAGGCCCTACTTCCTGGATGGCTTGCTCTTCTTCGGGGGAACGCGCTTGGCGTCGGCCTTCTTCGGCTCGGCCCTCTTGGGCTCCGTCTTCTTCGGCTCGGGCTTCCTGGGCGCAGGCTTGCTCGGTGCGGCTGCTTTGGGTTCCGGCTTCTTCGGCGCCGGCTCCTTCAGGGCAGGCTTCACGGCCGGCTTGCGTTTGGCCTTCGCCTGCATCTCCTGAACAGCCTCGATCACGGCCTCCTTCACACGGTCGTCGGGGTCCTTCAGGCACGCGCGCAGGCTGTCAAGGGCCCGAGGGTCGCCGATGCGCCGAAGAGCCGCCACGGTAGCTCGGCGCACACGGGCATCCGAGTGCTCCAGAGCACGCGCAAGCCCGGGCACGGCCTTCTTGTCCCGAATCTCGCCCAACGAGTTGCACGCGTGGAAGGCCACGCTCCACTCGTCATCCTTCAGCGCCTGGCTGAGGGCGCGCACCGCGGCCCCCGTGCCGGCTCGGCCCAAGCCGCGCGCCGCCGTCAGCCGCACCACCCAGTCGGGGTCGCGCAACCGCGCGATGAGATCCTGCTCGACGGTCTTTGTGCCCAGCAGGGAAAGCCCCTCAACCGCCGCGTAGCGCACGTCCTCCCGCGGGTGCTTCAGGAGCTTCGAAAGGGGGGCCTTGGCGCGTTTGCCGCCGATCTTGCCTAACGCGATGGCGGCGTAGCGCACCACGCGCTCGTTGCGATCGTCAAGGGCTTCCAGCAGCGCGGAGGTCGCCTCCGCATCGCCGATGTTGCCCAGAATCTCCGCCGCCACGGGACGCACGACGTCGTCGCCGGTTCTCAACTGCTCCAACACCGCGGGCAACGCGCGAGCGCCCACCTGCTGCAGTGACCGCGCCGCCGCGGTGCGCACGTCGGCGCTGGGGGACGCCAGCGCACGCGCGAGGGGGTCCACGACGACCGAGCCCTTGATCTTGCCCAGCGCCTCCGCTGCCGCGCGAGCCAGCTCGACGTTGTCGGACTCCAGCACATTGAGCAGCGGCTGGATGGCGCGGGAGCTCTTCAGATCGCCCAGCGCGGTGACCGCCGCCCGCTGCACTTCCACGTTCTGGTCGGTAAGCCGCTGCACCAGCTGTTGAGCCACCGACTCATCGCCGATGTTCCCCAGCGCCTCGGCCGCCCAGCGGCGGGCCGACTGGTCCCGTCCGATGAGCGCGTCCAGCAGCGCCTCGACCGCCCGCTCCCCGATATGCGCCAAGGCCGTGGCGGCGGCCTGCTGAGCGTTCACGCTGGAATCGCTCAGCACCAGCACGAGGTCCGGCACGGCATCTGCCGCGCGAAGACGCCCGAGAGCGGTCGCGGCCAGAACGCGAACCTGATACGCCTTGTGCGCGAGGGCTTTGACGAGGGGTTCAGCCGCCTCGCTGCCGAGCCCGACGAGGGCTGCAACTGTCTCATCGAGGTCGCTGCTCGGCTGCTTGGCGAACTTCTGGATGATGGCAGAGGCCTTGCGCTTGATGGGCATCGGGCCTGAGGCCTCACTTGCCGTTCGTAGTCGTGGGCCGATGAGCACGTGCGCGGACAGAGAGCCCACGGTTCGCACGCAGTGCAGGCCCTCGGTGTTGGCGGGTTCGAGCGCGGGCCGGGAGCCTACGGGTTGCTCTTCCCCGCTTCGGCTTCCGGAGCCGCCTCGGGAGCTGTCTCCGGCTGTTCGCCTCCGGAGGGTAGAGACGACACGCCGGGCACGACCAGGGGCGTGTCCACGTCGCCCTGGGCGCCCCTCTTCAGGATCTCGATCCTGTCCGCCAGCGGCTTCACCTCAGCCAAGGCAGCGGTTCTCAGGTCCTTCTGGGCCGCGGCAACGGCCTCCAGGTACTGGTCATTGCGGTTCTTGAGGTTGGCAGAGGCGTCGCGAAGCTCGCCCTGCAAGTCCACGAGCTGCGGAGACACCCCGGCCTTGGTCGCGCGTGGTGTCAAGGCCAGTTCGCCCACTTGCTCCGCCGCCCTGTTCAGCGCCTGGATTGCGCTCGCCACATCCGGCGGGTCGCCCTCGATCTCTTCCGCCGCGCGGGCGATGTTGTTCTTGGCGGGATCGAGCTGGCCCATCACCTGCTCTTTCTCCAGCTTGCGCGCCGCAGCCGCCTTGTCTTGGCGGTCCCTTAGGTACAGGACGGCTGTGACCACCAGCGCAAGGACAACGATCACGAGCACGACCGCCCAAACAGCGCCGGACCCGCCCCGAGCAGGCGCCGGACCCGCCTTCGGGAGCAGATCGTCGTCAGAAGAGGTGTCTTCGGTGTCGTCGTCTTCAGGCTCCAGGGCCTCGTCCTTGGGTTCGGTGTCCTTTTTCCGAGGCATCCGCGACCCCCCTACGGCGCTATTGGGCCCCAGAAGGTGGGGCGACGGTGGATTATACCGCCCAGGCAGGCCATTGTCAACGCGACGAGCTACGCGCGAACGCTTGTTCGGTGGATGCTCACACGGTGGACGCCTTGGACGAGCCCATCCCCCACGGACTCCCGGCCTGGGGCACCATGGGCCTGGGCGGCTCTTCCCCCGGCGTCAGCGAGGCGAGTAGCTCTATGGATGCGTCCTCGATCATCTGCCCTGCCTCGGGCACGAGCTTACTGCTCAGCGCAAGGCGCGGCTCGTAGCCGCCCCCCTGCGGGCCCATCGCCTCGGGTGTCGGCACGTAGCCGATGCAGCCGTTCGCCAACTCGACCACCCACGTGTACGGAAAGCGCGACCGCTGCTTGATGTTCAGGCCGAACTGGCAGAAGTACTCCGCTGGGTTGGCGACATACGCCGCTGGACCGATCTGGATCGCCTGCACCTCGCAAGTAGCCTCCGACTCCCACCGGTTCTGTTCGTAGAGCAGTAGCACGTCCCGCGCAAAGACCCACTCGGTGTCGTGCGGCGCGTCCGACTTCAGCAGGGCGAGGCACTCCTGGAAGCGGTCGTCGCTCACCTCGCGCGTCCGGATCGGGAACACGGTCTGCGCCGAGGCCAGGGGCAGCAGTTCGGCCGGCTCGGCGTCGGCGATCACCTTGAGGGCCTCCGCGCCGACCTTCTGCCCGACGCGCCGGGCCCACTTCTCGCCGAACTCGCTCTCCTGCAGCGAGAGGTTGTTCACCTGCGTTACGTCGCCGCAGGCGCCGTTCAGGAAGACCACGAGCGAATCGGGGTTCAGCGCGCGCGTGATCGTCTCCCGCATGGTGTAGGGCCAGTCGGCTGAGATCCCGCCGGAGAAGACCGTGCCGTGGCAGGTGAAGTTCACCACTGCGCCCAGGAACCCACCATCGAGCGACCACGCGCTCAGCACGCCGACCTCGGGGTCCGCGGGACCGGCGGGCCCGAGGATGTCGGGGTTGCCCTTGCCCGGATGCGTCATCTGCGTCCCGTCGCGCATCTTGAAGCGGCGGTTGAACGCCACCGTCGCCTCGTGGCCGCGGCCGACCGCCAGCCGCGCCTCCCGCTTCCGCGCATCGGCCAGCGTCACGGCCGTCGCGATCTGGTCCGCGACCTCCCGGAGGTACTCCGGGTCCGGCGCCGTGGCGTGGTTCTGCGCGAGATCCTCGCAGAACTCGGGGTCGAAGGCCCCCGCGAAGGAGCCGGGCATCGCCCCCTGGCACGGCCCGCCGTTGTGCGTGTGCGAGGCCCCGACCATGACGTTCGCGCCGGGAATCCCCGTCCGCTCCTCGATGACCCGCCTGGCCGTCTGCACAACGGAGCGCTTGACGGAGAGGTTGTCCAGCCCTACCAGCGCCACCCGCGTCTCGCCATCGCCGATCACAGCCGCCGTGGCAAGCAGCGGATCGTGGACGTTGCGGCTGAAGGCCTTCGAGAAGCCTCCGGGCACCTCGCGCCCGATGGCCGGCGTGATGTCTGCGCACGCGAACCCAACCTGCATGGCGATCACTCCTCAGATGAGCGGTCCGGGGCCGGCCGTTCACCCTCTCTCCAGGCGTTCCCTCCTGCGGGACACCGGGGGACACCACTCGGGACACAAGGGGACACGATTGCATCGTGTCCCCCGGTGTGACCCGGAAGGGACCGCCTTGCCCCAGGCCGAAGATGCGGACCAGACTCTGCTCGGGAGAGTGAGGGACGGCCGATGCGCAACGCCATTCGCGTGCTTCTGGGGGTGCTCCTGATGTCCGGCTCCGCCTTCGGCGCGATGTACCACGTCTCCAACGCCGGCTCCGACGACAACGACGGCCTCACGCCGCAGACCGCCTGGGCGTCGCTGGGGCGGGTGAACCTCGGGCCCTACCAGCCTGGCGACTCCATCCTCTTCCGGCGGGGCGACTCCTGGCGCGGGCAGCTCCTACCGCAGAGCGGAAGCGAGGAGGGGTACGTCATCTACGGGGCCTACGGCGAGGGTCCCAAGCCGCTCCTCCTGGGCTCCATCGCGAAAAACAGCCCCGACGACTGGACGGACGAGGGGAACGGAATCTGGTCCACGGGGGGAGCCGTGAAGGTGCTCGGCGAGACCCTCCCCGAAGGCGCTACAGATACGCTGGAGTGGCACCTGTACTGCGAGGGCGGTGCACAGGCGACGGGCGCGCGGGACGAGACCGACTTCGACTCCGCGCCCGCGAGCTACCGCGTCGAGTGCGCGAGCACCGGCAAGAATGGCAGCGACATCCAGCTCTATCTCGGCCCGCTCCACATCGAGCGCGGCCGGCTCTACGAACTGACCTTCCGGGCCAAGTGCACGCAGCCGTTTCGCCTGAACATGCCGCACATGATGATGATGAACGCGCCGTGGACCGCCTACTCGGGCGGGACGGGCACCTGCGACGTGGGAGAGGACTGGACGACCTGCTCGCAGCTCTACCTCGCGAACACGACCGCCGACGACACGCGCCTGACGTGCTACCTCGGCGCCGCGCTGCCCGCCCAGAGCGTACTCCACATCGACAGCGTCAGCCTCGCGGAGTGCGACGGGGGCGGCTGGCTGCCTGCCGATGTCGGCAACATCATCTTCAACGAGGGCGAGACCTGTGGCGTCAAGGTGTGGAACGAGGAGGACCTCAAGGAGCCCGGCCAGTACTGGTATGACGAGGCCCGTCACCTCGTGAAGCTCGTCTGCGCGAAGAACCCCGCCGAGCAGTACCGCAGCATCGAGCTGGCGATTCGCGAGCACATGATCCTCCAGAGCAACCGGAGCTACGTAATCTACGAGAACCTCAAGCTCCTCTACGGCGGCGCGCACGGCATCGGCGGCGGCAGCACGCACCACATCATCGTGCGAGGCTGCGACTTCGGCTTCATCGGCGGGGGTGACCAGATGGGCGGCGACCGCACTGTGCGCTTCGGCAACGGCGTCGAGTTCTGGGGCGCCGCCCACGACAACCTTGTCGAACGCTGCCGCTTCTGGGAGATCTACGACGCCGCCCTCACCAACCAGAGCGGCGGCCCCGAGACCCCGCAGTACAACCTCATCTACCGCAACAACGTGATCTGGAACTCCGAGTACTCGTTCGAGTACTGGAACCGCCCCGAGGCCTCCGAGACCTACAACGTGCAGTTCATCCACAACACCTGCGTGAATGCCGGCCACGGCTGGGGCCATGCCCAGCGCCCCGACCCCTCCGGCCGGCACCTGTGCTTCTACAACAGCCCCGCCCGCGCGCACGACATCGTGGTCAGCAACAACATCCTCTTCGAGGCGAAGTCCCACGCGTTCTACGCGCCCGGCTGGACCAACGAGCAGATCGACGCCCTCGTCATGGACCACAACTGCTGGTACCAGGCCGAGGGCGTGATGATCGACCTCAAGGACTCACCCTACACGATGGCCGACTTCGCGAAGTACCAAGCCGAGCGCCACAAGGAACCCCACTCCCTCTGCGCCGACCCGCTGTTCGTCGATCCCGCGCACCTCGACTTCCGCCTCCGCCCCGGCTCCCCGTGCATCGACGCCGGCGCAGACCTCGGCGTCAAGGACGACTGCGGCGGCGTCCAACGGCCGCACGGCAAGGCGTCGGATATGGGGGCGCATGAGGCCAAGGCGTAGCTCGCCCTCCGGGCGTGCGCCAACCCTTGAGTCCACTCGGTCCAGAGCTTGCGGACGGGGTACCGCGCAGGGCACGCTCCGTGAGGGCCTACATTGGGACAGCGCGAGGCGGCGAGAAGGAGATATCGCGCGATTCGTCGAACTCCCGCGTGCAGAAGTGAGCAATGCCTACGACATCGACGGTTGCACTCTGGGCCACGAGGAGGTGCACCAGAGATGAGGATGAGAGCAGGGAATGCTGCCGCATTCGTCAATCGGTACGCGAAACGGAAAGGTTGGTTCATCGGGCACTTCATCACTGAACGGGGGCGGGGTGACCCTGGACGCACCAGTGACGTCGAGGTGAAGTGGGGTGTGCACCAGAAAGAGGAGCCAAAGGGCAAGTGGACCAGCGATGCGGCCACCACGATGAGCATTCTGGTTCGCGGGCGCTTCCGGATCACCTTTGGCGAGGCGAGGGCGGCGCCAAAGGGCCGTGCAGACGCAGGCCCTCCACAGGTGAAGCCGTCGACTGTCAGGAAGAGGGTGCTCAGGAAGCCGGGGGACTACGCGATATGGGGTCCAGGGGTCGCGCACACATGGGCGGCGCTGGAGAACGATACGGTGGTCCTCACGGTGCGATGGCCCAGCCGACGCCCTCCGACCACGCAGGTCACAGGGCCCCGGCGGGCCGCACCAGCGCCTTCGAGGCGGGGACGATAGGGGCCTGAGGCATGGGAGCGCCAGTATGCTCCGGTAAGGAGGCACGCTGTGGACTGCGACCAGCCGCGGGCCAGAGTGTTCATCAGTTGCGGCCAGGCGAGTGGTGAAGAGCGGCAGATCGCGGACGCGGTGCGCGACAGGCTCCGTGACGCGGGGTATGAGCCCTACGTTGCCGTCCGGGAGCAATCGCTCTTAGGGCTGCAAGAGAACCTCTTCGCCCGGCTCCGTGACTCGGAGTACTTCGTCTTCATTGACTTCCGACGCGAGCGGCTCTCCGTGGACGGAGGTGAGGAGACGTATCGAGGTTCGCTGTTCGCCAATCAGGAGTTGGCCATCGCCTCCTACCTGCGCATACAGCCCGTGGTTCTGCAGGAGCAGGGCGTGGCTCCCCTGGACGGGATGCTGGGGGCGATGCAGGCCAACGCATCGCAGTTCGCCCCGGCTAGCCGCGGCGAAGTGCCCGACTTGGTGGTACGCCAGGTGGAGGCCGCGAAGTGGAGCCCCAAGTGGCGGAGGGAGTTGCGACTGCTTGTCCCTGCCGAGGCCCATCAGGACGCCAACTACAAGGCCGCGCAGCCGATGCGTTACTTCCACGTCGAGGTCCGCAACCTGCACTGCTCCCAACCCGCGGTCAATTGCCTTGCGTACGTGGAGCGCGTTCACCTTCGGCACTCTGGCCCTTCATTCGAGTCGGAACCGGTGCCCGCAAAGTGGGCGGGGTCCATCGTGCCCGTTGCGTGCATCCCTCCGGGTCGGGCGTGCAAGCTGGACGCCTTCCAGGTCTTCCACGACAGCCCGCGGCAGCCCCACTTCATCAACCCTCACACGGACGCCCACTTCCGGCCTGACCCCGCGCGGGCGGACGACTACCGGCTCACCTTCAGCGTCGTCTCAGCGAACTTGGCCGTCGCCTCAGCCAGTTTCGACGTCCACGTCGGGAACGGTCTGAACGACGCGCGCCTCGAACCCGTATGAAGCGGGGAGCCCCATGTCCAGTAGCAGTCTCACGGCACGCCCACGGGCGGCAGGGGCGCCCACCGGTCCTCCACCATGCTCGCCGCGTACTCCAGTGCCTGGCGGATGTCCTCGTCCTCCACCTCCGGGTAGTCCTCGCGGAGCACTGCGCGGTCCAGGCCCTGAGCGGCGAGTGACACGACCCGCTTGACGGTCAGCCTCATGCCCCGAATGTAGGGCTGCCCGTTCATGACCCGAGGGTCAGCCGTGATGCGGTCGAACGTTCCCATGGCGATCACCTCTCTGCGCAAGCCCATCGTACCCAGGCGCGGCGCGCTCGTCAAGGCGGCTCCGACTTGCGAGCAGGGGGGCCGGTCGCCGCAGGCGGGGCCCGGCACCGCCTTCACTGCAGGTATAGCTGTGCGATGAGGATGAAGGCGTCCTCCAGCGCGATTCCATCACCGAAGTAGCAAGGCTCGTATCGCTCGCCGCTGTAGGTGTACATTGCCACTGCCCACACGTCCTCGCTGCCGACGTACCCCAGGCGACAGAGGTGAAGCGGCGTGTCCCGCATCCGCTCCAGGTACTCCTCCGGCGTCTCGCTGCAACCGGGCCATGGGAAGCCGGCGGGCAGCTCCGGCTCCTGGTAGGCATCGACGTAGCAATGGGCCCCGCGAAAACGCACGTCGAGGCGAGCGTACTTGCCGGCGAAGTTGGCCTCGGCACAGGCGATGAGACGGTGTCGGACACGCTCCTGCACACCGGCGGGCACCCTCTGCCCTCCGGCCCGGGAGGGCCGCCCCGGCTTTCCCCAGTACCCACGATGTGGAGTCATGGCACGCCTCCCCGCTGGCAGCTCTCCGGATGGTCCAGCCAACCGACTGCAGTCTGTCCCTCAGCCCTTCAGTCCCGTCAGCCTCACGCCCTGGATGAACGTGCGCTGGGTCAGGAAGAAGAGGAGGATGAGGGGGGTGATGACGATCATGGAGGCGGCCATGAGCATGCTCCACTCGGTGCCGCCGTGCTGGCTCTGGTAGGCCTGGAGGCCGAGGGAGAGGGTGAACATCCTCTCGTCGGTGAGGTAGATCAGCGGGCCGAGGAAGTCGTTCCACACGTACATGAAGTGGAAGAGGCCGACGACGGCGAGGGCGGGCTTGGAGAGCGGCAGGATGATGTGCCGGAAGATCTGCAGCTCGGTGCAGCCGTCGATGGCCGCGGCGTCGGACAGGTCGCGGGGGATCGTCAGGAAGAACTGGCGCAGCAGGAAGATGTTGAAGGCGCTCCCGAACCACGCCGGGACCCACAGCGGGCGGAAGCTGCCGATCCAGCCGAGTTCCTTGAAGACGCTGAAGACCGCGACCATCGTCACCGGGAAGGGCACCATCATCGTCGCGAGCGTCAGCGCGAACAGCACATCGCGCCCGCGCCATCGGAGGCGCGCGAAGGCGTAGGCGATCAGGGAGTTGGAGACGACGGTCCCCGTAACCGACAGCGCGGCGAGGTAGATCGTGTTCCGCGCCTGGCGCAGCATCGGGATGTAGCCCAGTTCCTTGCTGCGGTACGTCACGGCATCCCGGTAGTTGCGCCATCTGAGGTGGGGCTCAAGGACGGGCTCGAACCGGGCGACGATCTCCCCCGTTTCGGTCTTGCGGTCGAGGGTCAGCTCCAGGACCTGACCTGCGCGGTTCTGGGGCTCGAGGATGGCGACGACCTTCGCTCCTGCGGTTTGGGCCAGTTCGGCAACCCGCAGCACGGCGCCGCTGTCGTCCGTGGCCCGGAACACCTTCTTTGGTTTCTTGTCGGACAGAGGGTCGATCACCCAGCGCCCGTTGATCCGATGGGCTGCCTTGGCGGGCACCTGCACCGGCCAGCGAGGGATCCACTCCGGCGGGAGCTGCATGGTGCGTTCGTTGATCTTGAGGGATGTGGAGATGGTCCACACCAGCGGCATGAGGAACAGGCCCGAGAGGACGATCAGGACAAGGTAGACGATGATCTTCGTCGGCAGCGAGCGGGCTCTCAACTCAGCACCCCGTGTCACAGGTGCGGCGCAGAGCCGTCGTAGGGGCGGACCCACGTGTCCGCCCCGTCGGCAGCGCCGGGCGGACACGTGGGTCCGCCCCTACAGCTCATCCGCCCTCGTAGTAGACGAACCGCCGGCTCAGCCGCAGAGCAAGCATCGTGAGCGCGAAGACGATCAGGAACAGAACCCACGCCATCGCGGACGCATAGCCCATCCGCAGGTAAGTGAAGGCGTTGTCGTACAGGTACATCGTCAGGAAGTAGATCGAGCGATCCGGCGAGCCGGTCGGCGAGATGACATAGGGCACCGCGAAGAACTGGAGACTCCCGATGATCCCCATGATGAGGTTGAACAGGATCACCGGAGAGATCGCGGGGAGGGCGACGTGGCGGATTTTCTGGAGCCAGTTCGCGCCATCGAGTTCGGCAGCGTCGTAGAGGTGCTGGGGCACATCCTGGAGGCCGGCGAGGTAGATGACCATCGCGTTTCCGCCGCCCCAGAGGCTCATAACCACGAGCGCCGACTTCGCCCAGGCGGGGTCCGCCAGCCAGCCCGGCGGACCTCCGCGCAAGGCATGGAAGCGCTCGCCCAGCACGAAGGCGAACAGGCCCGCCTCCGGGTGCAGCAGCGCGATGATGACCGCCGCCGTTGAGCCCGCTGTGAGCCAGGCCGCCCAGCTCCTCGACGCGCCCCAGAGCAGCGACAGGCGGTCGTACACCCACGCGGCAACCACGCCGGCGATGGGCAGCGCGTAGCCCAGGTACAGCACCCAGTAGATCTGCGAGGGGCGCAGAAGGTTGTTCAGCAGCCCGTACTGCCCGTTGAAGATCCAGAGCCACACGATCGCGAGGGCCACCATCGGCACCAGCGCCGGTAGGAACATGATCGTGCGGAAGACCGCCAGACCCTTGACGCCCGTGTTCAGCAGGAAGGCCAGCGAGAGCGAGACGACCAGCCCGAGCGGCAGGGCGAAGGCGGCGTAGACGACCGTGTTGCCGAGGGTCTTCCAGAAAACGCTGTCGGTCGCGAGGTCCTGGTAGTTGCCGGCGCCGATCCAGACGGGTTTCTGCAGGACGGAGTACTCGCAGAAGCTGAAGTACAGCGACGCGAGGATCGGGTAGAGCAGGAACACGCCCAGCCCGATGAGCCACGGCGAAGCGAAGGCCAGGCCCTTCCTCAGTCGTCGTCGCTCCGCAGGCGTCACGGCAGGCTAGCCTCCGACCTTCGGGGGGATGCTCGTCAGGAACTCGGCGATGTCCCACAGCCACGCATAGCCGAGCAACATGAGCAGGCTGACCAGGAACGACCACGGCCGCGGCGGGTCCCAGGAGGCCGCCACCATCGCCGCGCCCCCAGCCAGCGCGATCCCCGGCAGAGCGAGCCACTTCATCGCGTACAGGCTCAGGAGGCTGGGGGCCTCGTAGTGGCCCGTGATCCGCCAGGTCACCACGTCCATCGCCACGGCCGCCAGACCCACGATGCAGTAGTACGCGGCGCAGGTCATCACCGCGGAGCGAACCGGATCGCGGGGCCGAGCAGGCTTGCGTTCGGGTGTCGCAGCCGGGTCACTCATGTCCGCTCTCCCCGTACGGCATCCCCATCCTCTCGTACCGCTTCAGGTCGCGGTCGAGCTTCGCCTGCATCCGGGTCTGCACATCCCGCAGCGCGTCCTTCGGCGCCTTCTCCGCGAGCCAGATCTGGTCGAAGGCGGTCTGCATCTCCGCCTGGTACTCCTGCCACAGCGGCATCTGCGGCGGGACGAACGCGTTCTTGCTCTTCGCGAGGTCGATGAAGACCTTGATATACGGGTTCGGATGATCCCTGAGGAAAGGCTGGCTGACGTCCAGCAGCGGCGTGAACTTGCGCTGCCCCATGTTCAGGAGTTCTGAGCCCCTGCGGCTGTTGACGAAGGCGATGAAGTCGAACGCCTCGTCCGGGTGCTTCGCGCCGCGGGGGATGACCAGCACATCCTCCTCGACGGGCGAGCTGTTCGCCAGGTCGGGCCGATCCGCCGGATAGGGGAACGGCGCCGCGCCCCATTCCATCCCCGGCGCGAGTTCGGCGACGAAGTTGTGCATCCACACGCCCTGCAGCTCCATGGCCACGATCCCCGAGATGAATGGGTTCTGGGGCGAGGAGAAGTTCCCAAAGCCGCTGGAGAAGACCTGAAGCTGCTTCACATCCATCTTGTCCGCGTACGCGCGCACCCACTGGTAGGCCCGGAGGTTCTCGTCGGAGGTTGCGGTGATCTTGCCCTTGCTGTCCCACAGCTCCCCGCCGAAGTAGTAGACCCACGCCCAGGGCCACCAGCCCGGTTCGGAGGGCATGAACCCGGCCTGCAGGATCCTGCCGTCGCGATCCCGCTTCGTGAGTCGATCGGCGTACTCGTCCAGCTCCTCGATCGTGCGCGGAGGCCGGTCGGGGTCCAGGCCGACCTCGCGGAAGAGCCGCTTGTTCCAGTGCAGGGCGAGCGAAGCCGGCGTGCTCGGCAGGCCCCAGAGGTGATCCCGGTGATAGCACAGGTCCCAGAACGCAGGGATGAACTGCTCCCGCGTGAGCCCATGCTGAGCGGCGTACTCGTCGAGGGGCAGCAGAGCGTTCTTGTCGGCATAGGGGATGACGTTGTTCGACCAGAGGCCCGCCACGTCCGGCGGGATTCCCCCGGCGGTCGCCATGAGCATCTTCCGGTCCACCTGACTCGTGGTCAGCAGCCGGACCTCGGTACGCTCTTGGCTCGCGTTGAAGGCCTCCACCGTCTTGCGCATCGCCTCGCCCTCGAAGCCCGTCCACTTCTCCCAGTAGGTGACGACGAGGCGCCCGCCGGATTCCCGCGCCGGCCGGCAACCGGTCAGCGCCGCGGCGAGCACGAGGAGGCCGCAGAGGCTCGCGCGCCTCACGCTGGTTGCTGCACTCATTGGCCCGCCCTCACCAGCTCAAGCTCCCCCCACGCTGCCATCCGGTCGTCGATGATCCCGACGACGTGGATGACACCCGGGATCGCGGCGCCGACCTCGACGGCGGCCTCCAGGTCCTCCGCCGTCTGCACTCGATTGCCAACGGCACTCGCAACGGCATCCGCGAGGGCGCCATTCTCCGTAGCGATGACGGCCGCATCCGCCTTGCCAAAGCTCAGCGAGGGCCCTACCGTACCGGAGGACGTGCAGACGCTGATCGGCTGCCGGTCGGCCGGGATGACGAGACCCACGCGGTTGCTCAAGGGGGACGCGCCGGCGAAGATGAGAGCGGTCCGCTCCCGGTCGCCCATGATGTAGACATCCCCGCCATTCTCGACGATGACGTTGGGCGACACCGGCGCGAGGTCGCGGGCGATTCGCTCCGCAATCGCGCCCGCGACCGCCGCCATCGGGCCGACGCCGGCCGCCTGCCCCGCGGCGCACATCTCTCGGATGATGCGGGGAGCATCCGTCGGGCACTCGACTGGAACGAGGGAGCGGCCGAAGTCCGGGTCGGACTCGATCCACGCCTCCACCGTGCGCCGAGCGATGCGCGCCGACCGCGTCGCCTCCTCGGTGAGGTCCCGCTCGGCGAGGATGCGCAGGTCGGTCTGCTGCACCTTGACGGAGAACGCCGTCAGGTCGGCCGCGCCCATGCGGTCGCGATAGTCCCGCTCGACGTACTCCCGGTTCGTGCGCCCGGTCATCATTGGTCTCCGGCCCGTCTACTCGGGCTCGATCACGCTCACGCCCTCGGTGCTGACGCGCAGCCACTTGCCCCGGATGTCGGAGCCCTCGCCCTCCTCGTAGTACACGCAGAACACGCGCCCGTCCGGTAGCTCGCAGAGGCTGGGGTACGCGCCGCCGACGGTATCGACCGGCACCGGGCCGTGCCACGTCGCCCCCTCATCGGTGCTGTAGTGCAGCGCAGTGCCCGGCAGGCGGTGGGCCACGAGGATCACGCCCGTAGAGGTCCTCAGTAGGTAGGCCGCGTGGCCCTCGAAGCCGATCGGCTGCGAGGGCGTCCACGTCCGTCCACCGTCGCTGGACTTCGCGTAGCACATGCACGGGCGCATGACCGCCAGCAGGTCGCCGTTCGCCAACCGGCACGTATCGGTCTCCGCGTCGTGATAGTGCCCGCTCTCGCGACCGATGTCGATGGGCGCGGACCAGGTCTCGCCCTTGTCGGTCGAGATCACAACCGCGCCCCACGCGCCGGTCCCGGGCCTCTCGTAGTATAGCCCGAGCACGAGCGAGCCATCGGGCTGCTCGCGGACGGGAGCCGAGCATGCGTAGGTGTCGGAGATG
>Ga0194125_10001686_pt1 | contig 37290 bp, 28 predicted proteins | sample TA2KigC250mmetaG_FD_148626 | JGI IMG/M metagenome (GOLD analysis project Ga0194125, IMG submission 148626) | Freshwater microbial communities from Lake Tanganyika, Tanzania - TA2015034 Kigoma Deep Cast 250m | ecosystem: Environmental > Aquatic > Freshwater > Lake | place: Tanzania: Lake...
GAGAACGGCGCCCTGCGCGCGCGGCTGGCCCGGGCCTGGGCCGAGCGCCCCGCGGCGGAAGGCGGCGGGCCGGGTCCGGGCGCCCTGCGCTTCCAGTACTTCTCCGGCGCGTTCCGGCATTTCGACGACGTGAACGCGATGCTGGACAGCATGGTGCGCGACATCGCCGGGCTGGTGCACGCTTCGCGCGTGGGCGTATTCGCCGCCGGCCGCGCGGGCCTGCCCTACACGCTGCGCGCCGGCGCGCGCTGCTTCGAGGGCACGCCGGAAATCCGGGTGCCCGCCGACGATCCGCTGGTGCGCTGGATGCGCGTGCAGGCGCGCTTCGCGTCGCGGGGAAACCTGGACGGCGTGACGGACGACGCGGAGCGCGGCATGCTGGCGGGATGGCTGGATATCCTGGGCGCCGAGGTGCTCGTGCCGCTGCACGGGCGCAACCGCCTGCTGGGCTGGCTCTTCCTGGGGCCGCGCGTTACCGGGACCCCTTTCGGCCCCGCGGACCTCGCCGACCTCATGCCCCTGGGCGAGCACGTTTCCATCGCCCTGGAAAACGCGCTGCTGTACCGGGAGGCGGCTTTCCAGAGGACCTTTGCCGAAACCGCGCTGCACGCCATCCCGGCCGGCATCGTCGCCGTGGACGAACAGGGACTCGTGCGCTGGATGAACCGCTCGGCGCCGGCGATCATGGACGTCAGGCCGGAGGACGTGCTCGGCCGGCCCGCGGCGCGGCTGGGCAGCCGGCTGGCCGACCTGCTGACGCGCGCCCTGGCGCGGGAGGCGGGCATCGAACAGCAGGAATGGATCGACAAGGCCACCCGCCGCGCGCTGGCCGTGTCGGCCGCGCGCCTCGAAGACGGCGCGGCCTGCCTCGGGGCCGTGGCGGTGCTGCGCGACGTGAGCGAAGAGATCCGCCTGCGCGAGCAGCGCGGAAAGCTGGAGCGCGACGCCTTCTGGACGGAGCTGGCCGCCGCCATGTCCCACGAGATCCGCAATCCGCTGGTGGCCATCAGCACGTTCGCCCAACTCCTGCCGGAGCGCTACGCCGACGAGGAATTCCGCGGCGAGTTCAGCGCGCTGGTGCGGCGCGAGATCGCGCGCCTGAACAAGATGATCGACCAGGTGGACGCCTTCGCCAATCCGCCCGAGCCGGCGCCGCGCGCGGTGGCGGCCGAGCGCGTGCTGAAGAAAGCCGCGGAGCTGGCCGCGGCGCGCGCCGGGGCCGCCGGCGCGGCGCGCGTGGAGTTCGGCGGCGCGGCCTGGGTGCCGCCGCTGGTCGGCGACGAGGCCGCCCTGACCGAAACCTTCGCCCACCTCCTGCAGAACGCGCTGGAGGCGGTCGAAGGCGCGTCCGAGCCGCGCGTGGCCGTCACCTGCGGACGCAGCCGCATGGACGACGGGCGGGACGCGCTGCTGATCCGGGTGCAAGACAACGGCCGGGGAATACCGGCGCCGATCGAGACGAAGATCTTCTCGCCGTTCTGCACGACCAAGGCGCGGGGCATAGGCCTGGGACTGCCCATCGCGAAACGGACCGTAACCGACCACGGCGGACGGTTGACCGTGGAAACCGGCGCGCGCGGCACGTGCGTGGCCGTGCTGCTGCCGGCGGCGCCGGGCCAGCCAAAGGAGAGCCATGAAACGGATCCTGGTTGTTGACGACGAAATCGGCACGCGCGAGTCGCTGCGCGCGGTCTTCGCGCGGAAGTACGAGGTGCGCCTGGCGGAGAACGCCGCCGCGGGCATGCAGATCCTGGGCGCGACGTCCGTCGACGTGCTCCTGCTGGACGTGCTCATGCCCGAGAAGGACGGCCTGGCCTTTCTCAGGGATCTGCGCGGCACGCATCCCGATCTTCCCGTGGTGATGATCAGCGCGGGCACTTCCGTGCGGCCCGTCGTGGAGGCCATGCGCGACGGCGCTTTCGACTACGTGACCAAGCCTTTCGACGTGCTGGAGATCGAGCGCATCGTGGAGCGGGCCATCGAAAGCACCACCCTGCACCGCCGCGTGCAGACGCTCGAGTTCGAGATCGAGCGCGAGTTCCCGGTGAGCGGCATCGTCGGCGGGTCGGAGTCCTTCCTCAAGGCGCTGGCCGACGCGCGCAAGGCCGCGGAAAGCGACGCGACCGTACTGGTGACGGGCGAGAGCGGCACGGGCAAGGAGCTGGTGGCGCGCCTGATCCACGCCGCGAGCCCGCGGCGCGACGAGCCGTTCGTGGCCGTGCACTGCGCGGCCCTGCCGGAGACGCTCATGGAGAGCGAGCTCTTCGGCCACGAAAAGGGCGCCTTCACCAGCGCGGACAGGATGAAGCCGGGCCGTTTCGACCTCGCGGGCGCGGGCACGCTGTTCTTCGACGAGGTCAGCGAGATGACGCCGGTCACGCAGGTCAAACTGCTGCGCGTCCTGCAGGAGCACGAGTTCATGCGCGTGGGCGGAACGCGCGTGATCCGCACCGAGGCCCGCATCGTGGCCGCGACGGCCAAGGATCTGAAGCAGCAGGCGGCCAGGGGCGAGTTTCGCGACGACCTCTACTACCGGATCGGCGTGGTGCCGATCCGGTTGCCTCCGCTGCGCGCGCGCGAGGGCGACGTGCCGCTCCTGGCGCGGCACTTCCTGCGGCAGTGCCGCCCCGGTCCGGACACGCGCGCGCGCGATTTCGCGCCGGAGGCCATGGAGCTGCTGTGCGCGTACCGCTGGCCGGGCAACGTGCGCGAGCTGCGCAACGTGGTGGAGCGCATGCTCGTGCTGCACGGCAATGAGCCGCTGATCCGCGCGGAGCATCTGCCCGAGGAGTTCCAGGGGGCGCGCGCCGGCGGGCCGGAGCCGCCCGAAGGCGGCACGCTGGAGGAGCTGGTGGGAGCGTTCGAGAAGCGGCTCATCGAAAAGGCCCTGGCCGATTCCGGCGGCGTGCAGACGCGCGCCGCCGAACAGCTCGGCACCACCCGCCGCATCCTGCGCTACCGCATGGACAAGCTGGGCATCGCCGCCTCGAACGGCGGCGGTGATTGACGGCGCGGCGCGGGCGGTATATTTTGCTGGGCTCCATCTTGTTGAGCCGGGGCCGGAGAGACGGCTGTCGCATGCGCAAGCAGTTCGAATCGTTGAGGGCGACGGAGCTGTACTGCCCCGGTTGCCGCGTTGCGCGCCCGGTGCGCGAACGGTTGTTGCTCGTGCTGCCGAGGGCCGAAGTGCACGAATACCGGTGCGTGGCGTGCGGCGCGTCGCTGGGAACGCGCGAAGTCCGACAGCCGGGCGGCGTGTTGACGCCGCGCTAGACGGGGAATGCCTGTGACCGACAAGCCCGAAGAGCATGCAACCCCCGCGGCGGAGCCGTCCGCGGGCGGAGCATCCGCGCCCGCGGCGCCGGCGCACGAAAGCCGTCATCGCGGCAGGCGCGCCAGGGCCGACAAGGCGCGGGAAGAGGAGATCAAGGCCCTGCAGGACCGCCTGCTGCGGCTGCAGGCGGACTTCGACAATTTCCGGAAACGCACGCTGCGCGAAAAGGAAGACCTCTACTGCCGGGCCAACGAGGACCTGATGATGGAGCTGCTGCCCGTGCTGGACCATCTTGATCTCGCTCTCGCCGCCGCGCAGGCCCGGGACAACGCGGACCCCGTGGCGGAGGGCTTTCGCATGGTCGCCGAGCAGCTCCTGTCGAAGCTGGGCAAGTTCGGCCTCACGCCGGTCGACGCGCAGGGCGTCCCGTTCGACCCCAATCTGCACGAAGCGATCTCGCACCTGCCGTCGGCGGATGCGCCCGAGAGCTCGATCATCGCGCAAGTGCGTCGCGGGTACCGGCTGGGCGCGCAGTTGCTGCGTCCGGCGCAGGTTGTGGTGTCCAGCGGCCCGCCCGCCCCGTCGCCGGAAGCGGGCGAGGAGGCATAAGCCGTGGCCGTCAAGCGGGACTACTACGAGTTGCTGGGCGTCAAGCGGGAGGCCTCCCCGGACGAGATCAAGAAGGCCTACCGGCGGCTGGCCATGAAGCATCACCCGGACCGCAACCAGGGCGACGCCGAGGCCGAGGCCAGGTTCAAGGAGATTTCCGAGGCCTACGAAGTTCTGAGCGACCCCGGCAAGCGCCAGCAGTACGACCGCTTCGGCCACGAAGGGATCAAGTCGGCGTTCGGTCCCGGCGGGTTCGATTTCTCCCGCGATTTCACGCACATGGCCGATCTGCAGGACATCCTGGGCAGCCTCTTCGGCGGGGGCGGGGGAGGCATCTTCGGCGACCTGTTCGGCGGCGGCGGGCGCCGCCCGGCCGGCGGGCCGCAGCGCGGCGTGGACCTGCGGTTCGACCTGGAGATCGATTTTGAAGAAGCGGCCTTCGGATCGGAACGGGAGATCACGCTGCCGCTGTCCAAGGACTGCGAGAAGTGCGGCGGCACCGGCGTGGCTGCCGGGTCGCGGCGCGAAACCTGCCGGCAGTGCGAAGGCCAGGGCGTGGTGATTTCGGGCGTGGATTTCTTCCGGGTGCGGGAGACCTGTCCCGTATGCGGCGGCACGGGCAGCGTCGTAACCCGCCCCTGCGCGACCTGCGAGGGGTCCGGGCGGGTCAAGGCCCGGCGCCGGCTCACGCTGCGCATCCCGCAGGGCGTGGAAACGGGCTCCCGGCTGAGGATTGCCGGCAAGGGCGAAGCCGGGCTGCGCGGCGGCCCCGCGGGCGACCTGTACGTGGTTCTGCGGGTGCGCGAGCATCCGGTCTTCCAGCGGCATGGCGACGACCTGCTGTGCGACGTGCCGGTGCGCTGCGAGACCGCCGCGCTGGGCGGCGAGGTGCAGGTGCCCACCATGGAGGGCTACGCCAAGCTGAAGATCGCCGCCGGCACGGAGAGCGGCAAGGTGTTCCGCCTGCGCGGCAAGGGCATGCCCAGCGTGGAAGGCTACGGCCACGGCGACCTGCACGTGCGCATCCGGGTGGAAGTTCCCGTGCACCTCAACGCGGCGCAGCGCAAGCTGCTGAAGGAGCTGGAGGAGATCGGCGACGCTTCCAACTACCCCGCGGAACGCGGCTTTCACGCGCAGGCCGAGGCCTTCTACGAACGCCGCAAGGCGATGGGCAAGTAATGCACCGTTTCTACGTCTGTCCCCCGGACTGGACGCCATCCGAAGCGCTGCTTTCCGGGGACGAGACCCGGCATCTCGCGCGCGTGCTGCGCCTGGGGCCGGGCGCCGAGGTGGAAGTCTTCGACGGCCGCGGGCGGCAGGCGCGCGGCACGCTGCTGTCCGTTGCGGGCGGCCGCGCGCGGATCGGGACGCTGCGCGACGTGCGCGAGGCCGAAGCCGGCCCGCGGCTGTCGCTGCTGGTCGGCCTGCCGAAGGGCGGCCGCATGGACGACATCGTGGAGAAGGCCACGGAGCTGGGCGCGTCGGACGTCTGGCCCGTGCTGACCGAGCGTGTCGTGGCGCGGCCGCCGGCGGGCCGCCGCGCGGAGCGCCGGGCGCGCTGGCAGCGCATCGCGCTGAGCGCGGCCAAGCAGTGCGGCGCGCCGCGGGTGCCGCAAATCCATCCGCTGCTGCCGCTGGCGGAGGCGCTGGACGCGGCCGCGGCGGATTTCGATCTCTTCCTCGCGGGGGTCATCGGGCCGGGCGTGGCGCCGTTGCGCGACGCGGTGCGCGCCGCCGGCCGCGCGCGTCCGCGGCGGGTAGGCGTGCTGGTCGGGCCGGAGGGCGACCTGACGCCGGAGGAGATCCGGGCGGCGCGCGCGGCGGGGGCGCGGGCCGTGAGTTTCGGCGCGCGGGTGCTGCGCGTGGACACGGCGGTCCTGTTCGCGTTGAGCGTCCTGGTCAGCGAGCTTACAGACCCGGCTGGCGCGGGGTGAGTCCCGGAATGCCGATCAGGTTACGGGCGCGTTCCGCGGCCTGGCGGTACAGACTGCTGAAGCGGGCATCGCTTTCGATGATGCCGCGGGCGGCGTCGCCGCCGGTGCGCACGGCCTGCTCCAGGGCCCGCGCGGCGTCCTCGTTGCGCCCGGCGGCCATGTGCATCGCGGCCACGTTGAGCCACGCGCTCCAGTCGCCGGGCTGCTTCTCCAGGTAGCGCCGCAGGCACTGCAGCGCCCTGTCGATGCGCCCGGCCTCGCCGTACATGCGGGCCATTTCCATCAGGGCCTGGGGCGGCGTCTCCGGCGGCAGGCGGTCGGCGACCAGGTCCAGGGCCTTGATCATTTCGTCCTTGTTCCCGTTGTCGCGCAGCATTTGCGCGGCGCGGAAATGCGCCATGGCCGGCATCTGGGGATTGTTGACGATGCCCATGACCAGGTGCATGAAACGGGGCCCCTGGCCGGCCTGGCGGTAGAGATCGGCCAGTTCCAGGATCCTGGCGATCTGCACGTCGCCCTTGCGCATCTCCTCCTCGATCGCCTGGATGCGCCGCTGCAGGTTCTGCATTTCGTCAATGCGGCCCAGGAACTCCGGCGCCTTGCGGTCGTCGGGGTCCATGTCGCTGAATTCCGCCATCAGCTCGCGCGTTTCGGCCAGCCGTCCCATCGGCAGGAGGACCTCCTGGGCCAGGCGGAAGTTGGCCTCCGGGCTGAGCGGGTAGAGCGTGCGCGCCTGCCGGAAGGCGTTTTCCGCCTCGCCGAGCATGCCGCGGCTGCGGTACAGGCCGCCGATGGCGCTGCGCAGCTTGGAAAAGGATTTGCGGGCCACGACGTCGCGCTCGAAGGCGCGGCTGCCGTGCAGACGGCGGGTGTACCAGTCCCAGAAGTCCTGGTCGTCGCGCGCCACGCGGGGGTCGAGCGGCGTGTGCCGCGGGTGAATCTTCATGATCAGGCCGTGGGGCGTCATGAAGGGGAACATCCAGGGGATCACGTAGCTTTCCTCGACGTAGAAGTCGTGCTTGTAGTTGTTGTGCTCGAAGATCATCTGGGCGAGGATGCCGTTGATCTCCATGACGCCCAGGGCGCCGCTGACCTGCACGCGGCCGTTCTCGATCTTGAGCTCGGCGTTGCGCGGCCGGGTGCCCGCCTGCACCTCTTCCACGTAGCGCTGGAAGGCGCGCGTGCTGTCCGGTTGCGCGGGAATCCAGATCTGGTCGCCGTAGAGGTCGCGCATCACGCTCATGTAGGTGTTGTCGGCCAGGGCGTTCTGGGTGATGAGATACACGTCTTCCCTGACGCGCGCGGAGTAGATCATGTAGGTGGGCACGAAGCGTCCGGGATCGGTGCCGCCGAAGAAGATCGCGTCGGGCCCCATCGCGGGGGGGAAGACGGGGTTGGGGAGGGGCTCTTCATCGGGGGCCAGTTCCTCGCTGACGGCCTCGGCGCCGCGCAGCTGGTAATTGCCGAACTGCCAGCCGAAGTCGTGGCCGTTCTGCTCGGCGCCGCCGTAGACCCGGATCAGATCGCGGTTGAAGGCGTTCTGCGCCAGCGGCATGAGCGGCAGGGCCGCGGCCGCGCCGACGCAGAGCCAGCGCACCGCGCGGTTGCCCCTGAACAGCGCGTCGGTCAGGGCCAGTCCGAAAACCAGCCCGTAGCCGATCCACAGCGAGTACAGTCCGTGCGAGGAGATGAACTTCACGCGCTGGATGAACGTGTCCTGGATGTCCATCTTCAGGTTGGCCAGGGCGATGAACACCACGCCCATGGCCACGAAGCCGAAGACGGTGGCCACGACCCACTTCTGCGGCATGTGGGCGATGGTGGCCGTGAGGCGGCAGGGCCCGTACACCAGCCAGGCGATGAGCCCCACGATCAGCGCGGGCGCCAGGGCGGCCGCGGCGATGCCGGCGCTGCCGGCGAAGATGCGCTGCAGCTCCGGGCCAACGATGTTCGCGCCCGGCGCGCGCAGGGGCGCCGTGACGGCCGCGATGTTCCCCGCCAGCGTTTTGACGTAGTAGGCGTAAGCGCCGGCCACGCCCAGCAGCGCCAGGGCGGCCGTGACCCGCTCGGAGACGGACGCGCGCATTCTTCCCAGGGCCTTGCGGCCGAGCTCGTCGAGTTGCGCGAGCAGAACGTTCACGACGCCCAGGCCCATGATCAAGAGCACGCCCAGGATCAGCAGCTTGTAGACGCGCGACAGGAAGGCCGACGCGCCGCCCAGCGCCTCTTCGACCGTCACGAACACGGTTGCCAGCACGGCGAGGACGACCGCGGCGTACAGCGCCTGGAAACGCCGCGCGCCGACGCGCATCTGCCACGTGGCCAGCGGCAGAAAGCCCAGCAGGGCCAGCGGCAGCGTGAACTGCCGGCGCAGGTCGGTCAGGAACGTGCCGAGCTGCTGGACGAACACGAACGAGAACACGTCCGTGGGCACGATCTTCTCGTACTGGCCGCGGCTGATGGCGTGCTTGAAGCCTTCCCAGGTGCGCGGATAGGCCCAGTTCATGGGCGGGTTGCGCAGGTCCGAAACGATCGGCATGTAGGCGTAGAAGGCCACGCCGATTTGCGCGCAGAGGAACGACGGCGCGACGGTCCGCCCACGCGGCAGGAAGAAGAAGCCCAGGGCCAGCAGGGCGATGTTGCCGATCATGTAAAAGGCGCACGTCGCGTGCAGGGGGTGAACGATGGGGGGCAGGGCGCCGTGCGTGAACAGCGCGCTCAGGATGCCGCCCACGGAGTCCACGTTCGGAAGGGGCCCGGGCAGCGCGCCCCAGCGCCTGACCAGGGCCAGCACCGCGACGTACGGCAACCCCAGGATCGCAAAGTCGCGGAAGAGCTCCAGGTCCCTCAGCGCCACGGCAACGACCAGCGCCAGCGCCGCCAGCAGCAACGCCTGGTAATTGGTCAGGCCCAGTCCGAACACGAAAGCGGTCAGGTAGAAGAGCCGGTCCGACGGCTGCCGCATCCACAGGTAGACCAGCAGGAAGATGAGCATCAGGAAGAAGGCGTTGAGGCTGTAGACCTCCACAATCACCGCCTGCGACCACATGCAGGGGCTGAAGGCGAACAGCAGGCTGGCCGCCACGCCGGCGATCCAGCAGATCAGGCGGTCGCTGCCGCGCTCGCTTTCGCCCACGGCGTGGTGCGATTCGCGCAGCAGGTCCGAGCCCGACCGGCAGATCAGCGCGGCGGTCACGCCCGTGGCCAGCGCGCCGCAGAAGGCCGACGACAGCCCGATGCTCCAGGCGGGGTTGGGCTGCCCGCGGAAGGACACGAAACGGAAGATGCGGCTGAAAATCCAGGACAGCATGGACCAGATGGGATAGCCCGGCGGGTGAGGCACGCCGAGGTAGTCGCCGGCCACGGCCAGTTCGCCGGAATCCTCGAGGGTCACCGTGGGCGCCAGGGTATAGAAATAGACGGCAAAGGAAACGGCGGCGGCCGTCCAGAACGCCGACCAGTCCAGCCGGCGAAGGAATCCTTCTCCCGGGACGGCCCCGTCCGCCACTGTCGCATCGGTGTTGTTCATGCCGGATGTCGGTTCCGCGCGGGTCCGCCCCCGCACGCCGGTCAACATAGCATGCCCCGTGATTGCGGCGCAAGCCCGCCGGGTATGCGAAGGCGGACGGTTTTCGCAGGGGGGCAAGGTCGCGGGCCGCCCGTCCATCGTATGGCTGACCGGAAACGCGCGAAGCAGCAGTCTCGGGGAGGGGGGGCGGATCAAGCATCCTACCGGGCCAGCGCGAAGATCAGCGCCACCGCGATTCCGTAGAGGGCCAGGTTCACCAGGATCGGCACGTCGGAAAGCAGGATCCGCTCCGGGCGGTCGCCCCCTTCGTGCCGGTAAACCAGATCCAGGTAGCGGAAGACGCCGAACATCACGAAAGGAATGGTCAGGCCCAGGGCGGAGGTGCCGAACTTGGCGACGGTTCCCGGCGCCAGCGTGTAGATCGCGTAGGCCACGATGGTTGACGAAGCGGCGACGCCGATCAACTGGTCGAGCAGGCTCCGGTCATACTTGTCGAGGCTGGGCCGGTGCCCGCCGGCCGCGTCCTCGAGCAGCAGCTTCTCGTGGCGGCGCTTGCAGAGGGCCAGGAACACGGCCAGCAGAAAGGCGCACAGCAGCAGCCACGGCGAGATGGTCGCTTCGACCACCACGGCCCCGGCCACCGCCCGCAGCACGAACCCCGCGGCAATCACCATGATATCCACGAGGGCCACGCGTTTCAGCGCCAGGCTGTAGACCAGCTGGATGAGAACGTACGCCGACATGACGCCGGCGAAGCGCGGCGCGACGAGCCATGCGCCGCCCAGGCTGCCGGCGGCGAGCAGGGCGGAGACCAGGCCGGCCGCGCCGACGCCCACGCGTCCGGCGGCGAGAGGGCGGTGCTTCTTGAGCGGGTGAAGGCGGTCGGCTTCCAGATCGCGTATGTCGTTGAAAAGGTAAACCGCGCTCGAGACCAGGCAGAAGAGGAGCGTGGCCGCGGCCACGCGCAGGCCGTCGACCGGGCCCACCGGCTGGCCGCGGTCGCCCAGCGCGAACACGAAGGCGGCCGGGACGACGGCGTTCTTCGTCCACTGGCTGGGCCGCAACGCCGCCAGCATGTCCGCGGGACGCGTTCCCATGCGGGCTCCTCCGATCAAGCGATTCCGCCGCCCCCCGGCCCGTGCGCCGGGCCGGGCACGCGGCGCCGGCGCCGGCCGTGGCGGAAGACCAGTTTCCACACGATCCACAGCGATTCGCGGAAGATGTCCATGCTCATCTTCGAATATCCGGAGCGGCGGTCCTCGAACGTGATGGGCACTTCGCTGATGCGGAAGCCGCTGATCCAGGTCACATACGCCATTTCCACGAGGAACGAGTAGCCGTTGGACATTACTGCGTCGAGATCGATGCTCTCCAGAGTCTCGCGCCGGAAGCAGCGGTAGCCGCCCGTGGGGTCGGTCACGGGCATGCCCGTGATGACGCGCACGTAGGTCGCGGCGGCCTTGCTCAGGAGCAGGCGGCTGAGCGGCCAGTTCGTAATGCGGATGCCGTTCACGTAGCGCGAACCGATCACCAGGTCGGCTTCCTCCGCGGCGCGGCGCATGACCGGGATCTCGGCGGGATCGTGGGAGAAATCCGCGTCCATGCCGAAGACCAGCCCGTACGGGCGTTCCAGGGCCCACTTGAAGCCCGTGATATAGGCGCGGCCCAGGCCGGCCTTGCCGGACTTGTGGATTACATGCACGCGCGCGTCGGCCGCCGCCAGGCGGTCCAGCGCTTCGCCGGTGCCGTCGGGCGAGTTGTCGTCCACGAAAAGGACGTGGACGTCGGGTGCGATCTCCAGGATGGCCCGGGAGATCGACTCCACGTTGTCACGTTCGTCATACGTGGGAATGACGATCAACGCCTCGCGCATGGCCGGCACTATAAGCGCGCCTCACGCGCTGCGGCAAGGCCAAAGCTTTCCCGCGCACCGCGACACCCCGCGCACGTAAGGGGTCAGTTACGCGGTGGACGGGTGGCCCGCGACCTCCGGGCGCGGGCGGACATGTACGTGCGCCTGGACTGCGTTTGCCCGCGCCCGGAAGGTCGCGGGCCACCCTGCGGCTGCAGCGCGAAACTGACCCGTTACCCGCGCACATCGTCTTGCCTTTGCGCGCGCGAGAGGGTAGGCTGAGCGGAGTTCGGATAACGTTTGGAAGGATGCGCCCCATGCTGGAATTCAACCCCGGGTACAACACATTCAACGCCGACTCCTACACGGTCCATCTGGAGGACCCGTCCGAGCCCGACCTTTTCCGGGACGTGTTTCCATACGCCGAGGCGCCCCGCCTGGGCTTCAACCACCGCCTGGTGCCCATGCGCACGCCGCGCGAGATATGGATCACGGACACTTCGTTCCGGGACGGACAGCAGTCCATGCCGCCCTACACCGTCAAGCAGGTCGTGGACCTCTACAAGATGCTGCACCGCCTCGGCGGCCCGAAAGGCGTGATCCGGCAGGCCGAATTCTTCCTGTACACGCGCAAGGACCGGCAGGCCATGGACGAAGTCCTGGCGCTGGGCTACGAGTTTCCCGAAGTGACGGGCTGGATCCGGGCCAACCGCAAGGACCTGCAGATGGCCAGGGACGCGGGCCTGAAAGAGACGGGCATCCTGACTTCGTGTTCCGACTACCACATCTTTCTGAAGCTTCGCAAACGGCGCAAGGAGGTGATGAACGACTACATCGGCGTGATCCGCGACGCCATCGAGGTGGGCATCACCCCGCGCTGCCACTTCGAGGACGCCACGCGGGCCGATTTCTACGGTTTCGTGGTGCCCTTCGCGCACGAACTGATGAAACTGGCCGAAGAGAGCAAGACCGTCATCAAGATCCGCGTGTGCGACACGCTGGGGCTGGGCGTGCCCTTTCCGGGCGTGGCCATGCCGCGCTCCGTTCCCGGCCTGATCTACGGCCTGGCCTACTATGCCGGCGTGCCGAGCGAGTGGATGGAATGGCACGGGCACAACGACCTGCACCTGGTGACGGCCAACGCCGTCACGGCCTGGCTTTACGGATGCTCCGCCGCCAACGGCACCATCCTGGGCATCGGCGAGCGCACGGGCAACCCGCCCCTGGAAGGCCTCGTGCTGAGCTATCTGCAGCTGCGGGGCAACGACGCCGGCGTCGACACGACCGTCATCACCGAGATCGCCCGCTACTTCGAGAAGGAGCTGCACTTCAAGATTCCCGCCAACCAGCCGCTGGTGGGCGAGGACTTCAACATGACGCGGGCCGGGATCCACGCGGACGGGCTGCTGAAGAACGAGGAGATCTACAATATCTTCGACACGGCCAGCCTCCTCAACCGGCCGGTGTCGGTCGCGATCACGGACAAGAGCGGACTGTCCGGCGTCGTGCTGTGGGTTCACAACAAGATCGGTCGCGGCTCGTCGTCCCTGACCAAGGAGCACCCGGGCGTCAAGGCCATCCATGAATGGATCTGCAGGGAATACGAACACGACCGCACCACCTCCATCTCGGACCGCGAGATGGTCGAACAGGTCCGGACCCACCTGTCCGACTGGCTGAAGGAGAGCGGTTTTGAAGTATGACGTCCTGACCTACGGCCGCGCGGAACTGCGCGCGAAGGCCGGGCCCGTCGCCGATTTCGGCAACGGGCTGCGCGGCCTGGCGCGCGACATGCTTGACGCGATGTATGCGCATGAAGGCCTGGGCCTGGCCGCCGAACAGGTCGGCCGCAGCGAGGCGCTGTGCGTCATCGACGTGCCGCCGCGCCTGGACGCCGATCCGCGGACGGGCGAACGCCACAACCCGCAGGCGGCCATGCCGATCGTGATGGTCAATCCCCGCCTGGTGGCTTCCGCGGGCGAACAGACGGGCCAGGAGGGCTGCCTGAGCTTCCCGGGCATCTACGCCAACGTCAGGCGCGCGGCGGAAGTCACCGTGGCCTACCGGGACGCGGAGGGGAAAGAACGGGAGCTGCGCGCGCGCGCGCTGCTGGCGCGCGTCATCCAGCACGAGCTGGATCATCTGGAGGGGGTTCTGCTGGTGGACCGGATGTCGCCGGTGCAGAAGGTGGCGGTGGCGGGCAAGCTGAAGCGCCTGCGTCGCGACGCCGCGTCCGCTGGATGAATTCCGCGGCCAGCAGGCGGTAGGCGAAGGCGCCCGACGAATCGCGGGCGTACTGGTTTACGGGCCGCCCGTGGCTGGGGGCTTCGCTCAGGCGCACGTTGCGCGGAATCACCGTGGCGAAGGTCTTGTCGCCGAAATGTTTGCGCACTTCCGCCTCGACCTGCGCGGACAGGTTGGTCCGTCCGTCGAACATCGTCATCAGGATGCCCTCGATCTCCAGGCGCGGATTGGCGCCGCCCTCGCGCAGACGCGTGACCAGTCGCGTGATCACGCTCAGTCCCTCCAGCGCGTAGTATTCGCATTGAATGGGGATCAGCGCGGCGTCGGCCGCGGCCAGCGCGTTCATGGTCAGGATGCCCAGCGAAGGGGGGCAGTCCACGAGCACGACGTCGTAGTCGGCCGCGGCGCGGAGCGGCGCGAGGGCCAGCGCGAAGCGGTGCAGGTAACCGTCCATGCGCGCCACGTCCACTTCCGCGCCGGCGAGGTCCAGCTCGGCGGGCACGATGTCCACGCCCTCGGCGACCGTCGGCCGGATCAGGTTGCGGGCGGTCTGCTCGCCGAGCAGCGCGCGGTACAGGCTCAGGCCCTCCTCGGGCGACAAGCCCAGCCCGCTGGTCGCGTTGCACTGCGGGTCGAGGTCGATCACCAGCATGCGCTGCCCCTGCTCGGCGAGGCAGGCGGCGAGGTTGATGACCGTGGTGGTTTTGCCGACGCCGCCCTTCTGGTTGGCCACGGCGACGACGCGCGTGGCGAGGGGCCCCCTGGGCGTTGCGTCCGTCATGACCGTGGCGCGAGCATGCCCGCGGCCCGCGCGTAGCCGAAGATGCCGCCGGCCGCGATCACCGGGCCCACCGCGCCCAGCGGCTTCAGCCGCCAGGCGCGTCCGGAAGGCGCGTGGACGATGGTCTCGTCCGCCGGGTCCAGCGTGGCCTCGTCGCCCGTGCGGAACACGTCGCACAGGCGGTCGGCGGACTCCAGCGGATACAGCTCGCCCGTGGCCACGGCGTTGCGGAAGAAGATGCGCGCGTAGGACTCCGCGACAACGGCCCGCACGCCGGCCGCGCCCAGCGCGATGGGCGCGTGCTCGCGCGACGAGCCGCAGCCGAAATTGCGGCCGCTCACGATGATGACGTAGGGGGACTTCGTCGCGCCGGGGGGCACGAACGCGGGCATCGTGTCCGGCAGGCCGGCCAGGGCGTGAGTGCCCAGACGCGCGTATTCCTCCGGGATCGTCGGGACCAGGTTCAGGTACTGCGCCGGGATGATCTGGTCGGTGTCCACGTTATCGCCCAGCACGTAGACCCGCCCCGCGATCACGCCCTCGTTCGGCCTTTGGCCCGCGGCATTCATCGTCATCCCGGCAGCTCCCGCGGGTCGGTGATGCGGCCCGCAACCGCGGACGCCGCCGCGGTCAGCGGCGAAGCCAGGTAGATGGACGCCCGCTTGGAGCCCATCCGGCCGATGAAATTGCGGTTGGTCGTGCTGACGATCGTCTCGCTGCCGGCGGCGCGGCCGAACGTGTCCGGGGGGCCGCCCAGGCAGGCGGCGCAGGAAGGCGGCGCGATATCGCGGCAGCCGGCCTCGGCGAAGATCTCCACCAGGGACTTGCCGTCCACCGTTTCGGTCATCAGGCTTTCGGCCACTTCCACCGTGGCCGGCACCAGGAACGTCGTCACCGCCACGCGGCGGCCCTTGAGCACGCGCGCCGCCATGATGAAGTCGGTGGTCTTGCCGCCGGTGCACGACCCGATGTAGACGCGGTCGATTTTCACGCCGCCGCGCTCGCGCGCCGGCGCCACGCTGGAAGGCAGGTGCGGCTCGGCCACCAGGGGCTCCAGGGCGGATACGTCAACTTCGGCGTCGGCGGCCGCCGGGGCGTCCCGGTCGGCGCACAGCGGCTCGAACGGCGCGGAGGTGCGGGCCCGCACGTAGGCCAGGGTCGTTGCGTCGGGTTCCATAATGCCGTTCTTGGCGCCGGCCTCGATGGCCATGTTGCACACGGTCATACGCTCGTCCATGTTCAGCGCCGCGACGGCTTCGCCGCAAAACTCCATGGCGCAATAAGTTGCGCCGTCCACGCCGATGTCGCCGATGATGCGCAGGACGATGTCCTTCGCCGTCACGCCCGGAGGGGGGGAGCCGCGCAGACGGAAACGCATGGTTTCGGGCACTTTCACCAGCAGTTTGCCGGTGCCCATTACGAACCCGGCGTCGGTATTGCCGACCCCTGTGGCGAAGGCCCCGAACGCGCCGTGCGTGCACGTGTGGGAGTCGGTTCCGACGATGACCTCGCCCGGGCGGACGTGTCCGCGCTGGGGCAGGGCCACGTGGCACACGCCCTGGTAGCGGGGCGAATCCACGTCGTAGTAGTGCGGCAGGTTCTGCTCCCGCGCGAAGGCGCGCAGCGTGTCGACGTTGCGGTGCGCCTTCTCGTCCGCGGTGAAAATGTAGTGGTCGGGGATGATCACGACCTTTCCGGGGTCCCAGACCCCGGCATCGCGGCCGAACTCGCGATGGAAGACGCCGATCGTGCCCGGGCCGCACACGTCGTGCGTCAGCAGCACGTCCACGTTTATCCAGATGTTCTCGCCCGGCTTGACCGTCGTGCGCCCCGCGGCCCGTGCCAGGATCTTTTCCGTCAATGTCGCGCCCACGTTCGGATCCTCGCTGTCGCGCCCTCGAAACTTCAATTCAGTACACCGCCCGCCTGCCCGACGCAAGCGGAAGTTCAGCGGCGATGTAACCGGTCAGTTTCGCGCTGCAGCCGCAGGGTGGCCCGCGACCTCCGGGCGCGGGCAAACGCAGTCCGGGCGCACGTACATGTCCGCCCGCGCCCGGAGGTCGCGGGCCACCCGTCCACCGCGTAACTGACCCCCTACGCGGCGATCGGCGGCGGAGCAGGGGACGGTCATGCGGCGGGCAACCCCGGCGGGGCGGGGCCTCCCGCCGTCGTCCCGCGGGCCATGGCGGGTACGCCGGCCCCGCCGCGGCGGACCGCCGGGGCGGGGCCCTGTCTCACTTTGCGCCGGGCGGCGCCATGGAGAGCGCGTCCTTGAGCGCGTCGAGGCGAGGCCGATTGACGGCGAAGTCGTCGGGCCCGCAGGCCACGTGTTCCGCGCCGAGCTGGCGCAGCGTCCCGATTCGCGTCCGCAGGGCGTCTTCCGCGATCCAGCGGTCCTTGAGCGTATCGCGCGTGTTGACCTTGAAGACGGTCTTGGACAGGGCGTCGGGCACGCCCGCCGCGGCGGTCACGATGCTCTTCAGCCAGGCATCGGCGCGGCGCACGCCCGCCGCCTCGGGGTCGACCTTGACCACGACCACGTCGCAGTCGCGGACCGCGTCGCGGTAGTTCTGGGCCAGCCACTGCTCCGCCGCCGGCGTGGTCAGGAGCGGCGCGTAGACGGCGCGCGCGAAGCGCAGCTCCGGTTGAGCGGCCGAGGCGATGGACTGCAGGTTGCGCAGCAGCGCGTTGATCTGGCGCGTCTTCAGGCGCGTCCACTTGATGCGCCGGCTTTCGCTCAGCGCGGCGGGATCGGCGAAGCGGGCGCCGAGAACCTGCTCCGCCGCGGCCAGGGCGGCCGGATTGAAGTCCTCGAGGTCCGTGAGGAAGGCGTCGTCCTCGAACAGGATTCCGTCCAGCTTCACCCGCGAGACGAGGTCGGTGCAGATTGTGGCCAGCGCGTCGAATGTCCTGGGGTCGAAAGGCGTGAGGCGCCGCGGCAGATCGAAAGCCGGCCGAACGCAGCCGTTCTTCGACTCAAGCACAAGCAGTGCTTCGTTGAGGGCCGCGTCCGTGAGCTTCACGGCCAGGGTGGGCATGCATGCAAGGACGGCCAGCCCGCGGTTGCGGCACTGCTCCGCCGCCTGCTTGAGCAGGTCGGATCGCACTTCGGCGGCGGCGGTCGGGAAATGCATGGCCTCCGCGAGGCCGTCGCCGTCCGCGTCGGAGTAGGCGCGGATGTAGACGGTATTGACCTCCAGGGCGACGGCGCGTCCCAGGAAGCGGCCGAGGTTGATTTCGGTCTGGGCGGGCGTGTCCCCTAAGACGAGGTCGAGGTCGAGGTCGATCGAGCGCACGGGCGCGGGCGCCGGCGCGGCGGGGGCGGCCGGAGCCTGTGCGGCCCTGGCCGCCGCCAGCTCCGCGGCAAGCCGGTCGAGGCGGCCGCCGGCAATCGCGGCCTCGGCGGTCAACTCCTCCACGCTGCCGGCCAGCAGCTCAACGGCTTCAACGCTGGATTTGCGCAACTGTTCGGTGCGGACCTTTTCGACTTCGCGGGCTCTCTCGGCGGCGGCCAGCTCGCCCGTGGTTCCGGCCACGGCCTGTTTGAGTCCGGCCAGCATGGCTTCCATCGCGGCCCGGTTGTCGGCGGCTTTCTTTTCGACGGCGGCGCGCAGCGCGCGCTCCTTTGCGAGCTCGGCCGTCAGGGCGGCTACCCGCGCGTCGGCGTCGCCTTCCTTGGACCGCAGCTCAGCCATGTGCGCGTCGTATTGGGCGCGATGCCGCTCGGCCAGCGCCTGCAGCGTCTCGTACTGTTCGCGGAGCTTCTCCAGCGCCTGCTTCGTCTCGGCCACCGTCTTGGCGGACTCGCGGACGCGCCGGTCAAGCCCCTCGATCATCTCGGCCAGAGCGGTTTCCTTCTGGCGGCTCGATTCCCTGAAAGCGGCGTGCGCCTTTTCCTGCTCGGCGATCTGCCGCCGCGCGGCCGTGAGCTCTTCCCGGGCCTGCGCCAGTTCTCTGGCGAGGGCCTTGGCTTCCGGCGTGTCCGTCCGCGGGGCGGGGGCGGGGGCGGCCGCCGCGCGCGGGGCCGTGGTCACCGGCTCGGTGGCGGCGGCGCGGGCGGCGCCGGCGGCGCTGGGCGCTTTTTCCAGAAGGCGCAGCGCTTCATCGTGCCGGCCGAGATCGAAGAGCGTCTGGATCAGGCCGCGCAGCGCGACCTGGTCGTCGGGGTTCTCCGCGAGACGCGCTTCGAAGGCGGCGCGGGACTTCTCGAGCTTCGCCGCGTCTTCCTGCTCTCGGGCGGGGTCCGCCGATGGAAGGGGTTCGGGCGCGGCCTTGGGCTCCGGCGCGGGTTCCGCGGCGGGAACGGGCGGCGCGGGGGCCGGCGCGGGAGCCAGGGCCGGCACGGCAGGCAGCGGAAGATCCGGGGCGGCCGCTCCGGATACGTCCGGGACGTCCGCGGGCGCCTTTTCGAGCAGGTCCAGCGCCTCGGCGTAGCGTCCCATGTCGAACAGCACCATGATCAACCGCCGCAAGGCCTCCTGATCGTTCGGGTTCTGCTTGAGAAGTTCCTCGTATTGGACCCTGGCTTTCTCCAGCTCGGCCAGGCTCCCGGCGTCCGTCCCGCCGGCGGGCATGAGGGCCGAATCCGCGTTGTTTTGCGCGAGCGACCACATCACGCCGCAGACGACCAGGAGAACACCGGCAAGCACGACACGCCGACCGCGACTTGTTGCGAAGAGCGTCTTCATAATGCCGCAGCTTAACGGAGGCCTCTCCCGGGCGCAACTGGAATCTGCTTTTCCGCGGTCTACTTTTCTGTTGCCCCTTCGCCGGGGCCGAGTGCACTATGTGGGCGTGCGGCAGCAGTGGCGAGTGTAGCTCAGCTGGTTAGAGCATCAGACTGTGGCTCTGAGGGTCGCGGGTTCGAGCCCCGTCGCTCGCCCCATTGCACAACGCCGCGGCTCCGTTCGCGCGATTGACGCATGCGTTACAGCATCAAGCCGGTCCACAAGTGCTACTCCTGTCTGTTGAATCTCGGGGACGAGTGCTGGCTGTACGCCTACCCCCGCGGGCAGTGGCGGGGGACCCGCAAGTGCCCGGCCTTCGGCAACGAGGAGATCTACCAGGCGTACCTGAGCTGGCGCGGGCGTCCCGCGGTCAGGAGCCGCCGCGAGTTGCGGCGCGAATTCTTCCGGGTCCGGCGGCGCAAGGTCGTGCGCCGCCTGGTGCACAGGTAGCACATGGAAGCAGGCCGGACTTGAGAGCACCCGCCGAGAGTGTCGCCGCCGCGAGCGAGCGGGCGCTGCTGGTGCAGGTCGTTCTGGCCGGGCATTCCAAGGAGGTGGCCGCCGATTCGCTCGAGGAGCTGGAGCGTCTGGCCGACACCGCCGGCGCGATAGTCGGCGGAAGCATCACCCAGCGGCGCGACCGCCCGACCGCCGCCTTCCTGGTGGGCGAGGGCAAGCTTGCGGACATCCAGCTGGCCTGCCGCCGCGCGCGGGCCAACCTGGTGATCTTCGACAACGACCTTTCCGCGGTGCAGGTCAACAACCTGGATCTGGCGCTGGGCGTCAAGGTCATCGACCGCACCGAGCTGATCCTGCAGATTTTCGCGCGGCGCGCGCAGTCGGCGGCCGCGCAGATCCAGGTCGAGCTGGCGCAGCTTCAATACCTGGTCTCGCGCATCCCCATCTCGCGCCGCCAGCAGCGCTTCCAGGGCGGAATCGGCATGCGCGGCCCCGGGGAAAGCCCTCTGCAGCTCCGCAACGAGCCGATGCGCCGCCGTATCCGTTTCCTTGCGCGAAAGCTGCAGGCGATCCAGAATCGCGAACGCCGCGAGCGCGAAGGACGGCCGCGCCCCATGGTCTGCCTGGTGGGCTACACCAACGCGGGCAAATCCACGATGCTCAACGCGCTGACGTCGGCCGGGGCGTTCGTGGACGACCGCCTCTTCGCCACGCTCGACACCAAGACGCGCCGCGTGCGGCTGCCCGACGGCCGCGGCGCCATGCTTACCGACACCGTGGGCTTCATCCGCCACCTGCCGCACGGGCTGGTGGCTTCGTTCCGGTCAACGCTGGACGTGGCCGTGGAAGCGGACCTGCTGTTGACCGTGGCCGACGCGTCGCACGCGCACGTGCGTGACCAGCTGGACGTCGTGCACGACACGCTGCGGGAGATCGGCGCGGACCGGGTGCCTTCGCTGCTGCTGCTGAACAAGGCCGACCTGCCGGCCGCCGCCGCGGCGATGCCCGAGCTGCTGCGCTCGTTCCCGGGGGCGCTGCCGGTCGCGGCGGCGCGCCGGGAAGGGCTCGACAATGTGCTCGCGCTGATGGCGCGAATGCTGTAGACGGCTCGGCGTGGGTCGCGCCCGGCGAAGCGGCCCGCGCGGGGGCGGCCCGGGGAAACGCCATGCTCTACATCGTCGCCACGCCGATCGGCAACCTTGACGACATCAGCGCCCGGGCCCTGGACGCGCTGCGCCGCGCGGACGTGCTGGCCTGCGAAGACACCCGGCGCACGCGCGCGCTGCTGGCGCACTACGGCATTCCGCGGCCGGCGCGCGTGCTGTGCTACCGCGAACAGAACGAGGCGCACATGGCCGGGCGCCTCGCGGACCTGGCCGCCGAGGGCCTGGCCGTGGCGGTCTGTTCCGACAGCGGCTACCCGGGGATCAGCGATCCCGGCTACCGCCTGCTCAGCCTGGCCGTGGAGCGGGGCCTGGATTTCACGGTGCTTCCCGGCGCCTCCGCCGTGCCCGTGGCCCTGCTGCTGTCCGGCCTGCCCGCGTCCAGCTACACGTTCAAAGGCTACCCGCCGCGCAAGCCCGGCCCGCGGCGGCGCTTTTTTGAGGACGAAAAAGACCGCCCGCACACGCTGGTGGTCTTCGAGTCGCCGTACCGCGCGGCGGACACGCTGGGCGCCGCGCTCGAAGTCCTGGGTGACCGGCGGGCGGCGGTGTGCGTCGAGCTGACCAAGAAATTCGAGCGGGTGATGCGCGGCTACCTGGGCGAGTTGCGCGGCCTCCTCGCCGGCCGGCCCCCGCGCGGCGAAGTCACGCTGGTCATCGCCGGCAACCATCCCGCGTTCCGGAGGGCGGAGCGCGAGGGGGCGCGCGCGGGCGCGGAACCGCAAGTTGAGTCTTGAGCCGGCGCCCGCCGCGCTCTAGTATGCCGGGGCAATCGGTATCAGGCGCCAGACGCTCCGGAACCATGACCGACGACGCCAAACGCATTGACGGCCCGACCCTCGTGTTGCCGGCCGAGAAGTCGCCCAACGCGATCCGCGTGCAGAAATCGAAAGTGCTCGTGGCGAGCGGGCCGCTGCAGGGCCGCGAGTTCATCGTGGACCGCGACGTGTTCGCCATCGGCTCGGGCGCGAACAACGACCTGGCGGTGGAAGACACCACCATCTCGCGGCAGCATTGCGAGATCGAGCGCGGGCCCGACGGCTACGTTATCCGCGACCTGGGCAGCACCAACGGCACGATCGTGCAGGGCGTGCGCGTTTCCCAGGCTTACCTCGACCAGAGCACGGAATTCCAGCTCGGCAAAACGCGCTTCGTCTTCTGCCCGCTGCGCGAGTCGGTCGAATACGTGCTCAGCGACCAGCAAGCCTTCGGCGGCCTCCTGGGAAAGAGCGTGGCCATGCGGCGCGTCTTTCACCTGGCCGAGACCTACGCGCCCACCGACGCGGTCGTCCTGATCGAGGGCGAAACCGGCACCGGGAAGGAAGTCCTGGCCGAGGAGATGCACCGCCACGGCCGGCGAAGCAGGAAGCCGTTCATCGTGATCGACTGCGCGGCGCTGGCCCGCGAGCTGATCGAAAGCGAGCTGTTCGGACACAACCGGGGCGCTTTCACGGGCGCGGCGGCCGATCGCGTGGGCGCCTTCGAGCACGCCGACGGCGGCACGGTGTTCCTGGACGAAGTCTCCGAGCTCAGCCCCGCGCTGCAGCCCAAGCTGCTGCGCGTGATCGAACGGCGCGAAGTCCGTCGCCTGGGCAGCAACGAGATGAAGCGCGTGGACGTGCGCATCGTGGCGGCCACGAACCGCAAGCTGGCCGCCGAAGTCAACGCCGGGAGGTTCCGCGAAGACCTGTTCTTCCGGCTTTCCGTGGCGCATATCGAGATGCCGCCCCTGCGGCGGCGCAAGGACGATATCCCGCTGCTGGCGGCGAAGTTCCTCAAGGATTTTCTGGGCGAGAACGCGCTGGAACGCGTCGCCGATTTCGACGGCATGATGGAGGCGCTGCGGCGCCACGACTGGCCCGGCAACGTGCGCGAGCTGCGCAACGTCGTGGAGATCGCCTCGTACTCCGGAAGGGACAAAATCGACTTGGGCGATTTCCTGTATCTTGGTAGAATGAAGAGCGTCGAGGCCGAGCCGGCGCCGGTCGAAAGCGATCGCCCTTTCAAGGAGGCCAAGAATGAGCTGATCGGGCGTTTCGAGCAGGCCTTCATTCGGGACCTGCTCCGGCGGACCGACGGCAACGTGTCGCAGGCGGCCCGCCAGGCGGGCATCGAGCGTGCCTACCTGCAGCGCCTGATACGCAAGTACGGCATACGCTAGAACACGCGGGCCCCTGGCGCGCAAGCGGCACGCGCGGCCCCGCCCGACAACCCAAAACCGACAACCCAAAACCGACAACCGCAGTGAACCCCCGCACATGCATCACGGCCGCCGCCGCCGGACTGGTTATCGGCCTGGCCGCCGGCAATGCGCTTTTCAGCCGGGCGGAATTGCCGCCGGCGCTGGCCCCGGTCCGCGACGCAGAGGAAGAAGGTCCGGTGTCCCGCGTTCCGGTTACGCTGTACGAATTGCGCGTGCCCGCGCCCGAGCAACGCGGAACGGCGGTCCTGCCGGACGGCGCCTTCTCCCGGTTGGGCGGCGGGCCGGGGGCGCGGTCGGCAGGCGGAGTGTCGGATCCGTTCTGGGCGATGCGCCGCCAGGCTTTCGCGCCGCCCGCCGCGCCGCGAACGGAAGCCGCCGACCTGATCGCGACCGACGGCGCGGAGAAAGACCGGGGGCGCGCGGAGGGGTGGGGGTGGCTGGCCGAAGAGGTGTGGGGCGGCGCCGCCGACGCGGCCGGCGCGCCGTTGGGCGGCCGCGCCGCGGGCGCCGGGCGGCCGCCGGCGGAAAGGCGCGGCGGATCCGCCTGGTCCCCCGGAACGGACTACCTGACGGATGGCGGAGAGGCAAGCGGCGCGCGGGAACGGCGCGACGGCGGGATTTCCGGCTGGAGGGAGCTGACCGACGCGATTCTGGCCCCCGATGCGGCCGCCCGCGACGCCGCGGGGACCGGCGGCGGATGGGACCCTTTCGCGTCACCCGATCGCCGCGGCCCCCAATCGGCGTTCGCGCGGCCGGGCGCCCAGGGCACGGCGCCCGCGTCCGGCGACGGGCCGGACGGCGCGACTGAGCGCCCGGCGGAGCAGCGCAGCCGCGCGAACCGCGCCGTGCCGCTGCGCGACGACGTCAAGATGCTGGAGTGGTAAGGCCGCGGCGGACGTTCTCAGCCCGTCAGCAAGCTGCGCTGCCGCCCGCGGCGGATGTAGCCGACCACCTTCGCGCCGCAGCGCGCGTTCCTGAGAATCGCCAGGGCCTCCTCGGCGTCGGCTTCGCCGACCACCAGCACGTACCCGATGCCCATGTTGAACACGCGGTACATCTCGTCGCGGTCCACGCCGCCCTCGCGCTGCAGGAATTGAAACAGGTGCGGCGTCTTCCACGCGGCGCGGTCGAAAACGGCGTCGACGTTGTGCGGCAGAACGCGCGGCACGTTGTCGATCAGCCCGCCGCCCGTGATGTGCGCCATGCCCCGGACGCGGACCTTGTTCATCACCGCGGTCACGGGCCTGAGATAGCTGCGGTGCACGGCCAGCAGGACGTCGGCCACGGTCATTTTCGTGCCCGGGAACGGATCGCTCACGCCCAGACCCAGCTTGTCGAAAAGGATGGCCCGCGCCAGGGAGTAGCCGTTCGTGTGCAGGCCGGAAGACGGCAGGCCGATAATGATGTCGCCTTCGCGGATGGCCTTGCCGGTGACCAGGTCCTTGCGCGGCACGGCGCCGACGATCGTTCCCACGAGGTCATACTCCGCGGCCGGGTACAGCCCGGGCAGCTCGGCCGTCTCGCCCCCGATCAGGGCGCAGCCGTTGCTCCGGCAGGCCGCGCACAGGCCTGCCAGGATCTGCCGGAAGACGGCGCCGTCGAGCTTTGCGGCGCCGATATAGTCCAGGAAGAAAAGGGGCCGCGCGCCCTGCACCAGGATGTCGTTCACGCAGTGATTGACCAGGTCGCGGCCGACGGTGTCGTGCCTTCCGGCCAGAACCGCCACCTTCAGCTTCGTGCCCACGCCGTCGGTGCTGGCCACGAGCAGCGCGTCGCGGCCCGGCGCCACGTACAGCCCGCCGAAGGAACCCAGGCCGCCGCGCGCGTCGCGCGTGCGCGTGGCGTTGACCATGCGCGTCACCGCGCGCAGCCCGGCCATCTTGACGTCGATGTCCACGCCCGCCGCCGCGTACGCGGACGGCTTGCCCGCGCTCTTCTTTTCGTCGCTTGTCGCTGTCATAAGAACCTCCCTCTCTCGCCAGCCGCGCATGGTAGGAAGTGGCGGCGGCGGCGTGAAGGAAAAAGAGGCGCGGTGTCATGCGGATTGAAATAGAGAGGGAACTCGTGCTATTCTCCCCGGATGAAGGTCAGAGATGCTATCAAGATGATTGAGCGTGACGGCTGGTTCCAGGTGAAGAGCCGGGGCGGCAGTTACCGCCAGTTCAAGCATCCCTGGAAATCAGGCCGCGTGACCATTGCCGGGCATCCCGGCGATGACCTTGCAGCCGGCACACTGAACAGCATACGCAAACAGGCGGAATTGAAATGAGCAAGTTTTTGATTGTCGTCGAGGAAACCGAGACAGGCTACTCCGCCTACTCGCCGGATCTTCCTGGCTGCGTTGCAACCGGGAAGACAAAGCCCGAGGTGGAACGGATGATGTCCGAAGCCATCGAGTTCCATCTTGAGGGCCTCCGCGAAGACGGTGCCGCCCTTCCGCCGGCACACTCCTACTCGACGTACTGCGAAGTCCCTGCATAACGACCGAATCGAACGCGACTTCGGGTTAACCGCGCCGCGCACCCTTTGACGCGACTCGCCGGACCGATTTGCTGCTGCCGATTTGTTGCTGGCCTTGGCGGCGGGCTTGCGGCATGATGCGGGGCATGTGGCTGCTGACGCTCATCTTCGGCCTGCTCACGGCGGGGCTGGCGTGGATGCTGTTCGGGTACGGACACGTGATGTGGCTCGCGGGCCTGTTCCGGCCGCGCCGCGAGCCGGAGCATCCCTCCGAGTGGCCGCGTCTTTCCGTGGTCGTGCCGTGCTACGACGAGGAACGAGAGATCCTGGCCAAGCTCGATGACCTCCGCGCGCTGGACTACCCGCGCGACCGGATGGAGGTCGTTTTCGCGGACGGCGGCTCGCGCGACGGCACCCTGCCGCGGCTGCGCGAGGCCATCCGGCCGGACGAGCCCTTCCGGGTCGCGGAATGCCCGCGCGCGGGCAAGGTGCCGCAGATCAACCACGTTTTGCCGTCGCTCACGGGCGACATCGTGGTCAACACCGACGTCGACGCGCGCCTCGATCCGCAGGCCCTCAAGTGGCTCGCGGCGGAGTTACACGCGGCGCCGGAGGCCTGGGTCGTGGGCGCCTACTGCCGGCCGGCCGACGCCATACCCGTGGAGCGCTATTACTGGCAGGCGCAGAACAAGGGGCGCCTGCTGGAGAGCGACGCCGGCGCCCTGCCCATCGCCATCGCCCAGTGCTACGCCTTCCGCAAGGAGCTGCTCGCGGCGTTTCCGGAAGACGTGGTGGCCGACGACATCTACGTGGCCCTGCTCGCGGGCACGCGGGGGCGGCATTCGGTGTACAGCCGCCGGGCGCAGGCCACGGAGACGCGCGGGCCGGCCACGGTCCGCGCGTTCCTCTACCACAAGCTGCGCAAGAGCAACGCCTACCTGCGCGAGACCCTGCGCTTCGCGTACCGCCTGCCGGAGCTCGGCATGCTGTCCAAGATCATGCTGCTCACGCGCATCAGCCAGCAGCTCCTGCTGCCGTGGGTCATGGCGCTGTGGATCCTGACCGCCGGGGCGCTGCTCACGCTGTTCCGCCTGGACCTGGTGATCTACGGCGCGCTGTTCCTGGCGGCCATGCTCCTGGCGTCCCGCGGCGTCTACCAGAGCGTCAAGCTTCCGGACGAGCAGCCCGCGCCCCTTTCCGTAATCCTGTGGGGCTATCTGCTTACGAACCTGATCCTGCTGGCGACGGCCCTGACCTATCCCTACCTCAGGCAGGACAGCCGCTACGGCCGCCTGCCGGCCGCGGAGCGGGGCGCGGGCGGGACGCCGGAAGGGGCGGCGGCCGCGGCGGGCGGCGGAACGGGCGCATGACCGGCCTCCGGGAGTTCGTTCTCAACTTCCGCGTGGCGTTCCGGCCGCGCAAGCCGCGGCTTGTCCTGCGCCTGGCCGCCGCCGTGCTGCGGTCGGTCGCGCCGCGGCGGCCGGGCCTGCGCTACGTCGATTTCGCGGTCGATTTCGCCTGCAACCTGCGCTGCGCCCACTGCTTTGCCACGGCGCTGGCGCAGCCGGGACGGCGCCGCATGACGCCCGCCGACTACGCCCGCGTCGCGGGCGAGGCCATGAACCTGGGCGCGGTCAACTTCTCCTTCCAGGGCGGCGAACCGCTGCTCTTCGCGCAGCTGGAAGATGTCGTACGCGCCTGCCGTCCGGAGCGGAACCTGATTTCCGTCACCACCAACGGCACGCTGCTCGACGACGCCGGCGTGGCGCGGCTGAAACGCATGGGCGCCGACATCGTGACCGTGAGCCTCGACAGCTCCATCGCCGCGGAGCACGACCGGTTCCGCGGCGCGCCGGGGACTTTCGCGAAAACCATGGACGGCATCGGCCGCGCCCGCCGCGCCGGGCTGGCGGTCACGCTGGGCACGGTGGTCACGCACCAGAACCTGCGCTCCGCGGGCGTGTCCGGACTCCTGCGCCTGGCGCGGGAAACGCGCGTCCTTCTGTATGTCATCCTGCCCGTGCCCGCGGGGCGCTGGGCGGACGACCGCGACATGCTGCTCACGGAGGACGACCTGCGCTACATTGACCGTCTGACGCGGCAATCGCCCTACGTGCGCACCGATTTCCAGGCCAACCTGGGACCGCGCGGCTGCGGGGCGGCGAAGGAGATCCTCTATCTGACGCCCTACGGCGACGTGCTGGCCTGCCCCTTTCTGCATATCGCGCTGGGCAACGTGTTCGAAGAGCCCCTGGCGGCAATCCGGGCGCGCGCGCTGCGCAATCCGTATTTCGCGCGCTACCACGAGCGGTGCCTGGCGTCCACGGACGAGGAGTTCATCGCGCGGCACCTGAGCAGGACCTTCGGCGCCCCGCAACTGCCGATCCCCTGGAGCGCCGCCTTCGGAGAAGAGAAATGAAAAAGCGCCGCGCCGGGCCGTCCCCGCGGGGAGACGGACGCTGAAAGCGTTTGTGACAGGGGCTACCGGGTTCATCGGCACGCGGCTCGTGGCGCGTCTGCTCGCCGACGGACATCGCGTGGTCGCGCTCGCGCGCCGGCCTTCGCCCCACCTGCCCCCCGGCGCGCGCTTCCAGGCGGGGGACCTGCTGCAGCCGGACCCCTGGCGCGACGCCGGCGCGGGGTGCGACCGGCTCTACCACCTGGCCGCGCTGATCACCTTCGATCCGCGCCGCCGCGCGGAGCTCATGCGGCAGAACGGCGACGGCACGCGCCTCGCGCTGGACGCGGCCCGGCGCTGGAACGTGGCCGCCGCCGTCGTGGTCAGCAGCGCGTGCACGCTGGGCCTGGCGCGGCGGCCGGACGAGACGCTCGACGAGGAAGACACGGCGCCTCCCGCCCTCGCGGCCGCCAACCCCTACCTGGCCGGCAAACTGGCCGCGGAACAGGCCGCGCGCGAGCGCGCCGGCGCGCAGCGGATCGTGATCGTCAACCCCACCACCGTTTTCGGCCCCGGCGACCGGAGTCTCAATTCCGGGACGCTGGTCGCCCGCGTGACGCGTTCGCCGGTCGTTCCGGTTCCGCCCGGCGGCAGCAACGTGGTGGACGTTGACGACGTGGTCGACGGCATCCTGGCGGCCGCGGAAAGAGGCGTCGCGGGCCGCCGCTACGCGCTGGGCGGGGAGAACCTGCGCTTTTCCGAGATCGTGCGGACTATCGCGGAAGTCACCGGGAGACGCCCCCTGCGCGTGCGCCTGCCGCGCTGGACGCGCGCGCCGCTGGCGGCCGCCGCGGCGGCGGCCATGCGCGTCGCGGGCGGCCGCTTCCTCACGCCGCAGATCGTCGGCGACATGTTCGCATTCAAGTACTATTCCTCCGCGCGGGCCGCGCGCGAGCTTGGCTGGCGTCCGCGCTTCCGGTTCCGCGAAAGCGTCGCGCGCGCCTGGGATTTCTACCGGCAGGAAGGAATCCTGACCTGAACGCGCATTCCCGCGAGACGGCCGACGCTTCCCCGCGCCCGGGCGCGGGCCTGGCGGTGAAACCGCACGGCGCGGCGGCGCAGCATGAGGACGCGGGGGGCAAGCGGGCCCGGGGCGTGCGCGCATGCGACGCCGTCCGCGGCGTTGCGGCACAAACATGGAGACCGAGGTGATTGACGCGCGCGCAAGGCCGGCCCCCGCGGCGGAGGCCGTAAAGGACGCCAACCGGCGCTTCTACGACGCCGTGGCGGGCAGGTATGAGGACGTTGACGGACGGCGCTCGCCGCGGCTGGAACGCTGGCTGAAGGAGCGGCTGGTCGCGTTGCGCGCGGCCGCGCCCGGGGGGCGCCTGCTGGACATCGGCAGCGGCAGCGGCTTCCTCTGCCGCTGCGCCGCCGGCGTTTTCGAGCGGCGCGTGGGCACGGACATCTCCCCGGCGATTCTCGAAGCCGCGCGGGACGCGTTCGACGAGGCCGTGGCCTGCGACGCGGACCGCCTGCCCTTCGCGGACGGCAGCTTCGATGCGGTCACCGCCTTTGCCGTGCTGCACCACCTGCCGTCCTTCGACGGGCTGGCGTCGGAAGCGCGGCGGGTGCTGGCGCCGGGCGGCGTGCTGTACACGGATCACGACATGGACGCCCTCTTCTACCGCCGCTTCCGGCCGCTGCTGCGCGCGTACCGCCGCCTGCGCGGCGCGGACGAACGCTACCGGCGGGTATGCCCCGACGCTACCCCCGAGCTCTACCGCCTGACGGAGCGCCACGAAACGGGCATTGACACCGACGGCCTGCTTCGGCTTCTTCGTGAGCGTTCGTTCGCGCCGGAGGCGCGCTATCACTGGTTCGGGCTCGGTCCGCTGACGGACATGGTTTTCGGCGCCAGGTCCTATCCCCGCGGATGGGCGCCGCTGCTCGGCATACGGGCCGTCAGGAAGGAGTAGGCGGTGGAGTACCTGCGATGCTACGCGCAACTGGGCGCGGCCGCGGTGTGCCTCGTGCTGCCCGGGCTGTGGATCCTGCGCCTGGCCACCCGCGGGGCGGCGCTGCGGTGGCCGCCGGCCTTCGCGCTGGCGCCCGCGTTCCTGATTTCCTCGCTGCTGATCGCCGCCGGCGAGTTCCTCGCGGTCACGTTTCTGCCCGCGCAGGCCGCGCGCTGGGCGGCCCGGGCCGTGCTGTTGCCGGCCGTGGTCTGCGCCGCGGGCGGCGGCTGGCGCCTCCTGCGCGACGTCTTCGCTCCGGCCGGACCGTGGGAAAGGCGCATGTGGCTCATGCTGGGCGGATGCCTGCTGGTGTGGGTCGGCCTGATGCCCCTCTCGCCGTATCCGTCGCAGCTCAGCATCGGGCTCGGCGACCGCCCGGCCTACTACCGCCTGGCCGCCAACCTGGCGCAGGGCCGGGGGTGGCTGTGCGACTACTTCATCGCCGACTTCGCGGGCGGCGCGATGCCCTACCTGGCGACCCATCCGCTGCCCGTCCTGATCACGGCGTTCCTGATGCAGCTGGCGGGCGTGAACGGGCACGCGCTGAGCATCTACGGGTCGTTGGCCGGCGCGCTGCACGTCGGCTTGCTGGCCTGTTTCGTCGGGCGGGCCGCGCGCGCCGGCGCGCAGGGCCTGGCCTCGTTCGCGGCTGCCGTTCTGGCGCTGGCCGTGCCGATCTACTTCTACCTGCTCGGGGTGGGGGAGACCACGGTTCCCGGCGCGCTGGCGTTTCTAACGGCCGCGGCTTTTCTCGCGGAAAGGCCGGTCGCGCGCCCCTGGATCCTGGCCGTGTGCGGCGTGGCGGCGTTGTTCATGCTGCTCGTGCGCCCGGAGGCGGCCATGCTCGCGGTCCTGCTGAGCGTCGGATACCCCGTGCTCGCCCTGCTGTCCGGACGCGCCGTTCCCGCCGTGTGGCGCGCCGCGCTCGGGGCGGCGCTTCTGGCCGCCGCGGTGGCGACCTGGGCCGCGCTGCCGCGGATCGTGGCGCGCGTCCCGGAGGGGCTGCGCAACATGAGCGTCTTCTACCTCGAGTACAAGCCCGCGGACGGCGACTTCGGGCTGATGTATGCGCCGTGGTGGAAAATCAACCGCGACATCTGCACGGCCAATCTCTCGAACGCCACCAACGCCCCCCCGGGCTGCAACGCCGCCATCGGCGAAGAGATCCGCCGCCATCCCGTGCAGTTCGCCGAATTCCTCGGCCGTCAGCTCAAGGCGGGGGCGGCGCGCAGCCTGCAGACGGTCCGCGTGCAGTCCTACATGGTCTGGGACAACATGAACACGGCCATCGCCGTGCTCTGCATCATCTTCGCCTTCGTCGAGGCGCGCAACCGGATCCTGCTGGCCGTCATCCTGGCGTGCATGGCCGCGCTGCCGCTGTTCAACATCGCTTACTCGGCGCGCCACATGCTGCCTTACACGCCGGTGCTGTACGCGCTCTTCGCCCGCGCGCTGCTGGCGCGTGGGCCGTGGCTGTGGAAGCGCCTGGGCGCGGCCGCCCTGACGCTGGTTCTGGGCGTCAACCTCGTCGAACTGACCTTCATCCGCCGCGACTGGTTCAACCGCTGGTACGAGCCGGCGATCGCGGACCTGCGCCGGATCGCGGCGCCGGACGATGTCATCGCGACGAGCTATCCGCAGCTCATCAGCTTCGAGGTGGACTGCGCCACGGCCGGCGGCTCGTGGCTCACGGAGAACATCGAGGGCGTGATCGCGCGCTTCGCTCCCGACATCATCCTCGTCGACAACCTGCGGGAAGGCTGCCAGAACTACACGCTGTTGAAGCAGAGGGGGGGGGCGGTGCCCGGCTACGAGACGATCCGGCGGGATCCCGACGGGCGCTACGCGATATTCGTCACGCCCGCCAAGGCCGCCCGCCTGAAGACGAAGGCGGCGGAGGGACCGCGGCCATGAGGGTCCTGCTGCTGTCGCCGCCTTTCGTGAAGGAGTACATGCGCAACGCGCGCTGCGACTTCGTTTCGCTTTCGGCGACGCAGTGGTACCCGCTGCTGCTGGGCTACTGCGGCGCGTGGCTGGAAAAGCAGGGCCACACCGTGAAGCTGATCGACGCGCCGGCGCAGTACCTGGGCCACGCCGAAACCGAGCGGCTGAGCGCGGAGTTCAAGCCCGATCTGCTCGTGCTGTATACCGGCCGCCTGAGCGAGGCCAACGACCTGCGCTTCGGCGACGCGGTCGTCGCCCGCACCGGCTGCGACGCGGTGATCGTGGGCCCCTTCGCGTCCATCGCCCCCGCGGCGACCCTGGCCCGCGCGGAGCGGATCGGCAAGCTTGTCACGGGCGAGTTCGAGCATCCCGTGGCCGAGCTGGCCGCCGGCGACGACCCGGACGGAATCGCCAATCTGGTGCGCCGGGAGGACGGCGGCCGCGGGCGCAACGCCCCCCGCCCGCACCTGAGCCGCGCACAGCTCGACGCCATTCCGTTCGTGTCGCGCTTCTTCCGCGATCACGCGGACATCCGTGCCTACAAGACGCCCTCCGAGTACTACCCGTTCATGGACATCATGACCGGCCGCGGCTGCGCCTGGGGGCAGTGCACGTACTGCCTGTGGGTGCACGCTTACGTGACCGGCGCCACCTACAACACGCGCAGCGTGGAGAACGTGATCGGGGAATTCGAGTTCATCGCGCGCGACATGCCGGCCGTGCGCTCGGTGATGATCCAGGACGATACGTTCACGCAGGGGCGCGCCGCGGAGTTCGCGGAAGCCAAGCTCAAGGCCGGCAACCGCCTGCCCTGGTCGTGCTACGCGCGCGGCAACATGAGCTTCGAGGCCATGGCGCTGATGAAGCGCGCCGGTTGCCGCAACCTGCACGTGGGCTACGAGTCGGCCGATCCCGAGGTGCTCAAGACGATCCGCAAGGGCGTCGGCGCGGAACGCATGACGCAGTTCACGCGCGACGCGAAGCGCGCCGGGCTGCGCATCCACGGCGATTTCGCGCTGGGCTTTCCGGGCGAGACGCCGGAAAGCGCGCGCCGGACCATCGCCTGGGCCTGCCGCCTGAACCCCGACACCGCCCAGTTCCAGTTGATGATCCCGTTTCCCGGCACGCCCTACCATGCGCTCATGCGGGAGCGGGGCTGGCTGAACGCGGAGGGCCAGCCGGACATGCCGCGGTTCACGAACGCGGAAATCCGCGCCCTGGCCAAGCAGGCCTACCGCGCTTTCTACCTGCATCCGCGCTACGTCTGGAAATGCCTCCGCCATCCGTACGAGCACTTCTTCGGACGCCTGCGGACAATATTCCGCGCGGTCCCGGCCATGTTCTGGAAGAGGTGGAAGACCGGGTAAGGAATGCCGATGCCGAACGGCAACACATGGCGACATATCGTCCCGCTCTTTTTCCTCTGCGCGGCCGTCTACGCGCTGTTCACGCACGGCGGGATCAGGTCGCCGGACAGCGAGGTCGCGTTCCGCACGGCGGAGGCGCTGGCCCTGCGCGGCACGTTCGCGCTTGAGGGCTACCTGGACCAATGGCCCGGCTTCGGGATGGCGCCGGGCCGCGACGGGCGCCTGTACTCGCGCTACCAGCCGCTGCAGCCCCTGCTGCTGGCGCCCTTCGCGCGGGCGGCGGAGGCGATGCGCGCGTGCCCGGTCGCGCGGTGGTTCCTGCGCCCCGTCCCCGGCAGCCACTACGTGAACGCGGACCCGCGCGTGATCCGGGGCCAGACCCCCGCGGACCCCGGCCCGCACCTGGTCCGCGCGCTGGTCATGCCGTTCGCGATCCTGGTGTCCGCCCTGCAGGCGGTCGTGTTCTGGATGCTGATCCTGAGGCTGGGCGGCTCCGCGCGGGCCGCGTGGGCGGGCGCGGCGGTCTTCGCCTTCGGCACGCTGAATCTCTCCTACGCCGGGACGCTCTTCAAGGAGCCGCTGGTGGGGCTGCTGACCCTGTCGGCCCTGCTGCCGCTGTTCCCGGCCGGCGCCGCGCGCGGTTCGCCCGGGTTGGGCGCCGGCGCGCTTGTCCTGTCCGGGCTGCTTGCCGGGCTGGCGGTGGCCGCGCACCTGCTGGCGGTTTCGATCGTTCCGTTCGTGGCGCTTTTTGCGGCGCTGCAGGCATACGCGGGGCAGGGGCGGCGGGGATTTGCCGCCGGCGCCGCGCTGTGGGTCCTGGGCCTGCTGCCGGTGCTGGCGCTGCTGGGCTGGCACAACTTCGACCGTTTCGGGCACGCGCTGGACACGGGGTTCCGGGCCTCGGCGGCGGAGATGGGACAGCGGCGATTCCTGGCGCCGTGGGTCGGGATGAGCGGGCTGCTTTTCAGCGCGGGCAAGGGGCTGCTTTTTTACTGTCCCGCGGCGGTTGCCGGCGCGCTGTGCTGGCGCCGGCTGCACGCGGCGCGTCCCGCGCTGTCATGGACCCTCGCGGCGCTTGTGCTGGCGCGGATCGTGTTCGTGGGGTCGTTCGTGGACTGGCACGGCGGCTTCTGCCTGGGGCCGCGCTATCTCGTGAACGTCGTGCCCTTCATGCTGCTTCCCCTGTGCCTGCGCATCGACGACGCGCTGCGGCGGCCGCGGCCGTGGGCCGCGGCGGCCCTGCTGGCGCTCGCGTGGCTGGCCGTCTGCCAGCAGGTCTATTTCGCGATGGGCGAGATCTTCGGCTACATGCACGGGGTGCGATGGCGCGGCATGGCGGCGGGGTTCGACGTATTCAAGGACGGCTACATCTACTTCAGCTGGCGGGCGTCGCCGCTGCTGCACATCCTCGAAGGCGGCCGGGGACCCTTCCTGCTCAGGAAGGCGCCGCTGCCGGACGGCGCGCTGCTGGCCCTGCTTTGCGCCGCCTTCCTGCCGCTCGTGGGGCTGGCCGCCTCACGGCCGCCGCGGGAACGCCGCAAGGCGCAAGGCTGAACGCGATCAGTCCGCCGCGGCCGGGGCGCCGGACGGGGACGTCCGCCTGATCCGCGCGGTCTCGGCGCGGGCGTAGAGCTCGTTGGCCGCGAGGATGTCCTCGTCCGGAATATCCTTGCCGTTTTCCAGCGCGTCGCGCAGCGCGTCCAGGGCGGCGGCGAAGCGCTCTTCCCGGAAGGCCAGCTCGGCCTGGCGCAGGCGCGTGACGAACCAGCGGCGGGAAGCGGGCGGGGCCTCCGCGAGGAGCCGGGCGAGGATCGCGCGCGCTTCGGCGGGGCGGCCGCCGCGCAGGCAGACCACGGCGACCGTGTCCAGGATCGCCTGATCGTCGGCGCCGCGCTCCAGCAGTTGCGCCGTGAAGCGCCGGGCCTCGGCGGCGCCCGCGTCGGTGCCGGCCAGGGTATATGCCAGGTTGTTGAGCATGCCCAGGTCGTCCGGATGGCGCCTCAGCCCCGCTTCCAGCAGATCGACGGCTTCCTTCGGGCTGCCCCGCAGGCGCGCCGCCTCGGCGGCCACGACGTAGGGCAGGCGGTTCGTGGCGCCGGCGCGGATCGCGGCGTTCATGTGGCGCAGAGCGTCGATGACCTCCGGGCCGCCGCGCCGGAACCGCGCGTAGCCGAGCATCTGCGCCCAGAGCGGGTCGTCGGGCGCCTCGCGCCGCAGCGCCTTGAGCGCCTCCACCATTTCCGCGTCGGTCACGGCCCGGCCGTCGGACGACTTGAGGGCGACCAGCTCTGCGTACAGCGCCGGCGACGGCCGGAGGGAGGCGTTGATCGCCAGGCGCGTGCACTCCAGCGCCCGGCGCGTGTCGCGCAGGGCCAGCGCGCAGCGGATGCCGAGCACGTAGGCCGGAAGAAGGCCGCGCGCGTCGGCCACGGCGCAGGCGGCGGCCTCGCGGGCTAGCCCGGTCATCCCGCCCCGCAGCAGGTAGTCGCCGGCGCGGGTGAAGGTCTCGGCCGGAAAAGCGCGCTGCGCGGCGGCGGACCGGATCTCGGCGCCGATCGCTTCGCGGACCTCTCCGGCGTCGAGCGCGCCGGGATTCCGCGCGAGCAGCACGATGTCGGCGAGCCACAGCTCCGGGTCGCGCGGACAGGCGCGCCGCGCCGCGTCGACCACGGCGGGATCGGCGCCGGACAGGCTGACCAGCATGCGCCACAGGGACGGCGCGTCGGGCATGATACCGACCGCCTCCTCGATCGCCCGGCGCGCCTCGTCGAAGCGCCGCTGCCGGCACAGCAGCAGCGCGAGCTGGCTGAGGGCGGTGGCCTTTTCGGCGGCGTCGCGGCCGCAGGCGGTCCAGGCGCCGGTCGCGGCGGTGTCGCCCGCGCATTCCGCTTCGTATGCGCGCAGCCACTGCCGCAGCAGCAGGCGCAGGAAAGCGCTGCGGGCGGTTTCCAGGACGGCGCGCGCGCGCGCGGCGTGGGCGGCCGCCTCGCCGTCGGCGAAAGCCAGGGCCCGGTGCCACGCGGCGCTCAGCTCGGCCGGGGGCAGGTCGGGCGCCTGGACGGCGTCGGCCGGAACGGGAATGCGCGGCAGCCCGGCCGCGCGGCGGAAGTTTTCCGCTTCGGCCAGGCGTCCGCTGTCGAAAAGGGCTTCGGCTTCGAGCACGTCCATCTCGCGCTGCCGGCGCGGCAGCGGCCGGCTGAGGGCCGGCAGGGCCTCCGCGGGCGCGCCGAACGAAAGCAGCACGCCGGCCAGCGCCGCGACGGCCTGCGACGAGTCCGGATAGCGCCGCACGCACAGTTCGGCCGCGCGGCGCGCCGCAAGCGGCAGCCGCAGGATCGTGCAGGCCCGCGCCAGCCTGACCAGCGCCATGAGTTCGGGGTCGCCGGTGTTCGGATAGGTTCGCATGATCTCGTAGACGTTTTCCCAGTCGCCCTGCCGCTCGTAGACTTCCGAAAGCGCCGTGCGCACGCGGGCCCGTTCCCCCGCGTCGGCCGCGGCGATGGCGTTGAGCTGCGCCTCGGCGGACGCGATGTCGCCCTTCATTTCCAGCGCCCCGGCGTACGCGTAGCGCATGCCGGTCGAAAGCCGGCCGGCCCTGTCGCGGGCGGCGAATTCCGTCAGGGCGACGTCCAGCAGGCGCTCTCGCGCGGGCCCGGGATCGGCGACGCCAAGCTCGTCGCCGCGCGGCACGGAGGCGGCCAGCGGGCGCCACGCGTCGAGCTGTCCGGCAATGAGGAAGAAAGGCCGCGTGTCGATCCGTTCGCCGGCCAGCGGGGCGCTCATGCCTAGCCGGCGTTTACGGAACGTGAACCATTCGGCCCCGTGGCGCGCCGGCAAGAGCGCCAGGTAGGGATGCGCGGGATCGACGGCGGCGATGCGGCGGTAGAGGAGCCAGGCCAGGTCCGGCCGCCCGAGCTGGAAGCACTTCCCGATCATGCCGGCCAGCCGATCGGGGTCGCCGACGCGCGGCGCGGACCGCGCGAGGTGGGCGGCGAAACGGTCTTCCCAGGCGCTGTCCGTGCGCTTCATGGCCATGAAAAACAGCGGCTCGAGCAGGCGCGGATCGTCGGGCCACCGGGCGAGCGCGTCGAGCGTCAGCCGCGCCACGGCCGGCGCGTCGTTGAGGTTCATGTGGGCCTCGGCGGCGGCGAAGGCCTCGTCGGGGGCGTCGTAGGGCAGGCGGCCGTCGGACGCCGCGATCGCGCTCCACTGGCGGTGGCGGCGCAGGTAGGGATACAGGGCGCGGATGCGGCCGACGTTGGGCGCGTAATCCGCGGCCCTGCGCGCCCGGCACCCGACCTCGTCGGGGTCGTCCGCGGCGAGAGCGA
>Ga0194125_10001691_pt1 | contig 37267 bp, 22 predicted proteins | sample TA2KigC250mmetaG_FD_148626 | JGI IMG/M metagenome (GOLD analysis project Ga0194125, IMG submission 148626) | Freshwater microbial communities from Lake Tanganyika, Tanzania - TA2015034 Kigoma Deep Cast 250m | ecosystem: Environmental > Aquatic > Freshwater > Lake | place: Tanzania: Lake...
TGGCTCGGTTGCGGGATGACGCCCTCGCCGTCGGGACCGACGTTGAGCAGGTAGTTGCCGCCCTTGCTGACGATGTCGACGAGCTTGAAGACGAGATCCTCCGGCTTCTTCCAGTTGTGATCGTTCCTCTTGAAGCCCCACGTGTCGTTCAGCGTCGCCGGCGTCTCCCACGCCCCGGCTCGCGACAGGTCGGGGATGCGGTTGTCGCCCTCGGAGGCGTAGTCGCTCGGGAAGCCCGCGCCGAGCCGTCCGTTGACGAGGCAGTCGGGCTGCATCTCGCGGACGATGTCCTTCAACCGCCCCGCGCGCTCCTCGCTCATCACCTTCAGCGGCGTGTCGAACCAGAGGATGGAGATCGGGCCGTAGTTGCCGAGGATCTCCTTCAGCTGCGGGATCGCCTTGCGCGTGAAGTAGGTGTCGAAGTCGCCCTCCTGCCGCGGATCCCAGCGCGTCTTCTCCCAGGCGGGCCAGTTCTCGTGACGCCCCTCCCAGATCGCCCCGCCCGGCGCGTGCCAGTCCTGGGCCTGCGAGTAGTAGAACCCGAAACGGATCCCCCGCTTCGCGCAGGCCGCGGCGAGTTCCTTCATCGGGTCGCGCCGGAACGGCGTCGCGTCGACGATGTTGAAGCCGTCCACCTTCGATCCGAACATCGCGAAGCCGTCGTGATGCTTGGAGGTGATGACGAGGTACTTCATCCCGGCGTCCTGCGCGAGCTGTGCCCACGCCTCGGCGTCGAACTTCACGGGGTTGAACCGCCGCGCCAGGTCCTCGTATTCCGCGATCGGGATGCGGCACTTGAACATGACCCACTCGCCGATGCCCTCGAACGGCTTCCCCTTCCACTCACCCGCCGGCAGCGCGTAGAGCCCCCAGTGGATGAACATCCCGAACTTCGCCTCGCGGAACCATCGGAGCCGCGCCTCGCGCTGCGCGTCCGCGTCCGGAGCCGCCCCCCCGGCCGCCGCGGCCGACATCGTCGCCGCCAGCCCGATCGCCAGCACCGCCCTACCGCTTCGCTGTTTCACGGAGCACCTCCCATTCGATCACCGCGACCCCGACGTCCTTCGCCTGCCGGGGAAACGACAGCCGCACGTGGCGCGCGGTGAAGGCGCGGTCGAGGATGACCGGCGAGCCGGTCGCGGGCTCGCGGATTCGATCCTCGATCGTGCGCCATGCGCGACCATCCCCGGAGACCTCGAGCGAGAAGCGATACGGCTTCCAGGCATACTCGAAACGGATCTCCTGGCGCGCCACCGTGGCCGGGGCGCCGAGGTCGAGTTGCAGCCAGGCATGCGTGGCCCCGGCAGGCGCACGCCAGAGCGTCGCGTAGTTGTCGTCCGTCGCCCCGCCGGCCGCGAAGTCCGGCCCGGCCTCGCCGGAGGCGGTCGCGACGGCCGGCAGCACCCCGCGCCCGTCCGTGCGACCGCGGACGAGCCCCGGGCCTTCGTGGGACGGAACGACCTTCTCGATCAGGCCGTCCGCGGTGAACTCCACTTCGTCCACGCACACTTGCCGGCCGACGAACGCCGGATCGAACGGGATGCTGTGGCGGTGGTAGAGGATGTAGTCGCGCCCGTCGTGCCGGAACACGGCGTGATGCCCGGGGCTGACGACGTTGCGGGCCGCGTCCGTGACGAGGATCGGGCTGTTTGACGCCTCGGTGAACGGGCCGAGCGGGGTGTCGCCGACGGCGTAGTGGACCTGGTAGGTGTCCTTGATCGTCACGCCCTGCGAGTACATGAGGAAATAGCGGCCGCCGCGCTTCGCCATGAACGGCGCCTCGAAGTAGTTCGCCGGCGTCACGTCGTGCACGTCGCCGTCGAACGTGACCATGTCGGGCTTGAGCCGCACGGCCCAGCACGTGCCGTTCGTCCAGTTCCAGCCGGAGCCCCAGTACAGCCAGCCCGCGCCGTCGTCGTCGACGAAGGCCTCGGCGTCGATCATGTGGAACCCCGGGCGGAACGTGCCCGGGATCAACGGCCGGTCGCCCAGCGCGTTGCGCCACGGACCGAGCGGATGCTCCGCCGTGCCGGCCCAGACTTCGTTGCCGACCGAAACGTACATGAAGAACCTGCCGTTCGCCGCCTTCACGACCGACGGCGCCCACACGGCCGCCCCGCCGCTGGTCGGGCTCGTGCAGGCGCTCTTCGTCGGCCAGTTCAGCACGCGATAGGTCCAGCGCTTGAAGTCCGCCGACTCCCAGCACCCCAGCGTCTCCCCGCCCCAGGGATCGAGCGTCGCGTAGACGAAGAAGCGGCCCTCGAACAGCACGACCGACGGGTCGGCGCAGTAGCCCGGCAGCACCGGGTTTCCGGCGTGCGGCCCGCGACCGGGCGGCCCGGCCGCGCCGGCGGACCATGCCAGAAGCGCGAGGATGGCCGTGATACGGAGGGTCATGATCAGGGCTCCTCGAGGATGCCAACGATCTCGTCCGCCAGGTACATCCGGTTTCTCTTCGCCCCCGTGGTCTCGCGCAGGATCCCGACCCGCTCCAGACGGTCAACGCAGCGCTGGACGCCCGCGGGCGTAGCCGGGAGCCGCGCGGCGACCTTCATCACCGACAGAGCGGGCCAGTGGAACAGATCGTCCACGAGCCGGAGCGACAGAGAGCCGGCGCGCTCCGCATGCAGGCGATGCCGGTAGTCGCCCCAAAGGGAGAGAAGCCGGTCGGACCGTTGCACCGCGTCCAGGGCCTGTTCTTCAATCCCACGCAAGAAGAAGAGAACCCACGCCTCCCAAGCGCCCTTCAAGCTGACGTCGAGAAGTCGGCGATAGTACTCCTCGCGGTTTCGCTCGAAGTACGCGCTCATATACAGCAGCGGCTGGGGCAGCAGTTTCTCGTGGCACAACAGCAGGATCAGCAGAAGGCGCCCCATGCGGCCGTTGCCATCAAGGAACGGGTGAATCGCCTCGAACTGGTAGTGGATGAGGGCCATGCGGACCAGCGGCGGCAGATCGGTCGGCGAGTGGAGATAGCGTTCGAACGCGGCCAGCGCATCGTCCATCTCCTCCGGCGGCGGCGGCACATACCGCGCCTCGTTCAGCGAGCAGCCCACGGGGCCGATCCAGTTCTGCGACCGCCGGAACTCCCCCGGGGTCTTCTCCTGACCCCGGACACCCGCCATGAGTTGCCCGTGAACCTCCCGCACCAGCCGCAGGCAAACGGGCAGATCCGACAATCGGCTCAGGCCATGTTCGAGCGCCGTGACGTAGTTGGCCACCTCGCGCACATCCGATCCGGGCTTCCTCTCCTGCGCTGCCTCGAAGAAGAACAGATCCGAAAGCGATGCCTGCGTGCCTTCGATCCGGCTGGACAGGACCGCCTCCTTGCGCGCGAACGGCCGGATGAGAAGATGCGGGTTCGGAAGCGTCCGCCCGACCCCGGCCAACTCGCTCAACGCCCGGTCCGCAGCCGAAAGAGCCCGAACCCAATCCATCGACAACCGAAGGTCCGGGGGTAACGGATTGGGCACAAACGCGATGTACCCGCGGCTTTGCTTCGATGGTCGCCCTGACGCTGTTGATTGAATATCAGCAATTTGCAACGTTGTTATCCATCCGTATGCTAGGATTCTCTTCTGTTATACATATACCGTATTCTGTATAACAACGCAATCGCCGGCCGCCACCCGGAGAGACGCTACTCCGGCCGGTAGAGCTGCAGTTCGGCGACGGCGGGGGCTCCGGCCTCGCAGGTCATCGTGAGGCGGAACACGCGGGCGGTGACGGGGGTGATGGCGCGCTTCACGCCGTGGCCGTCGGTCTTGCCGTCGGCAAGCTTCGTCCACGCATCGCCGGCCTTCGCCTCGAGGACGAACGACTGCCGCATCCGGGGCCACACGTCGGGCTCGTCGAAGCCGATCCCGGAGACCGTCGTCCCGGCCGCCAGTTCGACCTCGAGCGCCGCCGTCTTCGTCTCGGCGGGCGCGACCCACCGCTTCGACCCCGTGCCGTCGAACGCGTTCTCGGGCCCGCTGCCCGGCTTCGACGCGGTGGCGGTCGCCTTCGCCCCCGCCGTCGCCAGCGGCAGGGCCACGGGCCCGCCGTCGAATTCGAGCACGACGACCGAGTCCACCGGATCCGGGGCGGCGGCGGGAACGGAGATCACGAGCCGCTCCGGCTCGCGCGCGACCGCGAGCTTCGCGTCCGGCGCGGCGAGAAGCCAGGCGCCCTTCGCGGCGGTCGTGAGCGGCACGCGGAGGCTGCCGTCCTTCGGCCAGTCGAAGACGTGCAGGTAGAGCTTCGAGCCCTTGCGGGTGGCACAGCCCCAGGACAGGTGGGCGAACGGACCGGCCTTCGTCCCGTAGATCGACTCGCCGTTCATGCGCAGCCAACGGCCCATGTCGCGCAGGCGCTCGACGCTGGGCGCGGGGAACTCGCCCTCGGCGGTCGGGCCGATGTTGAGCAGGAAGTTGCCGCCCTTGGAGCAGATGTCGGCGAGTTTTCGAATGAGCGCCTCGGAGGACTTCCACTTGTCGTCCGCCGCGTTGTAGCCCCAGTGGCCGTTCATCGTCATGCAGGTCTCCCAGTCGCCGGGGATGGCGGTGACGGGCACGAACTGCTCGGGCGTGGCGGTGTCGCCTCCGTAGCCGGCGCCGAGCCGGTTGTTGGTGATGAGACCGGGGCGGAGGGCGGTCAGCTTCGCCAGCGGCGCGGTGCGCTCGGCGTTCATCCACGTCGGCGTGTCCCACCAGAGGATGTCGATCGGGTACCGCGTGAGGATCTCCTTCACCTGCGGCACGGCGACCTTCGCGAGGTAGGCGTCGAAGCTGCCGAGGTGCGCGGGATCCCAGCCCTCGCCCTCCTTGAACCGCGCCTTCGCGCCGCCGGGGTTGTTCCAGTCCTGCGCCTGCGAATAGTAGAAGCCGATCTTCAGCCCCTCGCGGTGCGCGGCCTCGACCAGCGGGCCCAGGAGGTCCTTCTTGTAGGGCGTCGCGTCGGCGATATCCCACTCCGACGCGTCGGACGGGAACAGCGCGAAGCCGTCGTGGTGCTTCGACGTGATGACGATGTAGCGCATGCCCGCATCCTTCGCCATTCGCGCCCACGCGGCGGGATCGTATTTCACCGGGTTGAACCGGCCCGCGAATCCGCGGTACTCGGCGACCGGGATCTTCGCGCTGTGCATGATCCACTCGCCGTGCGTGTCGGTGTCGCCGTGCTTGCCGGCCGGCACGGCGTAGACGCCCCAGTGGAGGAACAGGCCGAACTTCGCCTCGCGCCACCACGCCATGCGCGCATCGCGCTGCGCGGGGGTCTCGGCGGTGGCGACGGACGTCGAGGCATCGTCGACCGTGACGCCCTCGGCGGCGCCGGCGGGAGGCTTGCCGGCCGAAAACGCGGCCGGCGAAAGGACCAGCGCGGCCAGAATGGCGAGTCGGTTCGTGCGGACGGCTGCGATGGACTTCATGCTCTTCTCCCCTGTTGCGCGAACGTCATGATGCCAGAAACCGGACGGGAAGAAACGCCGTGGATTCCGGCTCGCGGGGCCGCGCAGCCGCCACGGACGCATCGGCTGCGTGCGGGCCCCCGCGACATCCGCGAACTTCACCGCGCCGCCGCGGCGAGCGGGATGTGGACGTTGCGCGAACAGCGGCCGTCCTTCGGATAGCCGTCGGTCGCGCCGAACAGGGCCACCGGCTCGCCGTTCTCGATCAGCAGCGCCGGCCGCTCGATCTTGCCGCGACTCATCGTGCCGTCCGCCCACGCGAACCGGTCGCCGAGCACCTTCGGATGCGCGGCGGGCTTCCACTGCAGGCCGTCGTCGGACTGGAACAGCGCAAGGCCGCCCTTGGAGCCGGTGAACTGGCCGACCACGTCGCGCGCGACCGCGTAGTAGCGGCTGCCGTACGTGCGGCTGAACCAGATGTAGGGATCCTCGGCCAGCATCCAGTGCTTCGCGGCCTCCGCGCCCTCGGCCTCGAAGATGCGGCCGGGCTTCTTCACGTACGGTCCCTCGGGGCGCTCCGCCACCGCGGCGCCGTACCGCACCTTCCCGCCCATCGGCTTGCCCTCGACGATCTCGACGGCCTTGTAGATCAGAAGCATCCCGCCGTCCGGCCGCTCCGTCGCACCGGGGTTCGTGACGCACAGCGAATCGAAGGCGGACGTGTCGTCGCTGACGTCGACGATCGGCCGGTCGGCCCGCCGCCACGGCCCCTCGGGACGGTCCGCGATCGCAACGCCGATGCGCTGGTTGTTCCGGTGCATCGGGTAGCTCTCCCCGTCGCCGGTGTTGCCCATGTAGAAGAGGCAGTACCGGCCGTCCTTCAGCACGAGGTTCGGGTTGTGCGTGGTCGTGCCGTCCCAGAACCCGCGCCCGCGCGCGGGCAGCGCGACGTTGACGTGGCGGTAGGGACCGAGCGGCCGGTCCGCAACCGCGTAGGCGATCTCGGAGCAGATCGCCCAGCCCGGCGCGAAGCCCTTCGGGTTCTTCGCCGGCCAGCGCGAGTAGAAGAGGTGGTACTTGCCGTCCGCCCCCTTCACCGGCGCGCCGCACCAGACGTGATAGCCCGGCTCCGAGAACGTCGCCTCCAGCGGCACCGGCCGCACCCTGGCCCCGAGATCCAGCTCCGCCGCCGCGACGGACGATGCCGCCAGCAGGGCCACGGCCAGCGGACGCCATGCACATGCGATCATGATGCCTCCTTCGTCCCCTTGCCCGTTCTTCCGCCCCGTCACGGCCTCCGCCGGTATACGCGCACGTGGTCGACCTCCATCGCGGCGCCGTCGGCGGCATCGGTGACGCGGCCGGCCCACGCGATGACGGCCAGGCTGAGCCACACGGGCGCGGGGGAGTGGCAGAACGCGTTCCGTTCGCGGCGGAGTTCCTTCCCGTCGAGGTAGAACACCAGCTCCTTCTCGGTCCAATCGAGGCCGAACGTGTGGAACTCGCGCGCGAAGGTGGCGGAGCCCTCGCGGAGATCGAACGCGGCCATGTCGATCCACGTCGCGCCGTCGTGCCAGGCGACGCGGTAGTCCTCGATCAGCCCCTTCCAGTCGCCCGGCTTGCCCCAGCCGTTGAGGAACTGCACGCAGCCGATCGTGCGCTCGCCGGCCAGATCGATCTCGACCCACTTGTCGCCGTCCTTCTGCGACGTCCAGCGCGTGTCGATCCGCCCGTCGGCCAGCCCCGCGGAACTGTCCTCCTTGAGGAAGCCGCTCGCCGTGATCCGGGCCCCGGGCTCGCGGACGAAGTTGACGAGGCCCGGCTTGTCCTTGTCGGCCGTGGGCGAAAGCGCGTCGGGATAGCCCGCGGCGCTCGCGCCGAACGCGCGGAATTCGCCGAGGTGCACGTGGCCGGCGTGGCGGGAGGAGAAGCGGATCCGCCGCGTCGTGACCGGGATCTCGAGCTGCACCGTGACGTCGGGACGGACGCCGAACACGAAGCTCCGCGACGACGAGGGGTGGGTCGTCCGCCCGTTGAGGTTCGTCGTGTCGGTGTGGTTGTGGATGTTGTTGTTCACCTCGCTCGGGAAGTGGCCTTCGTTGATGTCGATCTCGAAGCGCTTGTGCCCGGGCGGCACCTTCGAGGTCGGCATGATCCAGAACGAGTTGTTCAGCCCCTCCGCCGCGCCGTAGCGGTACCGGCACTCGAAGTAGCCGTACTGGAAAGCCCGCCTCGTCCAGATGTTGCCGGCGGTCCATTCCTGTCCGCCGCGCCGCTCCTTGCGCGCGACGAGCCGCAGGGTCCCGTTCGACACCACCGCGTTCTCGCGCCAGCGGCTGCTGAGGATGTGCCCGCTCGGCCCGTTCTGCGACACCCACGCGTTGGTCAGGTCCGCGTCGGGATAGTCGAACTCGTCCGCCCACACCGGCTCCCACGCCGCGGCGCCGCCGGGCAGCATCGACGCCGCCTTCGCCGGCTCCGCGGGAACCGGCGGCGGGCCGGCCTCGCGGGGCGCCTCGCGCGCGACCGGCGCGCAGCCGGAAAGGAGTCCGAGAAGACCGGCGACCCCGGCCACCTGCACGCAGGGAACTCGCATACCGTGCATCCCTTCTTCGGCTCGATGCGCACGCCGAAACCCGCGGCGGGCGCACCTGTCCGCTCCGTCCGTCAGAGATCCCCCGGTCCCCAGGCATCCCGCCATTCGACGACGAACCCCTCGCCCTCGAACCGCAGCGGCAGCCAGACGTAGCGCGAATCGGGCAGGTCGAACTGCGACCAGCGGTCGAGCATGCAGATGAAGGCGTCCGGCTTTCCCGCGACGGGCAGGATGAAGGTGCTCTGGCAGCGGAACGTGATCTCGGCGCCCGGACCGCGGCACGGATTGCCGAGTTCCTTCCACGGGCCGAAGACGGAATCGGCGACCGCCGACCGCGCCGGATTCGGAGCCCAGCCGGTGCAGCCGGAGGCCATCAGGTAGTAGCGGCCCTTGCGCTTCACGACCGCCGGCGCCTCCATGTGCCGGCCGACGAAGATCCGCTCGAACCTGCCCGAAGGCTTGAGGTAGTCATCGGTGAGCAGCGCGACATGCATCGTCGCGTTGTCCTCGGACGAGTGGAAGAGGTAGGCCTTCCCGTCGTCGTCGGCGAAGAGGGTCATGTCGCGGCTCATCGCGCCGTCGGGACGGAGGCTGCCGAGATAGCGGAACGGACCCGTCGGCGAGTCCGCCACCGCCACGCCGGAGTGGGCGAGCTTGTAGTCCTCCGAGTCGACGTGCATCCACATCACGAACTTCTTCGTCGCCGCGTTGAAGACGACCTTCGGCCGCTCGAGCACTTTCGACGGGTGCAGGTCGTGCTTCGGATCACCCTTCACCGCCGGCAGCACGTTGCCCTCGTTCTTCCATCGGAGCAGGTCGCGCGACGAGTAGCACGAGATGCCGATCATCTCCACGCGCGTGCCGCCCCACCCCTTGTTGCTCTCGGGCGCCCATGTCCGCCCCGTCTTGATCTCGCCGTACCAGTAGTACGTCCCCCCGTGGAACAGCACCCCGCCGCCGTGCGCGTTGATCGGCTTCCCATCGGTGTCCGCCCACACCTCGCCGGGCCGGAAACCGGCCGGCTGCCCGGGCTCCGCGGCGCCCGCCACGATGGCCGGAACCGCCAACAGGACTGCAAGACCGAATCCAAGCGTTCTCATTCCCAAGCCCTCCGCCCGTCGCCGCAGCCATCGCCGCGAACACGCGTCATGCCCGTCGCCTGCGCGGGCGCCCCGAGACCATAGCGGGCCCCGCAGCCCGCGTCCATCGTGCGCCACCGGCTGTCGACCCGCGGCCGGGTGGAGGGAGAACGGTGGAAGGCGGAGGTCGATTCCGACCGTCGGGCAGGCCCTCGTGTCGTCCCCTTATCGCGACGATGGTCGGCGACCGGCACCGTCATCGGCCTTTCACGACGAGGGCGCAGGACTGCGTCCAGGTATCGCCGTCGGCATCGATGACCCGGAAGTCGAACCCGGCCCGGCCTGTGAAGCCGGGCGCGGGCGTGAACCGGATCCGCGGGCCGCCGGCCGCCGCCACCTCCACGCGGCCGCCGGTGACGTTCCCAACGGCGAAGCGGGGCGATGCAGTGAACCCGGCCGTGAACTTGCGCAGGTCGACGACCACCGGGCCGTCGATCGTGCCGTGCGGGATCGACCGGAAATGCAGGTACTCCTCCAGGCGGGTGTATCCGGACGGCGTGCCCGTCGGAAGGAACGTCGGGGCGGCGATCCGGCCGTCGGCGACGGCCAGCGCGACGTCGCGGTCCTGTGGCGCCGCGCGCGGCCGCGTGGGTCGTTACCGTCCGGCGGCCGGGCCGGGTTCTCCCGCGATCTCCACCGCCAATTCCTGGAACGCCGTGTTCTCGCCGATCGGCGTGACCGGATGCACGCGCCAGACGATCCATCGGAACCGGCCGAGCGTCGAACCCGAACGCGCGCGCAACGAGGCGGCGGTGAACGCGGCCGCCGGAGCCGCGGCGGTGTCGATCGTGCCGAGCGGGACGAACCGCGCGCGATCCGCGACATCCCAGCCGGGGTCCGCCGGCGACGCGCTGCCGTAGAGCGTGACGAACTGACGTCCGCGATGGCCGCCCTGGTTGAACGACCAGCTCGTGACGGCGGACACCGCGCCCACCGCGCCGAGATCGATCCGGTACGCGCCGTCCGAAACGCCGTTCGGATAGACCGGCCCGTAGCCGCGGGCGAGCCGGCCGTCGACCAGCGACGCCACCGGATCGTTGGCCGTCCGGCCCGAGGTGGCGACGGCGACGCGCGGCGACGCGGGCAGCCGGAGTGACGCGAAGGCCTCGGCGGTCCCGGCGGTCTCGACCTTCACGAACGGCGACGCGTCGATCCCGACGGTCTGCGGGGCCTGGTGCCGCACCAGCTTCACGCGCAACGGCGCATCGCCGGCCGCCACGAGCGACGCGAGAAGATCCGCGACGCCCCTCACCTTGCGATCGTTCACCACCTGGATCAGGTCGTCCTTCCGCAAGCCCGCCGCGGCCGCCGCCGAGCCGGGCGGGACGTCGACCAACTGGACGCCGCCATCCTCCTTGCCGACGCCGAACGCGGAGAACTCCTCGCCCTCCAGGCCGTGCAGCGTCGCGCCGAGCCAGACGGACGCCGCCGGCGCGCGCGCGGAGGCCCGCGGCTCCTCCGCCGCGGCCGGCGCCGGAAGCGCCGGCGTCCTTGCGATCGCCTTCAGCGACGGCTTCCTCACGCCGAAACGGTCCATCGGAAAGTTGCGGAAGCCGAGGCTCAGCGCGGGCGAGCCCTCCCCCACGCGGCAGTCGCCGGACGCGGGGCCGATGAACTTCGGGTCGCCGGCGAGCGACGCCGCATCGCACCCGGCCTTCCGGTGCGCCTCCAGCGCGGAGGCGGTCGCGAAGAGGTTGCCGTCGACGCCGCGCCCCCAGCCCGCCGGCATGCCGATCGGCGCATGGGCGCGCATGACGATGTTGGTCGCGAAGACGTCCCCGCTGTCCTCGAACCAGACGTGCGGATGGAATCCGTTGTTCACGATCACGTTGTTCCAGGCGCGCCGCCCGTAGCCCTCGCGGAACTTGAGGCCGCCGGCGAGGAGCAGGTTGTCGTGGATCGCGTAGTTGCTCGACCCGTCGTCGAGATCGATGTCCCACCCGTGGTCGCACCGCCAGCGCGAGGCGCGGATGACCGTGGTCTCCATCGCATCGAGAAACGGCAGCCGCGGATCCGCCTTCACGGCCGGCTGGGAGACGCCGCGATGGTTGGAGACCCAGTAGCGGTCGCGCCCCCACGAGTTGAACGAGCCGTGGTCGTGCGTCTCCAGCACGGTGTCGAAGACGTCGCACCCCTCGATGAGATGCCCGCCCCATGTCCCGTCGCCGACGTTGATCCCGGCGCGCGCGCAGTCGTAGACCGAGCAGTCGCGCACCGTGATGCGCCGGGCCATCGAGATCTGGACGCCCGCGGGCTGGCGCTCGACGCGGCCGATGCCCCGGATCAGGCAGTCCTCGACGGCACAGTCGGCCGGGTAGTCGTCGGTCTTCGGCCCCGGCGTGCGGTCGATCGCGGCGAGGTCGTGCGTCTGCCCGTACTCGAAGAGCGGATCGCGCACGGCCGCCGGGTCGCCGACGAAGCAGACGCCGCTGGCGCCGGCGTCGTGGATGTGGCAGCCGCGGACCGCCACGCGCCGGTTGTAGCCGCTCGCGAAGACCGCGTTGCCGCCGACCTGGTCGAACTCGCAGTCGGCGAGCGCGACGTCCTCCGCGCCCTCGATCCGCACGGCGCCGCCGCGGTAGATCGTCCAGTCGCTCCGCAGCAGCGGTTCCCGCGTGTCCATGAACGTCCGCGCCGCGTGGCGGAACACGAAGCCCTTGAACGTCACGAACCGCACCGGCTCCGCCCGCGAGCCGCGCAGTTCGACGAGGTGGCGCAGCCGGACGACCTCGACGACCGAGGTGGACAGGTAGGCCGCGGCGGCGGCGGGGGGCATCGGCCCGGGTTCGCCGTCCGGCCGCGACGGAATGAGGTGGAGCGTCCCCTGTGGCCGGGCCGGCGGCCCGGCCCTACCCTCCGTTCCCGTGGTGTCCGTGGTGGGGCCGGGCCGCTGGCCCGGCCGAGCGGACGATCCCCGTGGCGTGCCAGCGGAGGTCTTCGCGTCGTGGAACCACTCGCCCGGCGCGTCGAGTTCCTCGAAGATGTTCTCCACCATCCGGAAGTCCTTGTGCATCCCCATCTGGCGGTTGTTCTGCCAGCCGCCCTCGTACGCGACCGTTCCGTCGGCGTTCTTCCCGGTGATGCGGTAGTGGTAGCCGCCCCAGCGCGAACGGTGCATCGCGTGGATGTAGCCGCCGGCCGGATCGGCCCAGCGCGCCGCGCGCTCGGGCGCGAAGGCGTCGGCGGCGAAGCCCTGATAGGCCGCGGTCGGCTTCGCGGCATCGAAGTCGGGATAGCGCGCCATGCGCTGGCGCTGTCCGTTGACGAAGAGCTGGTCGATCGCGAGCCCCGCGGGCACCGCCGCCCGGAAGATGCCGTTGCTGCACGGCGTCCACGCCAGATCGAGCCGGGCGCCGCCGCTGATCACCGCCCCGCCCTCCCGCTCCGCCATCCAGGTCACCGGGTGCGCCGCGGTGCCGGAATCGGCCGCGGTGAGGACCAGCGTCTCCGGCAGGTAGACCACGCCGTCGGCGACGCGGACCGTGACCGCTTCCTTCCCGGCAAACGCCCGCGACGCATCCCGCGCCGCGGCGAGCGAGCGGAACGGCGCCGCGCGCGTCCCGGCATTCGCATCGTCGCCGCCCGGCGCCACGTGGAACTCGACGCCGCGGGCGGCCGCGGCAGCACAAGCCATGAGTGCCGAGAGAAGTCCGCCGGCAACCCGGTGTCGCAGGACAGCCCCCCGCAGCCGGGAGGGCCCGCGGCCTCGCGGGCCGTGGCACGATACCCGAGGCATCACCCGCGTTCCCCGGATCCTTCCCGCGGACGGCGGGGCCGCCGTCCCTCCCGCCGTCCCCATGGAGTCGCAGGACGGCCGCGATCGGGACGCCAGGCTCATGTCGATTCCTCCCCGTAGCACCGCACTTCGAACAGCGCCGCGGGCCAGCCGCCGTGGGTCGAGAGGCATTCGACAACCAGCGCATCGGTTCGGGCCGCGGGATCCAGCGTGAAGACGCGGCGCGTCTGGTGGTTGTCCGCGCACTCGGCCAGCACGCCGCCGGCGGCGTCGCGGATCCGGACGTGCGAGACGCAGGCGGGCATCGCGCGCTCGGGATGCCGCCACTGGAGCGATTCCATCGCGTGGTCGGCGTCGGTGTCGAACGCCAACTCGACGCGGCGGATCGTCTGCGGCGCGTCCCAGCGCAGGGTCAGCGCCGGCGCGGGATCGCCCGCCGCCGCGACCCACGCGTTCGGCCCGGTGGTCGGCCGCGTCACGCCGTTCAGGACGTTCGCCGCGCCGAAAACGGCGATCGGCGGATCGAAGGTCATGGCGGGGAGATGCCCGCCGGGCCGCCGCTCCGGGATCCAGAACTCGAAGGTGTCGACGCCGATGTCCGGCGGCGGCGTCTGCGTGGCGCCCTTGGCGACGCGGCGGTTGGCGCCGTGGACGAGCGACAGCACGCCGGTCACGCGGTGCTCGCTGAGCCGGAGGCTCGCCCCCTCGCAGGGCATCACGCACACGAACACGTAGCGCGGCGTGTCGAGGACCGCGCCGAAATCGACCGTCACCCCCCGCTCGCCGCCGGCCGCCAGCGGAACGACGCGCCGGGCGAGGGTCGTGTCCGGCGTGAAGTTGCCGTCGCGCGCGCTGGTGCGCAGCTCCAGCACGAGGTTCGCATCGCGCTCCGCCGCAACGCGCACCGTCACGCGCGGCATCCGGCCGGCGGCGGCGGGCACGAGCAGGGCGCGGCCGCGGTCGAGCGGCTCCATCGGGCCGTCCGCCGGCAGCGCGCCGAGCGCGTACCCGCTCGACGCCGTCGCCCGCGCCCGGCGCGCGAGGTCGGCCGGATCGTCCGCCGCCACATCCGGGATGTACTGCCCCGTCCGTAGAAGGCGTTGCTGCAGCGCGCGCATCCGCGCCGGCGCGAGCAGGTCGCGCGGCCGCCATCCGTTCGCGCGGCACAGCGCGGCGGCCATGCCGACGGCCTGCGCGGTGTGCGCGCCGGTCGCCATGACGCGGGTCGACCCGAACGCCACGTGGCTGACGCTGATGATGCGGCCGGCGAGGAACAGGTTGCCGATGTCGCGGCTGTAGAGGCAGCGGTACGGGATCGGGTAGACGCCCTTGCTGTGCCACTGCACGCAGGGCGGATCGGGGCTGTAGACGCCCGCCGCCGGGTGCAGATCGATCGCCCAGCCGCCGAACGCGACGGCGTCGGCCTGGGGGCGCTGTCCGACGACATCCTGCTGCGTCAGGATCGCGTCGCCCTCGAAGCGGCGGCTCTCCCGCTTGCCGGGGATCGCGCCGACCCATTCGAGGGTCATCGTCGCGGCCTCGGGGAAGAGGCCGGAGTTCTTGATGTGGTTCCAGACGCCGTGGACGACGGACCACAGCTCCCACTTGATCGCCTCGGTCTCGTGCACGGTGTCGCGCTGCCCGCCGTACTCGAGCCACCAGAACGCGCAGCCGGTGTCGCCCGCGCGGATGCTGCGGTGCCGCGGGATCGCGGTGATGTCGCGCAGCGCGAACGCCGGCGGCACGTACGTCACGGGGCGGGCGGTGTCCTTGCTGTAGAAGTAGATCGTGTGGCCGAGGACCTCGCGCGACGGCTCCGGCGGCGCGAAGCCCTCGCCGAACTCCGCGCGGCCCTCGGCGCCGATCCGGTACGCGGCGCCCGCGAGGTGGCCGAGGATGCCGTCGCCCGACGCGTCACAGAACAGCGGCGCCCGCACCTCGACCATCGTCTCGTTCTGCGGACAGAACGCCCGCACCGAGGCGATCGTCGCCGCATCCGCCTTCTCCGCCGCGAAGACCGCGGTGTTCAGCAGCAGCGTGACGTTGGATTCCGCCGCGACCTTCTCCAGCAGCAGCGCGTCGAGCAGGTGCGGATTGCCCTCGGGGTTGCGCCAGGTGTTCTCGACGAGGATCTCGTCGACGACGCCGCCCTCGCGCGCCCACCGGTTGTTGTTCCCCTGGTGCGACGTCGCGCCGAGGGCCCACAGGCGGACCTCGCTGGACGCGTTGCCGCCGAGCACGGGGCGGTCCTGGATCAGCACGACGCGGATCCCCGCGCGCGCCGCCGCGATCGCGCAGCAGGTGCCCGCCAGTCCGCCGCCGACGACGACCAGGTCGGCCTCGAGGGTTCGAGTGGCCGGCGCCCGCGCCGGAGCGGTCGGTTCCCGGATCATGCCCCGCCTCCCTTCGCCGCGCGGTCCGCGCGCCGCACGCCCGCGGCGATCGCGCCCCCGATGCCCAGCAGGGCCGCCGCGAACACCGCGAGCAGTCCGCGCTGCCCGGCGTTCAGCGCCGCCAGCACGGCCATCATCGCACCGCAGCCGGCGGTGCACCAGGCCAGCATGCGTGCCGGCAGCGTCGAAGCGCGGCGCGCTTCGCGGCGGCTTTCCTCGTCGACCCGCTGCGCCACGCGCCGCCAGCCCTCGTCGACGCCGCGCGAGCGCAGCTCGATGACCAGCAGCACGAGGAACGGGACCAGGATGCCGCCGATCATCTCGGCGTAGCGGGCGTGCGCCTGCGTCCAGGCCGCGAGTCCCTGCAGCGCCGGCACGCCGGCGAGCCATCCGCCCTTCGAAAGGCCGAACCGCAGCGTCCCGCCCACCGCGAAGCTGATCAGCGCCGTCGGCGCGACGCAGCTCCGGCCGACGCGCGGCGAGAAGAGGCCCCACAGCGTCGGCAGCACGAGCGGGCCGACGAGGAGGCTCGTCACGCTGATGACCACCTTCTCCGCCCCGCCGAGGTGCGGCACGGCGATCGCGAGCGCGACCACGCCGGCGCCGAGCAGCACGGTGAAAAGGCGTCCGGCCGCCACCAGGCGCGACTCGCCCGCGCCGGGCGCGATCAGGGCGCGGTAGACGTCGTGCGTCAGCACCCCCGCGAACACGTTGAGCTCGCCGCACACGCTGCTCGCCGTCGCCGAGAACATCGCCGCGAGCATCATGCCCACCATGCCCGCCGGCAGCACCGACCGGCACGCGAGGATGTAGGCCTGCTCCGGGTTCGCCGCCGGGTCGACGACGCGGTAGACCATCGCCGGCAGCATCCAGAACAGCGGCGTGACGAGGTACAGCGCGCCGAAGAGGTAGGCCGACTTCCGCGCGTCGCGCGCGTCGGGCACGCAGATGAACCGTTGCGCGAAGGCCCATTCCGCGCCGACCTTGAAGAAGTGGATCGCGACCCAGCCCGCCAGGAACCAGCCCGTGAACTCGCCCGCGACCGGCGCGAAGAAGCCCGCCGGCGCGGCGTCGACGAACGCACGCACGCCGCCCGCCTTCGCCAGCACCAGCGGCACCACGAAGACCACCGAGAGGCACAGCACGATGAACTGCAGCACGTCCACCATCAGCACCGCCCAGAGCCCGCCGGACACCGTGTAGGCGATGATGACCGCGCCGCAGATCGCGACCGACCACGCCGGCGCGAGCATGCCCGTGGCGGGATCGCGGAGGGGATTCCCCCCGGCGAGCGGAACCAGGGCGCTGAGCATCACGCCCAGCGCGTACATCATCACCGCCATCCCGAACACGCGGCCGGCCATGTTGAGCCAGATGTAGAACTGCACCGCGGCGCGGCCGAAGCGCAGCTCGATGAACTCCGCGGGCGTCGATACGCCGAGCCGCTTCCAGTGCGCCGCGATGAAGCGCCCCACCAGCAGCGCGCTCAGGCCGTAGCACATGCAGATGCTGACCGCGGCGAGCCCGGACTTGAACGCGATGCCGCCCCAGACGACGAAGGTGCCCGCGGAGAACATCGTCATGTAGCCCGACACGCCCGAGAGCCACCACGGCGACTCGCCGCCCGCCTTGAACAGGTCGGCGGAGCTGCGGATGATCCGGCTCGTCACGAACCCGATCGCCAGGATCCCCGCCCCGTAGGCCCACAACACGATCCAGTCCAGTGTCGTCATGACCCCCTCCCCGATCCCCCGGACGCCGCCCCGCGGACGGCACGGAGGCCGTCCCTCCACGGCGGAGCCGCCCGAAGCCCTGGAGCGCCGGGCTCCATCCCCGCCGACGTGAATCCCCGCGGTTTCATTCCGCCCGCTCGAACCGGATCGACTCCAGGCTCGTCGAATCCGCGCCCTCGACGAGCGAGACGGTCACCGTGGCGCGACCGGGCTTCGCGAAGGTCAGCAGGCCGTAGGGCTGCGCGTGGTAGATCGCGGACGCCGCCTGCTGGTTCTGGAGCGAGGAGCCGCCGTCGGTCGCAATGCGCCACACGGGGCGGCCCTCGCCCTTGGTGACGAGATCGACGCGGTAGTCGCCGGCCTCGCACACGTCGACCGTCCAGACCGCCTTCCCCGCGGGCGTCCATTTCCCCGCCTGCGTGCTGTGCTTCCACTCGCCGAACTTCTCCATCCACCGGTTCTCCTTCTTCTCGGCGCCGGAGACCTCGGCGAACTCGACCGGCAGCGTCACCGCGGCGTTCGGGTGCACGCCCAGCGTCCCGTCGGCCTTCGGCGCGCCTTTCAGCCGCACCTCGACGACCGAGGCCGGACGGTCCGGCGCGGCGGCGGGAAGCTGGAACTCGGTCCACGTGCCGCGCGCGGCCCACTTCACCGGCGCGCCGCCGGCGATGCGGGCCTCCGCGATCTCCGTCTGCAGGCCCGGCAGCAGGAGGCGGCCGTCCGCCGGCCAGTCGAACACGACGAGCTGGAGCGTGTCGCCCTGCGTCGTGACGTCGCCCCACGGCATCGCGCGGCCCCACGGCGACGGCCCCGCGGCGTACACGGCCTGCGGGTGGCGGCGGATCCACTCACCGGCCTTCTCGAGGTACTTCGCCGCCTGAGCCGGGATGCGGCCCTTGCCGTCGGGGCCGACGTTGAGCAGGTAGGTGCCGCCGCGGGCGACGGTCGAAACGAGCCGCCGCAGGATCTCGCGCGCATCCTTCCAGTTCCGGTCGTACCACGCGTAGGACCACGAGTCGTTCGTCGTGTCGCACGTCTCCCACAACCCGTCGATATTGCGCGGCGGGACCTCCATGTCGCCCTTGCTCGCGTAGTCGCCGAGGTCGTGGCCGATGCGGCTGCACAGCAGGGCGCCGGGCTGGGTCTTGCGGACCAGCTCCGCCAGCTCCATGACGTACTCCTTCGGGATCCTGCCCGGCGTGTCGAACCAGATGTAGTTCAGCGGGCCGTACTGCGTGCAGAGCTCCTTCACCTGCGGGAAGCACTTCTCGCGGAAGTAGCGCTCGAACGTGGCCGGGGTGCCGTCGGCGTTCTTTTCCGGCCCGCCGCTTCCGCCGGGCGCGGTCCAGTCCTGGTTGTGCGAGTAGTAGAACCCGAACCCGAGCCCGGCCTCGCGGCACGCGGCGGCGAGCTCCTTCATCGGGTCGCGCGCGAAGGGCGTCGCATCGACGATGTTGAACGGGTGCGCCGACTTGAACATCGCGAAGCCCTCGTGGTGCTTCGAGGTGATGATGATCCACCGCATGCCGGCGGACTTCGCGACGCGCGCGAACTCGCGGGCGTCGAATTCCGACGGGTTGAACTGCGAGGCGAGCGCCATGTACTCCGGATCCGGGATCTTCATCTGGCGCTTGATCCACTCGCCGATGCCGTAGAAGGTCGTGTCCTTCCACTGCCCGCCGAGGTGCGAGTAGAGCCCCCAGTGCATGAACATGCCGTAGTTGCCGTCGCGGAACAGCGCGACGCGGTCCGAGGCCTCCGCGCCCTTCTTCGCGCGCGCCTCGCCCCACATCGCATCCATCGACTCCTCGGCCCCCGCCGCGCCGCGCACGAGCGCGGCGGCCATCAACACGGCGAAACAGGTCTTCGGATTCATCGGCTCACCTCGGGTTGGTCGTTTCGCGGCAGACTGCCTGTGGGATCATAGCTTCTTTCTGCAGCTGCGGCCCAGGTATCCGTGGCCGTAGACGGCCTCGACCGTGGCGGCGGGGTCGGTCTGCAGGATGCCGTCGCCGTGGATCGGCGGCGCGCCGGGCTGCAGGCGGATCCGGCCTTCGAGGTCGAAGGAGCTGGCGGAGGTCTCGACCACGGCGAGCCGCTCGACGTCGCCGCCGCCGGAGGTCACGACGACAGTGCCGGTCTCGGCCCGGCCGTAATCGAAGTTCAGCGGCGCGCGCAGCCGCACGACGGCCGCGTCGCCGTCGCGCCGCACGTCGATCCGCGTCTCCGCGAAGGCGAGATGCGCGAGGCTGACGTTGAACGCCGCGTTGAACTGCACCCAGCCCTCGGTCCAGCCGAAGTCGCCCTTCTCGGGATGGTACGGGTAGTGGCCGTCCTTCGGGCTCCCGTCGATCACGAACCTCGCCTCGGCGAGCCGGCCGATCCCGCCGGGGTAGAACTTGAACCAGCCGAACTCGACGCCCTCGAGCTCGCGCGGCGCGTCGTAGGAGAAGTGGCGTCCGACCGGGTTGCGCCCGAACATCGCGTCGAAATGCGACCAGGCCAGCTCGCGCAGACGCGCCGTCTCCGGGCCTTCGGGAAGCACCTCGCACGCGGCGAGGAGCGCGGCGGGCAGGCCGGCCACGTTGCCCGGCTCGTTCCACATCGTCGGTTTCTCGCCCATCGGCGTCCACCGCGCGCCGTCGTCGAGCTTCCGGAAATCCCAGAGATTGTCCGACCGGCGGATCGCGACCGCGGCCCAGTCCGCGATCTTCTTCGCCAACCCGGGCGGCGCCTGATCGGGATGCCGCCGCAGGAAGTGCGCGAGCCCGGTCATCGTGAGGAACTCGCTCATCCGCTGGCCCTTGGTCGTCTGCGGGTCGTTCCAGTCGAGGTTCTCCACGATCCAGGCCGTCTGCCGGCGCGCGGCCTCGAAGAAGCGGGACGCATCCTCCCGGCGGTTCTCGCGCCGCGCGACCTCGGCCATGAGCAGGTTCGGCTCGATGGAGAAGCCCGGCGGATAGCAGCCCTTGGTGGTGCCGACCCCGGTCTTCAGCGCGAAGAGATCGTGCTCGGGGCTTTCGTCGTACGGATACTTCCGGTCGCACGCCTTCTCGCCCCACGTGCGGAACGTGTAGTCGAGCACGGCGTCGTGGGCCTGCCGCGGCATCCACGGCTCCAGCACGGGCCACGCATGGAGAAAGTAGGCGAGCTGCGCCTTGAGATGCTCGTGGGTCAGGCCCTGCGAGACGATCACGTCCGCGCCCCAGTGGATCAGCTTCACGATGTCCGGCGCGTCGTCGCGGTACGGCTCGAGCGCCCCCCACAGGCCCGGCTTGGACGGCCGCTCGTAGCGGATCTGCCGCGGCATGCGCTCGTAGGCGGACGGATTCGAGAGATACTGCGGCACCAGCGTGTGCAGCTCCCAGCCGAAGTGGTGGTCGTCGCGCCAGCCGAAGGAGCCCTGGCAGACGGCGCGGTCGTTGCCGACGTGGTGGCGGCTGTCGATCATGAAATCCATCGCGCGCTGGTAGGTCACGCGCTCCAGCCACCACGGCCCGACGCGGAACGGGACCGACACGATGCCGCCGGCCTCGACGACGAACTCGCGGGCGTCCGCCGGGTCGAAGGCCGTGAAATCGCCCTTCCCGCCCCGCACGACGCCCTCCGCGAGCGCCGGACCGCCCTTCGCGTCGCGCACGGCGAAGCGCGTGCCGTCCGCCAGCGTCGGCGCGGTGAAGCGCTTGGGCTTCCCGAGATTGAACCCGCTCTGGTTGAGATAGAGCGGAGGGATCGCGGCCTGCGCGCCGGCGCCGGCCGTGCGCGCGCGCTCCGGCAGCGGCGGCACGCCGCCCGCGCCGGCGGGCCAGACCACGATCTCCTTCACCCGCGCCGAGCCCTGGTGGCTGGCCACGACCCGCAGCCGGAGCGCGTCGGTCACGACCGGGACGGTATCGTCGAACGGAATCGCCAGGGCGCATGCGGTGTTGTTCGCGACCGTGGCGGACGGGATGTCGCGCCACGCGCCGCCGTCGCGGAACTGGATCGTGAACGCCGCCACCGGATCGCGCTCGCCCCAGCCGGTGAAGAGGTGTACGCCCGCGAGCTTCTGCGTCGCGCCGAGCTCGATCTCCAGCCACGCGGGGGCGTCGGACTTCTCGCTGACCCAGCGCGAGTCGTCCGACACGACGCCGTCGACCGCCTTCTCCGGCGCGTACTTCGCCATCGCCGAACTCGCCCGCACCCCGGCCGCCTTCAGCGGCGTCGGAGCCTCCGGCGCGGCCAGCGACATCGAGCCGATCGCAAGGATGGGGAGCCAGGAACGGAGGACGGGGGAGACGCGGGAACCGCCAGGCGCCCTTGTCCTCCTCACATCGAACCGCCCCAGAGCCTGCCGTCTCCCGCCTTCGGCCTCCCGCATCGCGCGCATCCGCATCATGCCTTGCCTCCGATCCTGCGACGCGGGATCATACCGGACGGCGCGCGGGCCGTCGCGCACGATGCGAAGGTTCCATCACTCCCACCGCGCCGGAAGTGGCTTCCACCCCCTGCCCGCGCGCTGTTCGTTGCATCCCTCCACCGGCCGGACACTCTTTCCGGATCGTTTCGGGGCCGCGCGTGCCTGGGCATCGCATCCGCGGCGGCGACCGAATAATCGGCCGGGGCCGGTGAATTGGGTGGGAAGGTTGACACGAGGACTGTTCCGTGGCGCCGACGGAGCGGCGCCCTCCAGGAGCATCCGACTGACTCTGCGTCGGAAAGGTCGGCCCCAGGTCTGTTGCATGGCGCCGACGGAGCGGCGAACGAATGCGTGGCCGGGGCCGGTGAATCGGGCGGGAAGGTTGACACGAGGGCTGTTCCATGGCGCCGACGGAGCGGCGCCCTCCAGGAGCATCCGACTGAATCTGCGTCGAAGGAGTTGGTCCGAGGCCTGTTGCATGGCGCCGACGGAGCGGCGAACGAATGCGTGGCCGGGGCCGGTGAATCGGGTGGGAAGGTTGACACGAGGGCTGTTCCATGGCGCCGACGGAGCGGCGCCCTCCAGGAACAGCCGACTGTATCTGCGTGGGAAAGGTTGAGCCGAGCGGCGACCGATATCCTGAGTCCCGGTCCCTCGCGCGACTACGGCCCGGCGGGTTCGAGGAGGACGCGGTAGTAGACGTTGGAGGAGGAGCTCGGGAGGACGCGAACGTTCTCGGGGGGCGTGGCGGGGATGCCGGTCTCGAAGGGATCGAAGTCGACGAGGTTGCCGGAGACCTCGATGCAGTAGGTGCGGCCCGCGACGCTGGCCCAGGTCAGCGTGAAGGTCCCCGGGGGCTGCTCGAGCGCACGGCGCATCTCGAAGCGCGACTGCGGGTCGCGCGGGTCGGTGCCGGTCATGAACTCGATGCGGTTGCTGCGGCCGTCGCCGTCGTCGTCGTTCCCCGCGACCGCGCGGGTCTCGGACAGGAAGTAGTAGCGCTCCCACGCGTCGGCAAGCCCGTCGCCGTCGCAGTCGTTCGTACCCGCGGCGGCGTTGGAGAACTGGACCGCGTCCGCGACCACGTAGCCCGAGGCGTCGTCGTTGCCGACGATCACGGTGAGGCCGTCCGCCGTCAGCTCGCGGCTGCCGATCGCCACCCACTCGCCGCCCTGGACCCGCTGGTTGACGGTGGTCGTCGCGGGCACCTGCGGAGCGTGGTAGCCGACGGTCAGCGTCGCCGCGCCGAAGCGGTAGAGCTTCCGGGTCGCGTACGTCGACTCGAGCGTCGGCGTGCGCACGGCCAGCCCCAGCGGCACGCCCTGCGCGCGCGCGTTCGCGGCGGCGCCGGCGAGGGCAGTGGTGCGCGGGAAGACGAGGATGTCCCCGGCCTCGCACAGGCTCGGATCCGTCGGGGAGGCGATCGTGCTCGCCGCCACGGCGTCGAAATCGCCGCCCGGCGCCGTCCAGTTCGTGCCGGCCGCGCGGCGCGCCCACGTCGTCTCCGCCGGCGTGAAGGGCGCGTCGACGCGGTAGACCTTCAATCCCTCCGCGCCGACGAAGCCGCCCGCGGTGTTGGTGTCGAGCGAGCCGACCTCGAGTTGCAGCTCGGCCGCGACGATCGCCGCGCCGGCCGGAATCGTCGAGAGGTCGAACCGGAGCAGCCCGCGCGCGTAGTCGCCCGAGGCGAAGCGGCCGACCAGCATCTCGCCGGAGGCGAAGGTGTCGTTCGAGAGCGTGTTCCGGATGTGGAGTTGCGCCGCCGCCGCGTGCGCGGACGACGACGGCGCCGTGCAGATCCAGACCGGCGTGTTCGTCGACCGGTTCGCGTCGGCCGCCCAGCGCATCGAGATCGTGCAGGTCCCCTGGCCCGTGAGCGGGGGCGTGAACGCGGCGCGCTTCGTGCCGCGCCCGGTGTTGCCGTCGTGAAGGTAGTTCGTGCCGTAGTAGCCGGTGACCGACTCGCTGGCGTTCCAGGCGCCGACGAGGACGACCTCCGGCGCGGCGTTGGTGTTGTCCAGGATCACGCCGACCGGCGGCGGACGCGTCGGCCACGTGCCGGTGATCCGCGACTGGAGCTCGACCGTCAGGTCGCGGCTGCGGTAGATGTCGCGCGGCTCGATCGCCCGCTCCGTGCACATCGCCGCGGCCAGGCCGACCGCGACGCCCATCTGGCCGCAGGTGTTCATCACGCGCGGACTTCCGATGCCGACGTGCGTGCAGCTGAAGTTGCGGCCGGCCATCATCAGGTTCGGCACGTTGCGCGAGTAGAGGCTGCGGAACGGGACGTAGCAGGGCTTGGTGATCGCGGTGTTCTTGTAGGTGGAGATGTAGCTGACGGCGGTCTCGGAGTGGAGGTCGATGCCCCAGTCGGTCGTCGCGATCGCATCCTCGAAGTAGGCGCCGTGGACGAGGTCGTTCTGGGTCAGGATGTGGCCGCCGAGGAGCCGGCGCGACTCGCGCTTGCCGGCGACGTAGGGCACCCACGCGAACGCGAGATTGCTCGCCACCGACCCCGCCGACGTCGACGCCCTCACGGAACTGGCCAATCAAGACATCCTTCTCGCCACCGCCTATACCCGCGGCGCGGGCGCCAAGAGGGCCCTGTACCGCGAGGCGATGAAGTGCTGCGAACTGGCGATGTACACGCATCCGGGCTTCCGGAAACTCGCCGACGAGGGCCGCCCGCCCTGGGAGGCCTGCGAGGTCCTTACGGAACGGGAAATGGGGGCCATGCTGTTCTGGGTGACCGCCCTGCTCTACGATTTCAAGGATTGCATGTCCACGCCGGCCAGGGTGGGCAACATCGAGTGGATCCGGCGGGCCGGGCGCCTGCTGGCGCGCATGGAGTCGATCGATCCCGGATGGCGGGGCGGCGTGATCCCGATGTCGTGGAGCTTCTACTACTACATTCTTCCGGCCAGCATGGGCGGCAACGTCGAAACCGCCCGGGCGAAGCTCGAGGAGTCCGTCCGGATCGGGCCCGATCGCCTGCTCAACCGCTGGGCGAGGGCCCGGTTCTTCCGCGTGGTCACCGGCGACCGGGCCGGGTTCGTCGAGGACCTGAAGTGGGTGGCGGCCCAATCGCCGGACCGCATGCAGGATGATCCCCACTGGAAGGCGTACATCGTTCGGGACACCGGCCAGCTTCTTCAGGACGTCGACCGCTACTTCTGATCCGGGCGCGCCGCCCCGTCCCCCGGGGGCGGGCGCGGAGCCTCGGCGGCGGGCGGCGGCGATTCCATCACGGGATCCCGGACGATGCGCTCCCCGCGGGTCCCCCGGGCCCGATCCTCCCGCGAGTAGCGGACCTCGATGGGAACGTAGTCCGGGTCGAGCGCCTGGTCGCCGGGGATCTCCGGGTCCTTCTTCTCCATCCGCAGAAGCCGGTCGAACTGGACGGGGAGAAACGTCACCTCCAGGCCGAGCTTCCGTGCAAGGCGCTCCAGTTTGCCGTGGTGGAAGGGATCGGTGGTCACCGCGATCCTGCGATAGCCCAGGCGACGGGCCAGGGCGACGGAGTAGTACAGGTTCTCCGCCGAGAACTCCGCCCGCGTCTCGAGATGAATGACCTCGCGCGGAACGCCCAGCGCCTCCGCGTAAAGGGCCATGAGCCGGCTCTCGACGTAGGGGCTGTAGACCGCGGCGCCGGAGTAGATGATGTGCCGCGCGATGCCCTCGTCGAAGAGGTGCTTGGACCAGTAGACCCGCGCCTTGATGGCCCGGTTCCACGTCCCGTCTCCGGAGGGGAATCCGGGGACGATGACCACATCGTAGGGCCCCTTCTCCACGCCGAGGCGGTAGGCCCGCGCGGCCGAAGGCAGGAAGACGGCACACCCCGATCCGCCCAGCGCCAGCCCTCCCGCAAGGAGAACGCCCCACGCCGCACGGAGGTTCGGACGCATCACCGGGGACTCCTCGGATCGGGGGTGGAGCGTTCCCACGGCGCCGCGCGGCACCCTGCCCCGCCGCCCGTGCACGCACCGCCGCCCCCGGAGAGAGTCGCAGCCGCGCGCGGAGGGTGTCAAGGCGCGGCTCGCGCGTTGACGGAGGCCGGGCATTGTGGTCTATCTCGCGCGAAGGAGTCCGGATGACGCGAACATCGTGGGGCGCAGCGCTGGCCGCGTGGGGGGCCGTGGCGCGCATTGCGGCGGCGGATCCGCGCCCCGAGGATCCCGCCGAACCCACCCTCGGCCTCATGATCGGCGGCTACGTCGGAAGCGATCTCCATCTCTACGTTGCCGAGTCGGAGGTCGGAGTGCCGCTGCTCCGCACGGGCGCGCTGTCGCTGGACTACCGGCACCTGCAGACCACGCCGTTCCTGGAGGCGAACGCCCAGGCCGAGATCCTTCACGCGCGCCACGAGATCGAGGCGGGGCTCGAACTCGGGCCGTCGCTGCGGCTCGTGACCCTCGGCGGCCACCGGTCCGCGATCGCGGAGGACCGGCCCGGCGACCGGCACGCGGCGGTGATCGGCGCCGGGCTGGAATGGCCCGCCGACGCCACATCCGCGGGGCCGGAACTGCGGATCGTCGGCGGCGGCTACGTGGGACGGGAGGACATCACGGATACGTGGTGGGCCGACGTCCATGCGGCGTGGTTCCTGCCCCGCCACGACGGGGCCGTCTGGCTGGGAACCCGGGTCCGCCCGGCCGTCGGTCTCGCGGCGGACGCGGACCTCTCCGGCGACGGCTCCGCGGTCCACAGCCGCCTCCGGATCGGGCCGGTGGTGGAGTTCGTCACGGCGCAGGGCAACACCGCGTGGTTCCAGGCGGCCTGGTACCGCGTGGACGGACATCCCCTGTACGAATCGGACGACGACGCCTGCCTGGTGTCCATGGGCCTCCGAAGCGCGATGGGCGGGGAGGCGGTCGAGCGGGCCCGCGTGCGCGACACGGCCGGCTGGCTGGCGCTGATCTGGGGGGAGTACGAGGTGGGCGCGGCGACCGACCGCACGGTGCAGCGCACGGCGCTCGACGCGGAGTTCCACGATTTCTTCCTCGCGGGGCGGCGGATCACCGGCCGGCTGTCCTACGAGGCCCGGCAGGAGATGCGGCCCGGCGACTACGACAACATCTCCTACACCGCCACCGTCGGCCTGCAGACCGGGGCCGGCCGGATCCCGGACGGCGCGGACGGACGGCCGCTCGTGCTCGGCCTGGACTACCTGCACCGGAGCGCCCACGCCCTCGACCCCGCCGCCGGCCGGGTTCCCGGCCCCGCGCCGCTCGAACGCAACAGCATCAACCTGCTCCCGCGGCTGCGGCTTCAGACGCGGGGCTGGGACCTTCCGTACCGCGACCCGGCGATCTTCAACGGAGCGACCCGCTGGCTCCACGACGTCGAGGGGCGGCTGACCCTCGGGTTCGACGTGGGCAGTTCGCGCGAGCGGTCCGGTCCCGCCGCACAGGCCGGACTTCGGTGGGACATCGCCGCCGTCCGGGGCTTCGTGATCCACGCCGGCGGCGTGGCGTCCGCCGGCAACGAGACCCCCGACTGGCAGGCCGAGGTCGGGGTGCGGCGGCCGGCCTTCCGGATCGCCCTGCGCGCCGAGCGCTACGGGCTCGAGTCACACCTGGCGCGGGGCGACACGTTCGCCGTCGTCGCCGGGCTCCTCTTCTGACCGCGTCGCGGTGAGCATCACGTTCGAGCCGATCCCGGCGTCCGCGACCACGCGCACGTCGCGGAAGCCCGCGCGCCGCGCCATGGCCGTCCGCTCGTCGAGCGAAAGGAAGTGCAGCCCCTCGACCGTCCGGTGGATGCCGAGCGCGGTGGCGATCCGCTCCGCCCTCGCGATCCGCCGGTGCGCGTCCATGCCCGACCGCGCCGCGTCGCGCAGGACCAGCCGCCCGCCGGGACGAAGCGCATCGTGGGCCCGCCGGAGGACCGCCTCCTGCTTCGCCGGAACCCAGTAGTGGAGCGCGTCGAGCAGCAGGACGGCGTCGCAGGGGGGGTAGTCCCAGGCGAGCATGTCCTGCGCATCGAAACGGACGCGGCCGTCGGCGGTCTCGGTCCGCCGCGCCACCCGGATCTTGTCGGCGTCGTAGTCCACGCCCGTCATCCGCCGGCCGGACGATCCCAGCGCCAGCCAGTGGCTGACGATCCCGAATCCGCACCCCAGGTCCAGGACCGCGCCCCGCGGCGGGACGACCTCGTCGAGCCGGGCGAACATCGGGTCCGTGCGCAGCTTCCAGTAGACGTACTGCTCCACCCATCGCCCCTGGTGGCGGTACCGGCGGGCGATGGCCCGGCGGCGGGCGGCGGGCGGCTCCGCCTCCGTGACGGCGGCGGCCTCCGGGCGCAGCACGCGCTCCGCGAACAGCGGCGTCAGGATCACGGTCGCGACGAGCGAGAAGACCATGCCGAGGAACGCCGTCGTGCCCAGCGAGTGCAGGACCGGGTGACGGGCGAAGATCAGCACGCCGAAGCCGAAGATCGAGGTCAGCGCGGAGATGAGCACGGCGGCGCTCGACGCCGCGAGACGCGGCGGATACCCCCGCCATGCGTCGAGCTTGCTGGTGAGGAGGAAGAGGCTGTAGTCCTCGCCGACGCCGACGATGAAGACCACGAAGATGCAGTTCATCAGGTTGACCGGAAGCCCCATCCAGCCCATGGCGCCGAAGGTCCACAGCAGTCCCGCGGCCAGCGGTGCGAGCGTGGCCGCCGTGAGGGCGATGGACGAGAGGCTGAAGTGGAGGATGACGGCGACGAGGAGGGTCGTCCACAGGGCGAACCGGCCGAGACCCGACCGGGTGAGGTCCTGGATGTAGTCGGAGAGCATCCGCTTGTCGAGAACCATGACCTCGGGGAACTCGTCGGCCAGCCGCCGGGCGTCCGCGCGGTCGGCCAGCCGCAGCATGGTGGCCACGGCGTGATCGCCGTCGCCGGTCGCCACGCGCTCGGAGAAGACCGTCTCCAGGGGCGTGCCGCGGAACGTCTCCACCGTCACCCACGCGGGCGGGGCATCCACCATCGTCCAGAACCGGTCGAAGGCGGTCGCCCGGAAGCCCAGCTCGGCTCCCGCGCGCGCCAGCGTATCCCGCACCTCGCGGCGCCGCGTCTCGGTCCAGAAGGCCCGCCATCGCGCGTGGTTGGCCTCCTGGCGGGACCGCGCCGGGCACACGGCGGAGAGGGAGTCGACCGCGTCCACGCCCGCGTGGCCGGCCAGCCGCTCCGCAATCCGGTCGTTCGCCTGCAGGGCCGACTCCAGCGTCGGCCCGCGGGTCACGACCATCGTCATCCCCAGCGCATCGCCCCACGTGGCGCGGATCAGGTCCTCGTCCCGTCGCGTCTCGGACGTGATGCCGTTGAGGCTCGCGAGGTCGCCGTCGAACCGCAGGCGCCGGGCGCCGACGGCGCCGGCGATGCTGAGCAGCACCACGACGGCGAGGAGCCACGGAAGGCGACGGACGCGCCACGCATGGAAGCCCTCGAGGAAGCGCGTCAGCCCGAGCGACGTCGGCGCGGACGCGCCCGCGGGAGGCACGAGCAGGGGCAGGACGAGGAGCGCGAAGGCGGCGGACCCCAGCACGCCGACGATGCCGAGCCACCCGATCTGCCGGTAGCCGCGGAGCGACGACATCGCCATCACCGCGAAGGCCGCCGCGCTGGTCAGCGCGGCGATGCTGACGGGGAGCACGAGCTGCGGAAGGCCCCGGCCCGGGGCGGTCCGGGAGGCCCCCGGGGCCTCGTCGAGGTGGTAGACGACGTGGATGGCGTAGTCCACCGTCACCCCGACGGCGATGGACGCGAATCCGACCGAGATCGCCGAGATCCCCCCGCTGCCGAAGGCCATCGCGGCGGCGGCGAGGAGCATCCCGAAGAGCGAGGGCAGGAACGTGAGGATGGCCAGCCACCGTCGGCGGTAGGCGACCATGCACAGCACCGCCATCGACACGACCCCCAACGGGGTGCACCGCCGGACGTCGGACTGGATCATCCCGACGTTGTCGACCGCCATCCGGTGCCCGCCCGTCACGGCGACATGCACGCCGGGATGCCGGGCCTCCACGGCCGCCACGGTCTGCAACAGACCGGCGATGAGGCTCCGGCTGTCCCCGGTGTTCGACGACGGGAACGTCGGCTCGGCCATCATCAGCACGTGGCGCCCGTCCTCGCTCGTGATCCGGCCGTCCTGGACCCGGACCCCGCGGAATCCGACCTGCAGCGGGAGGAGCTTGGCGGCCATCAGTGCGCTGATGCCGACCGGATCGGCCGCCAGGACGTCCCGGAGCGCCAGGCCCTCCGGCCCGGCCATCTTCCGGCGCATCGCCGCGAGGTAGGCGGCCACCGCCTCCGGTTCCAGCTTCGTCCGGAGGGCGGCCTCGTCGGCCTCCGTGAACAGGGTCGGCAGCGCCCCGGTGACGAACCCCATGAGCTTCTGCTGATCCGCCTCGTCGACGCGGTACATCACGCGGACATACAGGCGGTTCGTGGACAGGGCCGCGTGGAGATCGTCGGCCGCCGCCGCCAGCGTCGCGGAGTCGTCCGCCGCGACGCCGACGTCGATGTAGATCCGGTCGATCTGCCGGAACTTGCGGAGGGAGTACTGGTGGTCGCCCACGATGCGGTCGCCCTGCGGGAGGATGGCGAGGATGTCCTCCTCGAGTTCCAGGCGGGAGGACACGGCGGCGAAGACCGCCATCAGGAGGACGACCCCGGCGAGCACCGGCCGCCGGTGCCTCTCCATCCAGAGATGAAGCCGCAGGAAGCCGCCGCTCATCGCCGGCCCCCCCACCAGCGGGCCGCCGCGTAGCTGAGCACGAAGCCCGACGCCCCGGCCAGGAGGGCGAGCACGATGCTGCCGACGAACCACTCGCCCGCGCGCTCGAGCACGGTGTCCCTCGTGACCGCCGCGAACCCGAGCCGCTGGCCCGTGAAGAGCCAGTGTCCCAGCGCCAGCCCGCCCCAGAGGATCAGCGGGGCGACCGGCGGGATCGAGATGTTGCTCGCGACCAGCGCGATCGCCTTGTTCAGCCGGAGCCACTGCGAGAGCGCCACCGCGGCGAGCATCTGGTAGCCCCAGATCGGCGCGATGCCGCAGAAGAGCCCGATGCCGACGGCGCCGGCCAGCCGCCCCGGCGCATGCGCGTGCTCGCCGAAGAACTCGCGGAGCGTCGCCCGCGGCGACACGGCGCGGCCGACGGACCACGCGGCCCGCAGGGGGCGCGGCACGAGGACCGCCTGCATCGCGAGCCGGCTGTTCAGGCGCGCGATGCGCACCGTGTCGAGCAGCGGCCGGAAATGCGACCGCCTCACCTGCTCACTCGTGTACGTGCACCGCACCGGCACCGGCACGAGCCGGGCGCCGCTCCAGGCCGCGCGGACGAGCACCTCAAGCTCGAAGGCGTAGCGCTCCGAGCGGACCACGAGCCGGTCGACCAGGTCGAGCGGATAGCACCGGAAGCCGCACTGCGTGTCGGCCAGCGGCTGCCCCGTCTCCACCCGGAACCAGAAAGAGGAGAAAGCGTTGGCGCGGCGCCGCCGGGCGGGCGCCCCCGCGGCGACGAAGTCGCGCACGCCGACCAGGAGCGCGTCCGGCTGGCGGGCCGCCGCCTCCAGGAACCGGGGGATGTCGTCGGGATCGTGCTGCCCGTCGGCATCGAGCGTGATCGCATGCGTGAACCCCGCGTCGCGCGCGTACCGGAAGCCGGCCCGCAGGGCCGCCCCCTTGCCGCGGTTCGTGTCGAGGCGCAGCCGGTGGACGCCGGGCGGCGGATCCGGCGACCCGTCCGTGGAGCCGTCGTCCACCAGCAGCACCGGGCCGTGCGCGAGCGCCGCCCGGGCGACCGCCGCCGCCGTTCCACCGTGATTGAAGCAGGGGATGACGAGGATGGCGTTCAACGGAGGTCCACAAACCAGCGTCGCTTGCGTGAATTCGGCGGCATCTGGAGCCGCTCGATCTCCTCGGCCGGGGCGGCGCGGACCGCGGGGGCGACCTTCGTCCGGCCCTGCAGAACTTCGCGCAGCGCGGCCGGGGCCACGGCCCCGTCGACCAGGATCTCGACCGTGTCCGCGCCGGCGCCGTCGGAGCCGGCCACGATGACGTAGCGCCCGACGCCGGGCACGTCGTCCAGCGCCGCCGCGATCGCCGAGGGGAACACCGAGGTCCCCTTCAGCTTCAGGAGGTGGTTCTTCCGCCCGATCACCGGGCCGAGCCGCGGCGAGGTCCGCCCGCACGGGCAGGCGTCGCGGTACAGGGCCGCGCAGTCCCCCGTCCGGTAGCGGATCAGCGGCATGCCCTCGACCCCGAAGGTGGTCGCCACCACCTCCCCCACCGTTCCGTCCGGCACGGGCGCCCCCGCCTCGTCGAGGATCTCGACGTGGAGCAACTCCTCGTGCAGGTGCCCCCCGCGCCCGGCTTCGCACTCGCAGAGCGAGGCGGCCAGTTCCGTGACGCCGTAGGTTGAGTACACCCGGGCGTTCCAGTCCCTCCCGATGGCGCTCCCGGCCGTGTTCGGGGCCAGGCGGACGTCGCGCACCGGCTCGCCGATGGCGCTCACCTTCCGCACCGGACCGCCCGCGAGATCGATCCCGCGCTCGCGCGCCGTGTCGGCCACGATCCGGAGGAACGAGGGGACGGAGACGATGGCGGTCGGCCGCACGCGCTCGATCATGTCCAGAACCAGCGCGGGCGAGGCCATGCCGGTGCGGACCACGGTGCAGCCGAGCTCCTGCAGCCCCAGCCAGTACGCCAGGCCCGCGACGAAACACCGGTCCAGCGTCACCGCCACGAGCACGACGTCGCCCGCCGTCAGGCCGACGCATCCGAAGGAGAGGCGCTCGTTGAGCGACAGCCGCGCCAGGTCGCCCTTCGTGAGCATCCACAGGAGAGGCCGGCCCGCCGTGCCGCTGGTGGTGACCATCTCGGCCACCCGGTCCCGCGGCACGCAGAGGAAGTCCTCGTTGCGGGCCGACACCTCCCGCTTGTCCACCGGCCGCACCCGGTCCAAGGGAGGGACGTCGCGCAGTCCCGCGAACCTCTCCCGGTAGAACGGCGAATGCTCCGCCGCGTAGCGGAAGACGCTCGACCAGTTGGAGGCGAAGTCCGTCACCTAAAACACGGCGCGCACGCTGAAGAGGACTTCGCCCGGCTTCAGTTCGGCGCCATCGTCCATCTCGACCGTGGATCCGTCGTAGCCGAGTTCCAGCCCCAGCCCCACGACGCCCTTCCGGAAGAACTCGCAGCCGACGGAGGCGAAGAACCCCGGCGTGGCGCTGCCCACCGCGTCGGCGCTGACGAGGTGGTGCCGGAATCCGATGCGGCCGTACGGCGACACCTTCCCGTCCGGGATGAAGTTGAATCCGTACGCCAGGCCGATCGGCACGTCGAAGAACTCGGTGTCGCCCCCATCGTAGCCGCGGGCGTCGCTCACCATGAGCAGGGAGATCGGACCCAGATCGGCGCCCAGCCGCGACCCGTGCGTGAACTCGTAGGAGACGCCGAGGGACATCCCGATCGGAACGGCCCAGCTCACGTCGGCGCCAAGCGCGTCCTCATACCAGTCCACGACGTCCATGAAGCCGCTCACAAACGTCAGCCCCACGGAGGGATCCCACTCGTTCGCGCGAACCCCCGTCGTCGCCAGCGACACCGCGAGCAACAGTCCTCCCCATGTCCTCTTGCTCATGTCCCCGTCTCCCCTGGTTCTGCGCGCGCCCGGCGCGACCGTGCGACAGGCGCCGCAGGCTGGAGGCTGTATACGTCCGACGTCCATCACGGTCAATCCGGATGCCCCCGCGGCTCAGCGCACGCTGAACGCATGGCGGCCGGACCCGACCCGGAACGCGATCCGGTCGCCGGAGGCGGGGGCCTCGGGCACGGGGGACTCGACGTTCGCCGCGCCGGGTTTGGCCGGGAGGACGACGGTCGCGGACGTGTTGACCGGCACCTCGACCTCGAGCGTGAGGACGCCGCCCTTCCGCCGCCACTGGCTGCGGATCATGCCGTAGGGCGAGTCGTGCTCCGCCTTCACCCAGTCAAGCCCCTCGACGGGGTCGGGGCGGATCACGAACTCCCGGAAGGCGACCGCCGCCGGCGCGACGCGCTCCGCGACCGGCGAAACCGACGGCGCCAGCCGGATGCCGCCGAGCGTCTGGTACATCCACGCCGAGAAGTCGCCGAACATGATGTGGTTTCGCGACGCGCCCTCGCCCCAGTCCTCCCAGAGCGTCGTCGCCCCGCGCCGGATCCACGCGCCGAACGACGGCGGCGTGTCCTTCGCCAGCATCGCGAACGCGAGGTCGCTGCGGCCCGCGTCGCTCAGCGCCCGGAAGACGTACTTCGACCCGAGGATGCCGAAGTCCGGGAAGCCGCCGGCCGCCTGCACGGCCTCGACCAGCTTCGCCTCGGTCGCGGCGCGCTCGGCCGCCGGCACGAGGCCCTGGTGCAGGGCGCAGCCCTGCGCGGTCTGGCTGCCGATGGACCACACGCCGCCGCCCTTGTAGAGCTGCTTCGCGTACGCATCGCGGATCGAGGCCGCGAGCGCGGCGTACTTCGCGGCGTCGTCCTTCTTTCCGAGAACCTCCGCGGCGCGCGCGACGATCTGCGCGTCGAGGAAGTAGTAGCCGGTCGACGTCACCTCCGCCGGCGTCTTCGACTTCACCGGGATCCAGTCGCCGAGGCCGTGCGAGACGATGCCGTCCTTCGCGCGCGAGGTCATGTAGTCGACGTAGCGGCGCATCGGCTCGTAGGCCGCCTCGAGCGTGCGCGCGTCGCCCTGGTAGCAGTAGAGCATCCACGGGATGATCACCAGTGCGCTGTCCCATGCCGGCCCGTTGCCCCACGTGTAGCCCCAGCCGCTGGTGGGGATGATCGCCGCGACGTTGCCGTCCGGCCGCTGCTCGTCGATGATGTCGCCGATCCACTTCGCGTAGGCCGCCGTGTTCTGGAAGTTGTACATCGCCAGTTCCGACGCCAGCGACGCATCGCCGGTCCAGCCGTTCTTCTCGCGGTGCGGACAGTCCGTCGGGTAGCCGTCGGTGAAGTTGCCGCGGTAGGCCCACAGCGTCGCCTCCTGGAGCCGGTTGAGCAGGTCGTGGCTGCACTCGAAGCGGCCGGCGTCCTTGAAGTCGGTGTGCACGACGCAGGCGACCAGGTCGGCGGCGGACGGCGCGCGCTTCAGGCCGGAGATCTCGACGTACTGGAAGCCGTTGTAGGTGAAGCGCGGCTCGTACGTCTGCTCCGCGCTGCCGTCGCAGACGAAGCGGTCGACCTGGAACCAGCCGCCGGGCAGCACGAGGAACGACGCCGGGTAGCGGAAGTGCGCCTCCGTCCCCTCGAGGCTGAGCGTGCCGTCGGGCTTGAGCTTCTCGGCGTAGCGGATCGTCACGACGTCGCCCGCCTTCTGTCCCCGGATCGCCAGCCGCACCCATCCGGCCATGTTCTGCCCGAAGTCGACCGTCCACGCGCCGGGGCGGGTCTCGCGGACCGCGACGGGCTTGATCGTCCGCGCGACGACCGCGGGCGGCATGGCGACGGCGGCGAGCCGTCCGGCGGGACCCGGCACCACCTCGGCCGGCAGCGGCGACGCCGCGAGGTCCGGCCCGCCGGGCGGCGTCGCCCCGATCACCTCGCCCTCGCGGATGCAGTCGAAACCGAGGGGGCTTGCGACCTGCTTCCACGACGCGTCGGTGACGACCGTCTCGCGCGTGCCGTCGCGGTAGACGAGCTCGAGCTGCGCGATCGCGCGCGGGAAGTCGCGCCACGGCGCGTTGTCGAAGTTCCACACCGCGACGCTGCGCACGTCGTACCAGCCGTGGCCGAGCAGCACGTTCAACCGGTGCGCGCCGGGACGCATGCGGGCGGTGAGGTCGTAGGTCGAGTAGAGCACGCGCCTGTCGTAGCGGGTCGGCGAGGGATCGAGGACCTTGTTGCCGATGCGCACGCCGTTGAGGCTCGCCTCGTAGAACCCGACGCCGGTGATGTGCAGCGTGGCCGACGCGACGGGCTTGGCGACCTCGAAGGTCTTCTCGAACGCGGGGGAGGCGGTCTCGATGCGCCGCTCGATGCGGCCCCAGGGCGCGCAGTCCGCCGGGCCCGCGACGGCGGCGGCCTTCCAGCCGGCGCCCACCGCGACGTCGACGGCTTCCTTCCAGTCCTTCGGCGCCTTCGCGGTGGAGGTCCAGCTTCCGTCCGTCACGACCACCGCGCCGCCGGGGAGCTTCAGCATCGCGAGCAGGCCGGTCGGGCCGGGCTTCTCGTTGGTCACCTGCACCGCGACCAGGTTGCGGCCGGGCCGGATGAACTTCGTGACGTCGATGAAGCGGATCCAGCGCCAGTCGTTCAGGTGGCCCCAGGTCTTCGCGGCGAGCTGGCCGTTGATGTAGACCTCGTGCTGGTCGTCCGCCGTGATCGCCAGCATCGCGGGGCCGGCGCCGGCGGCGGGCGCGACCTCGAAGGTCTTCCGGAACCAGCGCTTCCCGACGGCGGCCTTGTCGAGGCCCTCCGCGTCGCCGGTCCAGATCCACTGCGCGCCGGCGAGGTCGGCCTGCGGGCGCGTCGCGGCGTTGGCGCCGATCCACTTCGCCTTCCAGTCCTCCGGCTTCACGACGCCCATGATCCAGCGCGCCGGGGCGCTCCACGCCGACGGCGCGTCGGGCGCGCCCGCCTCCCACGCGCGGACCTTCCAGTGGCAGCGCTGCGAGGTTGCCAGCGGCTTGCCGGCGTAGGCGACGTTGAGCGACTGGTCCGACGCGACGCGGCCGCTGTCCCAGAGGTCGCCCTCGCCCTTCGCGAGCGTCTCCGCCGTCGACGCGACGAGCACCTGGTAGGCGCCCTGGCGCAGGTTCTTCGCATCCGCCTTCGCCGCCGCCAGCTTCCAGCTCAGCCGCGGCGCGGGCGTGTCCAGGCCGACCGGGTCGGCCATGTACTCCACCGTCAGCCCGCCCGGCGCCGCCAGCGGCGCCGCCGCCGCGAAACACGCCGGCACGCACGCCGCGCACAACCCCGCCGCCACGAACGCGATCTTCATCGTCACTCCCTCCGTCCTTCGGACCTCACGTCACGCGATCGGCATCATGATTCGTTTCCCGGCATGAGACAATGGGTTTCGCGGCGCAGATCCGGGGCCGGCCGGTCGCCGCGGGACCCGCGCCCGTGTCCTTTCCGCGATGGAGCCCCGGATGCCGTCGGGCGGGGGTGGTGGACGTCAGGCCCGGGGGAGTTCGGCGCGGAGGCGGGCCTCGGGGATGGCGCCGGCGCGGAGGATCTCGATCCGGCCGTCGCGGACCCGCACAACGGTGCTCGGGACGCCGCCGGGGACCGGACCGCCGTCGAGGACGACCTCCACCGCGTCGCCGAGGGCCGCGACGGCCTCGGCCGCGGTCTGCGCCGGGGCCTCGCCGGACCGGTTCGCGCTGGTCGCGGCGACGGGGCGGCCGAAGGCGGTCACGACGTCGAGCGCGACCTGGTGGTCGGGCCAGCGGAAGCCGGACGGTCCCGCGGGCGTGTCGAGCACGAGCGTCATCGGTCCCGGCCAGAAACGGTCCGCCAGCGCGCGCACGACCGGACACACGACCGCGCCGGCGACGATGATGTGGCCGAGTCCGCCGACGAGGCACGCGGTCTTCTTCTCCTCCGGCCGCCCCTTCGCGGCGCACAGCGCGGCCATGGCGGCCTCGCTGCGGGGATCGGCGCAGAGGCCGTAGACGGTCTCGGTGGGGATGATCACGAGGCGGCCGGCGGCGAGGGCGGCGGCGGCGGCGCCGGCGGCCCCCTCGTCGGACCGGCCCCGGTCAACGTGCAGCACCCTGGGCGGCATGGCGGGCCTCCGGGCCGAGGGCGTGAAGGGCGTGAAGGATGTCCACGGCGCGCTCGAGGACGGCGTCGCCCTCGATGCGGCGCCGGAGGGCCTCGTCGACCGCCTCCTCCTCCAGCGCCTT
>Ga0194125_10001692_pt1 | contig 37266 bp, 29 predicted proteins | sample TA2KigC250mmetaG_FD_148626 | JGI IMG/M metagenome (GOLD analysis project Ga0194125, IMG submission 148626) | Freshwater microbial communities from Lake Tanganyika, Tanzania - TA2015034 Kigoma Deep Cast 250m | ecosystem: Environmental > Aquatic > Freshwater > Lake | place: Tanzania: Lake...
ACCGTGGAGGCTGTAGCCATTTTGCTCTTTTTCCTCCAGGCCGTACGCGTATTGTTTTCTGTCCTCTTCGGCATCATCTACGACGCGGTTTTCGCCGGCCCGATGAGTCTGACGATGGTCGTCAGCGTTTTGCTGGCACTGCTGGCTTTTTTGACCCCGCTGCTTGCTCCCCACCGTGGGCGCGGAATCCAGCTCACCCTCCTGGGCACCTCTCTGCTCGTCTTCCTGAGCAGGACACCGCTGAGTCTGAACAATCCTGAGCTCAGGCTCTACAGCTCCCTGGTGATCGTGGCCGGGGGCAGCCTCTACACTGCTGCGCTGCTCAGGGAAAGGGCGGCCACTTTTCCTGGAGTGCTTATAGCGGCCCTGGCGGGGGATCAGCTCTTTCGAGCTCTGGGAAACACTTTTGACATCACCCTCCGCGATGGCTGGCTGCCGTACCAAATAGTCATATCCCTGGCTCTGGCCGGCCTCTCAGCGATCGTCTTCTCTCGTCGTCCCCGCCAAGCAGATAGAATCTCTGAACGACGGCCTGGCCTTCTCGGAGGGCTGGCCATTGGGGCCTTCCTCTTTCTGGAGACGTCCCTGCTCGCTTTCCCCAACGCCATAGCTCGCTGGAGCGGGGTGAGCTACGCAGTTGTAACCCCCGCTCTTCTGCTCGTCACCTTTCTTCCTCTCCTGCCCGGCGTCCGCGCTTTGTCGTGTCGCCTGCTCGCGAAGCGGGTCTGGGGGTTGCTTCTGGTCCCTCTCACTGCCCTCTGTTTGACGACGGGTTATTGGCTGCAAGGCGTCCTGGCGGCCATCGCCCTTCTTCTGGCGCAGTTGGTGGTTCTCCTGTCTTTGCCTTGTGCCCTCAGCACACGTCAGGGTAAGAGAGAGCGGATCGGCCTCAATCTAGCTCTTGGCCTGGTCTTCTTCCTGCTGATCAACTTCGCCTTCGCTTTCGCCTTCACCTATGCCTACACCCTGGAGTTCTTCCGTGGAGCCGGCCTGCCCATCGTCCTCGTGGCCGGCTTTCTGGCCACCCTGCCAGCCGCCAGACCGTCGCTGGAGGAACCACCCGCCCGGCAGAGAGGGTGGTCCACGGTAGGGATCGTTGGAATCGCCGCGCTGGTCATCCTGAGTGCGGTCTTTGCCAGGCCACCCACGCTGCGCCTGAAGGAGGCCGGACCGCAGGTGCGGGTGGGCACCTACAACATCCACTACGGTTACAATACCTCCTGGCAGTTCCAACTGGAAGAAATGGCCAGGACCATTGAGGAGAGCGGAGCCGACATCGTGGCCCTCCAGGAGGTGGACGCCTGTCGCATCACCAGCTACGGAGTTGACGATGCCCTCTGGCTGGGCCGACGCCTGGGGATGGAGGCGATCTATCAGCCCACGGTGGAGCACCTGACCGGCATTGCTCTGCTCTCCCGTTTCCCCGTGCGTCAGACGGAGGGGAAGCTCCTGACCAGCCGTCTGGAGCAGACAGCCATCGTTCGCGCCCAGGTCGAGGTTGGCGGCGATGTTCTCGATGCCTACGGTATCTGGCTCGGTCTGGAGCCAGAGGAGCGGGCGGTGCAGCTCAGCGAGGCCCTCGACTTCATCGGGCCAGGTCCCGCCGTCTTCGGCGGCGACTTCAACGCCACGCCTGACTCGCCCATCTACCGCCAGTTGGTAGATGCGGGTTTCACCGACGGCGCCGCGGCCTTCGATCCATCGCCCACCTCCCCCTCCGAATCACCAGTAGAACGCATTGACTACGTGTGGATTCGCGGCCTCGCGCCGACGGCGGCGAAAGTGCTGGACTCCACCGCGTCCGATCACCGTATGGTGGTGGTAGAGGCGCTTTTGGAGTAGGTAAGGCGCAACTTGCGGGGGGTGGTAGTGTTAGACTTTGTTGAGAGGCGACAAATCAATTAGACAGCGAGTCAATGTTGACATAGATTCAAATCGCGGGTTAATCGTAAAGGAGGTCTGAAGCGTGAAAACAGTAACCATCCAATTGCCAACCGATATACTTCAAGCGGCAGAGGTGTCCACGGATCGGGCTGCGGCGGAAGTAAAAAAGGAGTAGTGGGATCAGAATCAGCGACAAACTATATCGAGAGGTGTTAGGTCTATGAAAATCGTACTGGATGCCATGGGCGGCGACTACGCCCCGCCGGTCGCTGTGGAGGGGGGGGTGTGGGCGGCACGGGAGTATGGGATCGAGGTGATCCTGGTCGGCCGAGAGGATGATGTGCGGCGGGAGCTGGCCAGGCACGACACGTCGGGCCTCAGTCTGCCCATCGTCCACGCCAGCCAGGTCATCGAAATGGAGGAGCATCCGGCGGCGGCGGTCAAGGCCAAGAAGGACTCCTCGATGGTGGTCGGTATGGACCTGGTCAAGCAAGGCGAGGCAGAGGCTTTTGTTACCATGGGCAACTCCGGCGGCGCGCTGGCCGCGGCCCTCTTCCGCCTGGGCCGCATCCGAGGCATCAAGCGGCCGGCTCTCTCCACTATCTACCCTACCACGACCGGTTTTTGTTTCATACTGGACGTGGGGGCGAACACCGACTGCAAGCCCGAATACCTGCTCCAGTTCGCCTACATGGGCGTGGCCTACGCCGAAAGGGTGCTGGGGATAACGAACCCCCGGGTGGGCATCGTCTCCAACGGCGAGGAGGAGACCAAAGGCAGCATCCTGGTACAGGAGGCCCACCAGTTGCTCAGGAAGAGCAATCTCAACTTCATCGGCAACGTGGAGGGCAAGGACATCCCGGCGGGAAGGGCCGACGTGGTGGTCACCGATGGCTTCACCGGCAACGTGATCGGCAAGCTCTCCGAGGGGCTGGCGGAATCGCTATTGAGCATCATCAAGCAAGAGATCAAAAAGAGCCCTCTGGCCACGGTTGGCGCTTTGCTCTCCAGGCCTGCCTTCGACCAGGTCAAAAAGCGTCTCGACTACGCCGAGTTCGGCGGCGCGCCGCTGCTGGGGGTAGATGGGGTGGTGATCGTCGGCCACGGGCGCTCCAATGCCAAGGCCGTCAAGAACGCCGTGCGGGTGGCCAAACAGGCGGTGGAGGGAGGGATGCTGGCTGCTATCAAAGAGGGAATGAGGCAACGAGGCAATGAGGAATGAGGCAACGAGGCCCTAATCAATCTGCAATCTGCAATCGCTGTAGGAGGGTTTGATATGGCGAAAAAACGCAATGCTAAGGAGAGAGTCGTCGTCACCGGCCTGGGGGCCATCACTCCTCTGGCACTGACTGCCGAGGAGACCTGGCAGGGGCTCGTCGCCGGTCGAAGCGGTATAGGCCGCGTCAGCCAGTTCGATCCCAGTGACTACCCTACCCAGATCATCGCCGAGGTGAAAGGTTTCAACGCAGGAGACTACATGGATCCCAAAGAGGCCAAGCGTATGGCCCGCTTCAGCCAGTTCGCCGTGGCCGCGACCAAGATGGCCCTGGAGGACGCGGGTCTCGTTGTTAACGAGGAGAACAGCGAGGAGATAGGAGTGCTGTTAGGCAATTCCATCGGGGGTATAGAGGAGACAGAGAAAGCCTGCCGTGTCATGTTCGAGCGCGGTGGCATGCGCATATCGCCCTTCTACGTAGTGATGATGCCCCCTAATCTAGCTGCCTTCCAGGTGGCTTACACTTACGGCATCAAGGGTTACAATTCCACCGTCTCTACCGCCTGCGCCGCTGGCACGCAGGCCATCGGCGAGGCGGCAGAGGTCATCCGCCGGGGGAAGGCCACGGTGATGGTGACCGGCGGGACCGAAGCCGGCGTTTGTGAGCTGGCCCTGGCCGTCTTCTGCGTGGGGCGAGCCTACTCCACCCGCAACGACGAGCCGGAGCGGGCCAGTCGCCCCTTCGACAAAGATCGCGACGGCTTCGTCGGCGGCGAGGGAAGCGGCATCCTGATCCTGGAGCGTCTGGATCACGCTCTGGCGCGAGGGGCTCGCATCTATGCCGAGGTGCTGGGCTGCGGTGCTTCCAACGATGCTTACCATCTCATAGCGCCCGATCCCGAAGGGTTGGGGGCGGCGCGAGCCATACGCTGGGCGTTGGAAGACGCGGGCGTGGAACCCGGCGAGGTGGACTACATCAATGCCCACGGCACCGGTACCCCCCTGGGCGACGTTTCGGAGACCCTGGCCATCAAAAAAGTCTTCGGCGAGCATGCCTACCGCGTGGCCATCAGTTCCACCAAGTCCATGATCGGCCACCGCGTGGCCATCAGTTCCACCAAGTCCATGATCGGCCACCTGTGGGGGGCCGCGGGGGCGGTGGAGTCCATCGCCTGCATCCTCTCCATCCGGGACAACATCATCCATCCCACCATCAACCTGGAGACTCCCGACCCCGATTGCGACCTGGACTACGTCCCCAACGTGGCCCGCAAGGCCCAGGTGGACATTGCTATCTGTAACTCCTTCGGCCTCGGGGGGCAGAATGCGTGCGCGGTGTTTGGTAGGGTTAGGGACTAGGGACCAGGGACAAGGGACAAGGGACAAGGGACAAGGCTCACGGATCCCTAGTCCCTGATCCCTAATCCCTGGTCCCTTGTCACTCTAAGTTGAAAGGGAGAAAATGCAAGTTATTACCGATGAGAAACTGATCAGGAACAGGGCCAGGCTGGGCCGGGTGGCCAGCTTCGCTGGATTGGCCGTATTGATCTTGGGGCTGGTTGCCTCTCTTTATCCGCAGTGGTTGCTGGCCTCGTTTGGCTGCTTGTTCGTGGGCTTTCTGCTCTCCCAGGTCGGCATCTACCATGCCAACCGCTGGGTTAAGCAGCCGCGGGCCGATCAGACGCTGGAAAAGATCCTGAAGGGCTTCGATGATCGCTATCACCTCTACAACTACGTCCTGCCTGCCCCTCACGTCCTGCTGACCCCCTTTGGCCTCTGCGTTATCAAGCCCAGGCATCAGGGGGGTAAGATTCGCTACCAAGGCGGGAAGTGGCATCACGAGCTCGGTTGGAGGTGGATATTGCGTTTCTTCGGACAGGAAGGACTGGGCAACCCCTCGCGGGAGGTGCAATCCGAGGTCGAAAAGCTCAGCCGCTTCCTGGCTCAACGTCTCTCTGATGATAACGTACCTGTCGAAGGGGTGGTTGTATTTACCAACCCTGAGGTAGATCTTCAGATAGAGACCCCCCCTGTTCCCGTGCTGGATGGACGGCAGTTCAAACTTTTCCTGCGGGACCTGAGTGGGAAGAGGCCCATATCCGATAGCCAGCGGAAGGATTTGGCGGCATCGTTTCCAAGCTGAGAGTAATCGAGTAACGAGGTGGCCAACTTTGAAGCTCGATCTAATTGCCTTGCCCCGAAATACATAATACACGGGAGGAAAGTCAAAATGGAAATCACCACCAGGCAGTTGAAGCGAGTTGACGTGGTCACAGTGAGTGGTCGCGTTGACAGCGCGGCGGCACCGCGACTGGAAGAAGCCCTCAAGGCCATCGTGGATGCGAACCGATTCCGCATTTGTCTGGACCTCAAAGACCTGGAATACATCTCCAGCGCTGGAATCAAGGTTCTCATCTCATTTCTCAAAACCTGTAAGCGCTGGAATCGAGGTGACCTGCGCCTGGCCAACATGTCACCCTACATCACCGAAGTCTTCGACCTGGCCGGCCTCACTTCCCTCTTCCAGCTCTATCCCAGCATCGTTGATGCGGTAGGTAGCTTCTGAAAAATGGGGAGAGAACATGTCGAAACGATGGGAGTTGACGGTGGATGGCCACTGTGAGAACCTGGCGACCATCGCCGATTTCGTGACCGAGGCAGCCCAGGCCTGGGGCCTCAACGAGAAAGCCACCTTCGAGGTGCAGATGGCCGTGGACGAGGCCTGCACCAACATCATCGAGCACGGCTACAGAGGGGAAAGACGAGGAAAAATCACCCTCTGCTGCGAATGTGCGGACGACGACTTCGTGGTCACCATCCGCGACAACGGCCAGCCCTTTGACCCCGAAGCTATTCCTCCACCGGACCTCACGTGCAGACTCGCCGAACGCCCGTGTGGTGGACTGGGGCTCTACTTCATGCGTCAACTCATGGACGAAGTCCGTTTCCACTTCGATGCCGAGGGCAACGAACTAACGATGATCAAGAAGATAAGCTAGAATGATCAAGTCGGGAGGGAATCCTATGAAAATAAAAGTGGAGCAACTGGAACAGGTTACCATCGTCATCCCCATCGGCGACATTGATGCCCTCACCGCCAGCGAGGTCGCCGCTTTCCTCGACAGCCAATTGAAAGAAGGGGGAAATCAACTGGTTGCCGACTTGAGCCAGGTGGGTTACATGAGTAGTGCCGGCCTGCGCGCGCTTCTGGCCACCCTGAAAGAGGCACGCCACCAGAAGGGCGACTTTCGCCTGGCAGCCGTCCAGGCCAACGTGCAACAGGTTCTTGATATGAGCGGTTTCAGCGGCATATTTCAGGTTTTCCCCACCGTCGAAGCGGCCGCAGCCAGCTTTGGCGACTAGGGAACTAGGAATCAGGACTTAGAGAATCAGGATTAGGGAATCAGGGAATCAGGACTTCAAATACCCTGATTTCCTGATCACTGATTCCCTGATCACTGATCACGGACAGGAGGTCGTGATGTCTTCTGTCGAAAGAAGACCAAAAGTCGGGGTTGTGCTGGGCAGCGGAGGTATAAAGCCCTTCTCAGCCATCGCTCTGTTTGAATTTCTGGACGAGATGGAAATCGTGGTTGATTTGCTGGTCGGCTGTAGCGGTGGGGGGCTTGCTGCTGCCGCTCGGGGCGCGGGGTTCACTGCAGCCCAAATGCGAAACCTGATTGGCGAATTCCTGGACCGGGAGGCCTTTTCCAGGGTTGATTATCGAACCTTGCTAGGGCTTGCTCATTTGCCGTTCGGTCGTTTTGATAAAGAGGCTGGGATTCTGAAATCAGACTATATCCGACAGGCGTTCCGAGACGTTTTCAAGGATCTCAGGCTGGAAGACCTGCGCCCGACCACCTTGTTACAAACGACCGACATCCTGACAGGCCAGGGGGTGGTGCTGAGTCGTGGGCCAGTCGCCGACGCGGTTTGTGCGACGACAGCGCTGTTTCCGTTGTTGCCGCCCGTCTGCATCGAGGGCCGATGGCTTGTTGACGGCGCCTACAGTTCTTCGGTGCCCGTGATGGAGGCGGTCAATCACCACATGGATGTCATTATCGTCTTCGTTACCACCACCCAGATCGCTGCGGAGCCAGGCGGTTTTTTTGAGTACTTCAGCAATCTCATCAGCCGTACCCAGACCGCACACGAACGCCGAGAAATGGCCCTGGCCATTGATCTACACCATCACGAGATCGTCATGGTCAACGTGCACTTTGACCAGGTCATTCAGATGTGGGACGTGGAACAAGTCCCAGTCATCCTGGAAGCAGGTCAGAAGGCCGTGGAGCAGAAGAAGAAGGAGATTCTGGCGGCGATAGAAAGTTTCTCGGCGAAGCAAAATGGCGAATGGCGAATAGCGAATAGCGAATAAATGGATGAGCCTCTGTCAACAGTACCTCTGGTCAATAGACTGCTGTATTGGCTCGCCAAATTCCTGTTTAAAATCTCCAGATGGCGTGCCGAGGGGAAGCTGCTGGACATTCCCAAATACGTCCTCATTTCAACCCATTCATCGAACTGGGACCTCATCGTTGGGTTGACCTTCTGGGCGATCACATCCTACGGCTTCTTCAGGGGCAAGTTCTCGTGGCTGGGCAAAAAGGAAGCGTTTCGCGGGCCCTTGGGCGCATTTTTCAACTGGATTGGAGGCATACCCATTGACCGGCGAGCTCGACACCAGGTGGTGGAACAGGTCATTCAAGCCTTTCGCAGCCGCGAAGAGATGGTGATGGCAATCACTCCAGAGGGGACGCGCAAGAAAGCGATGTATTGGAAGACGGGTTTTTATTACATCGCTCTAGGGGCCCAGGTGCCCATCGTGCTTGGCTTTATTGATTACCAGCGCAAAGTGGCGGGAATCGGGCCGGCCATCATCCCATCCGGGGACATCCAGGCCGACATGGAGATCATCCGAGACTTTTACCACAACGTCCACGCCAGGTATCCCGACCGGGTTGGGGACATCCGAGTACTTTGAGACCCAGTAGACCGCAATTCGATGGCGAGGAGTTGTACTCCGAGCCCTCCGTTCGGGAGTTCAACTCCCTCACATCACGCTGTTGCGGTGTACTGAGACTTCTTGAGGAGAACGATGGTCGCTGAATCGCAGTCAAGAAAAATAGGCATTTCCCAGGAGAAGGAACGCTCTGTTCGTGCTGGCTGGTTGCTAGGGCTGTTCTCCCTCCTCCCCACCGTCCTGGCCGTGATCATCGGCCATTCAACAACCCTCCTGGCAGGCCTGTTCAAGATGGTGTGTGAGACGTTGGCCAGCTTTTTGGCCTGGCTCAGTTTGCGCAAAGTTGCCAGGGGGGAAACGGGCGTCTATCAATACGGCTATGGAAAACTGGAAAACCTGTCAAGCCTGGCCGTTGCCGGAGCCATGGTCATTTCGTTCACTATCGTCCTGTACGGGGCCATTGATCGCGTCCGACATCCTGCTCCCATCGGCCAGGTTTGGCTGGGACTCCTGACCACCTCCATCGCCTTTGCCCTCAATGTATGGCTATGGCTAAAGAACTATCGCCTGGCGCGTAAAGATCCCTCACCTATCATGGAATCCCAATGGCGACTGTTTCGAACGAAGTCCATCAACAACCTGTCCGTCATCTCAGCCCTTGGACTCAGCGTGCTTTTGCGGTCGTACTCCTGGTCCCTGTACATAGATCCATTAGGGTCGCTTATCGTAGCCGGTTTCTTGCTTTCCTCTGCGTACGATGTTGCCTCCGCCTCGGTACATGATCTGCTGGATCAGACGCTGGAGGAAGCTCTCCAGTTCATCATCCTGCAAGAATTGGCCGCCTACTTCGACGAATACGAGCGGTTTCACGGTGTACGATCCAGAAAATCAGGGAGCGACGTTTACGTCGAGATCTTCCTGGAATTTGACGGCCAGCAGAAAATGGCGGAGGTTCAAAGCGTTATAGACAAGATGAAGGCCAGCCTGGAGCAAAAGATACAGAATAGCCACATTTCAATCGTACCGACGACATCACCAGTCGCTATTTTCGACCATCAACCATAAGGAGGGCAAATCATGACTCTGCTCAAACGAACACTATTGCTGGTCATCTCACTGCTCGTGGTCACGGTTCTGATCACAGCGGGCGTGGTCGCTGTCTCTGCGCGCCAATCCATCCTGGCACAGGCTGAGATGGACGCCCGGGTCATCACCCAGGAGTTTGCCCGCGCCGTCGGTTTCGCTGAGGAGATCGGGCAAGAACTGGAAGCCATCCTCGCCCAACAGCAAAGCGCCGAAGCCAATTTGGCCTCCCTCCTCCCCATGTTGGCGCGTGCCACCGGCCTGAGCGAGGAGCAGCTCAAAGCCCAAATGACTGAAGTCACTGGCTACGCGGCCTTGCAGGACTTTGCGGCACGGCGGATAGAACAAGGCGTCTGGCTGAGCCAGTTCGTAGACCACTTGCTGAGTGAGAATGTGAGCGCGATTTGGATTGTAGATCGCGGGCTGACCATCGAGCTGTTCAGCGCCGTCCCAGATTGGCAGCAAGAATCAGTACTGAAGGCAATGGACCGGGACGCGTTCCAAACGGCACTGAAGGAGGAACGCATCGAGACCTACTATGACGGCAGGTTTCTCAAAGTCGTCGCTCCCATCACCGACGTGGCAGGAACTGTGACGGGCGGGACACTGCTGGCCATTCCCATCGAACGCGTAGAGGACGCCTTGAGACAGCAACTGCAACTGACGGCGCTGGTGGCGGCGGTGGTCCTCAGCGTCGGATTGCTGGCGTCGGTCATCCTGACCCGCCGGGTAACCCAGCCGGTCGCCCGCCTGACGGCAACAGCAGCGGACATCGAAGCCGGGACCTTCGAGGTCGAAAAGTTGACTGGAATTGCGCAACGCCCGGACGAGCTAGGGCAGTTAGCACGTGTCTTCCAGCGCATGGCCCGCGAAGTCTATGCCCGTGAGCAGCGACTCAAGCAGGAGGTGCAGCAGCTCCGCATCGAGATTGACGAGGTGAAGAAGGCCAGGCAGGTGGAGGAGATCACCGAGACCGAATACTTCCAACACTTGCGAGAGCATGCTGCCAAGATGCGAGAGAGAACGACAGGAGAATAGAGCGAGGTATGTCACAAATCGTTTCCGTTCACTCTTTCCGCGGCGGGACAGGCAAATCCAACACCACCGCCAACCTCTCCGCCCTGCTGGCCATGCAGGGGCGGTGCGTCGGCGTGATTGACACCGACATCCAATCACCAGGCATTCACGTTCTATTCGGCCTGCACGAAGAAGAGATGACCCACTCGCTCAACGATTACCTGTGGGGCAGGTGCAGCATCGAGCAGGCCGCCCTCGACGTGACTCCGCGCCTGAAAGCGGATATCAAAGGCCGCATTTTTCTCACCCCTTCCAGCATCAAAGCCGGCGAGATCGCCCGCGTGTTGCGCGAGGGCTACGACGTGGGCTTGCTCAACGATGGCTTCCACGAACTGATCGAGAAGCTGAATCTGGACGTGCTGATGATTGACACCCACCCCGGCCTGAACGAGGAAACCCTGCTCTCCATCGCCATTTCCGACGTGCTGGCCATCATCATGCGCCCCGACCAGCAGGACTATCAGGGCACGGGCGTCACCGTGGACGTGGCTCGCAAGCTCGATGTGCCGTGCATGATGCTCATCGTCAACAAGGTGCCAACCGTCTTCGATCTGGACGAAGTCAAAGCTCAGGTGGAGCAGACCTACGACTGCGAAGTGGCCGCCGTGCTGCCCCATTCTGACGAGATGATGATCCTCGCCAGCGCGGGCATCTTTGTCCTGCGTTATCCGGACCATCCGGTGACGGCCACACTCAAACAGGCACTGTCCAGGTTGATGCTGTGAACGTATTGCGTATTCCGTATTCCGTCACACGGTACGCACTACGCAATACGCACTACGTTTTACGTTTCACTCCGGAGGTAACATGGCCGAGAACCTGACTGCGTCACAGGAAGAAATACACCAGAAGGAACGTATGGAGCGGGAGCTGGAGATCGCTTACGAGATGCAGCAGAGCTTTCTTCCTCAGACGCTCCCGAAGGTGCCAGACGTCGAGATCGCAGCGACGATGCGTCCGGCCCGCGAGGTGGGGGGCGACTTTTACGACGTGATTCCCCTGAGCGGCGGGCGGGTGGGGGTGCTCGTCGCCGACGTATCTGACAAAGGGGTACCAGCCGCGCTCTACATGGCCCTGGCCCGCACCCTGCTGCGAGCTCAGTCTCTCAGCGCGCGGCCCCAATATCTGAGCGATGCCCTGGAGAGTGCACAGGTACGGCGGCTGATGCGCAGCGGTTCGCTGGGCGCGCTGGCTGCTCTGGGCGCTGTCCGCCAGACCAACGACTACCTGACCGACCACCACTCCGAATCGTGCATGTTCCTCACCCTCTTCTACGCCGTCTACGATCCTCAGAGCCGCCTGCTGACCTACGTCAACGCCGGCCACAACCCGCCTCTTCTGTACAATACCCTCACCGACGAGCAGGATTGGCTGCAACCCACCGATATGGTTGTCGGCATCATGCACGGACGCCCTTACGAAGCGCAAGAACGTCAACTGAGCCCCGGTGACATGCTGGTGTTGTACACCGATGGCGTGACCGAGGCCTTCAATATCGGCCACGAGATGTTCGGCGAGGAGCGGCTCGTCGAGGTCCTCGGCGCCAACCAGATGGCCTCGGCCCGGGAACTCGTGGAGGCCATCGAAGCAAAAGTAGCTGCCTTTGCCGGCGATGCACCCCAGTCAGATGATCTCACCATCCTGGTGATGCGGTGTCTCAGTGATCAGGGAATCAGGGATCAGGGATCAGGGAATTAGGAAATGCCTGATTCCCTGATTTCCTGACTTCCTGACTTCCTGCGTGAATTACGAGAAGCAATGAATACCTGTTCCTCTCTCCGTATCGCAGCCGAATTGAAGAACCTGGCCGAGATCCGCCGCTTTGTCGAGGAAACGGCGTCAGCGCTGGGCGTTGACCCGGCGGTGATTCCGGGCCTGCTCCTGGCCGTGGACGAAGCGGTCAGCAACATCATCGCCCATGGCTACCAGGGCCGGGGGGGGATCGTTGAGATCGAGGTGAGTCGAGAGGAGGATGCCCTGGTGATTCGTCTGTGCGATGAGGCCCCTCCTTTTGATCCCACCAACCTGCCACCGCCAGATTTGACCCTGCCGCTGGACCAGCGACCTATCGGCGGCCTGGGGATTCACCTGATCCGGCAGGTCATGGACGAAATGACTTACTGTGTCACGCCTCAGGGAGGTAACGAGCTGACCCTGGTGAAGAGAGGAGTGCTAGGCCAAGGCACCAAGGCACCGAGTCACCGAGGCACTGAGCTCCACACCAATAACAAGCAAGGAGGAAAAACATGACTGAGGAAGAGATCACAACAACAGTAGAAGAGACAGAGGGGAAAGAAGAGCCCAAAGAAACCGTCGCTCCAAGACGTATCGGGGTGGGAGCGAGTCTCGTGGGCCCAGTGGGGATTGTCTTGATCACGGCCTACCTCATCCTGGCGGCGGTCTTCCTGCTGTACGGCGTGGTGCAGTTCTGGCCACCGCCAGCCCCGGCCTCGGGGGCGGCTCCGACCTCATCGGCGGTAGCCTTTCTCTTCTGGACGCTCTCGGTGTCAGATGAGGTCCGCCTGATCTTCATCGTAGCCATGGCTGGTGCGCTCGGCAGCCTGGTACATGCGCTGCGCTCGCTCTACTGGTACATCGGCAACCGCGAACTGGTGTTCAGTTGGTTGGCGATGTACGTCCTGCTGCCCTTCGTCGGGGCAACCCTGGCGCTGGTCTTCTACTTCGTCATCCGAGGCGGCTTCTTCTCACCGGAGGCAACGATCCAGCAGACCAGCCCCTTTGGCTTCGCGGGGCTGAGCGGCCTGATCGGCATGTTCACGGAGCAAGCGGTGCTCAAGCTCAAAGAAGTGGCCGAGACCCTGCTGGCCTCGACGCAGAAAGGGGCGGACCACGTATCACCAGTGACGGAGGAGAATACAGGAGCAGAGGCCAAGCCGCAATAGGAAGAAGAGCACTTCGGTCGGCGGATATGATTTGCCGTCAAACGTCAAATACAAAGCCCCTCGGCAAAGTGACAACCGAGGGGCTTTGCTATTACAAGCTAAATCCGCGGACTCACCCTATCAACACCCGCACGCTGTTGCTCCGACACCGGGGGCATAAGCGCTCTTCGTCGGCAGCAGGGTCGAAGGTCACAGCCCACTTGTTGCCACAGCGCATACAGAGCATTGTGGCTGCCGTCGGTTGCTTCAGCCGGTCAAGGGCGCTGCGGATGGGGGTCTTGGCTTCTTGCAACGCCTGGCGGGTCTGCTCTATTTCCTCCGCGGTGACCCCCGCCCACAGCTCGTCCAGCTCCTGCATCACTTTGGCCCACTTCTGTCCCTCGGCAGCGCTGACCCAGTCCAACTGCAGGCGCTCAGGGCGCACTCCCTGTTTCTCCAAACCCTCCCACAACGCATCCACCCGACGCACGGTCTGGCGGTTGGCGTTGATGTAGTGGCAATCGGCGTAGTGACAGCCGGACACCAACACCAGCGGCGCTCCCTTGCGGAAGGAGTACCACACGAAATCGGGATCAACCCGTCCGGAGCACATGGTTCGTATCAGGCGGGCATTGGGCGGATACTCCATGCGCCCCACCCCCGCCGTGTCCGCCCCAGCATAGGAGCACCAGTTGCAAGCAAAAACCACGATGGGCGGCCTGGCCGCCCCAGGTTGGAGATTGGAGGTTGGAGGACGGAGGTTGGAACATCCAACTTCCAACTTCCAACTTCCAACTTCCAACATGGCATCTATCTGGGCGTAGATGGCCTGGTCGGAGAAGTGGCGCATGGCGATGGCCTGGTACTGACACTCGGCGGCGCAGGTGCCGCACCCGGCACAGGCGGCGGAGATCACCTGGGCGGGCTGCTTCTTCTCCCAGATGATAGCTCCATACGGACAAACCGGGGCACACAGCCCGCAGGCCTTGCACAGGGCCTCGTCCACCACGGCGGTGATGGCCTCCACTTTGATGGTGGGAGCGCTCAGCAGGATCTCGGCGCGAGAGGCAGCAGCAGAGGCCTGAGTCACCGAGTCTTTGATGTCCTTGGGCGACTCGGCACAGCCGGCCAGGAAGACACCCTTCGTCGGCGCGTCCACCGGCTTCAGCTTGGGATGCGATTCCATGAAGAAGCCATCGGGGGTGCGGGAGAGGGTGAGGAGCTGCTTGACCACGTCGCTGTCGTGGCGGGGCACGGCGCCGATGGAGAGGATCAGCATGTCCAGCTCGTGCTCCTCCAGCCGCCTGGCGGTGGTATTCTCCACCACGACCCGCAGGTTGCGCGTTTCGGGATCCTCCATCACCTCGCCCGGCAGGCCCCTGATGTACTTCACTCCCGCCGCTCTGGAGCGCATGTAAAGGTCCTCGAAGCCTTTGCCGAAGGCCCGCATGTCCATGTAGAAGACAGTGAGGTCAATGTCTGGGTAGTGGTCTTTGAGCAGGAGACTGTCTTTGACGGTGTTCATGCAGCAGATGTTGGAACAGTAGGGATTGCCCCGCCCGTCCTGGGAGCGAGAGCCGACGCACTGCACGAAACCAATGCGCTGGGGCGTCCGCCGATCGGTGGGGCGGACTAAATGGCCTTCGGTGGGACCACCGGCGGAGATCAGCCTCTCGAACTCCAGGCTGGTGATGACGTTCTCGTAGCGGGTGTAGCCGTACTCGTCCATCTCTGTGGGGTCATAGGCTTCCATCCCCGTGGCCACGATTACGGCTCCCACCTCAAATTCGATGATCTCATCCCTCATGTCGAAACTAATACACTTCTTGTCGCAAGCCTCCATGCATTTGCCACAGGCGATGGGGTTATCGCCCAGACATTCCTGCATGTTGATGATGTACGAGGAAGGCACAGCCTGGGGAAAGGGGATGTAGATGGCGCGGCGGGTGGAGAGGCCCGTCTGGAACTCGTCGGGCTTGACGATTGGGCAGACCGGGACGCAGTCGCCGCAGGCCGTGCACTCCTTCTCGTCCACGTAGCGGGCCTTTTTTCGTACTCTGGCCTTGAAGTTGCCCACGTAGCCGGAGATGTCCTCTATTTCGCTATAGGCCAACAGCTCGATCCTGGGATGCCGACCGACATCCATCATCTTGGGACCGAGTATTCATATACTACAGTCCATGGTGGGATAGGTCTTGTCCAGCTTAGCCATGATCCCACCGATGGAGGGCTCCTTCTCCACGAGATAGACCTGATGGCCAGCGTCGGCCAGATCGAGCGAGGCCTGGATGCCGGCCACCCCGCCGCCGATGACCAGCACGGCGTCGGTGACGGGCAATTGCTCCTCGGTCTGGGGGAGGAGCCAGTGGGCCCGCGCCACCGCCACCCGCACGATGTCCTCGGCCTTGCGGGTGGCCGCCTCCCGATCGCGGAGGTGTACCCAGGAGCAATGCTCGCGGATGTTGGCCATCTCCAGAAGGTAGGGGTTAAGGCCCACCTCCTGAATGCAGTTGCGGAAAGTGGGCTCGTGCAGGCGGGGCGAACAGGAGGCCACCACCACCCGGTTGAGCTTGTGTTCCACCACGTGGCGCTTGATCTCCTGCTGGCCGGGGTCGGAGCAGGTGTACTTGTTGCGAACCGCCGCCACCACCTCGGGCAGCGTCGCCGCGTACTCCCGCACCGCCTCGGTATCCAGGCTGCCGGCGATATTCAGCCCACAATCGCAGACGAAAACGCCGATGCGTAGGTCATCTCTAGGCATGTGCACCTCCCAAAACCAGTGATCAGGGATCAGGGACTAGGGATCAGGGACTAGGGGCCAGGAAGTAGGTACGCCTCACCTCCTTGTCCCTTATCCCTTGTCCCTTGTCCCTCATCCCTTCCCAATCCCCCGATAAACAAACCCTGCTTCCCGGCACGCTGTGGCGCTGAACACGTTGCGGCCATCTACGATGACTGGCGTGCGCATCAACGCTTTCACACGCTTCAGGTCCAAACCAAAGTACATCTGGTGTTTGGTGACCAGGGCCAGACAGTCGGCCCCACGCAGGGCCTCGTCCAGGTCACGGGTCAGCTCCTGGCCCTCGTAGCCCCAGACGTAGGGGTCGTGAGCCACCACCCAGGCTCCCCGGCCACGCAAGGTGTGGATCAGCGGCTCGGCCGGGGTGTTGCGGACGTCGTCGGAATCCTCCAGGTAGGCCAGTCCCAGGACGGCCACCCGTGACTCCTTGAGCTCCCTGCCTGCCTCAGCCAGTGCTTCTTCTACCAGGCGCGCCATCTGATCTGGCATGGCGTCGTTGATACGGCGGGCCAGGGTGATCATCCCTGTGTCCACGTCCCGGGTGCCATATTCTTTCACCCCAAAACGCAATAGCCAGGTATCCTTGGGCAGGCAATGCCCACCTACACCAGCTCCAGGCAGGTGCATGTGGCGGTCGGGACGGGCATTGATCAGCTCCCGCATCTCGTAAACATCAACCCCCAGGCTCTCGCAGACCAGGGCCATCTCGTTGGCGAAGGCAATGTTGACGTCTCGATAGGCGTTTTCCACCGTCTTGGCCAGCTCGGCAGTGAGGACGTCGATGGCCGTGATCTCTTTCTTGACGATGGTGCGGTACAGCTCCACCGCCAGCTCGGTGCTGCGGGCATCAATGCCCCCCACCACGCGGGGGAAATCCACCATGAATTCCAGAAGCTTGCCCGGCATCACCCGCTCGTAGGAGAAGGCCAGGTAGAAGTCCTGGCCCGCTTCCAGGCCAGAGGTCTCCTCCAGGATGGGCTGGACGATGTTCTGGGTCGTGCCCGGCGCCACCGTGGATTCGATGACCACCAAAGCACCCTTCTTCATGTACTGGCCCACGCTGGTACTGACCTCGCGCAGGGAGAGGTACTCAGGAACCCTGCGGCTATCGGTCGGCGTCTGCACGTCAATCAGGATTACGTCGGCGTCCTTGCAGACCGAAATGTCGTCCGTCACTTGGAACGTCCCCTTTTCTACCACTCGGGCGATGAGCTCAGCCAGCCCTGGCTCCTGTCCGTCAAAAGGACTCAGGCCCTTGTTCAAGACGTCAATCTTCCAGCCCGAGCGCTCCGAGCGACGCTGCACCCCGATCACCTGGTGGCCGGGCACATCGGCCAACAGCACCGCGCAGGGAATGCCGACGTATCCCATGCCGATGACGACGATCAGTTTCGGATTTCGGATTGCGTATTGCGGATTTTGCATTTTTCCTCCCACTTACAGTGATCAGTGATCAGGGAATCAGGGACTGGAGTCTGGCGAATTTTTATCCTACCATATCTTGCGGAATCTGCTCGATTGTCCCCAAGATGTGGGTTCGTAGTTGCCACTTCAGTGGCTTTTGCCCCGCCACCAACGACTGAAGTCGTCACTACGGGCCAAAAACGCCAGTGTCCAGTCAGGGATTAGGAAATCGGGGAATGAGGAAATGCCTGATTCCCCGATTTCCTGATTTCCTGATCACTGGCTAACCCAGCGCTTCGTCCACCAAAGTAACCAGGTCCCGGATCTCCATCCCAACCTCCTCACCCAGTCTCACGTCGTCCATGGCGCACTTGAAATGGATCTGGCACTTGGCGCAGGCGGTGATCAATAGCTCGGCGCCGGTGGCCCTGACTTCGCGCAGGCGGTCTACCTGGATCTGCTTGTTGATGGCCCCACAATTGGTCCAGCAACTGGTGCCGCAGCACAGGGCGTTCTTGCCGCTGTGCTCCATCTCCACCAGCTTTAGCCCCAGGGCCTCGATCACCTGGCGAGGCGCGTCATAGACGCCCAGGTGGCGACCCAGGCGGCAGGGGTCGTGATACGTGATGCGTGATGCGTGATGCGTGATGCGTGATGCGTGATACGTGATGCGTGATTCGTTCCTCGCCAGCTTGTCGGCCAGTAGTTCCGTGATGTGGATCACTTCCATTTCCAGGTCGCCCACGTGAGCGGGGTAGTCAATTTTCAGTGTGCGTGCACATTCAGGGCAGGTGGTGACGATGCGCCTGGCTCCCGTCTCTCGCAGCATGGCGATGTTCAGCTCGGCCAGCTTGCGGAAGTGGGCCACGTCCCCCTCCCACAGCAGGTCGTGGCCACAACAGCGCTCGTTGTCCAGGACGATGGGCTCGATGCCCAGGCGGTTGAGCACCCTGACGGCGCTCTGGGCGATCTCCACTCCCTGGGCACCGATCTTGTCGAAGAGGACGTCGTAATAGGGCAGGCAGCCGACGAAGTACACGGTATCGGAGTTGGTGGAAACCTTGAGGTCCTCGTCGAGCCAATCCAGGCGGTTTTGCTTCAGTTCGGGCGAAGCCATCATCCGCATCCAGGTCTGGATGGCCTCACCGTGGGAGCAGAGCCCCTCTTCGCCCGTCCCTCGCGCCAAAGCCCGCAGATCGCGGATGAACTCCACGTAATGGACATCCGACGGGCAGCGCGTCGAGCAGTGCTGGCAAGTGAGACAAGACCAGAGCAGCACATCGGTCAACAGCTCCTCCCCTTCACCCCATAAGGCTCTCTCCACCGTCAGGCGAGGCGAGTAGGCTGGTTCCCGCCGCGAGATGGGGCAGACCGAAGTGCACTTGCCACACTCCAGGCAGTAGTAGGCTTTTGTGCTTTTGATGATCTGCTGAATGGCTTGCATCCCTAATCCCTAGTCCCTGGTCCCTGATCCCTAGCCCCTAATCCCTCCCCAAACTCCATCACCTTCTGGACGAACGCCTCCCCTTCCCCCACCCCCAACCAGTCCAGCTTCAGCCGCTCGTCCCCAATGCCCAGGAGATGGGCGATGGCCCTGGTCTCCTGGAACAGCTCCTCGGCTCGTTGATTGCCGAATTCGTAGTGACACTCTCCAGGCGGGCAGCCCAGGAGCAAGACGCCGTCCGCTCCCAGCTCGAATGCCTTGAGGATGAGGCCCGGGTGCAGCCGTCCCAGGCACATCACCTTGATGGGCCGCACGCTGGCCGGATAGGCCAATCGCTTGTAGCCGGCCGCCTCCAGCGCGCTGTAAGCATTCCAGTTGCAGGTGAACACAACGATGCGAGGTTCTGTCATCTCACCAACTCAACTAACATCGCTTCGATCTGCCTGTCCGTGGAATAGCCCGCCGTAATCGCCCCGGACGGACAGTGGGCAGCGCAGGTACCGCAGCCCAGGCAGGCAGCCTCGTTCACCTGGGCAACGAGGACGCCCCGCCTATCTTCACACACTTCGACGGCACGGAATTCGCAAATCTCCTGACAGGTGCCGCAGGCCCGACAGCGGGCAGGGTCCACGTGAGCGACGACGGGCTCGACCACAGTCCAGCCCTTGCCCAGCAGAGCAGCAACCCTGGAGGCTACGGCCAGGCCCCAGACTTGTGGATTAGATATTGGATATTGGATATTGGAAGGTGGAGGAAAGATACCCCGACGTCCAACTTCCAACTCCCAACTTCCAACTTCCAATTCAGCCTCAGGGGTCAGGACGACAGCCCCTACCCTCAACTCCCGCTGACCACCTTGTGCCAGTACGACGGCTGTGAAGTTGCCTAAAGAGCCACTCACGGCCAGAGGCGGAGCTTCGCTCTGAAATACTCGAAACCCTTGAGCCCTCAATGCATCGGCGCAGGCTACACCAGCCCTCCCATTCCCGACCACCAGCACACTTTGATCGAGGGGAACGGTGCTCCTGACCCTGGCCTCATCCTGGCGCACCTTGGCTACGACGGAGGCAATGAGACTCCTGGCCTTAGCTGTAGCCGCAACCGGCTCACCGGCATGAACCCAGGCGCATTGCTCCCGTATGTTCACAAACTCATAACCAACGGACGTTTCACGTTTCACGTTTGACGTTTCACGTTTCACGTTTGACGTTTCACGTTTCACGTTTGACGTTTCACGTTTCACGTTTGACGTTTCACGTTTCACGTTTGACGTTTCACGTTTGCACCGCACCCGCTGGTAGGTACAGCTATCGCACACCTGGTCGAGCGAGCAGCAAGAGCAAGCAGCCAGCACCACCCGGTCCAGGCCCGCCTCGACGATGGCCCGCTGGATGGAAGCCGCCCCCTCCTCGTGGCAAGCGAAGGGGATATCATTAGCGAAAGCTACACCAGGCAAACGACGAATTTCGCTTACCACCGCATCCACATCCACGACGTCGCCAATCTCGCCGCCGCAGCGGCAGACGAAGACACCGATCCTGGAGGGGGCGGGAAGGGACGGAAAAACAGGAAAGGCAGGGAAAATGCGATAGGCAGCCAGATCGGCCATGACTTTGGCCGCAATAGCGGAAGCACTCAACACATCATCAGGCTCAACCCAATACTCCCCCTCTCCCCTGCTCCCTTGCTCCCCTGCTCCCCTGCTCCCCCGCTCCCCTGCTCCACCGCTCTCTGCCCAAATAACCGCTCCCACGTCCAGGCTCAGGCGTTTCCCCTGCGCGTTGTGGTCAATGGCCGCCGGCTCGCAGACTTTGACACACTCCAGGCATTCGGAGCAGACGGCGCAGGAGAGGCAGCGCTCCGCCTCGGCCACGGCCTCCTCCTCGCTGAGACCCAGGTTGATCTCAACGAAATCCACTCTCTTTGTCAGGGATAGCCTAGGCATTTGTGCCCTGGCCTCCGGCTCGACGACGGGTGGGGTGTAGTACTCAACCTCGGATATATCGGGTGGCCACAGCATACGCCCGGCCGCCGGGTCCTCGCCCCTCAGGTATCGGGCGATGGACTCGGCGGCCCGCTTGCCGGCGGCGATGGCCTCGATGACCGTGGCCGGCCCCGTCACCGCATCGCCGCCAGCGAAAACGCCCTCTAAATTGGTCTCCAGCGTTACGGGATCCGCGGCGATCCAATCTCCAGCTTTCAAGCCCCCCCTCAGTCCCCCCCAACTTTGGGGGGGAAGTTCTGCCGTCCAATCTCCAACCTCCAACACCTGGCCGATGGCCACGATCACCGTATCCGCCTCGACCACGAACTCCGAACCGCGGACGGGGATGGGCCGCCTCCGCCCGCTTCCGTCGGGCTCCCCCAGTTCCATGCGCAAGCACTCCAGGCCCGTCACCTGTCCATTCGCGCCCAACACCCTGGTCGGTGTGGCCAGGAAGTGAAAGGCGATGCCCTCTTCTTCAGCCTCCTCGATCTCCCAGGGGTGGGCAGGCATCTCTTCGCGGGAACGACGGTAGAGGATGGTGACCTGCTGCGCTCCCAGTCGCCTGGCGACCATGGCCGAATCAATGGCCACGTTGCCTCCGCCAACCACCAGCACTTTCTGGCCGACGGTGACCTCCTGGCCCAGGTTCACCGCCCGCAGGAAATCAACGCCGTGAAGCACGCCGGCCAGATCCTCTCCCTCCACGTTCAGACTGCGGCTGCCATGAGCGCCCACGGCCACGAACACGGCATCGTAACCTCTCCTGAGATCGTCCAGAGATAAATCGCCGTTGGGACCGATGGCGGTGTTGGTGCAGATTTCCACCCCCAAATCCTCGATAGCCCTGATCTCGCTTTGCAGGACATCTCTGGGCAAACGATACGTGGGGATACCCACCGCCATCATGCCGCCAGCCACGGGCAGTGCCTCGAAGACAGTGACGGGATAGCCTTCACGGGCCAGGAAGCAGGCGGCGGTGAGGCCGGCGGGACCGCTGCCGACGATGGCAACTTTGGCTTGGATATTGGGTATTGGGTATTGGGTATTGGACTTTGGACGTGGGACTTTGTCTGCCACGAATCGCTTGAGGTACTCGATGGCAATCGGCTGGTCGTGCTCGGCCCGCCGACAGGCCGCCTCGCAGGGGTGATGGCAGACGCGGCCACAGACGGCGGGGAAGGGGATAGCTTCGCGGATCAGGGCCAGGGCTTCGGCGAATTTGCCCTGGGCGATGAGGGCCACGTAGCCCTGGACGTGGATGCCGGCCGGGCAGGCGACTTTGCAGGGGGCGGGCCCTCGCTTTTGGATGGCAAAAATGCTCGGCACGGCGTGATCCGGCTTATAGATGGCTCTATCAGCGTCCAGGCGTCCAGGCGCCTTAGCGTCCATGCGTTCGCTGAGGCGCTGGGACGCTACGACGCCAGGACGCTGTACCGTCACCGGACAGACAGGGATGCAATCCCCGCAAGCGGTGCATTTGGCCAGGTCCACGTAGCGGGGGTGCTGCTGCACCTCGACGCGTAAATCGCCCCGCTCCCCTTTCATCCCCCCCAAAGTTGGGGGGGAAAAGAGGGGGGGCGTCACTTCAGCCTGGGTAAACAAGCGGATGTTTGGGTGTTTGATTGCCTCCAAGAACAGGGAATCAGGAAATCGGGGAATCGGGGAATCAGGCATTTTCTCCTTTCCTGATTCCCTAATCCCCGATTCCCTGTCCTGCACACTGCCCTCAAGAAAAGGCGACCTCTCCACCAGGCAGACTTCCAGGCCCGAATTGGCCAGATCGAGGGCCGCCTGCACGCCGGCCATGCTTCCGCCGACGATCAACACCGCTTTGGTCATAGTGTCTCCCCACTTGGTGATCAGGAGATCAGGAAATCGGGGAATCAGGCATTTCCTCATTCCCTGATTCCCTGATCACTAATCCCTGATCCCTGATCCGTACTCATACCCCTTCTCGAAGGCCCTCAGGTTCAGCTCCTCGGTCCCCTTGGGAACTGAAGAAAGAATTGCCTCTCGCATGGCCTCCACGGAGACCACGTCGGTCACAGCGGCAAAGAAGCCCAACATGACGATGTTGGCCACGATCTTCCGTCCCAGTTCCTCAGCCAGGCGCGTAGCCGGGACCGAGAGGAGCTTCACATCGCCAACCAGATCATCTATTTCCACCAGGTCCTCGTCCACGATGAGCAGGGCTCCATCGCTCAGAGTGGGAGCATATTTATAGTAGGCCTCCTGCGACATCACAACCAGGATGGATGGAGCAATGAGATGAGGGTAGTGAACGGGCTCGTCGGAGATGATCACCTGAGCACTGCAAGCCCCGCCCCGTGACTCAGGCCCATAGCTCTGAGTGAAGGTGGCCTCTTTCTTATCGTGGATGGCCGCCGCTGTGCCTATTATGTAACCAGAGAGGACGATGCCTTGCCCTCCGAAACCAGTTAGCCGGATCTCTGTTCGACCCATGACTCCTCCGTTTTTCCAGTAATCAGCTACCAGGGAATCAGGAAATGAGGAGATGCCTGATTCCCTGATCACTGATTTCCTGATTACTGATCACTGACACCTTTAGCCAATGCTCTCCGGCAAAAATCGAGAAACGTGGGCTTCTCGACATCCACAAACACGCCTTCGATGATCTCCCCACCTAGCTCGATATCGGCTTCCTTGGGATCAATGCCGTGTTTTATGACCCCCTTGTCGTGGTAATACTGCATCTGGGCCAGGCCCGTGCGCTGCTTGTTCCAACGGCCATATAGAGTGGGACAAGGGGAGATGATTTCCACAAAGCTGAACCCCCTTTTGTGCAGCGCATCGAGGATAGACTTCTCCAGGCGCCGCACGTGGAGGGCCGTCCAGCGGGCCACGTACACTGCGCCGCTGGCCGCCGCCAGATACGGAAGGTTGAAAGGGTACTCGAAACAGCCGTAGGGCGAAGTGCTGGTCGTAGCTCCCACAGGCGTAGTGGGCCCCACCTGCCCCCCGGTCATGCCATAGTTGAAGTTGTTGACGCAAATGATCGTCATATCAACGTTGCGGCGAGCGGCGTGGATAAGGTGATTGCCGCCGATGGCGATCAGGTCGCCGTCGCCGCTGAAGACCACCACTTTGAGCTCCGGATTGGCCAGCTTCAGCCCCGTGGCGAAGGGAATCGCCCGCCCGTGGGTGGTGTGGAAGGAATCCAGCTTAACGTAGCCAGCCACCCGTCCCGTGCAGCCAATTCCCGATACCACTGCCACCTTGTCTAGATTCAGCCCTGACTTCTCCAGCGCCTTAATAAAACAGGTCAAAGCCACCCCGATGCCACAACCTGAGCACCAGATGTGAGGCAGCCGGTCCTCTCGCAACAAATAATCCATGGGGTGACTATCAGGTTTCGAGTTTTGGGTTTCGGGTTTCAGGTTCACTGCTTGCTTGTTGCCCTCTTTCGGCATCTCATTCACCTTCTAACACTGATCACCGATCACTGATCACTGATCGCTGCCCTTCTAATCGCTTCCAGCACTTTCTGCGGATCGTGGATGTCGCCGCCGGCGTGGCGGACGAGAATCACCTCGGCCTGTCCAGCGGCGCAGCGCTCCACTTCCAGGGCGATCTGGCCAAAGTTTATCTCTGGCACGACGAAAGCTTTCACCCTCCCGGCCAGTTGTCTGATCCGCTCCTCAGGAAAGGGCCAGACGGTTATCAACCGCAAAGTGCCCACTCTTATGCCCTCCCTGCGAGCCAACTCCACAGGCCAGAGGGCGGTGCGAGCGGAGATGCCGTAGGAGCAAACCACCACTTCAACGTCCTCTAAGCCCTCCTCTTCGAGCTGGATTATATCACCCTTGTTCTTTCTGATCTTCTCGACCAGGCGGGTGATCAATCTCTCCTGGGTTTCGGCATCCATGCCAGGGTAGCCATACTCGTCGTGGGTAAGTCCCGTGATGTGAAAGCGGTAGCCTTCGCCAGCGTTGGCCATAGGCGGCACGAGATCGTCGTCGGCCTTGTAGGGTAGATATTCACTGGGAGGGACAGTGGGCTTACGGCGCGGAAAGGCTTCGACCCTTTCTGGCGGGGGGATGACCACTTTCTCCGTCATGTGGCCCACTTCGGCGTCGGTCATGACCAGCACCGGGGTGCGGTATTTCTCGGACAGATTGAAGGCGTGGATGGTCAGGTCGAAAAGCTCTTGAGGGGAGCTGGGAGCCAGGGCGATGATCTCGTAGTCGCCGTGCGAGCCCCAGCGAGCCTGCATCATGTCGCCCTGCCCCACCAGAGTGGGCAACCCCGTGGAGGGGCCGCCCCGCTGCACGTTAACCAGCACGCAAGGGGTCTCGGTCATGATACCCAGGCCCAGGTTCTCCATCATCAAGCTGAAGCCGGGGCCCGAGGTGGCGGTCATGGCCTTGACCCCGCCCCACGAAGCTCCCAGCACGGCAATCATGGAGGCCAATTCATCCTCCATCTGGATATAGGTCCCGCCTACCTGGAGCATTCGCTCAGCCATGCGTTCGGCCACCTCGGTAGCTGGGGTGATGGGGTAGCCAGCGAAGAAACGGCAACCGGCGGAGATGGCCCCCTCGGCGCAGGCAACATCGCCCATCATGAAGAACTCGCCAGTCAAAATCCCCTCTTCGTTCACGGTGTCTCCCCTCCCCCATTCAGGTAAATAGCGAACTCAGGGCAGAGCATCTCGCAGAGGCCGCAGTTGACACAGGCCTCCGCGTCTTTGACACGAGGTGGATGGTAGCCCCTGGTATTGAACTCATCAGATTCCTCCAGCACATCGCGGGGACAGTATTCCACGCAGAAACGGCACTCTTTGCACCGTTCCCTCAAGATGTGGATGCGACCACGTGGGATCTCTACCTGCTCGATATCCAGCGGCTTTCGCCAATACTTCACTTCATCCTCCCAACAACTGAGCGAACAAAGCGGGGGAAATCCGATCCTTCGCTAACGCTCAGGACATGGTTCATCCCCCGCCAAACTCGCCGTTTGTTCCATCAAAAAGCTGAGGAAGTATACCAGCCTCCTATGATTTTGTCAAGAAGCCAGAGGGACCAGGAAATGAGGGGATGCCTAATTCCCTGATCCCTAGTCCCTGATCCCTATAAGTCCAGGTATTTCGCCAGGGTAGCGGGCTACTTTCACGCCGGCCGCCTCCAGAGCCACGATCTTCTCTGCTGCCGTGCCCGTGCCGCCCTGGATGATGGCCCCGGCATGGCCCATGCGTTTGCCCGGCGGGGCGGTTCTTCCCGCGACGAAGGCCACCACAGGCTTGGTCATTTCGCTGGCGATGAAATCGGCCGCCCGCTCCTCGTCGGTGCCCCCGATCTCGCCGATGAGCACCACGCTGTCGGTAGCCGGGTCTTCTGCGAATAGCGCCAGTATGTCAATGAAATCGGAGCCCAGAATGGGATCGCCGCCGATGCCCACGCAGGTGGACTGGCCCAGGCCGTGCGCGGTCAGGCCATAGACCACTTCGTAGGTCAAGGTGCCGCTACGCGACACCACCCCCACCGGCCCCGGCTGGTGAATGTGGCCAGGCATGATGCCCACCTTAGCCTGGCCGGTGGTGATCACGCCGGGGCAGTTGGGACCAATCAACCGCACTCCCTTTTGATCCAGGTACGCCTTCACCTTGATCATGTCCAGCGCCGGTATCCCCTCGGTGATGCAGACGATGAGCAGGATGCCTGCATCGGCGGCCTCGTAGATGGCGTCCGGGGCGAAGCGGGCCGGCACGTAGACGATGGACGTATTGGCACCGGTGGTCTCAATAGCTTCCTTGACCGTGTTGAAGACCGGTACGCCAACCACTTCCATGCCACCTTTGCCCGGCGTCACTCCTGCCACCACCCTGGTGCCATAGTCCAGCATCTGGCGGGTGTGGAATTCCCCCTCGCGGCCGGTGATGCCCTGGACCACAAGGCGGGTATTCCTATCAACTAGAATGCTCATAAAGAAGCCTCCTCAAAGACTTCCGAAGTCTTATTTCCTCGCCACCTCGCGGCGGATCCCGGCCGCCGCCTCCTTGATGGGCATAGTCCTTCTCACCTCCGGTGGTCGGGCCAAACGGAGCCCGTCGCCATACCACCGAGGGATGATGTGTATGTGAATGTGGAAGATCTCCTGGCCCCCTGCGCGTTCGTTGCTCTGGACCAGGTTCATGCCGGCGGGCTGTAGTGCCCTCTTGATCGCCTGGGCCACTCGCACCGTCGCCCTCATCACCGCTGCCGCCGTCTGCTCATCCAAATCGTAGATGTTACGCACGTGCCGCTTGGGGATGACCAGGGTGTGGCCCGGATTGGCCGGGTTGATGTCCATGAAGGCCAGCGTCTCCTCGTCCTCGAAAACCACCTCGGCCGGAGCTCGGCCCTCAATGATGGCACAGAATATACAATCCATCTCACCCATCCTTTGGATTTTGAGCTTTGAGCTTTGGATTTAACTTATGTCCGCCCACCGCAGGCGGAGGCAGCGGCTACCGCTTTCTGCGCCGCTTCCTCCAAAGTAACAGCAGTGATCATTTTCGCTTCAGCCAGCAGGCGGCGCCCCTCTTGCTCGTTGGTGCCCACCAGGCGGGCGATCATGGGCACGTCGGTCTCGACCCCTTCCAGCGCGGCCAGGATGCCCCGTGCCACCTCATCGCACCTGGTAATGCCCCCGAAGATGTTGAAGAGCACAGCTTTGACGTTCTTGTCCGAAAGGATGAGGCGCAAGGCAGCCGCCACGGTATCAGCTTTGGCCCCACCGCCGATGTCCAGGAAGTTGGCCGGCGCGCCGCCGTAGAGCTTGGTGAGGTCCATGGTGGCCATCGCCAGCCCCGCCCCGTTGACCATGCAGCCGATGGTCCCATCGAGCTGGACGTAGCTAATGTCATAGCTTCGCGCCTCGCGCTCCGCTGGCGTATCCTCGTGCAGGTCGCGCATCCCGGCCAGGTCTGGATGGCGGAAAAGGGCGTTGTCGTCCAACAGCACCTTGGCATCCACCGCCAGCAAAGCCCCGTCGCCTGTGACCACCAGAGGATTGATCTCCGCCAGGGAGGCATCGCATTCCACAAAAGCGGTGTACAGCCCCCTGGCTACCTTGACAAAGCCTGGCATCAAATCGTATTCCAGGCCGATTCCGTAGGCCATCTCACGCACCTGATAATCCCGCAGGCCCAGGAAGGGATCCACAGGGACCTTGATGATCCTCTCCGGAGTCCGGCGGGCCACCTCCTCGATCTCGATGCCCCCTTCGGATGAAGCCATCATCACCGGCCGCCTGGCCGCACGGTCAACGACCACCCCCAGGTAAATCTCGCTGGCGATGTCGGCCGCTTCCTCGACCAGGACACTTCTGACGGGCAGCCCCCTTACGTCCATGCCAAGGATCTGAGCAGCGATGGCCCCCCCTTCTTCGGGCGTCTCGGCCAACTTGATGCCCCCTGCCTTCCCCCGGCCACCCACCAGGACCTGGGCCTTCACCACGACTGGTTTGCCCAGTCGCGCGGCGATCTCTCGTGCCTCCTGGGGAGTGGTGGCCACTCCGCCCTCTGGAACAGGCACGCCGTACCGGGCAAAGATGCGCTTAGACTGATGCTCCTGGAGTTTCAATTGGTCCTCCTCAAAACAAAGCCCCGCCATCGGCAGGACCGAGATTGTACCACACTCGTCAGATTCTTCAGGTTCTATCTGGCCGGTTGCAGCAATTTCACCCGATTGTGGCCGCTATCGAGCACGTACACCTGGCCAGCCTCATTTACCGCCAGCCAGCAAGGACAGAGAAACCCGGCCCGAGGGCCACCAAACTTGTCCAGAAAACGCCCCTCACTCGTGAAGCGGTGGATCCACCCCGTGCCAGAATCCAACACCAGAACATAGCCCCTCTCGTCCCAGGCCACGGCCGAAGGCTCGACGAACCGCTCGTCCCCGCCCTGCCAGGAGGCAATGAAACGACCAGCAGCGTCGAAGACCTGCACGCGGCAGTTGCCGCTATCGGCCACGTACACGTTGCCCTGGTCGTCTACAGCGATGTCTCGAGGATCATCGAACTGCCCTGGAGCATCCCCCTGGCTTCCCCAGGCCAAACCTGCGGCCGGAACTTGCGTCTCCGTACCAGGAGCCAAAACCAACTCCCTTTTGGGTAGGAAAACCTCGGTTGGCACCAACTCCCTCTGGCCGTCTGGCCTGGTCCAATAAAGCTCCAACAGCCGCCAGCCTGAAAGGTAGCGATAGCGAAGCTCCAGTTTGTGCACGCCAGCCACCAGGTCGGCCTCCGACCGATACCATCTCTCCACCACCGGCTGATCGTCGTGGAGAACCAATTGGTCGCCGATGGAGAGCCAGACCTCGCCATTAGCAAAGGTCTCGAAGGTATAGCGGCCCGACTCCGGTACGTGAATCCAGCCTTCCCAGCGGACGGAAAAGGGTGATGCCTGGGGCTGGTGAAACCAGCGGAAGGAAATGAGAGGATCAACACGCCGCAAGGCCGCCTCGCCGGCCCAATCGGCGTTCGAATAGTAGCTCCCCAGCAAGCCGTTGGCCTCCGACCTGGGTGTCAGCACGTAGCGGGGAACCATCCCCTCCCCCCGGCCTGGGGGACGCCAATAGAGGGCGATCTCATCTCCGCTGCTGGCAGCGATGCCCATCACCGTGATGGCGTGAGGGCCAGCGGCCAGGGTCACCTCTGACGCCTGGCGTCCGCCGGGATTCTCCACCAGCAGCGAGCCGTCAATGAACAGGCGCGAGGGTTGGGTCGAGTCCAATCCCATCAAGTAACTACCCTGGGAGGGAAGATGTATGGTACCCTGCCATCGGACACTGTAGGGCAGGGACAAAGGTGGCTCGGTCTCCCAATCGAAGCTGATCTGAGAATCTTTTCTTTCCAGGATGAACTCCTCTGCTCCCTTGCTCCCCTGCTCCTGTTCCTTCGCTCCGCTCAGGACTTCGGCTCCCTTGTAGCAGCGGGCCACCAACCCCTGCTTGCTGGCCACTTCCTGCTGCCCAACCAGATAGGCAGCGAACAACATTCTCCCTTTCGCATCCTCGAAATTGCGCAACACCCCAGCGGGGTAATAACCCTCGATGAAGGACAGGGTCTGGAGATGGCTGCCCATCAGGACAAAGGCCACGTCCCGGTCAACCTCCTGCCGGACGGGCACAACGTCGGCCACGTTGGCCACGTCTATCCCTTCCACACCGTGAGCGATGAAGCGGATGGTGCCGTGCTTGACGTAGGTGTGGGGCGTCCCGAAGAAATAGATCAGGTGGTCCTGGCCCAGCTCACGGATGTACCTGGCCATGGTGGTAATGTCCAGCCAGGGCCACCACTGGGCGTAGCGGACGAAGTAGGCATCTATGTTCACGTAGGCTACGATGCCCAGGACCAGGGCCAGGGGCAGAGCCGTATAGAGAGCCTTTCGCAAGTTTGCTGCTTTAGCCAACTCCCCTCGGAACTGCTCGACGGCGATGGCAGCAAAGGCGAAGGGCGCTGGGCTCAAAGCAATGATGCGATGAGCTTGAGGGGGATCTATGGATAACAAGCTTCCCTGCAGGATCAGGCCAAACCAGCAGAGGAGGAGAGCGTATCTCGCGTCCCTCCAGCGATAGACGCTGTAGGCGAACCCCAGCACGTAGAGCGCCGCGGTGAAGAAGTCCAAGACCGGCTCCTGGGTGAAGCCGTAGAAGCCACTGGCATCGCTGTAGTAGTTAAACACCAGCAGAGCCCGCTCCGTCTGTATCCGCATCACGTCCAGCACATCCGTGGTGCCATAAGCAGCGAGCAGGCGGTCCATGTTGTTGAAAATGAAGCGGTCGTTCATCCGCTTTACCAAAAAGCCCTCCCAGCCGTAGCGGGAATAGAACAGTCCCAAGGGGGCCAAGGTGAGGAGAGCCGCGATCAGAAAAACCAGGATGTTACGCCACTGATGGCGCAGAAAGCCCCGCCCGAAGATGATCAGGTATAGGAACAACAGGACGATCAGGGGCGGTAGGAGATGCGACTTGTTGCCGAAATAGAAAGCGAGCCCCAGGCTCATCCCCGACAGGCAATAGTCCAGGGGGCGCCAAGACTCCAGGCCCCGATACAGAAAGTAGATGATCAGCGTCGTGAACAAAGGGACCTCGATGTCGTTCATGGCCAGGCGGCTGAAATGGATGTGCCAGTGGGAGACCGCCAGCAGGAAAGCAGCTACGGTAGCTGACCATCTACCGAACATCTGCCTGATCAACAGATACAAGGCCAGCACGGTCAGCGCGCCTGCTATGGCCGAGAGCATGCGCACCCCCGTGACGTTCATGCCGAAAATTTTCATCGTAGTGGCTTGCAGGTAAGAGAACAGGCTGGGGTGCTCGTCCCAACCTGTGCCAAAAGGTGGGACTCGTCGGCCCTCCAAAATGCCCACGGCATCCATCGCCCATTCGCCTTCGTCGCCGTGGAAACCGCCGGGGATGGAATCCAGGTCATAGGCTCGCAGGACAAATCCCAGCACAACGATCAGCACCACCAGGCCCACTTCGACCCAGTGGGACTTTAACCCGCGCCAGTAGGTGCCTGGTGGCGTGCCGTAGGGCCAGCAAGCAGCCACCAAGAGGGCCATGCTAACCAGCCAGCCGATGACCTGCCCTGGATAAGCCATGTCCCTTCGCTGGAGCGTCAGGACAAAAAACAAGGCCACCAGGGAGGACAGAAACAAGACCACCCTGCGTGGTGTGAAATTGGAACGCTCACTGATGGACGCCGCTGTAGCGAGGTCGCCCTCCGCTTGGGGTGAACCCGACCAGCGCCCCTCCAGAAAAGCATAGACCCAGACCACCGCGATGGCCACGCCGTAGAGGAGCAACGCCTGTCGGTAATGGGTTCTATCCTCGGCGAAGAAATGCTGAGCAACGAAGGCAAGCATCAACGCAACTGTGTACAAAGCGAAAGCTATCTTGTCTCTCACTGGACTTCCCTGCTCTCGAACTTCTGGATACGGTGGTTCAGGGTATCGGCCACGTAGAGGTTGCCCGCCTCATCTATCGTCAGGCCCACGGGGATGCGGAACTGCTCCGCGCCGCCCCACTGACCCAGAAGCTCGCCCTGCGGAGAATAGCGCCGCACCTGGTGCTCCTCAGGGCTAGTAACGAACAGACTGCCATCGGCAGCCAGGGCCAGGTGGGGGCCATTGTAGGGGCTGGCCAGAGGGATGGCCCACTCGGCCTGATAGCGGCCAAAGTTATCCCAGCGCTGGATGCGCCGGTTGGACGTGTCGGCCACGTACATGTCGCCCCACGGGGTGATAGCCACGTCGGTGGGCTCCAGGATCTGGCCGGGACCACTTCCCTTCTCCCCGAACTGAGCCAACCGGTTGCCCTCGGTGTCGTATTTGACCAAGCGACAGCCCCCGGTGTCGGCAACGTAGATGTGGTCCTGAGCATCAATGGCCATCCCCCGCGGGTGGAAGAATTGGGCCTCCGGCCCGCCGAAGCGACCCAGGGGGTGGCCGTCGGCGCTGAAGCGATAGATCCATCCCGGCTCGGAGTCGAGGACAAGCACCTGGCCCCGACTGGTCACCACCACCGCCAGGGGCTCGACGAAGCTCTGCTCCCCGCCGCTCCAGGCCAGGAGGAACTCGCCCTGGCTATCGAACTTCTGGATACGCCGATTGCCGGTATCGGCCACGTAGACGTTGCCCTCCTGGTCCACCGCAATGTCGCGGGGCTCGTTGAACAGCCCCTCGTCCGTTCCTGGGCCACCCCAGATCGCGGGCTGGCCCAGAGCCATCTCCTGAATCTGCGTGGGCACAGGAGGCGGCGTCGGCGTGTGTATCACCATCTCAGGGTAGGCCCCCTGAGGGGGAAGAAGTCGCTCCGCGGGCACGATCTCCTGCCCGCCGCCGGGCGGCCTCCAATAGAGATTGACGTGGGAATGGCTGCTCCTGTCCACGTAGCGCACGGTGATGTCGTGCCAGCCCGCGGTCAGGCTGATCTGCCCCTCGCGGTACTGGTTGGGCACGTGGGTTTCCACTACCAATTGCCCGTCAACGTAGAGCCAGGAGTCGTCAATGGACTCCAGACCAAAGGCATAGCTTCCGGATACGGGGGCTTCCACTTTGCCCACCCACTCTACGGTGTAGGGCCGGGGCAGGAGGGTGACGTGAAAATAGAGGGCCAGGGAGGGGTCAATCTGTTCCAGCGCTGGCTCTCCCGCCCACTCCAGGCCGCGGTAGTAGCGACCCAACAGGCCGTTGTTGGTCACAGGCGGGGTGGTATAGAGAAACTGTTGGGGAATGGGATTGGGCGGCTCCCCTGGCGGCTGCCAGTAGAGATCCACTCGTCCAGCCCCGCCTTCGGCTTCCACTCGCAGGGCATGGTTGCCCTTGGCCAGGAGGAGCCTGGCCTCGCCGGGCTCCTCCAGCAGAAGGTTCTCGTCCAGATAGACTTGACCCTCAGCAGGCGCCCTGAGGCCCAGGTGGTAGTGCCCATATCGCGGGACGTACAGTACTCCCTCCCAGCGGGCACTGAAGGGCACAGGCAAAGGTGATTCGGACTCCCAATCGAAGCTGATCTGGGCATCTTTGCGCTCCAGGACGAGCTCCCCTGCTCCCTCGCTCCCCTGCTCCCCTGCTCCCCGGTAATAACGGCCCACCAGCCCCTGGATGTCCTTGATCTGGGTGGGCGATAGTTGGCAGTAGTATAACACGGCGGGGCCGCCGTAGGGAGAGTGAAACTCCTCAAAGACGCCCCCTGGGTAGTAGCGCCTGGCGTCCAGGAACAGGGGACGCCTCTCTGGATCGAAGAAGAGCACCGCCTCCCGCTCCCCCCCTACCAGGGGGGGTGAGGGGGGGTGCAGGGGCATGGTGGCGTTGGTCTCCAGGCGCTGGTAGTGGGTTACGTTCCCGGCCAGAAAGCGCAGGGTGGGATGGCTATGATAGAGGGAGATGACGTGAAAATCGTAATCGGGGCCCATTTCGGCCATGCGGCGGGCGGTGAGGGTCTCGGCGGTGGAGAAAGCGTTCCACACGGCGAAGTCCCTGGCCTGCACCTGAAAGTAGGTGTGCATATTCTTCCAGCCAACGTAGGCCAGGAGCAGGCAGCCGGCAGCGGCCAGCAGCCAGGACCAGCGCCTCACCGATGTGTCCCATTCCGTAGCGATCAGATGCAAAGGAACGCAGGCCAGGATGTAGGCCGCAGGCATGGTGCCGATGGCCCGCAGGGATTGAGGAGCCTCGAACTCCAGGGAGAATATCCCGCCGCACAGCATCACCAAAAGCCAGATCACCAATAGCAAGTACTTAGGCTGGAGCCCACGGCACAGGCTATACCCGAATCCTAACACAAAGAGAGCAGAAGTGGCGAAATCCAACATTGGCTGGCCGGGCAGGTTGTGGCGGCCATTGGGATCGCCGCGATAGTTGAACATCAGGAGATGTTGTTTGGCGCTCTGACGGGCCACTTCGATGGCTTCATCGCCAGTCCTCCCCTTGAATACCGAGGTAACACGTGCGCGATCGGAGAAGGCCTGGGGGTTTCGCCAGGCGAATTGGGCCACCGGGGCGAAGACCAGGAGGGCCGCCAGGGCGAAGACGAGAACGCCCAGGTGGTGGCGCCGCACAAAGCCTCTCTCGACGATGGCCTGGTGGATCAAAAATAGCCCGACGACGGGAACAAAGAGATAGAAAGCGGAATAGAAGCAGGCTCCAAAGCCCATCGCCGTGCCGCCCAGGGCGAAATCCACGCTTCGTCCGGAGCGCAGTCCTCTCATCAGAAAGTAGAGGACCAGAAACTCAAAGAAGGGAGTAGTGATGCAATACATCCCAATGCGGCTGAAATTGACTCCCCAGTGGGAGACGGCCAGAAGAAAGGCCAGGACCAATGCCAGCCGCCGATCGAAGAACTCGCGGCCGAAGAGATAGGCGGCGATTACCATCGCCACACCAAAGACGGCACTGACGGCTCTAACAGGGAAAATGTCTAGGCCAAAGAGCTTGAACGAGAAGGAGACCAGGAACATGAAATGGGCCGGGGAGTTGGTAGGCTGCATGTAAATGGGCCGATAGCGGGGATCCTCCAGGATGCGCATAGCCTCCAGGCCATTCACCGCCTCGTCGTACCACACGCCGAAGGGGAGAGAGTCCAGGTTATAGAGACGCACGAAAGCGGCGATGGCGAGGATGGCCAACAAGATAGCGGCGTCTCTCTCAGGAGGCCAGAGCCGTGATAACGTCTTCAGTCTGTCGAAGAAGGGGCGTTGACGGAGGTTCCACTTCCCTGGGGTGAACTCCATCGCCCAAAAAGCGGCTACGAAGAAGATAATGCTGGCTATGTAGAGGAGCCAAGCGGTAGTCGTAGGAGCACTGCGCCCGAAGAGACGTAAAGAGAGGAGAATGCAAACCCCAGCCAGGGCCAGCAACGCCAGGCCCCAGCCCAACTGACGTGTCGAAATCCCTGGCCGTACCGCCTGAGGCCCCTCCGCCTCGATCTTTGAGCTTTGAGTGCGGTTAGCATAGGCGAAGAGCGCGACAGCCACGACATAGAGAATCAAAGCATCGCGAATGAGGTCCGTTCGGAAACGGGTCTGAGCGAAGAACCCCAGGCCCACCGCCGCCAGGGTCAGTATCAGGTTAGTGATTTTGCGTCGTTCTTGCATAATCAGTCAATTGGTGCAAACTTCATCACTCGATGATTCGCCGAATCGGTCACGTAGATGTTTCCCTCGGCATCAACGGCGATGCCGATTGGCAGGGCAAAGGATTTGCTGTCGAAGCCGTACTCGCCGAAGGTGGCGACGAATTCGCCGCTCTGGTCGAAGACGAGCACGCGATAGCCCTCCGGATCGGTGACGTAGACGCGACCCCCAGCGACGGCCAGGTAGGGCTTGTTGACCACCGATTCACCATACCAGCCAGAGATGGGCCACTTGGTGATACCCCCCCCTCTTTCCCCCCCCGCAGGCAGGGGGGGAGCGAACTTCTGCACCCGCTGGTTCCAGGTGTCGGCCACGTAGATGTAGCCCTCCTCGTCAATGGCGATGCCTACCGGCTCATCCATCTGGCCATCCGCTACCCCGAACCCACCCCATTGATCGAGGAACTGGCCATCGGGATCAAACACCTGCACTCTCTTGTTCCCCGTGTCGGTCACGTAGACGTTTCCCGCCGCGTCAATGGCTACGTCGCGCGGCCCCCAGAAAAAGCCCTCTTCGCCCACCGCAGCGCCCCCGGTAGACCTGTAGCCGCCCCACTGCAGCAAGAATTTCCCCTCAGCATCGAATTTCTGGATGCGATGGCCCCAGGTGTCGGCCACGTAGACGTGGCCTTCGGCGTCCACGGCGATGCCCCAAGGCTCCTGGAACTGACCGTTGCCTGTCCCCTGACTGCCCCACTGGGCGAGGAACTTGCCGTTTGCGTCGAATTTCTGGATGCGATGGTTGTTGCTATCGGCGACGTAGACGTTGCCCGCCCCGTCCACGGCGATGCCTCGCGGATCCTGGAACTGGCCGTTGCCCTTACCCTGGCTGCCCCAGATCAGCGTGGCCGGCACCTCACGCTTCCCTTCGGCGTAGGGATCCTCCACCACTTCTATCGGGGCCGGACCGACGCCGTAATCCCAGAGCTGGTTGATCACATCCTTGCGCACACAGAAATAAAACGGGTCCTTGTAATACCAGTCGTCGGTGGAGCGGGGATACTTGCGATACCAAAAGATGTTCCACCACTTACCCCGTTCGGCTGGATCTCGCAAAATAGCCAGGATCTTGCCGGGGGTCCAGTTCTTGTACTCCTCCATGGGCCACCAGATCTGCCGTCGCTCGAACCAGTAGTAGTTGTCGCCCAAAAAGGGCCTGACCTTGATGTCGTTGGGCGGGCCGACCAGGACGATCGGGGCATCCAGAGCCTGTTTGGTGGGTTGAGAGCCGTAGTAGGCCGTGTTGGGATACTCCTGCAGGTACCACTCGAAGGGCCAGGTGGACTCGTTGTCGTAGGCTATTTTTATGTTCTTATCGCCCACCGTGCGCCGCGAGATGTCCTCGATCTCCCTCATGGTCAGCGTGATATCGGGAGTGCCGTGAGCGTAGACGATGAACTCCTTGGCCATATCGTAGTTGATGTAATTGGCCATCCAACTGAAACGTACGGTAAGAAGACAGAGCAGCACAAAGACGGTGACGAAGACCACCCGCAAGCTGCGTTTTGTCCCCAGGCCTCGCCAGTAGCGCACCACGCCCAGGACGAGGATCGTGCCCACCACCAGCGCCGCCAGCCACTGCAGCGTGGCGCTCAGTTGAGCCAGCGATCTCCCCTGGAAAGGCCTCGTGCTGACCAGGGCCGAGCCAGCGAAGAGGGTGAGGATCAACAGCAGGGCCAGGACCGGCCCACCGTCCCGCCAGAGTCCCCGCCAATCAATCCGCTCGAACACCCGCCCGACAAAATAGCCGGCCACGACGATCATGGGCTGGACAGGGTGCAGAATCAGCCAGGGCATCTTCTCGCCGGCCCAACTGTAGAGAACCAGGCTCCCGATCAACCAGTAGATCAGGAAGGGAATGACAGGAGCCTTGGAGTTTCGTGTTTCGTA